>ERZ802830.564-NODE-564-length-37167-cov-7.88853_pt1 | contig 37167 bp, 27 predicted proteins | sample MGYA00345654_ERZ802830 | MGnify/ENA primary metagenome ERZ802830 (study PRJEB30503, sample SAMEA104212375) | marine metagenome | biome: Westerlies Biome; feature: [SRF] surface water layer (ENVO:00010504) within the epipelagic zone...; material: water... | reverse complement strand
GTGTTGAGTTCATATCGACGAACAGTAACCAGGATCGATGGAATACCTTTTGGGACACCACCCAAGACGACAAGGAGGTATTCACCATATCGGGAAATTTGGGTGTGTTGGGTGGCTCCGGAATTAACGCGTTGGGTAACGTCGCAACGAATCGCTTCGACCAGGATATTAACGACGACACTCGTGTATCGATTGATGTCACCTCACTTTATTTACAGGACGAGATTGAATTGACCGATCACTTTAGATTGGTTGCTGGGCTTAGATACGACAGCTTTGATATTGACGTGCTCAATGTTGTGGCTGATGAAGTTCGGTCACGCAGAGACAGCGAGGTTTCACCGCGCCTTGGCCTGGTTTATAAGCCAATAGAGGCTCTCTCGATTTATGCCAGTTACAGCGAATCTTTTCTGCCGCGCAGTGGGGAGCAATTTGCAAATATCAACGGCAATAACGATAAGCTGGGTCCCAATACCTTCGGCAATCGTGAGGTTGGCGTTAAATACGACTTCGAATCAGGGCTGAGTTTCACTGCAGCAATGTTCGAAATTGAGCAGCGCTCTCCCCAAGTTTCGGACAATGATCCTGCCACGTTGGACGTCATCGAGTCACAGATCGATGGTTTTGAACTCCAGCTCCAGGGTCGAGTCAATGACGTGTGGACAGTATCAGCGGGCTACAGCGCACTTGATGGTGAACAGGTGAATCGGCAGGGTCCCACTGGCCTTGCGCCGCGCGAACTGCCGGACTCCATGTTCTCCATTTGGAATCAATTCGCTGTATTTGAGCGACTTGATATTGGTCTGGGTCTGACGCACCAGAGTGAGAGCTTTATCAACAACAGCAATACTGCCGTACTGCCAAGCTACACGCGGGTTGACGCCGCGGTGAGCTATGAGGTGTCACCTGCCACGAGCATTCAGTTCAATATTGAAAATGCGACCGACGAACTTTATTTTCCGAACGCACACAGTACGCACCAAGCGTCAGTCGGTGCGCCGATCAATGTGCGACTCTCTATCAATACTACTTTTTAATCAGCTCTGAAACCGAGTCGAGTTATTTGGAAAGCCTCCTTTAAGGGGGCTTTACCCGCCTTGTTTGTGTCCGTTCGAAAAGGCGTGTTGTGCAATATTGTCAGACCATGCTAAAAAACTTCAGGGTTCATCGCACAATCTAGGGGGTCTGAATGAGCTTAAGAGCTTTCGCTTTTGTCATCAGCGTATTCACTTTTGGCATTGCCCATGCCGATGACCACGCATCTGAGTTTCTTGCCGTCGGCGACTGGCTGGAAGCCGAGCGAGTCAGCGACGCGCGCATCTCGCCGGAGGGCCGAGAGAGCGTTTACACGCGTCGATACATCGATAAGATCAATGATCGCTTCGAGTCGTCGTTATGGATCATGGACAGCGACGGCGAGCGTGAACGATTCTTGATGAAGGGTTCGAATCCGCGCTGGTCGCCAGATGGTACGCGACTGCTCTTCACGGGTCCGGATAAGAACGGCAAGCCCCAGATATTCGTTCGATGGATGGATGATGAGGGTGCGATCTCCCAGGTAACGAACGTCACTGTGACGCCGGCGTCGCCGACCTGGTCACCCGACGGCGAACATATCGCATTCGTCGCTATTGTTCCGGCGAAGAACAAGTGGAATGTCTCCATTCCCTCGCCACCCGAAGGCGCGAAGTGGACCAAGGGACCTCGCATCCTTGATCGTATTCACTACCGTCAGGATCGCGTCGGTTTCCGCGATCCGGGGTATTCCCACCTGTTCGTTGTGCCGGCCAGTTCCGGCACGGCCCGTCAGCTGACTTCAGGCGAATGGCACGTTGGTGCACAGTTCGACGGACTGTTCTCGGGGGCGGGCTTAAGCTGGACGCCAGATAGCAAGCGAATCCTGTTCGATGGCCTCGATGATCCGAACAATGATCTGATGTATCGGCGGTCCCATATCTACGCCATCGATGTCGCTAGGGGCGGACGGGAGATGTTGACTGACAGCATCGGCTACTGGACCGATCCGGTCGTGTCGCCTGATGGCAGACGCGTCGTCTATTCCGGTTACCCGGAAGCGAAAGAAACCTATGAAATGCCGCATCTCTATGTCATGGACATCGATGGCAGCAACTCCACCAACCTGACCGAAGACTTCGACCGACCGGCTAACGGCGTGATCTGGGACGACAACAACCGACAGGTCTATTTCACTGCCCAGGATCGCGGTTACGTCAATGTCTTTAGAAGCGATCTCAACGGACGGGTCATTCCGGTAACCTCCGGACAGCAGGTTGCAACGCTGGTGTCGGCTGACAAGGCTCGCAATGTCGGTGTCGGCCTTATCAGCAGCTTCAGCGAGCCCGGCGACATTTACCGTTTTCCGTTGGCCCGGTCCGGAGAACCGACCCGGTTGACAGCGGTCAATGCCGATCTGCTGGAGGGTAAGACGCTCGGTGAGCAGGAAGAAATCTGGTTCGAGGCGGAAGACGGAAGCATGGCACATGGCTGGATTGTCAGGCCGCCGAATTTCGATCCTGAGATGAAATACCCGATGATTTTCGAGATTCATGGTGGCCCGTTTGCCATGTATCAGGGCCGCTTCAATCTGACCTATCAGATCTACGCGGCGAACGGATTCGTCGTTCTCTACACCAACCCGCGCGGCAGCACGGGCTACGGCGAGGCGTTTTCACAGGCGATCAGCCGCGCGTATCCAAGCGTCGATCACCTCGACCTGATGGCGGGTGTCGACGCGGCACTTGAGACCGGTTATGTCGACGAAAAGCGCCTGTATGTCGGTGGCTGCAGCGGCGGTGGTGTGCTTTCCAGCTGGATGATCGGCCATACCGATCGTTTCGCAGCGGCGGCTGTCCGTTGTCCGGTCGTCAACTGGCTGAGCATGATGGGTACCACCGATATTCCCTTCTTCACGCTGTCCTTCTTCCAGAAGCCCTTTTGGGAAGACCCGACCGACTGGTTGAAGCATTCATCGATCATGTACGTCGGCAATGTGACCACCCCGACACTGGTCATGACGGGAGAGAAGGATCTGCGGACCCCGATGGCGCAGTCAGAGGAATACTATGCGGCCCTGAAGGTGCAGGGAGTCCCGGCGCAACTGATGCGCTTTAACGAGGAATATCACGGCACAAGCTCAAAGCCGTCCAACGCAATGCGCACGATGGCCTACATGATGGCCTGGTACAACCAGTGGACCGAGGACGGCGAAGTCACTGACTCGGAGGAATAAGGATACTGCAGTAGCCCGGAGGACCCTCGTACTCCGGGTAGTTTCCCAATAAAGAGGGCGGAACGCCCCGAATGACATACCGATGATGCGGCCGATAAACTCAACGTCATGCCCATCGGCTTCGTGAAGCGGCGCTCGAAAGCATCCTTTACTTTTTTAAACCCCATCTGCGCGCTGTGTTTGCGCGCCTACCTCAGCTGCAATGTCGTTTGGGACCAGCATCGTCAGTGCATAGTGGGCGATTTTCCACTCGCCATCGATGAGTTCGACCACACCTGTGCCTCGGCAATGGCCTAACTTTTCGTTGAGCAAAACTTCATCAAACCATCGGGTAGTGCCTTCACCTTCCCAGTTTCGCTCTTTGACCGAATACGTCCACCCATGACCGTCCTCAAATGCGGGTTCGGCGTAGACCTTGAACTGGTCTATGGTCCAGCGTTCCGATTTGTCCGTGCCTAAAAACACAGCATCAGGCGTGTAACGATCAAAGTAGGTTTGGAAATTACCCTCATGGGCATCTTGGTGAAGACCGTCAATCAGCGCGTCGATCGCAGCTCGCTGGTTATCAGCCAAGCTCATGGCTGGCAGCAGTGCGAGCGAGACCACAGTGGCTTTAAGCAAGTTAGTAGAGCCTAGTGCTGCACTGATTACCGATGAGAGGGAATGTCGTGAATTCATCTATGACCGCCTTGGTTTTCAGATCTACGTTGATCACTGATCATAAGCCACAATGTGGTCTGTCATCAGCCCCACGATCTGATCGTGATAAGGCTCGGGGAGGTTGTGCCCCATACCATCGATCAAGACAAACTGAGCGCCAGCGATTTGCTCGGCTGTGTGCACTCCGTGTGCTGGTGGGATCAGAGGGTCCTCTGAGCCATGAAGCACAAGGGTGGGCGCTGTGATTGTCTGTACCTCTTCAGTACGATCACCTGTTTTGAAGATGGCCATTAAATGGCGCTCCATTGATTCGGGGTGAAACCCTCGTGCACGCATGAGCTCTTCACGTGAGATCTCCGCGTCACCACCAGCCAAGTCCCTGAGATTATCCTCAGCTGCCGAAGAGGGCGGTGGAAGGTGAGGTGCAAAGGTGGTCGACATCACCGATGTCAGCGTTTTTATCCGGTTAGGAAAGTTTGCGGCAAGCACCTGCGCAATCATGCCGCCCATCGATACACCCATAACATGCACTTGTCCGTGGCCCTCGGCGTCGAGCACGGCAATACTATCGCCGGCCATGTCGTCGAGTGTATACGGGGCGCTAACCTTGAAGCCCAACTCATATTTGAGTATTTGCCACCAGACGGTGGGGGTGCCCCAGTCCGTAAAGAGATCAGAACCTCCCGTGTCACGATTATCGATGACAATGATTTCAAAGCCGCGGGACTCCACATTCTTGATAAAGGCATCACCCCAGGCTGAACCTGCCCCGCCGAGGCCCATAACGAGCAATAGCTTAGGATTCATATCGCCTTCATTGAACACTCGGTACGAAATCGATGTCCCCCCCGCGTCTACTGTCCGGAGGGTGGCGGTATCAAGATAGTCTCGTGAGTAATCCGCGGCCGCCTTAGAGGCCGCGAAGATCATTAAAAGACTGAATATCAGATGTTTCATCGCATGTACCTTTGCCGAGTTGACGTCATCATAGTGTGCCTCGGGCCGAATGTGGGGTTGTGTGTGGAAACTGTCTGCACATTTGCCCAACCACCTCGAGTGGAGTAGGTGTTGGGCGCTAAAACGGGTTGCCAATGTACCCAGTTTGAGTGACTTTATTCTGTCTGTTTAATGCTAAGAGCCCATAGCCCGTGAGTAGCCAGTGCCAGCCTACCGTTCACGACGGTCTTATCCACGCACTCAAGTTAAACCACGATGGTTTGGCTTCCTTCATGGCCGCACCAGATGCAATAGAGGGCACTTGGCTTCACTTCGATGCGGGGCACCCTTCGGTCGCTGAGTGGCTGTCGGAAGATGGGGGATTGAATGCGATTGCGGTCGGAGCGCTTACCAGCGAGGAGACCCGCCCACGTGTTTTGCGACGAGGCGATAACGTCGTTGTTACGTTGCGAGGCGTTAACTGCCTCTCGGACAATGGCGCTGAGGACATGGTCTCTGTTCGAATTTGGACAAATGGAACGCGCATCATGAGCGCTCGATTACGGCAGCTGCCATCGACTGAGCGCCTCGTTGCACAGCTATCAGCTGGGGATGGACCGAGCTCAATACCTGAGCTCCTGGTGGACTGGATAGAAAATATTATCGATGACATGGCTGAGACCATGGTCAAGCTCGAAGACGATCTGACGCAGGCAGAATCTGGAGTCGACAGTGACGACCCGGTATTCACTCGCCAGACGATTGTCGCGATTAGGAAACGAGCCTTAACGCTTCGCCGCTATATGGCCCCTCAGCGAGAGGCGCTGACCCGGTTGAGCTCGGAAACGCCGACGTGGCTCGATGAGTATTTCAGAGTCAGACTTCGGGACATCACCGACAGGCTCATTCGATACATAGAAGACCTCGATGAGATTCGTGACCGCGCGATGCTAGCGCAGGAAGAACTGGCTGCTCGCCTAGCTGATGAAATGAATCGCAAGACCTATGTATTTACCATCGTTGCCGTCGTCTTCTTACCCTTAGGGTTTTTGACCGGCTTACTCGGGGTCAACGTGGGCGGTGTTCCCGGGATCGATGATCCAGATGCGTTTAACCAACTCATAGTTTTATGTGTCGCCATGAGCCTTGTGCTGTTGGGCTATTTCAAGTGGCGTCACTGGATGTGAATCCATGTCATCGGTTGCACCGCGATGTCTAAGACGTGTATTAAGCGGCAGTAAACCCACCATCAACAACCAGTTCAGAGCCTGTCATGAAGGAACTGTCGTCCGAAAATAGGAACACAGTGGCTGCTGCAATTTGATCTGGGTCTGCAAGACCTAATAGCGCGCGCTCTGCGAGTCGAGCTGAGAACTGTTCGCCTTCCTCGGGCTCAAGCTGGGCGATGGCATTTTCAACCAGTGGCGTTTCCGCAAATCCCGGGTGAATTGAATTAACTCGAACGCCTGTTTGTCTCTCGGCAAGATCGAGCGCTATGGCTTTGGTCATTGTGCGCACGCCACCTTTTGATGCCGAGTAAGCTATGACCTTGGACGACGAGACCATGCCATAGATCGATGAGACATTAACGATGGCGCCTCCGCCCGATACCTCCATCAATGGCGCACAGACTTTGCATCCCAAGAATACGCCGAGCAGGTTGATGTTGATGGTCCGCATGAAGCCATCGGAGGTCTCAGTCTCGAGATTTCCATTGACGGCAATGCCTGCGTTGTTCATCACAAAGTGAAGCCCTTGGCCTTGGCTTGCAATGAGCTCAACCACCGAGATCCATTCACTTTCATTGACCACGTCGAGATGGACATAGGTGGCGCCAATTTCTTCGGCTACCGACTCTCCAAGCTCGTCCTGGATATCCGAGATCCAGACCGTCGCTCCATCAGCGATCAAGCGTTTTGCTGTCGCCAGTCCAATACCCGATGCTCCCCCGGAGATGAGCGCTGTTTTCCCTGCAAAGCGACGTTCGGTCATGGTGTCCCTCGTTTTTCTGTTGTTAGTTTTGTTGGGCTACGATGTGACAGAAATAATGGCAGGGATTGCTTCGGGCCACAAAGAAAAAGACGGCATAGTCAGTAAAACCAACGCGACGCGTAGGTCATCCGATGCACTGTGTGTCAGATTTCTACTTGTAGTATCGTGCTCGAAGACCAGAGCCGGCGGCCCGGCTCTGGTGCCCTTCGGCCGCTGGTGAGAGTATAGATAATGAGATTTGAGCAATTAGAGGCGTGGTCGATCGCGTTTGCGGACGCGGTATGGGGGTTGCCGATGGTGGCTCTTTTACTGGGGGGCGGTGCATTTTTTCTGGTTGTATCCAGGGCCTTACCGTACCGAAATCTGGGTCACGCCTTCGCTGTCATGTCGGGGCGCTATGACACCCCCGATGAAGAGGGTGAGTTGTCGCATTTTCAGGCGCTTGCTGCTGCGCTCTCCAATACCATGGGCTTGGGCAATATCGCAGGTGTAGCGCTGGCGATTGTTGCCGGTGGGCCGGGCGCCGTATTCTGGATGTGGATGTCCGCCGTGATTGGCATCGCGACAAAGTTTTTTACCTGTTCGCTCGGCGTTATGTACCGTGGTCTTGATAGTGCGGGTAACTTGCAGGGCGGTCCTATGTATGTCATCCGCGAGGCCTTGCCGCGGCGCTTTTATCCATTGGCTGTTCTATTTTCAGTTGCCGGCCTTATCGGCACATTACCGATGTTTCAGGCCAATCAATTAACAGCGCTGATTGGGCAGACAGTTTTTGATGGAGCACCGCCGGCGTGGTCTGGTCTGGCGACAGGACTCGTCCTCGCCGTATTGGTGGGGACCGTTATTTTTGGGGGACTGCCGCGCGTTGCCATGGTGGCCGTTCGGTCATTGCCGACAATGGTTATCGTATACGTGACGATGACACTCTACGTGGTGATGACTCACCTCGAGGAGGTGCCGTCGTTATTATGGCTGATCGTATCTGAAGCGTTTAATCCTACGGCGGTGGGTGGTGGATTTGTGGGCATCATGCTCATTGGTGTCAGTCGCGGTGTTTTTTCCAACGAGGCGGGCGTTGGTACCGAGGTGATGGCGCATGGCGCGGCGAAGACCAATGAGCCCATTCGTGAGGGAATGGTGGCCACCCTGGGACCCATTTTCGATACCTTGCTCGTGTGTACCTGTACGGCGCTTGTCATTTTGCTTGCAGGCCAGTGGCAGAATCCGGGGGAGCTGTCGGGCATCACGCTCACCGCCAATGCAGTACAGAACGAAATGGGGACGGTGGGGCTGCTAGCACTCGGGTTTGTTGCGCTCATACTCAGCACTACAACGATGTTCACCGGTTGGTATTTCGGTGCTAAGTGTTTCGGGTTTCTGGCAGGTGCCGAGTGGCAGCCGTACTTCCGATGGTTCTTTATCGCTGCTGTTGTCTTCGGCGCCAGCGTCAGCGTCGATGTCGTCTTCAATCTCATTTCGGGCAGTTATGGCCTGATGGCGCTTCCCACCATGGTCAGCACCATTATTTTGGCACCCAAAGTGATGACCGCTGCTCGAGACTATTTCCGTAGGCTCGAGTCATAGTGCACTCGCTTTTTTGCATGATGACGGGTAGCGTTAAATGAGAATAAGTGGAAATAAACCATGAGCGACGACATCAACCTTGATGGAATAGTGCTGAAGCGCGATACGGGCGTGCAAGACTTAGTGAAGTGGGTCGGTTACCTGTTGATTCTGGTAGGCATTGTCTCGGGCTTTGCGATGCCTGGTGTGCTAGTCAATCATGCCGCTGAGTTAGTGGCCGTACTGGGTTTTATAGGCACGCTGACGTTTGTTGCATCCGGTGCTTTGTTTCTCGCACTTGCCAAGATCATCGAGCTGTTGCGTGAGATCCGAGATGCCAACCACACCATCGTCGATTGATCCAGTAGTCTGCCCTTAGGTTGGTTCCTTCAGTAAAATGTTTTTAACGCACAGTCATTGTTTAACAGAGGTAGATTGAGGTACCTGCAACCTCAACGTGAGTTCTATGTTTCGAGTTCTAATTTGTATCGTCATTTTCGCGGCCTCGGCCGCCCTCTGGTTGTTGCATGGTGCGGCTAAAATTGGTGTGGGTTATTCCGCCAAACAACTATGCTCGGGTGTTTTTGTCAGCCACCTACCAGCCGACTTTCTGCTTGAAAAGGACATTATCCCTAGGCTGAAAACCGTTGCTGGTATGGATCGATTTGTTAAAGCCGAGGCAGGCGAGACTTCGGCAACCGTCTCCATATTGACGGCAACAGCAACGGCGAGCTATCGCGATCGATACGGCTGCACCCTTCACGCTGAGGAGGCGGCAAATCCCGAGGCACTCGAGCAGGAGCGAGTCGAGCGTAGCGTCGCCGCCGAGACGGTTCAATCGCGCAATCTCGTTGTCGAGTCGGCGATTGATGCGCTGTTCGAAGAGCTTCCGGGCGGCGGGAGAAACACCTTGGCCGTCCTGATCATGCAAGGCGGAGAGATCGTGTCTGAGCGCTATGCTGCGCCGGTCGGTCCCCGCACTCGTCTTCAGGGCTGGTCAATGAACAAAAGCCTCATGGCCTCATTGGTAGGGATTCAGGTTGAGCGGGGTGCGATTGATCTCTCGATGCCAGTTAAAGAGCGACTGTTAGCATTGGGAACCCCAGAAGCCGCGGTGTCTAAGGTGGACGACGCACTTACCCTCGAGCATCTCATTACCATGGCGAGCGGGCTCGATTTCGATGAGCGCTATTTGCCGGGGGATGACGTCACCGAAATGCTCTATGGCGGCGTGCCCATGTGGCAGGTCCCGCTGGCACAAGGTCATCGAGTGGCTCCGGGGCAAGAGTTTGTATATTCGAGTGGCGATACCAATGTGGTGTCGTATTTATGGCAAGCCTCGCTAGAGGGAGAAGCCTACGCAGACTGGATTGATCGGGAGGTCAATCAGCGGTTGGGACTCGACAACCCGTTGCTCGAGCCCGATATCAGCGGTGTGCAGGTGGGTTCTAGTTTTGCGTACCTGACTGCTCGTGATTGGGCCAAGTACGGTCAGTGGTGGCTCGATGCTTGGCATGGGCGTGATGCAGTTTTATCGAGCGGCTGGCAGCAGCTTGCCGCAGCACCCAGTGCTACAGCGGACTTCTACGGCTTGAGCTTCTGGTTGAACACGCATTTCCGAGATTATCCGGGGCTACCCGAAAATACGTTTCATGCCGGTGGTAATTCGGGCCAGTTTGTTATCGTGGCGCCAGAGGCCGAGCTTGTCATCGTGCGGTTAGGTTTAACGCTTGACGAGTCTGCGGTTGCTCTAGCAGAGCCGCTTGCGGATATTTACGCGGAACTCACCAAGCCCGAACCCTTAGCGATTAACATCAACCAATAATCGTCCCGTTACTTTTCCTGCGAGGACATCCGGTGCCACCTCGCTGACATCGGACAGTCCGATTTCGGTGATCATGGTCTCGAGGCGTTCGAGGTCCATATCACGCGCCAGTCTAGCCCAAGCAGCCAGACGTGGGCCGCTCGGTGCCATGACACTGTCAACGCCGCGCAGAATCGCACCTCTCAGGATAAATGGCATGACGGTCGCCGGGAGCGCTGCGCTTTCTGCAAGGCCACAGGCGGTTACGACACCTCCGTAGCGTGTTTGTGCACACGCGTTGGCCAAGGTGTTACCGCCCACAGCATCGACGACACCCGCCCATTGCTCTGCCTGCAGTGGTTTGCCCGCCTCCGAGAGTGTGTGGCGGTCAATAATCGATGTTGCGCCGAGATTTTTCAGGTAATCGGCGGCGTCGGGTTTGCCAGTGGACGCAGCAACCGAGAACCCTCGGGCGGCCAGTAGCGCCACGGCCACACTTCCCACCCCACCACTGGCACCGGTGACGAGAATCTCGCCATGGTCCGGGGTGACGCCTTGCGCCTCGAGCGCGTCGACACAGAGAGCGGCTGTGTATCCGGCCGTTCCAATAGCCATTGCATGACGTGTGCTTATGTTTTGCGGAAGCTTCACCAGAAAACTCGCAGGTACACGGGCGTATTGCGCCAGTCCGCCTGAATGACCTTCACCCATACCCCAGCCGTTAACAACCACACGGTCACCCACCTGCCAATCGGGGTCATCGCTCTCCTCAATGGTCCCGGCGAGATCGATACCGGGTACTAGAGGATATTTCCTGATGATCGGCGCAGTCGCGGTCACCGCCAACGCATCTTTGTAATTGATGGTGCTGTAATCCACCTTGACCAGCACGCCAGAGTAAGCGAGCGCGGCTTTATCGATTTGAGTGACAGCGACCTCGTGCTGGTCGTCCTTGGTGGCGAGTAATGCGTTGAACATGGGTGTTACCTCGAGTATGTCTGGTTCTTGTCATTGAGAATGAGCAGTGCAGAGATTACGCGATATCGCTCCAAAAGAGATTACTTTTGAGCGATCAATGGGTTTGCTGCGTTGTGATTCCTCACTTCGCCACGGCTGGTGTTATGGTGAGAAAAAAAGGATAAGCACCATGTCAGTTCGCGTCATCAGAGAGCCTTTCCCCATCGTGTCTGTTGAGAAGTCGTCGTTTAAGGAAACCTATGGCGGCGCCGAAGACATTGTCATGGTGTTTTGCACTTTAATCCGTACCGAGCAGCCATCAGAGACCTGCCTTGTCACTATGCATCCCATCGGCGGCACCGGATGGCTGCCAGTGATGAGTCAGTTCGCACGCGCTGGTGTTCACGTTCTGGCCTGCGACAGCCGCTACCGTGGCGCTGATTACGCACTCAATATGGAAAAAGTGACCATGGACTTGGGCTCCGCTGTCCGTCACGCACGCGAGGTACTTGGATACAAGCATGTGGTTCTTCTGGGCTGGAGTGGTGGAGGATCGCTGTCAGCGTTTTATCAGGCTCAGGCTGAGCACCCGACAGTAACATCCAGTCCCTGTGGTGGTGGCCCCGATCTCACCGCTGCCGGTCTAGTGCCAGCTGATGCGGTGGTCATGATGGCAGCGCACGTGTCTCGGCACGGAACGCTCACTGAGTGGATTGACCCCGCGATCACAGATGAGAACGATCCTGACGTGCGGGATCCGGATCTTGACCTTTACTCGGGCCTAATCACACCGCCGTATGAGGCCGACTTTCTGGCGCGCTATCGCGCCGCACAGGTTACCCGAAATCGCAAAATCACCGCGTGGGTAAAATACAAGCTCGCTGAACTGCAGGACGCCGGCCGAGAAAACGAGGAGTTCGCCTTTGTTACCCATGGCACCATGGCCGACCCGCGCTGGCTCGATCCGTCTATTGATCCGAATGATAGGGTGCCGGGGACTTGTTATCTGGGTGACCCTAAGGTCGTGAATAACGGACCCGTCGGGCTAGCACGTTTTTGCACCCTCAGATCTTGGCTGTCGCAATGGAGTTTTGATGATGCAAATGCCTGTGGTCCAACCAGTCTGGCGAAGGTAACCAAGCCGGTATTAGTCGTGGGAAATACGGCCGATGATGCCTGCACGCCGAGCCATACGGACGCCTTGTTCGATGCTGTGGCGCATGAATACAAAGCAAAAATTGAGATCAAGGGCGCCAATCATTACTACATGGGACAACCGGAACTCGCAGCCGAGGCTACAGGCGTGGTGCTAGATTGGCTGCGGGACTACGACTTCCCTGTCTAATAAGATTTCAGGCGTCAGCTGACAGGCTCGGTGGAACTCGATCCTCAGGACGCGTTTTGAAGTCGTTATCGGACATCTTAAGCATCATCGGATACGCCTCTTTCGGGTAAGCGAGGTGCGGCTTGTCCGGATCGTAATCGGGCTGTTCGATGGTGCCGCCCTGGCCTTCATACGATGCCGGTGCCATGTACTGTTGTAGTTCCTCAGACGAGATACCAGCAAGCGCAACAACGTCGGCGTCGATCCACGTGCCTTGATTATCAAGCGGGTGTTCCACCTGGTCGCTAGTTGCGACTTCGAGCGCGAGATTCTCTGGACCAGCGAAATAAATCGAGTGGCACAAACCGTGATCGATTGGCCCAAACACGGGTACGCCGCGCGAGCGTATGCGGTCACGCATCGTCAGCAGCTCCTCCATCGTGTCAACGTTGAAAGCAATATGCTGCATGGTGCCCGGTGCGGACGACCCGGCACCCGTGCCAGCATGGGTCTGACCCATGACAGTCTCTTTTTCCTCATTTCCTGGAATGAAAACAAAGGAGAACGATGCGTCGCCCATCTGTAAAAAGGCATGCCAGGCATTGGGTACACCGTGCATCCAAAATAAGCCTTGCAGGGACATGCCAAGCACATCTGAGAAAAACGCAATCTGAGATTTCATATCGGCCGTTGAGATGGCCATGTGATGAACGGCGTTGGGTGTGGTCATAGTCCACTCTCCTCTGTCTGACCCATTGAGTCTGCCTAGCGCAGGGGTACTGATCAATAGGATAGGTCTATGGACACCCTCAGGGAGTCATTTACTATGCTCAGTAGCGATCGCGAATGACCAATGAACGGAGCTGTACAAAAAGAGCAATAACAAAAGCGAAGAATAAAGCGAGGGCACTATGGCAACGATCGAACACCTCAACGCCGACGCCACGACCGACGCAATTGTCGAAGTCCTGGAGCGCGACGGCGCTGTCATCATCGATGGTCTAATGGCGACAGACGACGTCGGTAGACTGAATGAGGAGTTAGCCCCTTTTTTATCAGCGGAAGTATTCGGACGCGATGAATTCACCGGTTACAAAACGCAGCGTATCGGTGCGTTGATTGCTCGCTCCCAAGCGTGTCAGGACGTAGCTATGAATTCGTTGATGCTCGCTTCGGCACGTCAGTATTTGGCGCCGTTCTGTGACGATATTCAGTTGCACTTCACGTCGGCTGTGGCTATAGCGCCGGGCGAGAGTGCTCAAATACTCCATCGCGACCGCGGCATATGGGGTGGTTATCTACCCCGCCGTGTGGAGCCCCTGTTTAGCACGATCTGGGCAACCACACCCTTCACACAGGACAATGGCGCGACGCAGGTCGTGCCGGGTTCGCATCTGTGGGACAAGGACCGCTTACCTGAGCCCCATGAGATTGCCTACGCAGACATGGCTCCCGGGTCAGTGCTTTGTTACACCGGCACTGTGCTTCATGGCGGGGGGGCTAACGTGACCACTGACCAGGTGCGTACCGGTGTATTTATGCATTACGCGCTCAGCTGGTTGCGTCAGGAGGAGAACCAGTACCTCTCCTGTCCACCCCATCATGCGAGTAAGTTGAGTCCTGCGCTGCGCGCTCTCATTGGCTATTCCAAGGGCGGCTATGTGCTTGGTTTCTACTCTGATCCAGATGATGAATCAGGTCGTCATGAGTCCGTCAGTCCAGAGAATATGTTCAGTCAGCGGGCTGAGCGGTTTGGTGCTATTGAGGGTGCGAATCACGTTGTGTCTTCTTCAATGAAGTGATCAAAGAGGTGGTTACGATCGTGTCCGCCACAACTCGGGGGAGGTTGCAGAATGATCAAGGTAGTAACGTTACTGTTTAAACGACCCGATCTATCGGCCGAGGAGTTTCGCGACTACTACGAGTCGCACCATCGGGTTTTGGGTGAGAAATACTTGAGCCCGCATGCGCTTAAGTACGTCCGTCGATACCCCATTTTGGCAGGTGATGGTGCGGACACACCTGGATTCGATGTCATGATGGAAGTGTGGTTTGACAACTACTACTCCATGGAAGCAGCCATGGCAGATATGAGCGCAGAGGACGCGCAGCGTGAACTGGCGAAGGATGAGGAGCAGTTATTCGACCGCGATCGCACGCAGAGTTTTATCGTCGACGAGTGCGAGTCTGATCTCGATGCCGAGGAAAATGACCGCGACTAAGACGCCGCAGCCATTTTTTTACCCCTGTTTGGCTACGATCTCCGCCACCGCGATGGCCGTCACGTTGTAAATGGTTCTCGGCGTTGCCGAATTCAACATGATGTGCGCAGGTCGTTTCAGGCCTGACATGTAAGGGCCGATCAAGAGCCCATTTGCTTTCTGACGCAACAACCCTAGTGCAATATTGGCCGCGTCCAACCCGGGAAAGACCAGGAGATTGGCCGATGATTGGAGTTGGCTGTCAGCGAAGATGGTTTGACGATAGGAAGAGTCCAGCGCGGTCAGTGAGTGCATTTCGCCATCTATTTCCACATCGGGAAGTTGTGCTCTCAAAATTTTACTCGCGTGTCGCATCTTCCGTGCAGATTCAGCGTTGGATGATCCAAAGTTGGAATGTGACAGCAAGGCCACCCGAGGTGTAATTCCGAACTGCCGCACCTGCTCTATACCTAACAGTGTTTTTGAAACAATCTGATCAACCGTCGGATCGAGGTCGATAAAACAGTCGGTCAGGAAGAGCGGACCGTCGTCAAAGAGCAGCGTCGTTAAGGTCGAGGCGCGAACCCCCTGGCCTTGGGTGCCGATGACCGATATCAAGGTCTGGAAATGGTCAGTGAAGCGACCCACTTTTCCGCAAATCATACCGTCTGCATCGCCGTTACGGAGCGCCATGGCGGCGATCACAGTGCTGTCGGTCCTCAATAGGACACTACTGCGCTCCACGGAAACACCATTGCGCCCAGCGATCTCATGATAGTCGCGTGAATACTCGTCGTACTTGTAGTAGCCACGAGGGTTAATGACATCGACATCGTCGCCGAGTTTGATGCGCAACCCCAAATCATCGATCAACGTATTAATCGCATCGGGACGTCCCACAAGAATGGGTCGTGCAATGGCTTCATCGACTACGGTTTGGACGGCACGCAGCACGGTTTCATTCTCGGCATCCGAGTACACCATTTTCAGGCCACTGTTGGCGGCGGCGTTGACAACAGGCTGCATGAACATGCCTGAGCGCGTCACATGCTTACTGAGTGTTTGGCGATACGCCTCAAGGTCCTCTATCGGGCGACTGGCAACACCGGTCTTCATCGCCGCTTCGACAACGGCCACGGGCACTCGCTCAAACAGACGGGGATCGAAAGGTTTAGGAATAATGTATTCCGGACCAAACTTGAGCGACTGACCGTCGTAGGCCAGTGCAACTTCCTCTGAAGCTTCTTGCTGCGCGAGGTCAACGAGACCATAAGCACAGGCAATCTTCATCTCATCGTTGATAGTTGTCGCGCCACAGTCGAGTGCGCCTCGAAACAGGAAGGGGAAGCAAAGGACATTGTTCACCTGATTAGGAAAGTCCGATCGACCGGTGCCGATAATGGCATCGGGTCTTGCCTCTCGCGCAAGATCCGGATGAATCTCTGGATTCGGATTTGCCATGGCCAAGATGAGGGGGTTGGGTGCCATCTGCTTGACCATGTCTTGGGTCACACAGTCGCCGGTTGAGAGACCGAAGAAGATATCGGCGCCTTCCATGGCTTCAGCAAGCGTCCGCTTATCCGTATCACGCGCGTAACGCGCTTTGAATTCGTTCATCCCCTCGGTTCGGCCTTCGTAGATGAGGCCCTTGCTGTCGCACATGAACACGTTTTCACGCTTGAGCCCCAAACTCACAATGAGGTCTGCGCATGACATGCTGGCAGAGCCTGCACCGGAGATAACGAGTTTGACCTCCTCCATTTTTTTGCCGGTTAACTTTAGCCAAGAGATGACGGCCGCTGTCGAGACCACCGCCGTTCCGTGTTGATCGTCATGAAACACGGGAATTTTCATACGCGCGCGGAGCTGACGCTCGACGTAAAAACATTCGGGTGCTTTGATGTCTTCCAGAACGATGCCACCAAACGTTGGCTCAAGAGCGGCAATGATATTGACGAGTTTTTCGGGATCACGTTCATCGATCTCAAGATCGAAGGTATCAATATCTGAAAACTTCTTCATGAGCACCGCCTTGCCTTCCATGACAGGCTTGGATGCCAGTGCACCGATGGGTCCTAGGCCCAACACGGCTGTGCCATTGCTGATGACCGCAACGAGGTTGCCTCGAGCCGTAACTTTTGATGCGTTTAGCGGATCCTCGACAATGTACTCGCAGGCATGTGCAACACCGGGCGAGTAGGCCATAGCCAAATCAGCCTGGGTTTCAAGCGGCGTCGTTGCTCTGACTTCCAGCTTTCCGGGCTTTCCCTCGATGTGATATTTGAGGGATTCCTCTTTGAACGTGGGCTTCTCCATTAGAGACTCCGATGTGTGAGTGAGTTAGTTCGCTCGTTGCGATTGCAAAGAGGAACAGTTGGCTACTTATTAATAGCACTAGGTGAATATGCCAAGTGAAACACGAAATGCGTGGCTTCACGGCGCACACCGTTCATTCTGTGACAAATTGCGCCTATTCGTACGAGTATCGAGAGACCTTGGTTCCATTAGAGCGCCCCTTGCCCGCGCTTAGTCTCTGAACCAGTCGTCCCAGAACAATGCGCTGGCCTCAAATCATGCGAAGCCAGAAACAAAAAAGCCCCACCATGAGGCGAGGCTTTCAGTCGGCACTGAGCCGGCGTTTGATAGCTTACTTTGGTGGCATTCGGATGCCGCCGTCCAATCGAATGACTTCTGCATTCATGTACGGGTTGGTGATGCAGTCAATGACCGAGAACGCGAGTTCCTCTGCGCTACCCAGACGCTTGGGGAACAGCACTGACTTACCCAGGTGTGCTTTAAATGCGTCTGACTCCGGACCTTCCCCATAAATGGGCGTGTCAATTAAGCCAGGGGCGACCGTGTTGACCCGAACACCCACGGCGGCGAGATCCCGCGCGATGGGTAGCGCCATACCCACAACACCGGCTTTAGAGGCCGAGTAGGCACATTGACCAATTTGTCCATCGAAGGCGGCAGCTGATGCGAGGTTAACGATCGCGCCTCTGCCACCATCGTCATCCAAGGGCTCCTGCTTCGCCATTTGCGCCGCTGCGCGACTGAGCATGTTGAAGGTGCCGATAAGGTTGACCTTGATAACAAAACTGAATTTATCGAGTGGGAAGGGCTCGCCGTCTCGACTGACGGTACGTCCTGCGGCACCCAAGCCCGCCGAGTTCACACAGGCACGCAAGGGGCCCAGTGCAGCGGCTGCTGCGACTGCGGCATCCGCGTCTTCGATGCTGGACACGTCGCACTTAACGAAGGCTCCCCCAATTTCCTGGGCGACCTGCTGACCGCCTTCCTCATTGAGGTCGGCAATAACGACCTTAGAGCCTAGGTCAGCCAGTTGTCGGGCACAGGCCTCTCCAATCCCCGATGCACCTCCGGTGACGATTGAGGAGCTACCCTCCAAATTTACTCGCGGCATACCGCTTCTCCTTATTGTGTTAGATGAACTATGAGCAGCGCTAAGCCTCCGGCAAGACGCTCAGAATTGCAATTGTCTGTCTATGAAACGCGCAGATCCTAAAGCTCAATCCGGGCCGATGTACCCAAACCAGGACCGTAAACGAGCGTGTTCAACCAAATGCGACCCACGCCTCGTGTTGAACCCCTAAAGTTAGGCTGACCAGAGAACAGAATAACCTGACCCTTACCCACCCGCTCTCTCGTTACATAGGCTGAATTCGCGATGCGTGCCGCAGCTTCCGGCCATAGCAAGCCACTCATACGCACTGACAGTGCCTTCCCACGTGGAGTCGTCGACCAGTTCAGCGTCGCGGCCTCGGTGGTGTCGGTATCTGCCTGTAATGCGCCCACCCGGACAACAGACTGCTGCCTTCCTTTTGTCATGAGTGGCGGCTGTTCGCTGTAGAGCAGGGGCAGTGTTTCTGGAGTGCCAAATGTCATCCAATGCAATCTATCGACGCGTCCAGCGACCATGGCACCCGATGGCATGAAACGCGATTGCCATGCGTCACGACGCTTTAACTCGTCGGTTGATAACGCCTTGCTGCCCTGATCCCATGGGTAGGCCACGTCGGTACTAATGTGGTGGGCGGCCACCGCCGCCACGTCTAAAGTATCGTCCGTCGCCAATATCTCGCGTTGCAGGGCGATGTCGTATTCCTGGGCTTCACTGAGGCTATCGCCGACTGATCGCACCCCACCAATGCCGCCTTCTCGCGCAAGATTCGCCGCACTGTTGTCGTGTGCGACCAAGGTGCCCCCTTGCTTAACCCAGTCACGCAGTGCGCCGAGTTCAGCGCCGCTCATGGGCCGGTAGCCATTGGGGATGACGATGGTGTTGTAGCGCCGCAGATCGGCACGAGAGAGGTAGGCCGCATCGATCTGGCTGTGGCGGATACCCAGGTGTGTGTCGATAGCCCACCAACTTGAACCCACGTCATAACTGCTAAAACCCGACTGACTTAGAATGGCAATTTGTGGGCGCGTCAGTAACCGGAAGTGGGCGCCTCCCCAGTCGGGTAAGTCTCCAGCGCCATATCCCGAGCCGATGGAACTTACCGTGAGCTGAAGATTCTCTGCTTCTGTTCTAATCAGGTCTGTCAGGTTGTCGAGCTTTGGGTTGTCCATGGCGGTGACAAAGACCGAGCCACGAGGCAGCGCTTTGCCAGATAGCTCTGTCGCTTTGTCGATGATTCGTACTTGCGCGCCTGACTCCATGAGCCGTGCGGCGAACGCCACTGAGCGGTCATCTTCGCCGTTGACGCTCCAGGCAATGGCTTCGGCCGCCACGTCAATAGTGGGTGCTGCGTTCTGCCATGGCTGCAGATCCTGACTGAGGTACTCAGGAACAGTGACCGCTGGAAGCCCATACATCATGCTGAAATTCCATGATGTGGTGTCGTACATGAGCGATGAGCCGTCACGAAGCGTTCGCTGTCGCTCTTCAACAAGAACGGATTTTCTGACTTCCGCATCGAATTCGAGAATCGCTGCAACCAAGGGTGCATCGGGTTGGCGATTCGGGATGATCAGGCTGCGCTTCGGGATCGTGAACCCGCGTTCTTCGCTACCGAGCTGTGTGGTAGCCCGGGCCACTTTAAGGGGAGCATCATTGGTAAACATTTCAATGCCCTGCGCATCGAGGCGCTCTACCAACGCAGCCATTCGACCGTGATTATCGTTTGCCAAAATGACGTAGCTCTTATCCGCGAACTTACTTTTGGCAGAGACGTTGTATTTGCGTCCGTCCCAGTAGTCGCGATACATCGCTTGGGAGTGCGTTGCCAGTGATTCGAGATTGGCCATGGTACTGACAAACTGGTGGTGCACCGACTCCATATAGGTCTGAACGGTCCCTTCCGGACGTCTAACACCGTCTTCGGCCATCCGCGATTGCTCGTAGAGGATGTGCATGCTGCCGCGGTACTCGGAGTAGTTCGAGTATCCGGGGTACCAATTCTCAAACCACTCACCGGTAAAGTAGCGCCAGGACCGATCGTCAAATGCGGCGCCCTGTTCCTCGGAGAAGGTGACAGCCCATTTTTGCAGGTCGGTATCAATGTTCGTGTTCAGCGGCTGACGGGGTGGGCCCATCAGGAAGGTACTCTGTGCTCCCATCTCATGGCCGTCGATCATGATCTGTGGTCGCCAGGTATTGATTAGTGCCACGCGTCCCCGCGTTTCCGGCTGCGTCAGTAAGAAGAAGTCACGGTTGAGATCGAAGAAGTAGTGGTTTGTACGACCAAACGGCCAGTCACCGGTGTGAAGCAATGACTGATCATCGACGTTGGGTGCTGTACCTCGATACTGCTCAAGCGACTTAGCGAATCGGGCGCGGCCATCGGGGTTCATCATGGGATCGATGACAACGACCATGTTGTCTAGCATCGCTGTTACCTGATCATCGTTACTTGCGAGGAGGTGATAGATGCTCGCCAAAGCAGCATCGGCACCCGAGGTCTCATTACCGTGGATGGAATAGGCCATCCAGGCAACGGCAGGGAGCCTCTCAATGATCTCATTGGCTTCTTTGTCGGTGATAGCGCGCGCGTCGGAGAGTCGCGTGATGTCCGCTTCGATGGCTTCTAGTCGCGATAGATTTTTCGGCGAGGAAATAAAGACAGCGAACAGCGGTCTTCCTTCGTGTGTCTTCGCGTATTCAATGACCCTCAGTCGATCGGACTCGTTTGTCCATTGTTTGATGGCCGCGCTGATCTGAGCGGGGGTAGCGACCCGCTGACCGGCCTCAAAGCCCAAAAAGACCGAGGGCTTTGAGACACTGTCCGAATAGGTCCCTTTTAAAATGGTGCCGGTGTAAACCAGATCGGGGTCACTGGTGGGCTTCATCAACAGGCCTGCGACAGCGCTCTGCGCAGAGAAGGCCGTAACCGCGATCAAAACCAATTTTTTAATGAGTGACATAGTGTTTTCCTATCCTAAACAATGCGCGCCGGACTCCAGCGCGTTCGACATCAGTGGCAAGTTCAAGAGGCGTTCAATGTCCCCTGACCTTGCGTCTTCCCAGTTCTGTTGTTTCAACTTTGCCTGGCCCTTTTTACTCGACAACCGTACTCAGTTTACGCTCACGATTCTGCGATTAACCAAGACTGCTTTATCATGCCGTGCAGAAGGTGCACTGCAAACAGGAAATGTGTAATGCGTTTAACCGACTGTCACAACTTCGGCGACTTTCGGCGCTTGGCAAGCAAGCGTCTACCCGGCCCTATTTTTCACTATATCGATGGTGCCGCCGATGACGAGGTGACTTATCGGCGTAACACCGAGGCGTACGAGCAGGTCGATCTTGTACCGAATGTGTTGAACGGCGTCGATTGTGTCGATATGTCAGTCGAGGTGATGGGTCAGAAGTTGGCAATGCCGCTTTACTGCGCGCCAACCGCACTGCAGCGATTGTTTCACCATGAGGGAGAGCGCGCTGTTGCTAAGGCGGCGACGAAGTTTGGCACCATGTTTGGCGTCTCATCCCTGGCGACGGTCGCGGTTGAGGAGATTGCCGAGCTCGCACCGGGCCCGAAAATGTTCCAGTTCTACTTCCATAAAGATCGAGGTCTGAACGATGCGTTGCTAGAGCGTGCGCGTGCTGCGAACTTCAACGTCATGGCGTTGACGGTCGATACCATCACGGGAGGCAATCGGGAGCGCGATCTGAGAACGGGATTCACGTCACCGCCTCGACTGAATCTTCAATCGGCATGGAGTTTCGCGACACACCCCGCGTGGGCCTGGAATTTCTTTACCAAAGAAAAGTTTGATATGCCGCATCTCTCGAGTCACGTAGAGCAGGGCACCAACGTGGCGGTCTCGGTGGGTGAATATTTTTCCAGCATGTTAGATCCGACGATGTCCTGGAAGGATGCCGAGAAGCTCTGTTCACAATGGAACGGACAGTTCGCATTAAAGGGTATCATGTCCGTTGAAGATGCCAAGCGTGCTGTGGACATCGGGTGCACTGGGATCATGGTGTCGAATCACGGGGGGCGACAGCTGGATGGCTCACGCGCACCCTTTGATCAGTTAGCCGAAATTTGCAACGCCGTGGGCGACCAAATTGATGTCATCTGTGAGGGCGGCATTCAGCGGGGAACCCATGTTTTGAAGGCTTTATCGGTTGGCGCAAAAGCGGTTTCTGGTGGTCGCCTCTATCTTTATGCGCTGGCTGCGGCCGGTCAGCTCGGGGTAGAGCGCGCACTGGGCAATCTCGAGGCAGAAATAGAGCGTGATATGCGCTTGATGGGCGTGCGTCGTGTCAGCGAACTTAGTCGCGGTAACTTACGTTACCGATAGAGCGCCTTTGGTGTGAGGGTGTTTGTATGCGGCAGATGAGCGTTTTTGATTTCAATCAGCGTGCATGGGATCGGTTGGTCGAGTCGGGTAATCGCTGGACGGTGCCCGTCAGTAGCGAAGCTATTGCAAAAGCAAGAGACGGCGATTGGCAGTTGGTCCTCACTCCGTCGCTTCCCGTGCCCAACAACTGGTTTCCACCGCTCACAGATTGCCGCGTCCTTTGTCTCGCGTCAGGCGGTGGGCAGCAGGGCCCCATCCTGGCTACAGCCGGTGCCAATGTCACGGTCTTTGACGCCTCCGAGAAACAACTGTCACAGGATCGATGGGTGGCTGATCGCGAGGGTCTTACACTTAATACGATTCAGGGCGATATGGCCGACTTATCGTGTTTTGAAGACAGCGTCTTCGATTTTATTTTTCACCCATGCTCAAATTGCTTTGCCGAAGATATCCGGCCCGTATGGCAGGAGGCCTACCGTGTCTTGCGCCCCGGCGGATCTATCGTCAGTGGTTTCGTGAAGCCGATTAACGGGCTGTTTGATCCCGATCTCGAGAAGCAGGGCACGTTTCAGCTGAAGTTTTCCATGCCTCACTCTGACTTGAAGCTCAGCGATGAGGAGCGCGAAGGCTGGTTTGGATCAGACGCTCCCATCGAATTTGTGCACTCGCTCGAGGACCAGCTGGGTGGTCAGCTCGATGCCGGTTTCTTAATCGCCGGTCTCTACGAAGATGACTGGGGCGGTAGTGAACCCATTGATCAGTTTATCAAGAGTTTTGTAGCTGTTAGAGCAATCAAGCCAAACTCTTAGGCGCCCGAAAACCGATCGGTTGCTGCGACTAGCGCGCTGGCATTGGCTGGATCAAAGGCTGAGTGACCCGCGTTGCTGATCATATTGAAGTTTGCCTCGGGCCAGGCCCGATGAAGTTCCCAGGCGGTTGTGGGTGGGCAAACGACGTCGTACCGCCCCTGAACAATCTCCGTCGGTATGTGGCGAATAGCGTCGATGTTCTCGAGTAACTGATTGGTGGATTCAAAAAAACCACCATGCACGAAGTAGTGACATTCGATTCGCGCCATCGCCAGCGCCGCCTCTGGCTCATCCAGTTTTTCCATGAAGTCGGCGTTCTGATGCAGAAAGCTGGTTGAGGCTTCCCACACGGACCACGCGCGGGCTGCTTCAAGACGCACGGTTTCATCATCGCTAATCAGGCGCTTGTGAAAGGCACTGACGAGGTCGGAACGCTCATCTTCGGGTATAGGCGCCAGGTAGTTTTGCCAGGTGTCCGGATACATGGAACTGGCACCCTGTTGGTAGAACCAGCGTATCTCAGTGGGGCGGAGCAGAAAGATACCTCTGAGTACCAGCTCGGTTACCCGCTCAGGATGTGTTTGTGCGTAGGCAAGACTGAGCGTGCTGCCCCAGGAGCCACCAAAGACCAACCATCGGTCGATACCCAGTTCTTCGCGCAGCTGTTCCATGTCCGCAATGAGATGCCATGTCGTATTGGCCTCCAGGGAGGCATGGGGGGTTGAGTGACCGCAGCCTCGCTGGTCAAAGAGAACAATGCGATATCGCTCAGGGTCAAAGAACTGTCGCGCCGCCGGTGAAGATCCTCCGCCGGGCCCACCGTGAACAAAGACACAGGGTTTACCCTCGGGATTTCCACTTTCTTCATAGTAGATTGAATGACCATCCCCCACCGACAGCGAACCTGTTCGGTATGGATCTAAGGTCGGATAAAGACTTCGCATCAGTGGCTTCTCCATGAATCAGGTCCGCAGTGTACTGCTCTTGTGCTGATTTAGGCGATTAGCCTGTGACGCATTTGAGCAGTTTTCTTTGATTTCGGGCGGCGGCTGGGAGTATCTTCGGTGGCCTCGATGAACGCTTGCGGGGCCGTCGCTTGCGGAACTCACACAAACGTTCACGTAACTTAAAAAGAAGGAAAGAACATGAAGCGTATCGATCTTTGGAAGCTGCTGCTGGTGCTTCCTCTGACATTCACACTCTCTACACCTGTTTTTGCCGAGGATGCGCCTGCGGCGCCTCGGGCCAAAGAGACCGCACCCGCGGCAGAAGAGGCCCCGGAGTCCTCAGACGATGACGAAGCGAAGGAAAAAGAAGAAAAACCAAAAACCATCGCCGACCTGACAGAAGATACCGATCGGTTCGACGGTCTGTTCACGTTGTTCAGAGACCCCAAGACGGGGGCGACCAAAATGCTGATCGCAGGCGATCAGATCAACAAGGAATTTATCTACTTCAAGCACACCATGAATGGCGTGGTTGATGCCGGTGCGTTCACGGGCTCCTACGGCGATCAGTTTATTTTCACGATTGAACGCCGTTTTGACAAAGTCGAGTTTGTGCGCCAGAACACCGCCTACTATTTCGACCCCGACAACGCGATTTCCCGTGCCTCTGACAAGAACATATCTCGAGCGGTACTTGCGGTCTTGCCCGTTGCGGCTGAAGACGAAGCATCGGGCGATATTCTGATCGATGCAGACTCGCTGTTTCTCTCTGAAACCTTCGCCAACGTGGTTCGCGGAGGCGGCGATGACGACGATGGTGATCGATTCCGTGTAGGTAAGATGGACTCCGAAAAGAGCCAGATTCTTGCGCTGAAAAATTATCCTGAAAACTCGGCTGTGGAAGTCGAGTACGTGTTCAATAATCCCAAGCCGAAGAACGGTGGTAGCGATGCAGTGACTGATGCACGTAATGTGTCGGTCACGGTACTGCACACCTTGATTGCGGTTCCCGAAAACGATTACCAGCCACGATTTGCCGATGCACGACTCGGGTCGTTTAACGTGCAGGTGACTGACCTTACTTCGACCGATTCAGCACCTTACCGCGATCTGCTGGAGCGTTGGCATCTGGTTAAGAAAGACCCATCAGCCGACATCTCAGATCCTGTTGAGCCCATTACCTGGTGGATCGAAAATACGACACCTGTGGAGTGGCGCGACCTGATTCGTGGCGCGGCGCTGGAGTGGAACAAAGCATTCGAACATGCCGGCTTCAGCAACGCCATGGCGGTCAAAGTGCAACCTGACGATGCAGACTGGGATGCGGGTGACATTCGTTACAACGTGCTTCGCTGGACGTCATCGCCCCGACCACCGTTTGGTGGTTACGGTCCAAGTTTTTCCAACCCTCGCACTGGCCAGCTGATCGGCGCAGACATCATGCTCGAGTACTCCTTCTTAAACCGCTCCAAATTGACGCGTGAGCTGATTCAGGGAGAGGCCGCAGAGCCCATGATGATCGACGGCCACGATGCGCGGCTCTGCTCGGTGGGCCGAACGATCGCCGAAGGCGGTTTGATGGCAGAGATTGCACTTCAAATGACGGGCGGCGACGCTCCGATCGAAGAGCAACTCAAGCGCGATCGTATGTACTACCTCATCCTTCACGAACTCGGGCATACCCTTGGTATGAACCACAACATGAAGGCGACGCAGTTGCTGTCACCTGAGGAGCTCGAGGATCCAGCGGTACTTGAGTCGGGAATCATCTCGGGCTCGGTGATGGACTATCCTGCCGTTAACTACGCGCCAAACCGTGAAGATCAAACACTGTTTTATACGATTGCCCCTGGTCCTTATGACGACTGGTATATCGAGTATGCGTATTCACCCGGTTTGTATGATGCGGACGCTGAAGCGGCAAGACTCGAGGCTATCGCTGCGCGCTCGTCAGAACCTGCACTGGCATTCGGGAACGACGCCGATGATATGCGTCGCCCCGGAACTGGCATAGATCCTAGGGTCAACATTTACGACAACAGCTCAGACTCCATTGCCTATGCATCAAATCAGATGCAGATCATGCATGACGCGCTCAATAAGACCGCTGATTGGACCCCTGACGCGGGAGACTCCTACGAAGATGTGGTCGATGGCGTCGCTTTGTTGGTTCGCTTCTGGGGTCTCAATGCCGGTGTGATTTCGCGTTGGGTGGGCGGCGTCTACGTTGACCGAGCGGTTGTTGGTCAAGACGGTGCGACAGAGCCCTTTATTCCGGTCGAACGCGATCGGCAGAAAGAGGCCATGGCCACCCTCGCGGACCAACTGTTTGGTCCTGATGCCTTTGATATCGATGGCGCTCTCTGGCGTCAGGCAGCACCTGAGCGTCGCGGCTTTGAACATGGGGGAAGCACTGAGGACCCTAAGGTTCATCGCGCTGTTTTATCGTCCCAGCAGCGGGTCCTCGATCATTTGCTCCATCCAACCGTGCTCAAGCGAATCACCGATACCGAACTTTACGGAAATGAGTATCCGCTGGTTGAAGTCTTCGAAGATCTGACGGATGCAGTGTTTGAGGCGGACGCAAAGGGCAGCGTCAACAGCTTCCGGCGCAATCTACAGGCAGAGTATGTAGATCGGCTCGCCATGATGGCGAGCGAGAAGGGTGCGGCTAAGTATCACAGCACGGCACAGGCGCTCGCGGTTCTAACGCTGTCAGAGCTCCGCGATCAGTTAGCGAGTAAGCGCCGAGGCGATCGCGTCTCTCAAGCGCATGCCAAGTTACTGGTCATGAATATCGATCGGGCTATGGACACCGACTAAGCTTGGGATTGCTGGCGTGATTAAACGTAAAAGGGGCTAGCGATAGCCCCTTTTACGTATTGATTACGTTGAATGCATTTATTTGATACCTCAGACTCGGTGTAGTGATTTTCGGTATCTCCGTGTCGTAACCCGTTGAAGCTGTTACGAACAACGCTTAGCATCTCCCCGCCGAGTAAGTGCAGTTACATTAGGAAATATTTCAGTGTCAAATCCCATTAATGACCTCATCAAAAAGAAAGGCTGGTGTGTCGCCGATGGCGCGACGGGCTCCAACTTTTTTGGTCGCGGACTGGAGGCGGGGTATCCGCCCGAATTGTGGTGTGTCGAGCGCCCTGAAGAGGTGCTGTGGTTGCACGGCGAATTTTTGAAAGCCGGAGCGGACCTCATATTGACCAACAGCTTTGGTGCGAATGCGCCAAGGCTCAAGTTACATAAAAGTCAGGATCGCGTTCACGAGATCAACAGGGCAGCTGCAGAACTGGCGCGCGAGGCTGTGCGTCGATTTGCGGACTCGTCGGGTCATGAGGGTATTGTTGCTGGCTCGATGGGACCGACAGGCGAGCTCTTCATACCCATGGGCGACCTAACTTATGAACAGGCGGTCAGCTGCTTTTCTGAACAGGCTCATGCACTAGTCGAAGGCGGAGTTGACGTTCTCTGGATTGAGACCATGTCTGCGAAGGAGGAGGTCGCAGCGGCTGCTGAAGCGGCAAAGACCACAGGCTTGCCTGTCGCCGCAACGGTCACATTTGATACGGCGCGGCGATCGATGATGGGTGTGACTCCAACGGAGTATGCAGCGTTCGCCCGGGAGATCGGCTTGGATCTAATGGGGTCGAATTGTGGTATTGGCCCGGCGGAACTCATGGACTCAACTGTTGAGTTGATGAGCGCGGAGGCTGGTCTGCCAATCATTGCAAAGGGAAACTGCGGTATTCCTCAGTATATTGACGGTGAGATTCATTTTCACGGCAGCCCTGAGTTGATGGCTGAGTACGCGCTCTATGCTCGAGATGCAGGTGCAACGGTTATTGGCGGGTGTTGTGGTACAACCCCCGAGCACCTCGCTGCCATGGTAGGCGCGCTGAATTCGACACCACCGCGACCACTGAATTCTAAGTCCATGTCAGATGCGCTCGGTCCCGCCTGGCCAAATTTGCCTGTGAGTGGTGCCCCATCGGGTGGGCGTCGAGGCCGGAGGCGCGCGGCCTAAAAGCGCGATAAAACAGGCAGGGGCTAACAGCTAATCAGCCTGAGAGTTGACCTTTAAACCCCTGCGTTAATCGAGTGTTGACTCAAATCGGTTGGCTTCACGATTCTTCCGAACCTGGCCTGCTTCAAAGACCTGGCCACTCATGGCGATGTAGACGCCGGGCGCAGCAGTCTGAACGGCGCCCACTGCCATGCCAATATTAAAGACGGCGTCAGTCGTTCGAAAACGGGCAGGCGTGAGTGCGCCCGTCAATACCACTGTTTTGTGTTCAATGCCACGCAATGCCGCAGCGGTTTCGGGCATCGTATCGGTGCCGTGGGTGATGATGAAGCGGCTATGATGGCTGGCCTCAATGTGGGCGCGGATAATTTCTCGATCCTCATCCGTGACATCCAAGCTATCCTTTTTCATGATGGGAGTGACGTCGTAGCTGAAGTCAACGAGAGCGTCGGTCAGCATTGCTTTGACTTGCGAGTCCCCAACTTCAAATTGGCTCAATGCATCAAAGTAGATTTTGTCGATGGTGCCGCCGGTGGTAATGAATTGAATGTGCATTGAAGGTCAGCTTTTGTCGGGCCCCGGATTCCCCCGTTTCTTCGCTTGGAAAAGAGTGCATGAAACGGGAACGCGAGATGAAGTTTGCGCCAAACATAAGTTCTCGGGGATTGCTTGTCAGCAAATAGGTGCCTCAAAAGAGGTATTTTTACATTTGGGCGTCAATTCCTTGGCTATTTTGTTGGCGAAATCGCTTTTATTCCTTTAAATTCTGAACAAGGCGAGGAGCCTTTTTATACCAACAAGAAAGTCAATCAGGAGCACACTGATATGTTTACGTCACGATACGCGGGCAAGCGTAGGCTTCTCTCGTTGGCCACAGCCGTTGCGCTTGTGTCCCCCGGAGTTACCCTGGCCCAAGACGAAGCTGATGAATCAGCGACGGACGAACTCGAAGAGATCGTCGTCACTGGTACGCGACTTCAAAAATCAAGCTTCGAGCAAACAACGCCTAATATCGTTGTTGATGCGGAGTACATCGCTCAGGGTGGATTTGTAAACACCGCTGACGCTATTAACTCACTGCCACTCGTTACGCCATCTGGCACCAGCCTTGCTGAGTCAAGCGGTAGTAACGTAGGTCAAACCTTCGCAGACCTCTACGGTCTCGGAAGCCAACGTACGCTGACTCTGATCAATGGTCGTCGTTCCGTATCCGGTAACGCGCCAACGGCATTTGGTGCTTCAGCGGGTTCACAGGTTGACTTGAATACACTCCCAACAGCCTTGATCGAGCGTATCGACGTGATTTCTGCGAACGGTGCACCGATCTACGGTTCAGACGCGATTGCGGGAACCATCAACGTCATCATGAAGAAAGACTTCGAAGGCTTCGAAATTGACATCTCTTCAGGTGTTGCTGAGGCTGAAAGTGACGCATGGGAGCACCGTATTGGCGTAACGGCGGGTGCAAACTTTGCTGATGGCCGCGGCAACATTGCTGTTGGTTACGAGTACAACAAAACGGATGCGGTACTCGCTAACGACCGCGAATTCCTTCGCAACTATTACTACGATTTTGAGAGCACAACCTACGATCCAAACGATGCTTCAACAGGCACTCGATACTTTTACGCGCCCGGAAGATCCATTCCGATCGTAACGCGCACAGGTATTCCGAGTCCGGCAGCAGGTGCGCTGGGTGGTACGCCGTTGTACGCGTTAGGTCTTAACGTGATCAGTGATGCAGATGGCAACCCACTTCAGTTTGGCCCCGACGGCCGTTTGACGGCCATGACCATCGGCGACCCGACAGCCAATCTCATTAACTTCGTTGGCGGCGACGGCTTGTTGTTGCAGGATTACGATTCAATTCGTGCTCCAATCGAGCGACACATGGTCAACATGTTTGCCAACTACGAAATCTCGGATAACTTGCGTGCAAACGCCGAGCTGAACTTCTACAACGGTTCATCGTCTGACCCTAACCGTCAGCCGTTCTATCAGAGTGGTCTTTTCGGTGGTGATTCCGCAACGTTGATACTTCCTATGGATTATCCGTTCCTGCACCCAGATGACCGTCAGGTGTTACTCGATAACCTAGGCGCCGGTGCGACATCGTTCGGTTTCCACAAGGCGATGGACGACCTGTCTCAGAGCGGACGAACCGAAGGTACAACCGACATGCTTCGGTTGGTGCTTGGCTTAGAAGGTGAGTTCGAGTTTGGTGGTCGTGACGTGCGCTGGGATGTGTCTTGGAACCGTGGTGAGAGCCGCAGCAAGACCAATAACACGCAGCTGGTTGAAGAGAACTATCGCGAAGCACTTGATTTAGAAGTCAATGGCAGCGGTGAGATTGTCTGCAGCAGCGGTAACTCAGAGTGTGTCCCGCTTAACATCTTCGGTATTGTCACTGATCAGGCTGCTATCGACTATGTGACCCTTCAGGGCTATGAAAACTCTAAGATTACACAGCGAGTCATTACTGCAAACATGGCCACTGATCTCGTGGAGTTGCCTGGTGGTGATTGGCAGATGGCGGTTGGTTACGAAAGCCGAGAGGAAAATGGCGATTACCAGCCCGATTACTTCCTTGCTAATGGTCTTGGCCGTACAGCCGCATTGGAGGCCTTGAACGGCGGTTTTGACACCGAAGAGTTCTACATGGAGACACGTCTCCCTCTGTTGGCTGAGGACTTCCTACCTATCATCTCTGCATTCGACGTGGAAGGTGCTTTCCGTACGGTTGATCACTCCTCTGCGGGTACCGGCGAGGTATTTAACATCGGCCTTCGGCTTGCATTGGACATTCCTCGTTTTGGTAACGTGACGTTCCGTGCCAATGATACCGAGTCGGTTCGTTCACCAGCGATTGCTGAAGCATTCCTGCCACGAGCTGAAACGTTCTCGTTTGCAAGTGACCCTTGCGATGCGCGATTCGTGGACTCGGGCGAAGTTGATGGTCGTCGTGCACAGGTGTGTGCTGAGGAAGCAGCAGCGCTCGGCTTTGGGGGCTACGATCCAGAGACTTTCCAGTCCATCATTGTTAACGCCTCACAGCAGGGCTTCACCGGTGGTAACCCTAACCTGATCAATGAGACCTCTGAGTCACAGTCGATCGGTGTTGTGGTTGAGCCTGAGTTTGTTGAAGGTCTGACGTTCTCGGTCGATATGATCGATGTGTTCCTCGATGATGCCATCGAGACACTCGGTTTGACCTCGATTATGGCTGGTTGTTACGACGGCGGTAACTTGAGCGCACCTGCGTGTAGTCAGTTTTCACGTGATCCATCAACCTTCCAGGTGAATGACTTCTCGGTCGGTTTCGTTAACGCGGGTTACCGAATCTTGAAGGGCTTCCAGTCCGAGCTGGATTACAGCTTCGACTTTGCCGACACCATTCCAGGTCAGTTCCGTCTTCGTGCGAACTTCTTTGATCTCAACGACAGTCGTGTATCAGTAACCGGTGATGACGCGGGTGATACCAAAGGTTTGATTGGCAACTCATCGCTTCGCGGTAACGTGAACCTGATGTACATGCTCGATGACTGGACGTTTAACTGGCGTACCATGTACCTGAGCGGCGCTAAAAAGAGCAACACTGCGCCTGAACGTACGTACGACATTCCAGAAATCGACGAGTACTACATGCACACGCTGTTTGTCCGTTACTCAATGAGCGAACAGATGGATGCATCAATCGCGGTTCGTAACATCACTGATGAAGAAGTGCCTTACGGCATGAACTCTTTCTCAGCCATCGGTGCTTACGATCTGATTGGTACTTACATCCAGGGCACATTCCAGTACCGCTTCTAAGCGATAAGGAAGTGTCGAAATAACGGGAGCTTCGGCTCCCGTTTTTTTTGCCTAAGATGCAGCAAGCTGGATTGTTGATGACAAAAAAAGCTGCGTTGATTACCACTTCGCCGGATCAGAGACCGGTCAGCATCTTTTCGGTCTCATCCCACAAGCGCTCTGCGATCTCCGACTCCACTGCCCACTGCCTAACGCCGGTAAAGTCATTGCTGTCGTCAGGCACCACTCGGGAGATATTACAGTCCTCACAATAAACGCCACCCATGTCCTTTAGGGATCCCGCAGTGGCAGCCCACAGCGACGTGGCACAGCCTTGGGAGGTGGACTTAAATAGCTTTTCTGCAACAGCGGAGGGGTTCCCGTCGGTGTCTGTCCACCCGAATTCGGCCATTTCTGCGTTACCTAAGTGACGTTGTAGTGGCGTGAAGATACCCCCGGGGTGGACGGCAAAACTGCGTATGCCGCTATCTTTTTCTCGGTGGTCGAGCTCTACAGCCATCAGTGATTGGGCTGATTTTGCCTGACCGTAAGCCTGCCACTTATCGTAGGACCGCTGGTCGTAATTCATGTCAGCAAAATCGACATTACCCATACGATGCGCAATCGAAGACAGCGTGACCAATCGAGCGCCATTGGCTGCTCGCAGAGCCTTCATAATCGTGCGCATGAGAAGGAAGTGACCCACGTGATTGACACCTAATTGCCACTCGAGCCCCTGCGTCGTTCGATCTAGGGGACAGGCCATGACGCCCGCGTTGAAGATGGCTAGATCGATGATAGGGTAAGCGCTCGATAAATCCTCGCCATACCGCTCCACCGTTGGTAAATCAGATAGGTCCATAAAGCCGATCTGGTCGGCGGGGATAATTCCTTCTAGCGTCTTTACCGCGCGATCAACGTCGCGCGAGGGAACGAGGACGGTTGCACCCGCGTTCGTCAAGGCGCGAACCGTTTCAATCCCGATACCGGAGTAGCCGCCAGTGACTAAGGCGGTTTTACCGCTGAGATCTACGCCCGCCATGACCTCAGCAGCCTCTGGCTTGCGTCCAATGCCGGTATCAATAGGTGTTTGCTGGCTGGAGATGCTCATGCGTGGTGTATCCAATACTGAGTGATCTGTTAGTGTGGCTTGGTCAACGACGGATGGCTACTACGCAATACAAAGGAACAATAACAATGACGCTAGAAACGATATTCAGTCTCTGCAGTGGGCTCGCAATGTTGGGATGGTTGGGGCTCGTATTTGTGCCCAAGTCGACCGTCGCTCGAGAGCTGCTACCGAGCGTTATCATTCCCGTTCTTTTGGGTGTGACCTACGCCTATCTCATGTTTTCTTTTCGAGGTGAGGCGCCAGCAGATGGCGGCTTCGGCTCGCTAGCAGAGGTCAAGGCGTTGTTCAGTGTCGACGCCCTTTTGCTCGCAGGGTGGATTCACTATTTGGCGTTCGATCTCTTCATCGGCGCATGGATCGTCAGAGACAGTCAGGATCGAGAGATAAATCACTTTCTGATTCTCCCCTGCCTATTCTTCACGCTCATGACCGGCCCGTTTGGACTGCTCATTTATTTGCTACTGAAAAGGCTCAACGGTAAGCCGCTAAGCCCGTTAACCGCTTAGCCAAGTACTTACGCGGTTAAGTTTTCCGCAATGGCATCGAGGAAGCCGTGCATATCAACAATACGCTCGGTCTCGGGCGATGTGGTTTTGCCTTTTAGATCTCCGGTGATTGTGCCTTGTGCGACTGTCTCGATGAGCGCTGCTTTGAGGCGCGCGGCGTAGTCACCGAGCGCGGCATTATCCTCTCTCGTAGCGAGCTCTTCTAGGGCGCTTGCAACAGCAAAAATCAGGGCTGACGAATTGAAGTTGGCCTCTTTACCTTCGGTCTCGAGATAGCGCAGATACAAATCGTGAGCTGTGCCGTGAGGTGCCTCGAACAGTTTGGTTCCATCTTTACTGGTGATCACCGAGCTCGCTGTTGCCAGACTCCCGCCCAAGGCCGCGGATATATCGGAGAAGATATCCCCATCTAGGTTTTGGGCCGGATACAGGCCCCACCGAGGCGGATCGCAAATCATTTTGCTTAGCTGACGAGACGGTCGCATGATCATGAATGAGGGTGGCGGTGTATCCAGTGCCGCGAGCTCTTTTCTGATCTCGAGAATGATCGAGCTGTAGACCTCGTCATAGTTGACGAACTCCCGCTTTAAGCCGAAGTAGACTTCCTTCTTGTTAAGTGCTGCGTCTTGGAAGACTTGGCTCACCCAGTCCTTGATGGCCTCCCGATCGTTGGACATAAAGAGGATGGGGTCGCCTACCTCTACATGGCGTGCATGCTTCTCCTCGCCGTCAACAATGACCTTGATAATTCCTTGCTCAGGCGCGGGCGTGTTGTAACTGCCGTATTGGTCACCACCACCGGCGCTCATACGGGAAATGGAGACGTGGGCCTTGCGCTCAGGCAAGCCGTACCGCTTGAGCTGCTGAACGAGCTTAAAAAGCTTCATACCACTGACGTTGTCGGGCACACCCCAGAGTGCGCGCTCAGGTGGGTTAGAAACGATGCGAGCTGCCTGCGCGTCGATCAACTCGTAGTGATAGCTCAGTTCAGCCGCTGCGACCTTCTCTTTGTATTCCTGCTCATAGATTTCTTCGATGGCCGCGCGCATAACACCGTCATATCCCGAAACCACCGTATCTTTCAGTCCTAGGTAGATGTCACGGTTTTCTGCGATAGCGCGTTGGAAAAAGCGATGTGCCCACGCCTTAACCTCGTCCAGGCAGTTGGTCGCCAGCATCCAGGGGTCACCCTTATTAAGCGAACGACGGTGTAACTCAACTGGGTCGCCACTCGAGCCCACAAACATAACTTTTGCCACACCGGTCGCGTTCGACAGTTCGCTATAACTGAAGTCCAGGCCCCCGGTCTCCATGGTGTCCACTTCGATATCGCGATCGATCCAGTCTGGACGCACACTTTTCAGGTTGCGAAATTCGATGTCCTCGCGTGTGATGTTGCCGCTAATGCCTTTTCGGATGGCACCGTTCGGCGATTTAGTTGCCAAAGGGTCGAGCGCAGATTCGTCAATCTCTGGGTGTTTCGCGAGCAAGTCATCCAGCTGAGCGCGATTAACTGTCATGCCCGCGTTCTTGATTCCCACGCCATGGGCTTTCAGCGCGTTAATGGCCTGGTGAATAACCTGGCCATTAGTCGTGAAGCGTTTGGGTGCCGAGAGGTCAATCTCCACAAGCTCGATATCGAGGGGTAAGGACACAAAACGCGCCAGAATTTCGGTAAAGGCGACCTGCGCCATTTCATCACCGTGAAGTACGACTAATGGCTTTTGTACCTTTATCTTTTCACTCAACGCGCGATCCCCCTAAGACCCATGGCTACGGCATCTGATGGCCGCAAATTAATGGCGCGCAGAGTACCGAATCGCCCGGGTAAACCCTAGGTTACTTTTGCACAACTGCTGGGTTTAAGCGGCGAAGTGAGCGTTTTTAAAGATGAGTGGTCGGTGAGATTGTGAAGCCCCGCTCAGCGAGGCTCCTCTAATAGATCACCGAAAAATATGCCGTTCACTAGCAGGCGCTGCGAACCCCACCAAAAGGCTCGGAACGTCGGACTGTCCAAGCTCAGTACAACAGCACCTGCCCCCAACTCGTTGACCACCAAGCCCGCTGAATTTGCCACCAGCTCTCGGTTCTCGTCCGACATATACCCAGAGAGTAGGGGACTGTCCGTATAAACGACGGGTGACGAGTAGGCGTTGTCAGAGGGGTTCATGAAACGGTTCGTTGTTCTGAAGACAGCGATCTCCTCCGAGTCATAGCCATAACCCAGTGGATGCGACACATCGAGGTTCCCAGCCAATATCGCACCGCGTACCAGTTTGAATGCGTACTCGTCCGACGCCGAAGCAAACGACCGTCTCTCGGGCAGCTTGCTCGCCTGCTCTTGAGCGCTAGCGCCTTTTTTGGCGGCAGCTTTGAGCTCGTCGGCTTGAGTTTGCTGAGCTGTTTTTCGCCAGGTGACATCGGCGAGATCGTTATCAGCAGCCCAGGCTACGGTCGAGGCACCTTGAGCCCATAAAATGCCACCTTGTCTAACGAAGCTTTCCATTTGTTTCACGGCGCCTGATGAGCGAAGGGGGCTCGTCATAATCACGTGGCTGTAATTCGATAGATCCACTCGCCCTAATCGGTGACTATCCACCATAGTGACTGGCATATCGACGCGTGTGTCGAGTAGGTGCCACACCTCACCGTTGCTGTACGCCGAGGTATTGGGGCCCGTAATGAGCAACACCTTTGGTAGCGACAGCACGGAGAAGCCTCGACTACCAAGATCAATGCCCTCAGGACTGTAGCTACTGGCTGCAGCGAATATGCGCGCGCCCATCGCTTTTGCTTCTCGCAATAGCGCTACGGCATCGCTGGGGATGTCTCCTTTAATGGGTGGCGCAACGAAGAGCGTGCCGTAACCGAAACGCTGGCGGCCAGCTTCGGTGGTGACTGCGGTGAACGGTGCCTGTGCTACCCGCACGTTGGCGCCGGTTTCAAGCAGATCGTAGAGGAGTGCGGGGGCTTTTGAGTCTCGCCAGTCAATCAGATAACCGATCGGTGACGCGGCAAGTTCGCTAGCGGCCGAGCCTGAACCGACGCTGGTATCCAGCGGGGCCGTCTTCACATTGCGAACCGCATCGCGCGTGTGAGTGAGATTAAAGGCCCATGGCAGTGTCCAGGTTGATACGTCGTAGAAGACGTTCTCTTCAAATTCCAGTTGCTCGCGCCACAGAGTTTCAAGGTAGGTTGCTTGAGGTTGGTCGAGTGGAATCGCAATTGCCTCACCGGCTCGGAATGTCTTGCCGTTCACCGTCACGTCCGCCGCCAATCCTTCAACCTCGATCTGATGTCCCCGTAGGATGCGGACAAATTCATTGAGCCGGGTTGGATCGCCGGTGGCGCTTGCAAGGTAGTGTCCACGACGCTTCGGCTGATTTTCATAGAAGCCTCGCTGGTAGCTAAGGAGTTCATCCTTCAGTGCTGCAGTCGCTTTAATCGAGGACAGGGATGCGCGGAACTGATTAGAGATGCTG
>ERZ802830.563-NODE-563-length-37234-cov-60.9088_pt1 | contig 37234 bp, 35 predicted proteins | sample MGYA00345654_ERZ802830 | MGnify/ENA primary metagenome ERZ802830 (study PRJEB30503, sample SAMEA104212375) | marine metagenome | biome: Westerlies Biome; feature: [SRF] surface water layer (ENVO:00010504) within the epipelagic zone...; material: water... | reverse complement strand
CATTTTTACCAACGCCCCAGCGGGCAAATAGATTGTCGATGCCACCGCGCTTGATTCGCGTACAGGCAAACCCGTGCCCGCCCAATAAGGTTTCAAGCAAAGATAACGCCCCAGCTTCAGCCGGCGTAACCGAAGGGCAACGGATCAGATCTGCACTCAGCGCAACGGGGTCAATACCAGTCATTAGGTTTCCTTACAGGGGCAAAAGGCCAGATACGGTTTCTGCCAATTTTTGCGGATCACTGATAATTGCATCTGCGCCGGCCTCTTGCAATTCCGCAAGGCCCCCGTAACCATAAGATACACCCAGCGCTTTCATCCCATTGGCCTGCGCGCCCTGAATATCATAGACTCTGTCGCCCACCATAATCGCCCGCTCACCCTCGGCGCCAACAACCGCTAAACCATGCGCCAAAAGGGCCGGTTTATCCGAATTTCTGCCATCAAGTTCAGAGCCAAATTCAAAGCTCATAAAATTTGAAATACCAAAATAAGCCGTAATTTTGCGCGCATAACTATGCGGTTTCGACGTAGCAAGGCACAACGTATAGCCCGCCTCTTTCAACTTTGCCAATTGGTCTAAAATACCATCGTAAAGTTTATTTTCTTTCCAGCCCGTTTCGATATAGCGTTCGCGATAAAACCCAACTGCTCGGTCCAGATCCTCGTTTTGAACCCCAAGCTGGGCAAAGCTGGGCCAGAGCGGCGGGCCTACAATCCAACGATTATCACCGCTTAAACCGGGCAGGCTAAGCTTGCGCAAAGCATAATCTACCGAATTCAAAATGCCTTCCCCAGCATCGGTTAAGGTTCCATCAAGATCAAGAAATACTGTGGCCATTATCCATCCGCCTGCTCTTCATAAAGCGCGTTCATCTGCGCAACGATGACAGAGTTTTCATCTAACGCACGTTGCATCAATAGATCTTCTTCTGAGTCAATTTCATGCCCTTGCGCGATCCGCTCATCGCGCGTTCCATAACCCGTCACATCTAAAGGAGAAAGCGCCGCCTGTTTCAAAATGGCCACGGTTTCACGCACGGCTTCCGCCTCATCCACGCCGCTGGCATAACAGAGCAAAGCCGCCCCGGTTGCGCTTTTAGGCAAATCATCCTCGGGGCTGCGGCCAACTTGTACCAACAACGTATAAACTTTCTGACGATTTGGTTTTTTAAACGTGTCGCTCATCACTTTGCCTCATTACAAGCGCTTCTAAAGATTAGACGAAAAAAATGCAAATCCAGCGCATGGGCTTTTTTATATTTATCAAAATGACAAAATTATAAATATTGTCCAAACGCTTTACGAAACCGAAAGGACGGGTTTTAAAACGCTAAAATAAAGGCAAAATAAACCGGTTATACATCTGAGAGAATTAAAAAACCCGCGCATCTGGCGGGCTTTCTAACGGCGATTCTACTGCAATAAAATATCAGTCGCGCAACAAATCGTTAATTGCGGTTTTACTGCGCGTTTGAGCATCAACGCGTTTCACGATAACCGCACAATACAGGCTAACGCCATTTTTAGACGGCATCGACCCTGACACCACAACCGAATAGGGCGGCACTTCACCATAACTCACCTCGCCCGTTTCACGATCAACAATTTTGGTGGATTTACCAATATAAACCCCCATACCCAAAACAGACCCTTCGCGTATAATGCAGCCTTCCACCACTTCTGAGCGCGCGCCGATAAAACAATTATCTTCAATAATTGTTGGGCCGGCTTGCATCGGCTCTAACACGCCTCCAATTCCAACGCCGCCCGATAAATGCACATTCTTACCAATTTGCGCGCAAGAGCCCACGGTGGCCCACGTATCTACCATTGTACCAGTATCCACATAAGCGCCCAAATTAACAAAGGACGGCATCAACACCACGCCCGGCGCGATAAAAGCAGACTTACGAACAATACAATTTGGGACCGCGCGAAACCCTGCTGCATGCCATTGGTCATCACCCCAGCCTTTAAATTTACTATCGACCTTATCCCACCAGCCGCCACCTTGGGGGCCGCCGTCTTGAATCGCCATATCTTGAATTCGAAACCCCAGCAGAACCGCTTTTTTAGCCCATTGGTTCACATGCCAATCGCCGCTTTCCTGCTTTTCAGCCACGCGAAGCGTGCCCCCATCAAGCGCGTTCAGCGTCTCTTCAATCGCCTCGCGCATTTCACCCGTTGTTGCGGATGATAATGTATCGCGCGCTTCCCATGCGGCTTCGATGGCTTGCTCAAGCTGACTGTTGGACATGATCGCTTCTCCTATATAAATTTTCTGCTCTATATCTTTCCTACCTCTATCGCACAAGGTGGCGGATTGAACGAATAACGCCAGTGCAAACACCTGTCGATTTATGTGCGATTCCAAATAAAAAAGCCCCGCCATATGGCAGGGCTTTTCATAATATTTAAAGGCTTTTAATTTGCCGCTTTTACCGCACGACCCGTAAGCACTTTCACCAAATTTGCGCGATAAGCTTTGCTGCCATGCAAATCTTCAATCATGTCTTGCGCAGAGACAGTAAGATTTGACAGCGCATCAGCTGAAAAATTAGACTCCAAAGCCGCTTCAGCTTCGCTCCAACGAAACACACCATCTTCAGACGCACCCGTTACCGCCACGCGCACACCATCGGCATATTTGGCCACAAAAACGCCCACCAATGCAAAGCGAGACGCCGGTTGCTCAAACTTTTGATAGTTCGACACTTGGGGTACAGGAAAGCGCACTGCGGTCACGATTTCACCTTCGCCCAGCGTTGTACTGAACATACCCTGAAAGTAATCATCCGCCGCGATCTCGCGCGAATCTGTGACAATCGTGGCATTCGACGCCAAAGCCGCCGCCGGATAGCAGGCGGCAGGATCGTTATTGGCCAAAGATCCGCCAATCGTGCCCCGGTTGCGCACAGCAGGATCACCGATATGCGCCGCAAGTTTTGCCAATCCGGGATAAGACTGTGCTTTGGCTGCAACCGTGGCATGCGTGGTTGCAGCCCCGATATGAACCATGCCATCAGCCTCGGTTACGCCTTGCATTTCGGCAATCCCCGCCAGACTGACCAGCTTTTCAGGATTGGCCAACCGCTGTTTCATAGTTGGTAAAAGCGTTTGGCCCCCGCTCAGCGGCGTTGCCTCTTCATCCGTCAGAGCTGTCACGGCTTCTGAGATCGAGGACGGTTTTACAAATTCAAAATTATACATTTCTGATCCTCCTATTGCGCATTGATCGCAGCCCAAACACGGGCTGGCGACACAGGCATATCAATATGCGTTACATGGGTATGGCCAGCAGAATGCAAGGCGTTGATAACCGCATTCACGATCGTTGGCGGGGATCCAATCGCCCCCGCTTCACCGCAGCCCTTCACCCCTAGTGGATTATGGGTACAGGGCGTGTTGCAAGAATGATCCACCGTATAAAATGGCAAATCAGAAGCGCGCGGCATCGCATAATCCATATAAGACGCGCTTAACAACTGGCCATTATCATCATAAGCGCAATTTTCCAAAAGCGCTTGGCCTATGCCTTGTCCAATGCCCCCATGTACCTGACCGGTTACGATCATCGGGTTGATCACATTGCCAAAATCATCCACCGCGGTAAAGTTTTCCACGGTGACTTTGCCCGTTTCAGGATCAACCTCAACCTCACAAGCATACGCACCCGATGGATATGTAAAATTGCCCGGATCATAAAACGCCGTTTCTTCCAAACCCGGCTCGAGATCTTCAACCGGATAATTTTGAGGGACATAGGCTTTAAAGGCCACTTCGCCAAAGGAAACTGATTTATCAGTTCCCGCAACGCTGAATTGGCCATCCTTGAATTCAATATCTGCCTCTGCTGTTTCCAGCATATGCGCAGCGATCTTGGTGGCTTTATTGATGATCTTCTCGGTTGCGCGCACCACAGCCGGGCCACAAACCGCAATACTGCGCGACCCATATGAGCCCATACCAAACGGTATTTTCGCCGTATCTCCATGAACGATATCAATCGAGGATTGATCAATACCCAGCATTTCCGAAACCACTTGCGCAAAAGCTGTTTCATGGCCTTGCCCGGTGCTTTGGGCGCCAACCATCACCGAAAGATTACCCGTTGCATTCACCCGCACGGTCGCCGCATCATAATAACCCACACGGCTGCCCAAGACCCCGGTCAGATTTGAAGGCGCAAGCCCGCAAGCTTCAATATACGCGTTGATCCCCAAGCCGCGCAATTTGCCATCCGCTTCTGATAATTTGCGGCGGGCCTCAAAGCCTTTGAAATCTGCCAGTTCATTCAGCTTATCAACCAGCGCATCGTAATTGCCGGTATCATATTCCAAGCCAGCCGCGCTGACATAAGGAAACTGTTCAGGTTTGATAAAGTTTTTACGACGCATCTCCATCGCATCAAGCCCTAATTCATGCGCGCATTTGTCGATCACCCGCTCAATTGAAAACGTAGCTTCAGGGCGGCCCGCTCCCCGATACGCGTCCACTGGAGCCGTATTTGTAAACACGGTTTTTACATTCACATAGACATGTGGCACCGTGTAATTGCCGGCCATCAACGTGCCGTGCAAAAAGGTTGGCGTGGCGGTTGAGAAGTTCGAAAGATAGGCCCCAACATTGGCCATCGTATCCGTCCGAAACGCGATAAATGTTCCGTCTTTTTCGCAGGCCAGCTCAATTTTGGTGACATGATCGCGGCCATGCGCATCAGTCAAAAAGCTTTCCGAGCGCGTGGCTGTCCATTTCACTGGGCGGCATAGCTTCTTTGAGGCAGCAAGAACCAAAGCCTCTTCACCATAATGGTAGATTTTTGATCCAAAACCTCCGCCAACATCCGGCGAAACGACGCGCAATTTATTTTCTGCAATGCCCATTACAAAGGCGCTGATCAACAGCCGAGTCAAATGCGGGTTTTGCGAGGTTGTGTAAAGCGTATATTCTCCGGTGCCCGGATCATAATCCGCGGTTGACGCGCGGGTTTCAATCGCGTTTGGCACAAGGCGGTTATTGATCAATTCTAGCGTGGTGACATGGGGCGCATTTTTGATCGCCGCATCCGTTGCTGCACGATTATCTTCTATCCAACCCCAATCAAAACATTGGTTGGTTTCGATCTCATCATGCACAAAGGGACCACCCGCCAACGCTGCCGACATGTCCACAACCGCTGGAAGCTCTTCAATCTCTGCCACAATCGCATCGGCAGCATCGCGGGCCTGTTCAACGGTTTCTGCAATCACCGCAGCATAAGCATCCCCCACATGGCGCACTTTGCCATGCGCCAAAACCGGGCGCTTGGGCTCTTTCATGGGTTCACCATCGCGGCTGGTAATCGCCCATCCTGCAGGATTCCCACCCACTTCAGCAAAATCTTCACCCGTAAAAATCGCCAGAACCCCTGGCATGGCTGCGGCGGCGGCTGTATCGATCGATTTGATCGCGCCATGCGCCACATCACTGCGCAAAAACACAGCATGCGTTTGATTAACCAAGTTAATATCTGATGTGTAGCGGCCTTTACCCGTTAAAAACCGCTGATCTTCAACCCGTTTGGTGCTTGCACCAATGCCTGAATCCTTTGGCATGTTAATTCCTCCCCTTGTGGTGGTTTGCCCACCCAGCTTTTCTAATTATACTTATTCTGCTGCGATCGACGTCACGTCTTGACCAGACGCTGCCATGATCGATTTAACGATGTTATGATATCCCGTGCAGCGGCAAATATTGCCGTCTAAGTGATGACGAATTTCTGCAACCGTTGGCTTTTTATTATGTTTGAGTAATTCTGTTGCCGCCATCACCATGCCAGGCGTACAAAACCCGCATTGCAACCCGTGATGGTCTTGAAACGCCTGTTGGATGACATTTAACGAACCATCCTCATTGGCTTGGCCTTCAATCGTGGCCACATCAGCGCCATCTGCTTCGGCGGCCAATATGCTGCAAGATTTCACGGACATACCGTTTACATGCACAGTACACGCACCGCATTGGCTGGTATCACAGCCGATATGCGTTCCTGTCATCTTCAAATCATTTCGAAGAAAATCCACAAGAAGCGTACGGCCTTCTACCTCGCCTGAAACCGCCTCTCCGTTTACCGTCATTGAAATTTTCATAAATTCCTCCCAATTAGTCGTCTGTTCTTATTGGTTTTTTGCCAATTTTTTAATCTTTCGATCTGCCTTTGTTGAGCAGATATTGGTGTTACTTTAACCTTTAAACTTTAATTTCCCCCTAGATAATTTGACGCAGGTCCCAAATACTAAATCTTTGGATTGCCCACGCGTTGGCAAGAGCCCTTCCAACACTTAAATCGCAGTGAAAATTTTAACCCCAAACGCAGACGCGCTTTTTAATTGGTCTCACCAGATCAATTGAAAAATGATAAGGCATTTTTTGCACCAGTCAAATGACAAGATGAAAAAACGGCGCTTTAACCGCCATCCAAATGCAGCAAAACCCACAAAAAACTAGCGTCGTTTTTTAAGGTAGACATAATATGCCCCCTCGCCGCCATGCGATATATGGGCCTGATCTACCTGCAAGATTGCTGGTCTGAGCGCTGGCGCATGCAGCCATTGAGGCACCTGTCGACGCAGCACTCCGCGTTCGCGCGATGTAGCAGGGTGCAGCCCGCCGCGGTCGCCTTTTCCAGTGATCACTAGAACCAACCGACGCCCAGCGCGTTGTGAAGATAAGATAAATTGCGTTAAAGCAGGATGGGCCTGATTCAACGTCATCCCATGTAAGTCGATGCGCGCCTCAGGTGCTAATTTTCCCCGCCGCATTTTCACGAAAGACTTCTGATCCATTTGCAATGTTGTCTGAGACACTGGCGCTTTTGGACCGATGCGCCTGGTCACAAAGCTTTGGCCAAGCGCCGTTTGTGACTTTGAGCCGATTTCAAAAGCTTTCAAATCAAATAACTCTAAGCTGGGGGTTGGTTTTGGTTTTGAAGAAACCGATTTTGATTTTTTCGTCTTTGAGAGTTTAGCCGCTTTGAGCGGTTGAAGAGGTTGCATGGTCTTTGCAACTTGGTCCCAAAGCGCCGCCTCTTCTTTGTTTAATCGCCGCTTTTTCATCCGCCCTCTTCACCCACCTCATCATTCTTGAAGTTTTAAAAGGCTTTTAAAACAATAATTTATTCACCTGTGGCGACCAGAAACCAAACCGGATCTTGGCTTTTGATATCTTTTGAGAATGTCCAAACATCTTTTTGCCGTTTAGATTGCTTTTCATCACCTTCAAGAATCTCGCCATCGCTGTTTTTCACAACCGAAATTAATTCGGAAATAAAAGACACGGTGATTTCAGCCATATCCGTTTCTTTATCAAATATAACATCGTTGATTTTCATCTCGCGTATGCCCAAAAACTCAGCTTCGATCTGCAATCCTTGTGAACTACGTTGCGCGATCACTTCATCAAACGTATTGGTCACCTCATCCGACAGGAACGAACGCACCGCGCTTAAATCGCCGCGCTCAAACCCCATTAAAATCATTTCATACGCAGCCCGTGAGCCTGACAAAAATTCAGAGACCAAAAACCCTGAATCAACCGCTTTTATTGAAGTGAGCGTTTGCGCAAGCTCAGATCCGGTAGGCACATGATCCGTAATATCGGCATCCGGGCCACCTTCAATAACTTTTAAATCAGGGCTGCGCAAATTGGCGGGCGATTGCGCTTTGGGCTTTTCAAACCCTTCACGCGTTCCCAGAACATTTTTCAAGCGCATGATTAAAAAAATGGCTATGCCAGCCAAGACTAAGATTTCGATCGCAATCGCATTCATAAGAAGATCATTCCCAAAGGTGGTAAAAACAGACGTTAGTTCTTATTTAGGTGAGGTGGCCTCACAAGTCCACAACTTGACAGATATTTAGGAGCGCTTTGTAATGTGGCTATTCGTCCTTTTTGTAACCGTACCGATTATTGAAATTGCCCTATTCATACAGATCGGCGGTGAGATCGGGTTGTTGTCAACATTGGGTATTGTGATTGCAACAGCGTTTCTGGGCACTTATTTAGTGCGCAAACAGGGGCTGAGCGCTTTATCACAGCTTAAAAACAACGTTGAAACTCTCGAAAATCCAATTGCGCCTTTGGCGCATGGCATCCTGATTCTTTTGGCGGGTGCTTTGCTTTTAACGCCGGGCTTCTTTACCGATGCGGTGGGGTTTTCGCTTTTGGTACCAAACATCCGGATTTGGCTATTTGAACGCGTTAAGCAGCGCATCCTTCATTCGCAAAATGGGTTTTCATTCACCCATGCACGCACAGGGGGCGCGAAGCACAGCTCTCAAAATGGCAAACGCCACGCCTCTGGTACCACGATCGAAGGGGTTTATGAAGAGCTTGCCCCTAAAAATGATCCGTAACCCTACAACAACGCAATGCGCCATTGAGGCCACTGCTGCAAACTGCTAGGCAATCGCGACATAATTTTTCAAGGATTCCGACATGGCCGAAGAGACATCACAACCAGCGCAGCCCTCTGTAAACGTACTGGCGCAATATATTCGAGACTTATCTTTCGAAAACATTCTTGCCCAAAAAGGCGTCTCCGGTGATGTTACACCTGATATTCAAATACAGGTGAAATTAGACGCACGTAAACGCTCGGTTACCGATCAATATGAAACAGTCATCAAATTAAATATTGATTCAAAATCCAAAGACACGAATGACCAGCTTTTTTTGCTAGAGATCGAATATGCGGGCGTGTTTACCGTGACCGGCGTTCCAGATGAACAATTGCATCCATTTCTTATGATTGAGTGCCCGCGGATGATTTTCCCATTCTTGCGACGCGTGGTTAGCGATCTAACCCAAGATGGCGGATTTCCAGCGCTTAACCTAGAAACCATTGATTTCATGCAGCTTTATAGAAGTGAGGCGTTGCGCCGCCAAACCGAAGCCGCGTCTGAGGAAACCAAAAACTAAGTTTGTTCTTTCCAAATATGATCACGCCACATCGCTTGATCCCCTAGGGTTGCAACCATTTCAAGATGGGCTTGTTTCTCTGCATCGCTTACCCGGGGGGCAAGCGGCTTTAAGCGCTGCTTTGATCCTGAAACATGCCGATCCGTGCCTGCGTGTTCGGTTGCGGTTGTCGCTTGAGCAGAGAGCATAAAATCGGGCTGTCTGCCGCCAATAAGCTCAAGATAAACCTCAGCCAGTATTTCAGAATCGAGCAAAGCCCCATGCAGCGTTCGGGCATTGTTATCAATCCCAAAACGGCGGCACAGCGCATCTAAGGATGCCGGTGATCCAGGAAATTTTTTCCGCGCAATGGCCAAAGTGTCTAAGGCGCGCTCTAATGGGATATGTGGTCGTTTCACCCATGAGAGTTCAGCGTTTAAAAACCGCATATCAAAGCTGGCATTATGAATCACCAACTTAGAATCAGCGATAAATTCAACAAAATCTGATGCGATACTCAAAAATACAGGCTTATCGCGCAAAAAATCATCCCCTAAACCATGCACTTGAAAGGCTTCATTGGGCATGGTGCGTTCGGGATTAATATATTGATGATAGGTTTTTCCGGTTGGAATATGGTTCCATAATTCAACGGCACCTATTTCAACAATTCGGTCCCCTTGATTGGGATCCAGGCCAGTGGTTTCAGTATCCAGAACAATCTCACGCATCCTTAACCACCCTTAATTTTGCCAATAAATTATCCACTTGTACATGCACATGTTCCAGCGTGTCTGTTAGAATTACAAAATCCGCTTTTTCACATTTCCTAGAATTTGACCATTGGCGCGATTTAATTTGTTCAAACATTTTTTCGCTCATCGTTGCGCGGTTCAGCACCCGTTTCTTTTGCTCTTCTTCATCGATAGTCACGCAAATTACCGCGTTCATATGGGCATCTGCGCCGGTTTCAAAAAGCAGTGGAATATCAAATACCAATATATCTGATTGGGCTGAGTCTATAAAATTTTGTCGATCCTGCGCCACAAGCGGATGAACGATTGCTTCAAGCTGCCCAATCAAATCTGGATTTTTTTGCAATTCGTGCTTTAACACGTGCCTTGAAATTGCACCCGCAATCAGTGCCTTTGGAAATAGGTTTGACAAAGGTGCCACCGCGGCGCCTTGTTTTGCATAAAGCCGATGCACTGCTGCATCAGCATCCCAAACATCACAACCAGCATCTTTAAAAAATCCTGCGGTTGTGGATTTTCCCATTCCTATAGATCCTGTAAGACCTAACAAAAAACTCATGATAATAATAAATTGCGCGTTTCTTGATCAACGGTTGGCTTTTTACCAAACCACCGCTCAAAACCCGGTACCGCTTGATGAATTAACATTCCCAAACCATCTACGACGGGGCATCCAATTGCGTTTGCTTTCTTTAATAAATCGGTTTCTAGGGGCGTGTAGACAAGATCTGTTACCAATGTTTTAGAGGTAAGGTTTTTCAAGCTCAATGATAAATCTGGCTTTCCCACCATGCCCAAAGATGTGGTATTTACCATCAGATCAATACCATCCAAAATTTCAGACGCTTTTGACCAATCCAGAACCTGAATCCTTGCCCCAAGATCGGTTTTCAACTGATCCGCCCTGGCGCGCGTTCTATTGGCCAAATATATTTCGGGAACTCCGGCCTCTATCAATGCCGATAATACAGCGCGCGATGCTCCGCCAGCGCCCAAAACCAGCGCTGGTCCAGACGCCGCATTCCAATTTGATTGATGATCTTTGATGTTTTCTATGAATCCATATCCATCTGTATTATCCGCGTAGATTTTTCCATCTTCGCTGAACGATAATGTATTCGCAGCTCCGATTAATGCCGCACGATCGGAAACGTGATCGGCATACGTTAATGCAAGGTGTTTGTGCGGAATCGTAACATTGGCACCCACAAAACCCATTTTCGGCATCGTTTTAAGCACATGCCCAAAATCGGCGGGTTCAACATCGACAGGTATATAATAGCCCGGAAGCCCTAATTTTTTCAACCAATTACCATGTAACCGTGGAGATTTTGAATGAAAAATCGGATGACCAATCACGGCTACCAAAGGTATTTTTGAAACCGTCATGTTGAGAAATCCCCTCTGAGCGACAAGAAATTAAGCACTTCTAATAAAGGTAACCCTAAAACGCTGAAATAGTCACCATTGATTCTACGGATCAGTTGTACGCCTTCAGCTTCAAGCCTGTATCCCCCAACACAATATCGGATATGATCCCAAAATCGATCGATATATGCGTTAATAACCTCATCCGATAATGGTCTGAAAGAAACATCTACCTTTGAAATATGCCGCCAGATTGGGCGCGTTTCGTGGCAAATGACAGCGGCGGTAAACAATTTATGAGTTTTGTTTTGAAACGCCCGTAATTGTGCAAAAAGCTCTGCTTTGCTGTGCGGTTTTGAAATCACTTGTCCCTGAAATTCCAAAATTTGATCGGATCCAATGATAAATGAGTTTGGAAATTTTGAAGCAACCTTTGATGCTTTCAGTTCTGCCAAATGATCCGCCATATCCCGGCAGGATAGATTTTCAGAAATCATGCTTTCTTTTATCATTTGTTCATCAAGTCGTGGAGGGTATGCTTCAAACGCAACACCCGCATTACGCAACAATGTTGCACGTGAAGTAGATGAAGAAGCCAAAATAAGAGAAGGTCGCATGTGGATAACCCGTCCGAAAACCAGGTGAATAATGCGGTGAAATTACCGCACATACACCGGAAAACAAAAATCTTTGCCAATGAAAGTATAAAAGTAACAATAGCATATAAATATACAATGTGGAAAAGGATAAGTTTGTCTTTACTTATACTGTGGATAATCAATTTAAGACAAAAATAGATTGAAATTTTTATTTAAGTATTTGTTTTAAAAATAAAATATATCACAATTTTTTTCTCATGTTTTTTGTCCTGTGGATAAATGATAGGAAAAAATTTGATCCACAAAAACGGGCTTACCTACATATCCTACTTCCTTTCTATCTATATTTCTTTATTAAATAGACTTGCCTAAAATTGGGGAAAACATGATTGATTTTTTAAGCAATTCTTATCTTTGGATAAAATCAATTCATATTTTGGCGGTTATCTCATGGATGGCCGGCTTGTTCTACTTACCTAGAATATTTGTGTATCATAGTGAACGCGCAGAAAAGGGCGATATTCTGGATGCAACGTTTCAAATTATGGAAAGAAAACTGCTTAGGTTTATTATGCGACCAGCAATGATTCTAACTTGGATCTGTGGTCTTTTGATGGTGCTTATTCCTGGCATTATTGATTGGTCAATGGCCTGGGTATGGGTCAAACTTATAAGCATTCTTGGTATGACTTGGTTTCACAAATGGTGCGCTGATCATTGTGAATTGTTTAAATCTGGTCAATTTTTAAGAACGGGTCGATATTATCGAATGATGAACGAAGTTCCAACCGTTTTAATGATCGCGATCGTGGTTTCAGTGATCGTCAAATTTTAAAGGTTTAATTCTACAAAAATTTAGAGTAAGCAATTTCCAGCCCGTCCGGGCGCTTTTTCCTGTAAACAGACATAACGCGGTGAATTCTGCAATCAGAGGTATATTATGGCGGTCGAACGGCTGAACCTTTCCGATTTGAAACGAAAAAGTCCAAAAGATTTAGTGGCTTTGGCTGAAGAGCTGGAAATTGAAAACGCATCAACGATGCGCAAAGGCGAAATGATGTTCCAAATTCTGAGCGTGCGCGCGGATGAGGGATGGGAAGTTGCGGGCGATGGCGTGTTGGAAGTTTTGCAGGATGGTTTTGGGTTTTTGCGTTCACCTGAAGCGAATTATTTGCCTGGTCCAGACGATATTTATGTCTCGCCAGAAATGATCCGAAAATTTGCATTGCGCACGGGTGATACGATCGAAGGGGTGATTAAAGCACCCGAAGAAAATGAGCGTTATTTTGCGTTGGTTAATGCGTTTAAAATTAATTTTGAAGAGCCTGAAAAAGCCCGTCATAAAATTGCTTTTGACAATCTTACACCGCTGTATCCGGATGAACGTTTGACGATGGAGTTGGCAGATCCAACAGCGAAGGATAAATCTGCGCGCATTATCGATTTAGTTGCGCCGATTGGTAAAGGTCAACGGTCTTTGATCGTAGCACCGCCGCGCACGGGTAAAACGGTATTGTTGCAAAATATAGCGACCAGTATCGAACAAAATCACCCTGAATGTTACTTGATCGTTTTGTTGATTGATGAACGTCCAGAAGAAGTTACGGATATGCAACGGTCTGTGAAGGGTGAGGTTGTATCGTCCACCTTTGATGAACCAGCAACGCGGCATGTTGCAGTGTCGGAAATGGTTATCGAAAAAGCCAAGCGCCTTGTGGAACACAAACGTGACGTGGTGATCCTGCTGGATTCGATTACCCGTTTAGGGCGGGCTTTCAACACGGTCATTCCATCTTCGGGCAAGGTATTGACCGGCGGTGTTGATGCGAACGCATTGCAACGCCCAAAACGGTTCTTTGGGGCTGCGCGTAACATCGAAGAGGGGGGATCATTAACGATTATCTCAACCGCTTTGATTGATACTGGAAGTCGGATGGACGAGGTGATTTTCGAAGAATTTAAAGGGACGGGCAATTCTGAAATCGTTCTTGATCGAAAAGTTGCGGATAAGCGCGTCTTCCCGGCGTTGGATATTTTGAAATCTGGTACGCGAAAAGAAGAGTTGCTGGTTGATAAGATAGATCTTCAGAAAACTTTTGTGCTGCGGCGTATTTTGAACCCTATGGGAACAACGGATGCTGTTGAGTTTTTAATCTCGAAACTCAAGCAAACAAAATCTAATTCTGATTTCTTTGATTCAATGAATTCTTAACTGTTTCGGGGTGTAGGCCCAATGGATACGATCGTCGCCTTGGCATCGGGTCATGGCAAAGCTGGTATATCTGTGATCAGATTATCGGGACCGCAGGCTTGTAATTGCGCTCGTGCGTTGGCTGGAAAGCTGGGAGCACCGCGGGTGTCTGTGTTGCGGCAGATTACTGACGGGCAGGGGGCAGTACTCGATAGCGGGTTGGTCACGTGGTTTTCGGCTCCAAAAAGCTTCACTGGTGAGGATATCGTTGAATTGGCCTGTCACGGTAGCCTAGCCGTTGTTTCAGCGGTTCTTGCGGCGTGTTGCAGGCAGCCCAGCGTAAGGATGGCTGAGCCGGGCGAGTTTACGCGGCGCGCGCTGGAAAATGGCCGTTTGGACATGACACAGGTTGAAGGTTTGGCTGATCTGATTGATGCTGAAACGGAAGCGCAGCGGCGCCAAGCTTTAAGGGTGTTGTCAGGCGAGCTGGGACAGCGTGCTGCGCAGTGGCGGTTGGATCTGGTACGGGCCTGTGCATTGCTGGAAGCAACAATTGATTTTGCCGATGAAGAGGTGCCGGTGGATGTGACCCCGGAAGTGTGTGATTTGGTAACGGGTACGCGCGCGGCGTTGGTGTTTGAGGCTGGGGGAGTTTTGATGGCCGAGCGGGTGCGTGCTGGTTTCGAAGTGGCAATCGTTGGAAAGCCGAATGTGGGAAAATCAACCTTGCTGAACGCATTGGCTGGGCGTGAGGCAGCCTTGACGTCGGACGTGGCTGGGACAACGCGCGATATAATCGAAGTGCGGATGGATTTGGCTGGATTTGCCGTTACGCTGTTGGATACGGCTGGTTTACGCAATACGGCGGATCATATAGAAGAACTGGGTGTTGAGCGCGCAATAGCGCGTGCGAATGCCGCGGATATTCGTGCTGTATTGTCGCTAGATGGCGCTGTTCCGGTGGGGATTGAGATGACACCAGATGATATCGTGTTGCTTGCCAAATGCGATGATGGCCTTAAAAAAGGTGGTATTTCAGGGCGGACGGGAGCTGGGATTGATCGGTTTATTGATCATCTCAAAGCTGTATTAAAAGAAAAGACTTCTACCTCAGGTGTTGCAACGCGCGAACGTCATAAACAGGCCTTACAAGAAGCGGTTGTTGCCATGGACCAAGCTCTTTTATTTTTAGAAATTGGACCGGATGTTTATGAATTGGCAGCAGAAGAGTTGCATCGGGCTTGCCGTGCAATGGATGGTCTTATTGGGCGAATTGGGATAGAATCTATTTTAGACGAAATTTTTAGCAGCTTTTGTTTGGGAAAATGATGGAGTGTTTCACGTGAAACATTTTGATGTGATCGTTGTTGGCGGTGGGCATGCTGGTTGTGAAGCGGCCGCTGCTGCGGCGCGTATGGGGGCGCAAACAGCGTTGATAACATTATCTGCGCATGATTTGGGCGCAATGTCCTGTAATCCGGCGATTGGGGGTCTGGGTAAGGGGCATCTGGTGCGCGAAGTGGATGCGCTTGATGGCATCATGGGTAAAGCCGCCGATCAGGCAGGCATTCAATTTCGTTTGCTTAATCGTCGCAAAGGGCCAGCGGTGCAGGGTCCTCGTGCGCAGGCGGATCGAAAATTATATCGCGCGGCGATACAGGCGCAATTAAAGGCAACAGAAAACCTTACCTTATTAAATGGTGAGGTTGTTGATCTATTGGGCGCACCCTCAAACATATCCGGTGTTGTGTTGGGGGATGGATCGGAACTGCGATCGCACTCAGTGATCTTAACAACCGGCACATTTTTACGTGGAATTATTCATATTGGGGATGTTTCACGGCCAGGCGGCAGAATGGGCGATAAGCCATCGGTAAAACTCGCGCAGCGGATTGATGAATTTGGATTGTCTTTAGGGCGTTTGAAAACGGGTACTCCTCCGCGATTGGATGGAACGACAATCGATTGGCGGGGATTGGAAAGCCAGCCTGGCGATGAGATGCCAACGTTGTTTTCGTTTTTGTCTAAAGAGCCGGCAGCACGGCAAATTGCTTGCGGTATCACGCATACAAATGAAAAGACACATGCGATTATTCGTAAAAATCTTGATCGTTCCGCGATGTATGGTGGCCATATAGATGGTGTCGGTCCGCGTTATTGTCCGTCGATCGAAGATAAGATCGTCAGGTTTGCTGATAAGACATCGCATCAGATTTTTCTTGAACCCGAGGGTTTGGATGTGGCCACGATCTATCCTAACGGGATTTCCACTTCACTTCCTCAGGATGTACAGGAAGCGTATGTGCGCTCTATCGCGGGATTAGAAAACGCGCTTATCACGCAACCAGGGTATGCAATTGAGTATGATTACGTTGATCCGCGATCGCTAGAGATGTCTTTGGCTTTGCGCAATGTGCCAGGTTTGTATTTAGCGGGGCAAATTAATGGCACCACCGGCTATGAAGAGGCTTCGGCGCAAGGCATGGTGGCGGGTTTATCTGCTGCAGCGCAGGCTTTGGGCTGTGATGGTCCCAGTTTTTCGCGAAGTGACAGCTATATCGGCGTGATGCTTGATGATCTTATTTCGCGCGGGGTCAGCGAGCCTTATCGCATGTTTACGTCGCGTGCGGAGTTCCGGCTTTCGTTGCGCGCGGATAATGCGGACCAAAGGCTAACGCCGCAGGGGGTCGCGTTAGGTTGTGTGGGTGCAGAGCGGTATGCGGCCTTCTCGCTGAAACAAGAGAAACTGGCTAAGGCCACGGCGCAATTACACGCAGATAGCTTTACCCCATCTCAATTACAGGCCGGTGGTATCGCGGTAACCCAGGATGGTTCCCGCCGTTCGCTATATCAGGTGCTGTCTTTTCCCAAGGTAACGTTTGAGGATCTTATCACCATATCCCCTGATCTGCGTGATATTGAGCCGGATATTGCCGCACAACTGAGCTGTGATGCGTTATATTCAAATTATATCGCGCGGCAGAAAAAAGATGTTGACGCCGTGCAGCGTGATGAGGCGTTAAAGATACCAGAGGGGTTTTCATACGCAGATATTGATGGCCTCTCATCAGAGCTTCGTGGAAAACTTGCAGATCGCCGGCCCGAGAATCTGCGCCAAGCCCAACAGGTTGAGGGAATGACGCCTGCGGCAACCATGTTATTATTGGCGAAATTGCGGCAGTTTAACCGCCTTAAAGCCGGATGACTGAGTATTATAGTCTTTTTTTGGATTTAGATGTTTCACGTGAAACATATGACGCGTTGAAAGCATATCAACGCTTATTGGAAAAATGGACCACACGGATAAATTTAATTTCAAAATCCACGCATGATGACGTGTGGCTCCGCCATATTTGCGATTCTGCTCAGGTGATGACGCTTGCATCACCGCATGCCAGACATTGGGTTGATGTCGGCAGTGGTGGTGGGTTGCCAGGGTTGGTTGTTGCGATCTTGGCCAAAGAGCTAAACCCACAGTTGCGTGTGACCTTGATTGAAAGCGATCAGCGAAAGGCAGTATTCTTACGCACCGTTGTGCGGGAGCTGCAGTTAAGCGCAACGGTTCAGGCACAGCGTATCGAAGCTGTAGGCCCTTTAAAAGCTGATGTTATTTCCGCCCGCGCTTTGGCTGAGTTGAGTGATTTGTTAAGGGTGACGCATTCTTTCATGGGGGAAAATACGCAATGCTTGTTCATGAAGGGTAAAAACTGGTCAAAAGAAGTAAAAGAGGCTGAAAAAAGTTGGCAATTTCAAGCAGAGCGCTTTATCAGTAAAACCAACCATGAGGCAGTGATATTAAGCGTAAGGAACGTGACAGGTGCGCCACGCAGCGAATAAAAAAATGGCTAAGATAATCTCGATTACCAACCAAAAGGGAGGTGTTGGCAAAACAACCACCTCCATAAACTTGGCCGCCGGGCTTGCGGAATCGGGTTTGAAAATATTGATTGTTGATTTGGACCCCCAAGGCAATGCATCAACCGGATTAGGGATTGATGTAAGCGCGCGCACCACCACGATCTTTGATCTTTTGCTTGATCCTTCTCATCTTAAAGACGCTATCTTAGATACTAATATTAAGGGACTGAGCATTATTCCATCCACCGTAGATCTAAGCTCAGCCGAATTTGAATTGGTGTCAAATGAAAAGCGCAGCTCGCTCTTATTGGATGCTTTGCGGCAAGACAGCATGATAGCGTATGGGTTTGATTACATTCTGATCGATTGCCCGCCATCGTTATCGCTTTTAACAGTGAACGCGATGGTGGCTTCGGATTCGGTTCTTATTCCTTTGCAAAGTGAGTTTTTTGCGTTGGAAGGCCTGTCTCAGTTGATGTTAACCGTGCGTGAAGTGCGTAAAACTGCCAATACAGACCTGCGTATCGAGGGAATTGTTTTAACGATGTTTGATCAGCGCAATAATTTGTCGCTGCAAGTCGAACAGGATGCGCGTGATAATCTTGGTGAATTGGTCTTCCAAGTTAAAATCCCGCGGAATGTACGGTTAAGCGAAGCGCCGTCCTTTTCAATGCCGGTTTTGCAATATGACAGCCTGTCAAAAGGGGCTATGGCCTATCGGGCTTTAACGCAAGAATTTTTGAAAAACAATCTGGCGACAGCACCGATGAAAGAGGTTTAAATGGTTGATAAAAAAGGAAAAGTTCGTGGTCTTGGGCGGGGCTTGTCAGCCTTAATGTCCGATGTTGGCTCCACATCAACGGAACAAGGGCAACCAGCGGATACTCTTCCACTAAAAAGTGATATGATTGTTCCGATTGAAAAAATATTTCCCAATCCGGATCAACCGCGTCGCAGTTTTACCGAAGAAAATTTAAACGATCTTGCGAATTCTATTCGCGCTAAGGGCATTATTCAGCCGCTGATTGTGCGTGAGCGCCCCGAACATGAGGATGAGTTTGAGATCGTAGCGGGCGAGCGTCGATGGCGCGCGGCGCAGATTGCGCAGTTGCATATGCTACCCGTTGTGCTGCGTAGATTTTCAGATACCGAAGTGCTGGAAGTGGCAATTATCGAAAATATTCAGCGGGCCGATTTAAACCCGGTTGAAGAGGCGCAGGGTTACAAAAACTTGATGGAGCGTTTTGGGCGCACGCAAGAACAAATGTCAGAGGCGCTTGGAAAAAGCCGCAGCCATATTGCCAATCTTTTGCGGTTGTTAAACCTTCCCGATGAGATTCTAACCTATCTGCGGGAAGGGCAATTGACCACGGGTCATGCGCGGGCGTTGATTACGTCAGACGATCAATTAGACCTCGCGCGTCAGGTCGTGATAAAAGGGTTATCGGTGCGCGAGACTGAGCGGCTTGTAAAGCGTGCGGCGCAAGCTGATGGGCCAAAAGATAAGCCGAAGCGCAAGGTGAGAAACTTGGTGGAAAAAGATGCAGATACGCGCGCTTTGGAAGCCGATTTATCCCTAGGATTGGGTATGAAAGTCCTTGTTTCACATGTAAATGGAACAGAAACAGGAACAATATCAATTACTTATAGTGATCTTGATCAATTGGATGATCTGTGTCGGATTTTAAGTGCTACGCAGCAGGTCGAGTCCAAATAAACAATAAAACGCAGCTTAAGACGGCTGCTTGTATTGTTAATATTAGCGGTTTCACACCGGTGATCACAGAAATTGAAAAAACCAAAGCAATCGATAATGTGGCCATTTTTTTGGCGCTGGTAGAAATCGCGCCTGATTGACGCCAATTTTGGATCATTTTGCCAAAAAGCCGATGGGTCAATAACCAGTTATGCAATCGGTTTGAGCTTTTTGCAAAGCAAAACGCTGCGAGCAATATGAAAGGTACGGTTGGCAGAAGCGGCAAAACAACCCCTAAGCATCCCAACCCCAACACGAATAAACCGAAGATTAACCAAATGACTCGCATGTCAGGCTTCCAATAAGGAACTGATAACTGAGTTTAGCACGGCGGTGCCGGCTCGCGTGGCTTTAAGGGTTTTATCGCTGCGTATTAGCAAACCCATGTCTTCAAGAGAGGTTTGAGCCTCGATATTAAGTGGTGCCCCTGCCAAATTCTCAAAGCGCTCTAAATCGATACCGTCTTTGATCCGTAACCCCATCAGTAAGTATTCTGTGGCTTGTGCGGTTTGATCGATCTGCTGTGCAGATTTTTCTCCTGTGCCCTGGTTTACTGCGGCAAGCCATTTATCTGGGTTGTAAAATGCTTCAGTGGCAAATTTTTGACCCTTCAGCGTCAACCGCCCATGGGCCCCTGGGCCAATACCGGCGTAATCGCCATAGCGCCAATATATCAAATTATGCAGGCATTCTGCCCCGTCTCTTGCATGATTTGAAACTTCATATGCAGGCATATTATGCGCATCGCATAAAGATTGGGTAAGCTCGTAAAGATCTGCGCCAAGATCATCGTTTGGCAGACCTGGTAGCCGGCCGACTTTGTAACGATCGCCAAAAGCGGTTCCGGTCTCAACGGTCAATTGATAAAGCGAGAAGTGATCAACTGCCATTGCAAGCGCCTCGCTTAATTCTGCCTGCCATTGCGCCAGGGTTTGATATTGCCGCGCATAAATTAAATCAAAACTGACGCGGGCAAAAATATTGCGCGCGGTTTCAAACGCCAACCGGGCTTCTTGGGCGGTATGCAAACGGCCAAGTCTGCGCAAATCTGGATCATTTAGCGCCTGAATCCCCATTGAAATTCGGTTAACGCCCGCACCCTGATAGGCCGCAAAGCGGCCTGCTTCAACCGAGGTCGGATTGGCTTCAAGCGTTACTTCAAGTTGGTTGCTGATAGGAAAGCTGGATTTAATGGCCCCAATGACCGCCTCAACAACCTCGGGATCCATCAGGCTGGGCGTGCCACCACCGAAAAAAACGCTATTAACCAGGCGCGGGCCAACCGCAGCCCTTACCCGCTGGATTTCGGATAAATACCCTTTAAGCCATTGTTTTTGTTTAATTTTTTTAGAGACGTGGCTGTTAAAGTCGCAATAGGGGCATTTCGCAGAACAAAAGGGCCAATGGATGTAAATTCCAAAGCCCCCATATGTCCAATCATCCACCAAAGCATTCTCGTATCAGTTTTTCAAAGGCTCTGGCGCGGTGGCTGATACGGTTTTTTTCCCAACGGTCCATTTCTGCGAAGGTGACGTTATAACCGTCAGGTTGAAAAATTGGATCATAGCCATGGCCTTGGTCTCCGCGCATTGGCCATATCACTTGGCCAGGCATAATCCCCTCAAACACCGCATCGGTCCCGTCGGGCCAGGCCAGCACCAAAGTGCAACAAAATTGAGCGACGCGCGGAGCAGGCGCGTTTATTTTTTCAAGCTCGAGATGTGCCTTTTCCATTGCCATTTTAAAATCACGCCCTTTGGGAGTTTCCGCCCAATCGGCGGTATAAACCCCAGGAGCACCATTTAGCGCAGCGATTTCAATGCCGCTATCATCGGCCAGCGCGGGTGAGCCCGTCGCTTTTGCCGCAGCATGGGCTTTTATGCGGGCATTGCCAACAAAGCTGGATTCGGTTTCCTCTGGTTCAGGCAGGTTTAAACTGCCGGCCCCAACCACCTTGACATCAAAGGGTGCAAGCAAAGCGGCGATTTCTTCAAGTTTGCCCTGGTTATGGGTGGCCAATATTAAGCGATCTTCTTGAAATAAACGGCTCATCCAACGGCCTTAAGCTGCGCTTCCACCAATGAGGCCAAGCCGACTTCTGCCAAATCCAACAATTGGTTCATTTGTGCGCGAGAGTAAGTAGCGCCCTCAGCGCTCATCTGGGTTTCAATCATTTGGCCATTTGCCAACATGATGAAATTTCCATCTACGCCGGCTTCACTGTCTTCAGGATAATCCAAATCAAGCACCGCTTGACCTGCATATATGCCGCAGCTGATCGCAGCCACGGGTGAAATTAACGGGTCTGAAAGCAACGCGCCAGTTTTTAACAATTTGTTGATTGCCAGCTTTAACGCAACCCAGCCACCGGTGATGGAGGCGCATCTTGTGCCACCATCGGCCTGAATCACATCGCAATCCACGGTAATTTGGCGTTCGCCCAATGCCAAACGATCAACGCCCGCCCGCAGGGACCGCCCGATCAGGCGTTGAATTTCTACGGTCCGACCACCTTGTTTACCAGCGGTTGATTCGCGGCGCATGCGCGAGCTGGTTGATCTTGGCAGCATGCCATATTCCGCCGTTACCCAGCCAAGCCCGGATCCCTTGATGAATGAGGGTACCCGATCTTCAATGGTGGCTGTACATAGAACATGCGTGTCGCCCATTTTGATCAGACAGGATCCTTCGGCGTGTTTGGTCACCTCGGTTTCAATTTCCACCGAACGCATTTCATTTAATTTTCTTCCTGAGGGACGCATGTTATAAACCTTTCTATGTTGCACTGATGCATACAAGCGGCTGATATAGAGACGCAACCCCGATAGTTTTGAACTGGGCGGTGCTTTTGGATTTTAAAAGGATTAGGCGATATGGGTAGCCCAGATCTTTTAAACAATATGAATGAACGGTCGCGGGAAATTTTTCGCAGGCTGGTTGAGGGCTATTTAGAAAGTGGTGGCCCCGTTGGGTCGCGCACGCTTACCCGTACCTTAAATGAAAAGGTCAGCGCGGCCACTGTGCGTAATGTGATGCAGGATCTTGAATTTTTAGGCTTGCTTGACAGTCCGCATATCAGTGCGGGGCGGGTGCCCACGCAATTGGGGTTGCGCATGTTTGTGGATGGTTTGTTGGAAGTGGATCAGCTTAGCAAGGAAGATCAGCTTAAGCTGGATCAAACCGTCGATCGCAGCAGCCAAGATGTCAGCAGCGTTTTGGACCGCGTGGGATCAACGCTTTCGGCGTTAACCCATGGCGCCTCTTTGGTGTTAACGCCAAAGCAAGAACAACCCATAAAGCATATTGAGTTCGTATCGTTATCCCCCGACCGGGCTTTGGTGGTTCTTGTTTATTCCAATGGTGATGTTGAAAACCGCCTGTTTACGCCGCCGGTCGGGCAAACGCCCAGCGCGATGCGCGAAGCGGCAAATTTCTTAAATGCAGTGCTTGAAGGGCGCACGTTAAGCGAATTGCTTTCGACCATTCAACATGATGTTGATTTAAGGCGGCAAGAAATTGACAGTTTGGCGCAAGAATTGGTGACGCAAGGCTTGGCGGTTTGGCAAACTCAAGGCGATGATGATGAACGCTTGATCGTGCGTGGCCGTGGCAATTTGCTGGAATCAGAGGCGCATGAAGAGGATTTGGAGCGTATCCGGAACCTGTTTGATGACTTGGAACGCAAGCGCGATATCGCAGAATTTCTTGAACTGACCGAGCAAGGCGATGGTGTGCGCATTTTTATTGGCTCAGAGAACAAACTTTTTTCACTTACGGGTTCCTCTTTGGTTGTTTCTCCCTATATGAACTCAGAGCGTAAAATTGTTGGGGCCATCGGAGTGATTGGACCAACGCGTTTGAATTATGGTCGGATTGTGCCGCTGGTTGATTATACCGCGCAATTGGTGGGCAAGCTTATTTCCGACCGCATTGAAAGGTAAGTTATGGAAGAGCCAAAAGCAGAAGAATTTTTGGATGATATTGATCAAATGCAAGAGGCAGAGGAGGCCCTTGAGGAAGAGCTAATCGATATCACTCAAGAGGATGCGCAAACCGATGAGGTTGATGAATTGGCCGCTGTAACCGCTGAGCGGGATGAATATCGCGACCGGTTCATGCGCGCCTTGGCGGATGCCGAAAATTCGCGCAAACGGGCTGATAAAGATCGCCGCGAGGCCGAAAATTACGGTGGTTCGAAAATGGCACGTGATTTACTGCCCGTTTATGACAATATGAAACGGGCGGTTGAAGCCGCGGGTGACGAGCAAAAAGAGGCTGCGGCGGCGCTGATCGAAGGCGTTGAGTTGACGATGCGGGAATTGTTGAACGTCTTTATAAAGCACGGCATTCAGCCTATTTCACCGCAAGTTGGCGATCGCTTTGATCCGCAGCTGCACCAAGCCATGTTTGAAGCCCCACTTCCGGGCACAAAAGCCGGTGATATTATTCAGGTATCCGCAGAAGGCTTCATGTTGCACGATCGGTTGCTACGTCCCTCGCAGGTTGGTGTTTCCTCGACCCCTGCATCTTAAAGCGGTGTGCCGGCGGCAAAGCCATTAGCCTGTTGGTTTTGCCGCGGCCTTTAACTCATATAGTTTTTGAAGCGCTTCTTTTGGTGTCAATTCATCTGGATGCAGCGTCTCGAGCATTTCCAAAGCAGGTGATACGGCGGCTTGCGGGGGGGACAGCGCTGCGGGGCTGCGCGAAAACAACGGTAAGTCGTCAATAACGGCTTGCCGGCCGGTACTTCCCGCTTCGCGCTCGCCTTTTTCCAAAGCGTCCAAAACCACCCGCGCGCGCTCAACCACCACTAAGGGAAGGCCTGCCAATTGTGCCACTTGCACCCCGTAAGAGCGATCTGCAGCCCCTTGGCGTACCTCGTGTAAAAAGATTACATCTCCGTGCCATTCTTTTACCGCAACAGTGGCATTTTCAACCCTGTCTAATTTGCCGGACAGGGCTGTGAGCTCGTGATAATGGGTTGCGAATAGCGCCCGCGATTGGTTCACATCATGCAGATGCTCGAGCGTTGCCCATGCGATGGACAGCCCGTCATAGGTTGCCGTGCCACGGCCAATTTCATCTAAGATCACCAGCGCTTTTGCATCGGCCTGATTTAAAATCGTAGCGGTTTCGACCATTTCCACCATAAAAGTGGATCGCCCACGCGCCAAATCATCAGATGCACCGACGCGGCTGAACAATTGACTGACCACCCCAATATGGGCGCTGCTTGCCGGCACAAAACTGCCCATCTGTGTCAATACCGCAATCAGCGCATTTTGTCTTAAAAACGTGGATTTACCAGCCATATTCGGGCCGGTTAAAAGGCGAACCGCGCCGTCAGATAGATCGCAATCATTGGCGATAAAATGCTGGCCACTGGACCTTAACGCGCGCTCCACAACCGGATGGCGCCCGCCCTCAATGGCGAAGGCCCGGCTGTTATCCACCACGGGGCGCACCCAATTTTGTTGCTGCGCAAGATGTGCGAGTGCTGCTGCCACGTCTAGTTCTGCCAAAGCGGTGGCCAATCCATAAAGGCTTTCTGAGTGGTTAAGAATTTCTGCGCAGAGCTGCGCAAAGATTTTAGCCTCAATCTCGCTTGCCCGCCCCCCGGCATTTAAAATTTTGGTCTCAATCTCTGACAGGTTGACGGTGGTAAAGCGCACTTGGTTGGCTGTGGTCTGCCGGTGGATGAAGGTTTCTGACAAAGGCGGCCGCAGCATTTTATCTGCATGGGTCGCGGTGGTTTCGATGAAATAGCCCAAAACGTTATTATGTTTGATTTTCAACGAAGCGATTTCGGCCAAGGTACTATACTCGGCCTGCATCTGCGCAATCACCCCGCGGCCTTCGTCGCGCAAATGCCGGGCATGGTCCAAATTAGGCTCAAAACCTGCGGCCACGAAACCCCCATCACGCAACAGCAAGGGGAGATCTTCGTTCAATGCTTTTAACAACAGCTCGATTAAACCGGCATGCCCCATCAGCTTCTCGTGAACCGATTCTAATTCGGGGCATAAAGGGCTTGTTTGCATCACATCAGCGATCGCTTCGGCTTGGTGCAGCGCGCTGCGGATGCTTCCTAAATCTCTTGGTCCACCGCGGTTCAAGGCTAGCCGCGAGAGTGCCCGCGCGACATCGGGAATATGGCGCAAATGCCCGCGTAATTTATCCAGCACTGCGCTTTGCGCGATCAACGCGGAAATGGCGTTTTGTCGATTGTTCAAAACGTCAATATCAAGCGAAGGAGAGCCGATGCGGTGCTCAAGCAATCTACCACCAGCCGCGGTTAATGTTTGATCAATAGTTGCCAATAAAGAGCCATTTCGTGTGCCTGAGAGCGCATGCGTAAGTTCAAGATTGCGCCGCGTTGCGGCATCTATTTGCATGGTTTTCGCGCTGATATGGCGTTTTGGCGGTTGCAACAGCGGCAGGCTGCCTTTTTGCGTGATGTCTAGATAATCAACAATCGCACCCAAGGCTGATAATTCCGCCCTTGAAAACCCTCCATGCGAATCAAGCGTGGCCAGTTTAAAGGTTTTGAGCAGCCGGTTTTCTGCCGATGTGCTGTCAAAACTGCCGGCGCTGATTGGCGTCGGTGCCGCGCCGCTTTCCTCAATGAGAGTTTCTAAATCTTGAAAAGACTTTTCCGATAAAAGTACCTCTGAAGGTGCCAGCCGCGCCAATTCGGGCCCCAGCAATACCAAAGGCAGGGTGCTGACGCTAAAATCACCAGTAGAAATATCCACCCAAGCCAGCGCTGAGGCATCGCGTATCTGCGCAAATGAGGCCAGAAAATTATGCCGCCGCGCCTCAAGCAAGCTGTCTTCGGTTAGCGTTCCAGGTGTTACAAGGCGCACCACGTCGCGCTTTACAACCGATTTACTGCCCCGCTTTTTTGCCTCGGCAGGGCTTTCCATCTGCTCGCAAACCGCCACACGAAAGCCTTTTCGGATCAGCGTCAGCAAATACCCTTCTGAGGCGTGATGCGGCACCCCGCACATTGGAATATCCGCGTTGAGATGTTTGCCGCGTTTGGTGAGGGCAATATCCAGTGCTTCTGCAGCTGCCACTGCATCTTCAAAAAACAACTCATAAAAATCACCCATGCGATAAAACAGCAGGGCCTCAGGATATTGTGCCTTGATGTCAAGATATTGGGCCATCATCGGCGTCACGGGTTTGTCTCCTTAGGGTTTTACCTTGCCCTCCAGCGTATCTTTAGGCAGCGCGAGGGGAAAGCCGAAAACGATCTTGATGTGTGCTAAAAAACGCATGATAACAGTGGTTCATACGCAAAAGGGTGCAAAATGGCGAAAATGAAAATCACGCGGGAAGAGGCGTTGGCCTTTCATCTCGAACCAACCCCGGGAAAATGGGAGGTATCTGCCACGGTTCCGATGATGACCCAACGTGACTTATCGCTCGCCTATTCACCTGGCGTTGCGGTGCCTTGTGAAGCCATCGCCGAGAACCCTGAGCTTGCCTATGATTATACAAATAAAGGCAATTTGGTTGCGGTTATTTCAAACGGCACGGCGGTTTTGGGGTTGGGTAATCTTGGAGCGCTGGGCAGCAAACCTGTGATGGAAGGTAAATCGGTTCTGTTCAAACGGTTCGCCGATGTGAACAGCATCGATATTGAGCTGGATACAGAGGATCCCGATGCATTTTGCAAAGCGGTGAAGTTAATGGGCCCTAGTTTTGGCGGTATCAATCTTGAAGATATCAAGGCGCCGGAATGTTTTATCATTGAACAGCGCTTGAAAGAGGAAATGGATATCCCGGTTTTTCATGATGACCAGCATGGAACCGCGGTGATTTGTGCGGCAGGCCTGATCAACGCGCTGCATATCAGCAAGAAGAAGATTGAAGATGTCAAAATTGTTTTAAACGGCGCTGGTGCGGCTGGAATTGCCTGTATCGAGTTGCTTAAATCGATGGGTGCAAAGCACCAAAATTGTTTTGTCTGCGATTCCAAAGGGGTGATTTATCAAGGCCGCACCGAGGGGATGAACCAATGGAAATCGGCCCATGCGGTGAAAACAGAAAGCCGCAGCCTTGATCAGGTGATGCAAAATGCCGATGTGTTTCTGGGGGTTTCGGTGAAAGGCGCAGTCACACCGCAAATGCTGGCATCAATGGCGCCAAACCCGGTGATTTTCGCGATGGCCAATCCGGATCCGGAAATCACACCGGAAGAGGCCCATGCCGTGCGCAAAGACGCGATCGTTGCCACAGGGCGCAGCGATTACCCCAATCAGGTGAATAATGTTTTAGGGTTTCCATATTTATTTCGCGGGGCTTTAGACATCCATGCGCGCGCGATCAATGATGAAATGAAAATAGCCTGCGCGCAGGCTTTGGCCGCGCTGGCCCGCGAGGATGTACCTGATGAAGTGGCGATGGCCTATGGACAAAAATTAACCTTTGGCCGGGAGTATATCATTCCAACTCCGTTTGATCCGCGGCTTATTTATCGCATACCGCCTGCAGTGGCGAAAGCGGGTATTGATACCGGGGCCGCGCGGCGCCCGATTATCGATATGGAAGGTTATGAGCTGTCGCTGAAAACCCGGATGGATCCAACCGCCAGCATTTTGCGCGGAATAACCGAGCGCGCGCGCGTCGCGCAGGCTCGGATGATCTTTGCCGAGGGCGATGATCCGCGGGTGTTGCGCGCCGCGGTGATGTATCAGCGCTCGGGGTTTGGTAAAGCGTTGGTGGTGGGCCGCCAGCATGATGTTGCGGCGAAGCTTGATGCGGCCGGGATGGGCGATGCCGTGCAAGAGCTTGACGTTGTGAATGCCGCTAATACCGAGCATCTTGATGCGTATAAATCCTTCTTGTTCGAGCGTTTGCAACGCAAAGGTTTTGACAATGCCGATATTCACCGCCTGGCAACCCGCGACCGTCATGTTTTCTCTGCTTTGATGCTGGCGCATGGCCATGGCGATGGTTTGGTGACGGGGGTAACGCGCAAATCAGCGCATGTGATGGGGCTGCTCAACCATGTTTTTGACGCAGATGCCGAACATGGGGCGGCGGGGGTGACGGCGCTGTTGCATAAGGGTCGGATCGTTTTGATCGCGGATACTGTGGTGCATGAATGGCCCGAAGCCGAGGATCTGGCAAATATTGCAGAACGCGCCGCTGATGTGGCCCGCGATTTCGGCCTAGAGCCGCGCGTGGCATTTGTGAGCTTTTCCACATTTGGCTATCCCGTATCAGAGCGGGCTGAAAAGCTTGCTTTAGCCCCGAAAGTGCTGGATGCGCGCGGCGTTGATTTCGAATATGAAGGCGAGATGACCGTTGATGTGGCGCTGAATACGCAAGCGCAGGCGCATTATCCGTTTTCGCGGCTGACTGGGCCGGCCAACATCTTGGTGGTGCCAGCACGCCATTCGGCAAGCATATCGGTGAAACTGATGCAGGAAATGGCTGGCGCCACGGTGATCGGACCAATTCTTACGGGCGTGGATCAATCCATACAAATATGCGCGTCGGTTTCCACAGCAACAGATATTCTGAACATGGCTGTTTTGGCAGCTTGCAAAGCAGGCGAGGGGGCATCGCGCCATGGATGACGCACAAACCACGCATCAGGCCGAAGAGGATGCGCGCAATGATCACATTTTGATCTATGTTGACGGCGCTCTTGTGCCAAAATCGCAGGCGGTGGTCAGCGTCTATGATAGCGGATTTATGTTGGGGGATGGTATCTGGGAAGGCTTGCGGCTTTACAATGGCCATTGGGCTTATTTGGATCTGCATCTTGATCGGTTATTTGAAGCGGCCAAAGCCATTGATCTTGACATTGGATTAGATCGCCAAGGCGTTAAAAACGCCTTGTTAGAGACGCAATCAGCCAATCAAATGCAATCGGATGCGCATGCGCGGTTGATGGTCACGCGCGGGGTGAAACACCGCCCCTTTCAACATCCGTCTTTGTCGCGCTCGGGGCCGACTTTTGTGATTATTATGGAGCATTCGCGGCCAAAATTGGCGCGCCCGGTGCGCCTTGCCACGGTGCCCCATCAACGCGGCTTGCCGATGACGCAGGATCCAAAATTAAACTCGCATTCTAAGTTAAATTGCATTCTTGCTTGTATTGCAGCGGAAAAGGCCGGGGCGGATGAAGCGCTGATGTTGGATGTGCATGGATTTGTAAACACCACCAATGCCTGCAATTTCTTCATCGTGCGCAAGGGCGAAGTTTGGACCAGCACGGGTGATTACTGCATGAATGGTATCACGCGGCAAAAGGTGATCGAGATTTGTCAGCAGCATAATATTCCGGTCTATCAGCGTAATTTTTCATTGGTGGATGTTTACGGGGCGGATGAGGCGTTTCTGACGGGCACGTTTGGAGCCCAAACACCGGTGGGCGAAGTGGATAAACGCCAGATAGGAACTGGGAATATCGGGCCGGTCACGCAGAAAATACGAAGCCTTTATAAAGATTTAATATCGAAAGAATTCGCCTGATGCGGCTTGCTGTCTGGTCGGGGCCACGCAACTTATCAACGGCGCTGATGTATGCGTTTGCCAATCGGGTAGATTTTTCGGCGGTGGATGAGCCGTTTTACGCCGCTTATTTGAAGCTGTCGGGTTTAAAGCATCCGATGGTTCAGGAAATTTTGGCCAGCCAGACGCAAGATCCGACAGAGGTGGTGAAAGCCTTATTGGCGCCGATTGGCGCGTCGCATCGCCATCTGTATCACAAGCATATGACTCAGCATATGATTCCGGGAATTCCCCGCGATTGGATGCGCGAGGTTGAGAATGTGTTTTTGATCCGGCACCCAATGCGCGTGGTGGCCAGCTTTGCGCGTAAATATGAAAATCCAACGCTGGCGGATCTTGGTTTTTTGCAACAAGAATCGTTGTTTGAGGGGCTTCGGGCGCAGGGTCAAACCCCTTTGGTGATCGACAGCGCTGATATTTTATTAAACCCAGAGCGGGCCTTGCGTCGCCTTTGCGCCGCCTTGGGGCTTGGTTTTGACCCCGCCATGCTAAGCTGGCCGGCGGGTGGTATGTCCTGCGATGGGGTTTGGGCAGCGCATTGGTATGGGGCCGTGCATCGGTCCACTGGGTTTAGCGCCGCAGAAGCAGAGCCTCTTCCGGATTTACCGGATCATTTGAAGGCGTTGGCCGATCAGGCCATGCCGGCCTATGATACATTGGCGCAATTTTGCCTTAGGCCATAGCCCGAACCATATCGGGGCTAAAAATCCGATCCGAGTGCTGGTCTAGATAGATCCGCAGCCAGGGCGTAAACCGACTGGGCCAGCGCTGAACTTCTGCCAAAAGATCGTGATATTCGACCCAGCGCAGATCCATCACCTCATCTGGGTTTGCGGCCATCGGGGGCGGCGCATCCACATGGGTTATAAACAAATCTACAACCTCATGCTCGATCAAGCCATTGCCCACATCTGCACGATATTCGATGCGATCCCGATAGATCAGTTGAATATTTTCAATGGCCAGTTCTTCTTTCATGCGCCGCATTGCGCAATCTTCTGGGGCCTCATTCCACAAAGGATGCGTGCAGCACGTATTGGCCCATAACCCGGGCGTGTGATATTTTTCCAAAGCCCGCCTTTGGATAAGGATCTTGCCGTTGCAGATCATAAATACCGAAATCGCTTTGTGTTTAAGCCCTTTTTCATGGGCTTCTAGCTTTTCCACGGGGGTTAATACGCCGTTTACCCAGGCCGGGATCATTAAGCTCATATGCGATTTGCTCCTACAAGCCCGGTTAAATGGGCAAGGTTTTTTAGGCCTATTTTCACATGTGCCAGCGGGCGCGCCTGCACAAGCTTCTTATTCATATAGGCTTCAAATGTCAGTTTTTGAACATCAACATCATGGCAAAGCGATACGAATCTTTCGCGCCGTTCATCCGAGCGATAATAGGCGTTTTGCATTGAGGCCAATACGCGAAACACCGTTTTATGTTCGCGCATGAACAAAGAGCGGGCCAGTTTTAAATCCTTTACACGCCCGGTTTTCAAAAAGGCGCTGGCGGCGGTGGCGGCCACTTGCCCCCCGACCATGGCATAATAAATCCCTTCTCCAGAACTGGGTGCCACAACGCCGGCCGCGTCTCCGGCCAGCACCACATCGCGGCCATTATCCCATCGATCAAGTGGCTTTAACGGGATGGGCGCCCCTTCTTTTCGAATCGTCTTGCAGCCCTCTAACCCGGCAGCGCGGCGCAATTTAGCGGTGGCATCTTTCAGATCAAACCCGTCAAGCCCGGTGCCCATCCCGACGCTGGCAGAGCCGCCATGGGGAAACACCCAGCCGTAAAAATCGGGTGATATATCGCCATCATAAATCACATCGCAGCGCATAGGGTCATAGGTGGCGTTGGGTTTGGGGGCTTCGATAATTTCGTGATAGGCAATGACATAAGGAATTTTTTCGCCATCGGGCACTTCTGCGCGGGCCACCGAAGAGCGTGCGCCATCCGCGCCAATAACCAGTTTTGTTTCTAAAAGCGTTTCGGCGCCAGTGTCGCGATCACGATATTGAACTTGGGTTTTCTCGCCATCGCGGATGATTTTTTGAAAGACGCCGGTCAGACGCTGCGCGCCCACCTTTGCTGCACGTTTTCGAAGAAATTCATCAAAAAACTCGCGGTCTACCATACCAACATAGCCGTTTTCTATCGGAATATCGACGGATCTTTGCGTGGGTGACACCATCCGTGCGGTGGTGATTTTAGCCACGATTTGCGAGTCAGGAATGCGAAAATCACTGATCAGGCGCGGGGGTACAGCGCCGCCACAGGGCTTGATCCGGCCCGCGCGATCTAGCAGGGCAACCTTTCGGCCGCTGCGCGCTAAATCCTCTGCGGCTGTTGCACCCGAAGGTCCGCCTCCAATTACCACGACGTCAAACATGATTATTCTCCCGGTACTAAATTCTGTGCGATTGGTTTGTGTTCGATGGTTTTTGCCGCCATAGCCGCAGCCAGAACGAACAGCGCGGCCTCAAATAGAAACACGCTGCCAAATGCGCTGGCTGGTGAGGCCATCCATAACCGCATCGCATCTGCTGCTGCGGCGCCAAACAGCCCGCCAAATCCTGCGGCGATGGCTTGCGCGGCGCCCCAAAGCCCCATCCGCGTGCCTTCGCGCGCCCCGCGCCCTGCGCCGGCAAGCGACATCATCGAGCCGATTGCCGCAACAGCAAACATACCGTTGAAGACGCCAAGCGCGATAACCGCCGCGGTCAATTGCGCGGCACTGCCCTCAAGTCCAAGCGCTGCGATCGCGCTTAAGCTTAACGCTGATCCGAGGCAACCGCCGATCACCCAGCTGCGCAGACTGCCAAGCTTCAAACCCGTACAGGCCAGTCCAACGCAGAGCATGCCCAAGAAGACGCCCCCATTCTGGGCCCCTGATAAGCTGGTAGATTGGCCTGGGCTAAAGCCGAATACCAGCCCAGCATAGGGTTCAAGAATCAACTCCTGCATGAAATAGGCGGTCATTGATAAGAACACAAAAACCGTGAACTTTCGGGCTTTATCTTCGGCCCAAACTTCCTTTAGCCCCTCTAAAAATGGTGTGTGAGAAGCTTCGGCCTGGCGGGTTAATCCGCGCTCGATGCCCCAAATCCCGATTAGGGTTAAAAGAACCGCGCCCGCGCTGACGGTTGCAACGATTTTGAGCAAAAGCAAATGGGAATATGGGTCTAACAGCCTGCCGGCAATGCCGGCTGTGATTGCAATACCGGCGATCATCATCAGCCATGTGATTGTGGCGGCGGCGGCGCGGCGGCGCGGTGCTGTGGCTGTTGCCAATAAAGCCAATAGCGAGGTTCCAGACGCGCCAACACCCAATCCGATAGCGCTGTAGGCGATCACGGATAGAAACAAGCCCCATCCAAAATTTTGCTCGAGCAGAGGTATGGCGGCCGCTGCCGCAAGCCCTCCGAAAGCCAAAATCACCATCCCGCCAATAATCCAACTGCTGCGCTGGCCGCCCTTATCTGAACGAAATCCCCAATTTGGCCGGGTGATTTGAATGCCATAATGCAACGCAACCAAAAAACCTGGTAAAAGCGCCGGCAACGCCAGTTCAACCACCATTAATCGGTTCAAGGTCGAGGTCATCAGCACCACGATCGCTCCAAGGCACATTTGCACCAATCCCAATCGTAAGATCGATATCCAACTAAGCATTACAAGGCCCCCCCAAGGAAGCGCAGCGCAAAAGCGGTGATTAACATGCCGCTGACATACATCATCACTCCGGTGCCATTATACCAAGGCGCTTTTGCTTTAGGATCGCGCAGCATCACCCGCATCGCCCAAAGCTGGCCCAAGATTAAGGCTGTGATCGCCGCCGGATAGGCATTAGGCACCGCCCAAAGCATCAGCAGAATCACCACCGCTAGCTGCGGAACTAACATGATCCAACAGGCGATATGCGCTGCGCGCTTTGGCCCCAGCGTAACGGGCAAAGAACGTAAACCGGTTTGACGATCGCCCTCAAGCGCTTTGAAATCGTTCAAGGTCATAATGCCATGCGCGCCCAACGCATAAAGCGTGGCCACAAGAATGATTTTTGGATCTGGCAGCGCGGTTGACATCACCGCAGCTCCGGTGAACCAAGGCAGGCCCTCATAGCACAGGCCAACCAGGCCCGGCCCCCACCAGCCCGATTTTTTAAGGCGAATTGGTTCGGCGGAATAAGCCCAAGCCGCCAAAACACCAAGAATTGTGGCGGCAAAGCCCCAGATTCCCAAACACCAGCCAACGAAGAGCGAAAGCGCTGACATTGCCAGCGCAATCCACAAGCCCCATGCGCCGGGAATCCGCCCTGAGGGGATCGGGCGATAGGGTTCATTGATCGCATCGACATGCCGGTCGCACCAATCATTGGCAGCTTGGCTCATCCCGCAGACAATTGGTCCGGATAAAACGATTCCCAATAGGATAAGCCATATATTCTGTAGAAGCGGCATTCCCGAAGAGATCACGCCGCAGCCAAAGGCCCACATAGGCGGAAACCATGTGATGGGTTTGATCAATTCCAGAGCCGCCAGCGGATGTGGTTTTTTCGCCAGCTGTAAACCTTGCGCAACAGTCATATGTCTAGTTTGACTTACAACTTATCGCAACGCAAGAAAAACCCGCCCGCAGAGGCAGATTGATACCGGCTAGGGGCGCGTTTTTAAATTATGAGGGGCGGTCTTTGGCTAAAAGATCAAACTTGCGCAGTTTTACGTAGAGGCTTTGCCGCGATAATCCCAACATTTCAGCCGCAGCTGCGCGGTTGTTTTGAGTCAGCTCTATCGCTGTTTCAATACAGATTTTTTCGATCATATCGGTTGTTTCACACACGATTTCGCGCAGGGTAGACGAGCCAACCAATTCTGCCACATTAGATTGGCTGAAATCCTCAGAGGTGATCGCCGGCGCTGGGCTTTCTTCGAAACGGTTGCTGTCTCTGATCACAAACGCCATCGTTTCTCGCGCGTCACTTGGTAATCTTACCACCGACACTTCAACGCCAAGCTTGCTGCCAACCGCATTTTGCAACTTGGTGGCGTAAACGCGTACTTGGCCAGACCGCGTGACATTTTCGAGCATAACAGCCAGATCAATTTGACCGCGGGCCAAAAATTCGCTCAGGCTGCGGCCTTTGATATCACCCAGATTGGCGGTGTTTATCAAATCAAGAAAGCCTTCATTGGCCGCTTCGATAAATCCATTTGCCGAGGTGAATACGATGCCATCGGTTCCCAGGTTATAAAGCGATAAAAGATTCTGAGTTGTTATGTCATCCTTTAAAGACGTGTCATTTTCGCTGATCAGGCGGCAAATCAAAAGCCGCTCGCCCGAGGCCCGGAACAACGAGGCTTTAATTTTGAAGCGCCGGCCCAGCTTCACATCTTCGACGGTCATGTCAGAATTTTGATCTTTTGATGAAATGGCCAGCAGGGCGTCTTGGAATTCACCGCGGCGGCGGTTCTTGAACAATTGCGAGAAAACGCTGCCTTCCAGATCATTGGTGTTTTGGCCGAATAAGTTAATCGCGGCTGCGTTTATATCCTTGATCCGCCCATCATTTGCAGAAACAAACACCACTGGTTCTTGCATCGTCGCCAACAGCATGCGGTAGCGAGCATCGAAATCGCGGTGTTCTTCATATCCGCGCTCGATCGCCAATTGGGCCTTAACCAATTGCTGTTGCGTCTCTGCGGTAGAACTAAGGTCGCGGCCAAGCATAAGCAGTGTATCGGCATCTCCTAGCCGGTGAATGCTGTAGGAAACGGGAAATTGCCAAATCGCGTTGTCGCGATGGTTAAGCTCGACAGGATGCAAAACATTCTGCCCGCTCGCGAATTGGGCAAAAACGGCTTCAAGTTTCGGAATGCTTTCAGTGGTAAGGAAATCGTGGATTTTTCGCTGTTCCCAATGCGAGAGATTTCCCAAGCTTCGATCATTGTCATTGACAAGCACTGACAATACTTTGCCTTTAAGGGTTACCACCAAAGCAATGTCCGAGGCAGCGGCCAAAATACTGCCCAGATATTCCGGCTCGATCATTGGAATAGAGCCAAAATCCCAGAGTTTTGTGCCGCTGTTTTTCATCCAGACACCTTAGCTTTAGTTTTGCCGGCTTTTACGACTTGCCCGCTTTCGAGCTGTTCCAACGCATCTGTTAAACCTGAAGCAATCACATCTACCGCCACTAACTTTTCAATTTCGGGCGCTTGGCCCAAAACGGCTCCGCCCAGTAATAATATGGGTGGATCGCTTATCTCTTGACGTAGTGATTTAACAACTTTCGCCACATTATCAAGGGAGACGACGCTTGAACACGAAAACATCACCATGTCGAAAAAGCCAGTTTCGATATTATCATGCACGTCTTTCTCGGTTGCACCGAGCAGCAGCTTGACCGAATACCCAAGCCGCCGTAGCTGATCGCTTAGAACCAGCGGGCCCAATATATGATCCTCATCGCCACAAATTGCTACCAAAACGCTTGGTTGGTCATGGATTCCGGGGTTAAATTTCCACTGTGCGCTCAGCTCTTGCACCAACCCTTGCAGACGGACTGTGCCCAGCGAAACCTGACCAAAGCTGCGCGTGTTGTCATTCCAGCCCGCTCCCAGCGTACGGGCAGCCTCTGGGATACATGTATCGATTAATAATTCGTTTGATACACCTTTTTGCATTAAAGCTTTTAGCACCGCCTCATGCGAATACGAGCCAGGAGTGCTGCAAGTAACCGCTAGCCAATGTGCGACTTTCTGAATTTGCTCACGCGCTTCTGCGGGGGCTTTTTGTCCGAGTTCGCACAAAACGCGTTGCGCCAAATTAGACACCAGAGCGGATCCTTTTCTTGATCCTGCCTCTTCATGTTTGGACATTTTCGTACCCCCCAGCGCCGCATTTATGGCAGCAAAGGTTTGCTCACTGCATGCGACATATTGCTAGTTTTTTCTAAAACGAAGCAAATGTCAAAGAAAATGGATGTTTGGGATCAACTTGGAAGATGAACACCAGCCGGCTTCACCGGTGTTATGCAGTTTTTGACTATGTTTTATGTATGTTTGGCGGCATGCAGGCTTATGCATGAATTATATCATTATGATGAACTGTAACAAAGATTTGTCACTCGGCCCTCTACTTGTAAGTTTTAATTGACACTTTTCATAATAAGAAAGTAACTTAGTGGGGAGAGAGCCTATAAGGAGATCCAAATGTCCCTCATGTCGGGGCCAAATACAC
>ERZ802830.562-NODE-562-length-37237-cov-6.98744_pt1 | contig 37237 bp, 39 predicted proteins | sample MGYA00345654_ERZ802830 | MGnify/ENA primary metagenome ERZ802830 (study PRJEB30503, sample SAMEA104212375) | marine metagenome | biome: Westerlies Biome; feature: [SRF] surface water layer (ENVO:00010504) within the epipelagic zone...; material: water... | reverse complement strand
GCTCAAATAACTTATTCTTTCTCTAATAAACTTAATCTGAAAGTGGGAGGGACTAATTTATTAGGAGATGAATATTACGCAGCTCCTGGAGCTGGACTGATTGGATCAACCTATTACGTAGGGCTCCGATATGGGCTTTAATAACAGAAATCCATTCTAATTTTAAAGGGGGCTACGGCCCCCTTTTTTAATAGAAAAAAACCTATAAAATTGGTGGCGTTTCTCTGCCTTACCTAGTATATTTGCACTGCAAAAGCTAAATATCTTTCAAATGGCGCAGACCCAAGGTAAAGTTTCCCAAATCATAGGCCCCGTAGTGGACGTTACTTTCGAAGAAGAAGGGGCAACACTTCCCAAAATTTATGACGCATTAGAAATCGATAAGGAAGACGGTTCCAAATTGATTTTGGAAGTTCAATCTCATATTGGAGAGGACACTGTTCGCACCATTTCAATGGATTCCACAGACGGTTTAAATCGAGGTGCTAATGTAAACCAGACAGGGTCGGCGATCCAAATGCCTATTGGAGATGCTGTTTACGGCCGTTTGTTCAATGTTATTGGAGACGCTATCGACGGCTTGGGGGATTTGCCTAAAGCCGGAGACAAGGGGCTTCCCATTCACCGTTCCGCGCCCGACTTTGACGAGTTATCAACCTCTACCGAAGTTCTCTTTACGGGTATCAAGGTAATCGATCTGATTGAACCCTATGCCAAAGGAGGAAAAATTGGGTTGTTTGGTGGTGCTGGAGTAGGTAAAACCGTTCTCATTCAGGAATTGATCAACAACATTGCCAAAGGACACGGAGGACTCTCTGTATTTGCAGGTGTAGGAGAACGAACCAGAGAAGGAAACGACTTACTCCGTGAGATGCTCGAGTCGGGAATCATTAAATATGGCGACGACTTCTTACACTCTATGGAAGAAGGGGGCTGGGATTTATCTAAAGTGGATAAAAAAGCCATGCTCGATTCCAAAGCAACTTTCGTCTTTGGACAAATGAATGAACCTCCTGGAGCTCGTGCACGGGTTGCCCTTTCGGGATTGACTATTGCCGAATATTTCCGCGATGGTGCTGGAGACGGGCAAGGGAAAGACGTTCTTTTCTTTGTCGATAACATCTTCCGATTTACTCAAGCCGGTTCGGAAGTATCTGCACTTTTAGGGCGTATGCCCTCTGCAGTAGGATACCAACCTACCTTGGCAACTGAAATGGGTGCGATGCAAGAACGAATCACCTCCACCAAAAAAGGATCGATTACCTCTGTTCAGGCTGTATACGTTCCAGCGGATGACTTGACCGATCCTGCCCCAGCAACCACCTTTGCTCACCTTGATGCCACCACAGTATTGTCTCGTAAAATCGCCGAATTAGGTATTTATCCTGCGGTGGATCCGTTGGATTCAACCTCACGAATTCTTACCGCTGAAATATTGGGTGAAGAGCATTACAATTGCGCTCAACGGGTAAAGGAACTATTACAACGTTACAAAGAACTTCAAGATATCATTGCCATTCTCGGGATGGAAGAACTTTCCGAAGAGGATAAATTGGCGGTATCTCGTGCCCGAAGAGTACAACGTTTCTTATCTCAACCCTTTCATGTAGCTGAACAATTTACGGGAATACCCGGCGTATTGGTAGATATCAAAGAAACGATCAAAGGATTCAATATGATTATGGATGGGGAATTGGATCATATACCAGAAGCGGCATTCAATTTGAAAGGTTCCATAGAAGAAGCCATGGAGGCTGGAGAGCAAATGTTAGCCGAAGAATAATGTATTTAGAAATCATTTCTCCAGAAACAACACTCTTCCAAGGGGAAGTGAGTTCAGTGAGTGTCCCCGGTACCAAAGGGAGTTTTCAACTTTTAGAAAACCACGCTCCCATTGTTTCTACGCTAAAAGAAGGTACTGTAGTCATCAAAGGTCAAATTGATCTTCCAGAAGAAGCTAAAGCCTTCTTCAATACAGTAAACAGTGATGAACTCCATTATGTACTCCGTTCAGGTACAGTTGAGATGAAAGACAACAAGATTATCTTGTTGAGTGACTAATTTTTGGAATACAATCCCTTACCCCATATGAAACCTACATTCTTACCATTTTTTTGGTTAATTACATCATCATTTCTTTTTGCGCAGAACGTCCAAGACTCTCTAGCGACTACCCCTCTTGATGAAGTGATCCTCACTTCGGGACGGATTGATTTGGCTTTGTCCAAAAATTCAAGATTCATTCAAATCCTTTCGAAAGAAGAAATTGCCCAGTCTCCAGTCCAAACCTTGGCCGAGTTGCTCCAACAAGTAGCAGGGATCGATATCAGACGACGTGGAGTATCAGGTATGCAAGCCGATTTATTTATCCGTGGAGGCGGGTTCGACCAAACCCTTCTGTTAGTAGACGGAATCAAATTAGAAGATGCTCAAACAGGACATCACCTGCTCAATTTTGCTCCCCCATTGGAAGTCATTGAGCGGCTCGAACTATTTACGCGCCCTGCGGCACGGGTTTTTGGGCAGACTGCTTTTACTGGAGCCATCAATATTGTCACCAAAATACCCAAAGATTCCCAAGCAAGCTTGGGACTGAGTGGAGGTTCATTCAGCCATTTTAGAGGCGAAGCCAACCTTCAAACAGCAGGTGAAAAATCCTCATTTATTGCGCACTATAGCCGAAATACTTCCGAAGGTTACCGTTACAATACTGATTTTGAAAACAATCAAGTATTTATCAAGGGAACATTTAATTCCGAAAAGCGGCCGATTTCTCTATTGGCTAGTTTCGGAGACCGAAAGTTTGGGGCCAATGGATTTTATGCCCTTCCTTCCTATACGGAACAGTATGAAGAAACCCAAGCGAGTGTTGTTGCTTTAACCTCGGAATGGAACCAAAGTAATTGGACGCTCAAACCCAGAGTATACTGGCGTCGAGGACAGGATATGTATCTTTTCGTCAGAGACAACCCCAGTCTCTATCGCAACCTTCATATCAGTAATAAAATGGGCTTGGCTCTTGATGCGAGTAGAACATCCAATGGGGGAACTACAGGAATCGGAATTGATTTGGCAAAAATTACACTTTCCAGCAACAACCTAGGGAAAAGGGATCGTTTTGTGACCACACTCTTTGTGGAACACCAATTCCAATGGGGAGATGACAAATGGCAATTAACACCAGGGATTTCGATGACTAAGTATTCTGATTTTCAGGCCTATTTTTTCCCCGGAGTTGATATTGGGTACAAGCTTACAGAAGGGATACGAATATTTGCTAACTCTGGTTACACCTATCGGATTCCTACCTTCACCGACTTATACTATAGTGACCCGACGACCTTAGGAAATGAAAACCTTGAAGTAGAGGAAGCACTTACCCACGAATTGGGTCTTCGGTGGCTTTCTTCTAAAATCCAATTCAGTGCCGCAGCATTCTATCGCAAAGCTGAAAATTTGATCGATTATATCCGAATGGCTGAGGACAGCCCCTTTGAAGCGACAAATATTCGTTCGGTCAACACAACGGGTTTGGATATAGAGACCAAAGCAACCTTCCAATGGAATCAAAAACCCCACCGGGTACAAGCGGGGTATACCTATTTAAGCGACGACTTACGAGTCCTTCCAAGTTCAGATTCTCGCTATAGTATCAATTCTCTAATTCACCATGTGACAGTGAATTACCAAGCACAGTGGACTTCCAGATTTTCAACTGCCTTGGCCTATAAGTATGCCGAACGCCGGAATCAAAACCCTTATACCGTGGTGGATTTGGGGTTTCAGTGGCAGTGGAATAGCATTCAACTCGAAGCCAATTTAAATAACCTCTTCAATGCCGAGTATACGGAAATGAATTTGGTACCGATGCCATTAGGAAACGGAATGTTAGGAATTCGAGTGATGCTCTAAGCGAGTAAGACAATCATAAATTAAAGTACTTTCCCATCCTCGGTATTTGAGGGCATCAAACACCTTTTTTTTACGCATCGATAGGGACTTGTTTGGATGGGTTTGCCAGAATTTTTTAGCGAGTTCCTCGATGGTTTCTAAGTATAGTTTATCATCGATTTCTCTCAGACCAAGTTGGATGTTATAGGCAGAAAGCTTCTTGCCTTTCAGTTCTCGAACAATGCGTTCTTTCCCCCATTTCTTAATCCGAAATTTGCCACGGGCAAAGCTCTTGGCATAGCGGCCTTCGTTTAGATAGTTTTGCTCAATTAAATGGCCAATGATTTGTTCTTGTGCTGCTGGGATGATTCCTAGTGCGTTCAATTTAATACTGACCTCAAGATGACAGCGTTCTTGATAGGCACAATAGTACTCTAATTTTTTTTGGGCTTCGGTGACTGTTAAACCTTCTTTTGGCATAGGATAAAAATAAAAAAACCGCCCTACATCTGTAAGGCGGTTTCTTTTAATTCCTCAGTCGTTTTCCTCGATTATTGAGAAAACGAAAATCTAAATACAAGTAAGCATTTCGGGGTACAATTCGTACCCATTTTTTGTGTTCTAACCACCATTTGAATCGGATGGATGGAAATCCTTGGGTGAAATAAGCAGCAATAAAAGGGTGCAAGTGCAAATTGATGCGCTGGCCTTTGTTCTGCTTATGCTTAACTACTTTGTTAAGCTCTGCGTTGATTTTGTCGATTAGAACGATGGGAGCTTCTACCTCACCATTTTGGTTGGGATTACGCTCTTTAGTTTTAATATTCATTTCCGGACGGACCCGTTGTCGGGTTATTTGAATCAAACCAAACTTACTGGGGGGTAATATCTTGTGTTTGGCTCGGTCTTCTTTCATTTCATTACGGAGGTGATCGAACAGTTTTCGTCTGTTTTCCCCCGAATTTAAATCGATGAAATCAACCACAATGATTCCGCCCATATCTCGAAGACGAAGTTGTCGTGCAATTTCTGAAGCAGCGATCATATTCACTTCTAATGCGGTATCTTCCTGAGATTTCGATTTGTTGGAACGATTTCCACTGTTGACATCAATTACGTGAAGGGCTTCGGTGTGTTCGATGACCAAATAGGCTCCTTTTTGCATAGAGACCGTTTGTCCAAAACTGGTTTTGATTTGACGGTCGATGCCAAATTTTTCAAAGATCGGAAGTCGATCTTTGTACAATTTGACAATGCTTTGCTTTTTCGGTGCAATGGCCGCAATGTAGTCTTTAACTTCTTCTTGCAATTGGGGATCATCGGTGTGGATTCCCTTGAAGCTGTCATCAAAAATATCCCGTAAAATAGAAGATGAGCGATTGATTTCACTCAATACTTTGGTAGGATGCTTATCGATGCGTGGCAATTGCTGGCACAAGTTTTTCCAACGTTTTAACAAGGATTGTAAATCGGCGTCAAGTTCCGCTACTTTTTGCCCTTCAGCTACGGTGCGGATAATGATACCAAATCCTTTGGGACGAATACTCTGAACCAAACGTTTAAGACGGCTTTTCTCTGCTCGGTCTTCAATTTTTTGTGAAATAGAGACACGATCCGAAAAAGGCATTACTACCATAAAACGTCCAGCCAGTGAAATTTCTGAACTCAATCTTGGGCCTTTGGTAGAAATGGGCTCTTTGACCACCTGCACCAAAACGTTTTGTTGGCTTTTCACTACGGATTCAATATTTCCATCTTTGGAAATATCTGCTTCGAATCGGAAATTTTTTAAAAAATAATCTTTTTGCTTACCTGTACTTATTTGTTTCAAAAATTTTAGCATGGAAGGAAATCGTGGACCCAGGTCGTGATAGTGTAAAAAACCATCTTTTTCGTGACCCACATTGACAAAGGCTGCATTGAGCCCGGCCATAGATTTTCTGGCTTTGGCAATGTAAACATCACCGACAGAAAATTTATTGTTTTCTACTTCCTTATTGAGCTCAATTAACTTTCCATCCTTGAGCAAAGCAAAATCAACAGCAGAGGAATTCGATCGGATAATCAGTTCTTTATTCACTCTGAACTAGTTTGTATTGTCCCTAAAGACAATGGATTAAACAATAAATATCAGGTTATTACCTGTTGTTTTTTTTCAAAAACAATTTCAATGAACTTGGGAATGTTTTTAAGTGTGCCCTACACACTATTTCTTTTTGTGGCGATTCGCTCTTCTACGTTTTTTACGCTTGTGCGTCGCTACCTTGTGTCTTTTTCTTTTTTTACCACTAGGCATAAAGTTGTTTTGTTAAATTCGACAATAATTTCTTAAGCGACAGGGACCTTGGATTTTACACCTTGGACGAATACTTTCGCTGGTTTGAACGCGGGGATATTATGGGCAGGGATTTGAACTGCTACATTTTTAGAAATATTACGCCCGGTTTTTTCAGCGCGTGTTTTGATAATAAAACTCCCAAATCCTCTTAAATAAACGTTTTCACCTTTTTCTAGAGAACTTTTAACCTCGTTCATAAATTTTTCAACGACTGCCTGTACATCGGCTTTGTCAATTCCCGATTGCTCGGATACGTTTGCTACAATATCTGCTTTTGTCATTCTCGTATTTTTACAGATTTATATTATTAGATTTAAAGGCTCGCAAATATACACATTAATAATTATAAACTACTCTGAATAACCATTTTAAAAGAACTGTGGAGACGCTAAGTTTCGGATATCTTTAGACCTATGAGTTGGCAAATAAAACTGTTGGATTGGTATGAAATCAATCGTCGCGATCTTCCTTGGCGGAAAACGAAAGACCCCTATCCAATTTGGTTGTCTGAAATTATCATGCAACAAACCCGAGTGCAACAAGGACTGCCCTACTACCACTCTTTTGTAAAGGTCTACCCAAAGATAAAAGACCTTGCGGAGGCTACTGAAAAAGAAGTCCTCAAACGCTGGGAAGGTTTGGGGTATTATTCTCGAGCACGCAACCTTCATGCAACCGCTCAATTTATCAGTAAAGAAATGAATGGAACCTTTCCCAGCACCTTTGATACGATCATTCAACTCAAAGGAATAGGCGATTACACGGCTAGTGCCATTGCTTCTATTGCCTTTGGATTGCCTCATGCTGTTGTTGATGGAAATGTGTATCGAGTTTATTCCCGTTTCTACGGCATTGATCTTCCGATCAATACAACACCTGCATTTAAACATTTTAAAGAAGTAGCTCAAAAAGCCCTTCCAGCGGAAGACCCTGGAACGTTCAATCAGGCATTAATGGAACTAGGAGCGCTGCAGTGCACACCAAAAAATCCAAAATGTCAGACTTGCCCTCTGCTCTATGAATGCAAAGCCTATGCAGAAAATGAAGTGGAACGGTGGCCGATAAAGACGACAAAAACAAAAATTAAGAAGCGGTATTTTCACTACCTAGTTTTCGAGTGTGGAGATCAAAAAAAGTACTTACAGCAACGTCAGTCCTCAGGGATATGGCACAAACTATATGAGTTTCCCCTTATCGAAAGAAATCGAACGCTAACATCACCTGACCAAAAATTCTTAAAGACCATTGGAAGCTACACTCAAAGCCCTTTTGAAGTAGAGCCAATTGGAAGTACGCGATGGCATAAACTGAGTCATCAGCATATAGAAATAAGCTTTTGGAAAGTTAAAACTAAACCTCTTCAGTTTGCCGGATTCACAGTCAAAGAGTGGAAACAACTTCCATTTCCTATCCCAATAGCCCATTTTTTAAAGGAAACACGAGCGTAAAAAAATTCTTATATTTGAGTATGCTCTAAAATCAAAAAATATGAATGGCACCTTAAACAAAGTAATCCTGATCGGACATCTGGGAGACGATGTCAAGCTCCACTATTTTGATGGAGGCGACTGTGTAGGGAGATTTAGTCTGGCTACCAACGAATCCTACACGAACAAAAACACGGGTGATCGTGTAACGAACACCGAATGGCACAATATTGTTCTTCGAAACAAAGCAGCAGAAATTTGTGAAAAATACCTTAGCAAAGGTGATAAAGTATACCTTGAAGGTAAAATTAAAACACGGAAATGGCAATCGAAAGAAGGAGTAGACCGTTATACTACTGAAGTTCACGTTAACGAGTTCACCTTTTTAAGCACCAAAAAACAAACGGATGCGCTGGGCAAGCAAATTACGCCAGAGGCACCCAAGGCAGAAGAGACTCCTCCAGACGATGATTTACCATTTTAATTTAAGGAGATAGTACTTGGATCCAGAACCCTCGTTAGTCATTAGTTTTTTATCGTTGGAGATGTCCTTTGTTTGGTTCAAAGGAATTATACTTTTTGCACTCATCATTTCTTCGGCGTTGATTTCTGGAGCTGAGGTAGCTTTTTTTTCTTTAAATAGTGCGGTCCTCAATGAAGCAGAAGAGGAAGAATTAAAAAACATCTCGTTGATTCGATCCCTCTTGGATCGTCCCAACCGTCTGTTGGCAATTATACTGGTGGCCAATAACTTTATCAATATTGCTATTGTCCTATTATTTGCTTCTTTGAGTCCCTTGTACCTGGGTGGAATATCCAATCCTGTAGTAGTACTATTTATCGAAATTGGTTTGATTACGGGTTTGATATTGATTTTTGGGGAAATTCTTCCGAAGGTATATGCCAATCGGAATGCGATGGGATTTTCTCAATTTATGGCTCCTGTTTTGAAATCCTTAGATCGTTATTTGCTTTTTTTCCTGACCAGCCCGATGAGTCGCCTAACCCTCTGGTTTGAAAAACGAGCCAAACAGTCGAAAAATGATTTTTCAGTGGATCAGCTATCCCAGGTATTAGAGCTTAGCACAGAAGAAAAACGAAGCAAGCAAGAAGAGAAAATGTTGCAAGGGATTATCCAATTTGGAAATACAGAGGTCAAAGAGGTAATGTGCCCACGAGTTGACATGTTCACCCTTTCCGAAAAAATAAGTTTCCTAGAAATTATCCCTTTAATTGTTGACAAAGGATTTTCAAGAATACCCGTGTACAAAGACCAGCAAGAGAAAATATCAGGAATCCTATACATCAAAGATTTGTTGCCTCATTTGGGCGATAAACATTTCAAATGGCAAAACCTGTTGCGTGAACCTTATTATGTTCCCGAGTATAAAAAATTGGACGATCTGCTATCTGAATTTCAACAGCGAAAAACTCATTTAGCAGTTGTCCTAGACGAGTATGGAGGAACCCAAGGAATAATTACTTTAGAGGATGTGATAGAAGAGATTGTTGGAGATATTTCCGATGAATTTGATGAAGATAATTTATTCTATTCCAAATTAGACTCACAAAACTATATTTTCGATGCCAAAACAAACCTTAAAGATTTCTTAAAAATCGTACAACTCAGAGATGAGGAGGGTTTTGAAAAAGTAAAGGGGGAAGCAGAAACGTTGGCAGGCTTTCTCTTAGAATTGTCTCAATCATTACCCAAGATTGGACAAAAGCTCACTTTTGAAAATCTGGTATTTACCGTTGAATCTGTGGATCAAAAGCGAATTCGGCAGATAAAAGTAACTTTACCCAAGACAAAATAATGGGACTAAAAACTTATGGATATTTATTGATAACCCTAACTATAATAGCTTGTGGGGAAACAACGCTACCCAAGCCCAATGGCTTACTTTCTTTAAAATACCCAAAATCAACCTATCAACCGTATCAAAAAAAAGCCCTTTATTCTTTTGAGTATAACCAAAAAGCTAAAATCAAACGCGGAGCGCAACAAGGTGATTTGATTGTCTATCCCAATATGAAAGCCACCCTATACCTGTCCTACGTCCCAGTCAAAAACAATTTAGATTCCCTACTAACGGATGCCTACAAGTTACCAAGCAAACACATTAGTAAAGCTGATGAAATTCCAGAACGTCTTTTCATCAACCCCGAGCAACGGGTCTATGGCACCCTTTTTAAAGTAGTGGGTAATGCCGCTTCACAACTTCAGTTTTTTCTTACAGATAGTATCCATCACTTTATGATTGGCTCATTGTATTTCTATAGCCGACCCAATTATGATTCTCTATTGCCTGCTTTGGATTATATTGAGAAGGATGTGATTCATTTGATGGAGACACTAGAGTGGAAAGAGAAAAATTAAGCGCACCTTTACGGGGGAATGAAGACCGATTATAAAAAATGGTTTTACTTAGTGCTTCTCTCCCTTATATGGGGGAGTTCCTATATTCTTATCAAAAAGGGTTTGATAGGTCTCACGCCCTTACAATTAGGATCAATTCGGATTTTATTCACCCTGTGTATCCTTTTCGTAGTAGGGTTCTCACACCTAAAAAAAATACCAAAATCCAAATGGCAATGGATAGCGGTTTCTGGTTTTCTTGGCACTTTTTTCCCTAACTTTTTATTTGCCTATGCAGAGACAAAAATTGATAGTGCTATTGCAGCAGTTCTCAATGGATTGACCCCTCTTTTTACGTTACTCCTTGGGTTGTTTTTTTTTGGAATAGCATTGAAAACAAAAAAAATCTTTGGCGTATTGGTCGGTTTATTCGGGACTTGTATTCTTGTGGTCAAACAAATAGAATCCACTGGGGTTGAAAATGGAATCTTTCTGTTTATGATTGTGATTGCAGCACTATGTTATGCGGCTAATGTCAATATAATAAAATACCGATTGGGAGGCGTTACTTCTCTGGGAATTGCTTTGGGGAATTTTGTAGTTATCGGAATTCCCGCTTTTTTTATTGCACTAGATTCTGGAGTTTTTCAACTGGATATGCAATTAGAAGCGGTCACTTCATCGGTTGGTTTTATTTTTGTTTTAGCTTTTTTTGGAACGGCCATGGCCAAAGTTGTATTCAATGAACTGGTGGCCATTTCTTCTCCTGTGTTTTCCTCGTCTATCACCTATCTTTTGCCTGTAGTAGCAATATTCTGGGGAGTTCTAGATGGGGAGCAATTAGACTGGCTCCAGTTTCTAGCCAGTGGGATCATCCTTGGAGGGGTATATTTGGTTACCGACACTAAGAAATCACACTCCAAATAGCAAGGAAAATAGATTGATCAATAGCCTACCTCCAAGTAGAATCTAATGAATGCGTTTCTAAGATGAATTAAGTTTTATACATTTAGATAAATAAAATTTTATGAAACATACTCTACTTTTATTGACGCTTCTTACTCTGGGAAGTCTTTCAGCCCAAAAACGATACCAACCACACCTTCAGGCATTGGAGTCGAAAGCGGCTGAGTATGGAGAGGTCGCCCAAACTATATGGTCCTATGCAGAATTGGGGTACCAAGAAGAACAGAGCAGTGCACTCCTGCAAAGTACCTTAGAATCTGAGGGCTTCACAATTGAAAAAGGAGTTGCGGGAATCCCAACGGCCTTTTTAGCCACCTTTGGTTCAGGTGGCCCTACAGTAGGAATTTTGGCAGAATATGATGCTCTTCCAGGCTTATCTCAAAAAGCGGTTCCCTACAAAATATCAAATGACGGTCGCGGAGGTCACGCTTGTGGGCACCATTTATTCGGAACCGCCTCAACTGCAGCTGCGATTGCTGTAAAAAACTACTTAAAGAAATCGGGAAAAAAGGGCACTATCAAATTATTTGGTTGCCCTGCCGAGGAGGGAGGCTCTGGCAAAGTGTATATGACTCGAGCAGGATTATTTGACGATCTAGATGTGGCACTCCATTGGCATGCAGACAGCAAAAATTCAGCAGGAATACGTCCTGCCTTAGCTAATAAATCTGCTAAATTCCGCTTCTATGGAATAGCTGCTCATGCTGCAGGAGCTCCAGAAATGGGTCGGTCTGCACTCGATGCTGTGGAAGCAATGAATACCATGGTCAATATGATGCGGGAACACGTCACCGACGATACGCGCATTCATTATGTAATAACAAGAGGAGGAGAGGCACCCAATGTGGTTCCTGATTTTGCAGAAGTGTATTATTATTCACGCCATAGTACGAGAGATGAGGTTATCCGTGTTTTTGACCGTATTGTAGATGCTGCTCGGGGAGCTGCCTTGGGAACAGGAACAACCATGGAATATGAGATGATCGGAGGGACTCACGAATTGTTATACGTTCCAAGTCTCCAAAAGCGTATGCATCAGAACCTTTCCAGAATAGGGGGCTATTCCTACACCCCTGAAGAAAAAGCCTTTGCAGAAGAAATATCAAAAACATTAAACCGAAAATTAAATACAGAATTCATTGAAGGAGTGGTGCCCTATGAAACCCCCGAAAAACCGGGAGGATCGACTGATGTTGGCGATGTGAGTTTTGCTGTACCAACTGCTGGAATGCGGGCAGCCACTTGGGTGCCAGGTACTCCAGCTCACAGCTGGCAGGCTGTAGCCGCAGGAGGAACATCTATTGGTGAGAAAGGAATGATGGTAGCGGCCAAAACACTCGCGTTAACAGCCATGCAATTGATGGATGATGCCGCATTTCGTGCCCAAATAAAGAAGGAATTTATCGAAACGCGAGGAGCTGAATTTAATTATATCCCCTTACTGGGCGATAGAGAACCTGCATTGGATTATAGAAATTGATATGAAAACAAGCGGTTTCTTACTCACCCTTTTTATGGCGCTTCAATTGCAAGGACAAGTATTTGAATTTGAATCTAGCGAAGGTAATCAAGTTTATAACCACCGTATATTGATGGACGATTCTTACATTATTGAAACAATATACGAATCCAATCCCCCAGTATTTATATTGACCAGAGGGGGGTATTACCAAAAGCAAGGAAAAACAGTATTTGCCTCCTTGGAATTTAATTCCAACTTTGAAAAGGATCAATTCAAAACTTTTCAATGGGATAGTTCCAATTGGAAAGCAAAAAACAAACAGCGTCAGGTATTGGATGGTAAATGGTTGATGGCAGGAAGGGTTAAAGCAGAAGGAGAGCAACGGCGCGACATTACCAGAAGTCGAAAAACGATGAAATTTTTAATTGATGGCTGTTTTCAATGGACGGCATTTAATACGGAAACCTTTCAATTTTTTGGCTCTGGAGGGGGGGAGTATACCGCTGAGAATGGAGCCTACGTGGAACAAATAGAATATTTTTCCCGGGATAATAGCCGAGTAGGAGCAAAACTCTCTTTTGAATATCTTCGTAAAGAAAAAGACTGGTATCACAAAGGCTTTAGTAGTAAAGGAGCCTCTCTTCACGAAATCTGGACATTACGTCCTAGCCAATAAATTTGACTGCAACACGAATCACAAAAGCTTTTCCTTGGTTGGTGAGTATATCAGCGGCTTTGGCTTTATATCATCCACCTAGTTTCACTTGGTTTTCGGGCTCCTTGATCACCCTTGGATTGGGAGGGATCATGCTTGGAATGGGAATCACATTACAATGGAAAGACTTCAAAGATGTAGCCCGGACCCCGAGTTGGGTGTTATTGGGAGTAACCTTACAATTCACTGTAATGCCTTTTTTAGGATGGATTCTTGGAATAATTTTTGAATTGCCGCCCTTCTTTGCAGTAGGCCTTATTCTGGTGTCTTGCTGCCCAGGAGGAACCGCATCCAATGTGATTGCCTACTTGGCCAAAGCTCATGTCGCTTTGTCGGTTGCGATGACAGCTGTTTCTACTTTTACTGCGATTATTTTCACCCCTATCCTCACAGCGCAATTGTCTGGGACCTATGTGGATATAGCGGCAAGTGGGTTGTTTTTCAGTACGTTGAAAGTGGTTTTACTTCCCATTAGTACAGGAATTCTTTTTAATCGCTACTTTCCAAATACGACACAGAAGTGTGTTCCTTTGGCTCCTCCAGTGGCAGTCATTCTAATCACCCTTATTGTTGCCAGCATCATTGGCCAGGGAAGCGCAATTATTTTATCTGCCGGATTGCAATTGCTTTATGCCCTTCTTATTCTGCATTTTTTGGGGTTTTTTGTTGGCTTTCTTTTCAGTTATTGGTTGCTGAAAAATCCTACTGTTAGCAAAACCATTGCCATCGAAGTGGGGATGCAAAATTCGGGACTAGGTGTGGTTTTGGCACAAGAGAATTTTACCAATCCTATGACTGCCATTCCTGCAGCTATGTCCAGTTTGGTTCACTCCATCTACGGAAGCGTATTTACCGTATTGTTTGGTCAATCTTCTAAAAAGAATAATTTATGAAAAATGTAGTCATCGTATCTGCAAAAAGAACACCCATTGGAAGTTTTATGGGAAGCCTTTCCACAGTACCAGCAATAGATCTTGGGGCAGCAGCGATTAAAGCAGCACTGGAGGCGGTATCTCTTGATTCAGGCTTGGTGGATGAAGTACTAATGGGGCAGGTTTTGCAAGCTGGTTGTGGACAAGCTCCAGCCCGACAAGCTGCTTTAAAAGCGGGAATTTCCCCCAATGTACCCTGTACTACAATCAATAAAGTGTGTGCTTCTGGAATGAAAAGTATTCAATTGGCCGCACAAAGCATAGCGCTAGGACAGATCGAAATTGCAGTGACTGGAGGAATGGAGAATATGAGTTTATGTCCTCATTTCGTTTCTCTACGTAAGGGGACTGCTTTTGGAAGTCAAGTCTTTGAAGATAGCCTAGAACGAGACGGCCTGATGGATGCTTTCGATCAAGTGCCCATGGGAGTTTTTGCCGATGCCACAGCAGTTAAGCATGGAATAAGCCGGCAGGAACAGGATCAACACGCCCTTCAATCCTATCAGCGAAGCGCAGCTGCTTGGGAAGCTGGCTTATTTGATACCGAAGTAATACCTGTGTCTGTCCCCCAACGTAAAGGGGCGGCACTTTTGGTTAAAAAAGACGAAGAATACACTAAAGTAACTCCAAACAAAATCCCTCTGCTTCGTCCTGCTTTTGCTAAGGACGGAACAGTAACAGCAGCCAATGCTTCCACGCTCAATGATGGTGCTGCTGCTCTTGTTTTAATGTCTGAAGACAAGGCACAGCAGTTGGGAATACCACCGATGGCACGAATACTGAGTTATGCCGATGCTGCCCATGACCCTCGATGGTTCACAACGGCTCCGGCAAAAGCACTCCCCAAGGCATTGGATTTAGCACAACTCGAAATAGAAAAGATCGATTGGTTCGAAATTAATGAAGCCTTTTCTGTAGTGGGTCTGGCCAATATTAAACTCTTGAATCTCGATCGTGCTAAGGTCAATCCAAATGGTGGAGCGGTGTCTTTAGGGCATCCGCTGGGTTGTTCTGGGGCTCGGATTGTTGTTACCCTGATTCACAAACTCCAACAATCTGGAAGCTATGCAGCTGCTGGAATTTGCAATGGAGGTGGTGGGGCTTCTGCACTTGTCTTGAAAAAATAATTTCTATTTTTATACTCTCAATTTTATGCATATGTTGGAAGATTCTCAATGGCGACCACTGCCCTCCTTTTTGACCATCGGAGAAAGTAGGATTGAAGGGTTGGGGCTTTTGGCGAGCCAATTCATCCCGGAAGGAACCGATTTGGGAATGAGTCATGTCTTTGACAAGCGTTTTCAAAACGGCTACATCCGTCTACCCATAGGAGGATTTATCAATCATCATGACATGCCCAATTGCAAAGCGATTATTGCTGAAGAGGACGCTGTTGTAGGAAAAGTTAAGCACATTCGTTTGATTACGACCAAACCCATTGAAGCAGGCCAAGAATTGACTTTAAAGTATATTATCAATCAACTGGAAAACCCCAATTGGGAATTTGAATTTGAAATTTCTCAATAAAAAAATCCCGCTCAAAAAAATAAAACTTCAAACTCTTTTCGAACGGGATCAAACAAATGACAAAAGCCTATTACACAAATAAAAGTAAGGGCTAGAACGTTAAATTCGACCTAATAAGAGGTTAAAAACAAGTTAAAGAATGCCAAGTTTATCCCCTCATCCTCGCTCATTGTCGTTAGCGGTAGCTTTAGTAAGTCTGTGTATGGGTATTCATGCACAAGTCATACAATCCACTGCAATACCGGCGAATAATTCCCTTTCTGTATTCATAACCGACTACCCTGAAGACGCTGATTTATGTGTTTTTATAGTGGATTCAAAAAATAAAGCGAAAGGGAACAATGGGTTTTGGTACTTCCAAGACTCCCAAACCTACGCAGATAAAAAAATATTCTTTGTTGAAGATTCTGTGCAGGCCGATCTGAAAATTAATTTTGTAGATCAGCAAGAACTAGCTGGATGGAAAAACAAAACTAGGGTATTTCTACTGGATTGAAATTTTTGGGATTATTGCCAATCAATTTTCAGCAAGACGGGTTGACGATAGGTTTGCTCTTCTTCTGAGGTCACCCAAAAATGGTGCGCATCAATAACTTTTACAGCTTCGATTTGTGCATTGGGATAGGGAATTTCCACTTTTTCCAATCCTTCAAAATTTAAGGTTGCGGCATCAAAATTTTTGACCCTATATAAATATTGAATACCATCAAAAGAATACCCTGTCAAAGCCAATACCTTGCTTTTTTGATCGTAATCAGCTCCAGTGATAAGAGAATTTACAGAGACCACTGTTTTAGGATACAATTCATAGTCGCCTACAACTTTGGGAATTTCATAGACTTCTGTGTCCTGAGTAAGTCTGTTTTTTGAGAATAATAATAGAACATTTCCAAGGGCTACAAGCCCCTCGGCATCGAAAGCATTCCTATTGCGCTTCTCAAAACGTTGTTGCAAACCGTATCGAAAACGGATTTCTCCGATCGTTTCAAAGAATGTTCCATTCCATTGAATTTTATAGATTTTGAGATCTTTTCGCGAGGCTTTGTTATTTCCATGATCTCCCACATACAGAAAGCGATCGTCCTGTGCGAGACTCTCCCAATCTTTATTTTTTGCTTTCTCAATGGGATAGGTATTTAGAAGAATACCTTGGGAATTAAACTCATATAAGCTCGGTTGACCCCCAGAATCATTTTGCGTGAGTAAATGACCATTTAATGTCGCCAATCCAGAGGTTTCATTTAAGGCCATTGGCAAGGGAACGGTTTCAGTAATTTTTTGGCCAAATAGAGCGGCAACTGAAAGAAAAAAATAAGGCAGAAAGCGCATGAAAAATATTTATATAAAAGTAGATGAAATCCGGAATTGAAAAAAGAATCCCAATAGCTTTCTGCTCTTGATTTGATTTTAGTAATTTCATTCACTTAATGAAAGTAGACAAAGCCAAAATAATTATAGTGATGGGGGTCAGTGGAAGTGGGAAAACAACATTGGGGAAGGCTTTGGCAGAGAACCTCACCTATCTTTTTTTAGAGGGCGATGCCTTCCATTCCGATCAAAATATTAAAAAAATGAGTCTTGGCAAACCCCTTACGGATAGCGATCGGATTCCATGGCTTCAGGCATTAAATAGGGCTCTTTATACCAGCAATTCAGGAGTCGTATTGGCTTGTTCTGCATTGAAAGCTTCCTATCGTAAGCTGTTATCGGAGGGCTTGACTCCTGCTCCTCAATTTATATTTATCGATTGTGAAAGAGACCTTTTGGAAAAGCGGATGGAAGCGCGTCGCCATTTCATGCCAGCTAGTCTTCTGAACAGTCAGTTGGAGGCTTTAGAAAAACCAGAGGAAGCCATAATGGTGGCAGGTGAGGCAAGTACTGAAAAACAAATAGATCATATTATATCATATATATCATGAATGAAAAAGCGGCTTGGGGTGTTCTAGGAATGGGTGTAATGGGAACGAGTCTAAGTCGTAACCTAGCTCGAAAAGGGATTCGCTTGGCACTTTACAATCGGTTTCTCCAAGGGGAAGAGGAAGGGGTTGCTGCCCAACGTTGCATCGCCTATCCCGAATTGGCAGCGGCGCAACCTTTTGAGGATCTCGAAGCATTTATTCAGGCCTTGGAAACCCCACGAAAAGTTTTGGTGATGGTGCCCTCGGGCTCAGCCATAGAACTTGTTCTAGAACAATTGATAAAATTTCTTTCTCCCGGTGATATCTTAATAGATGGGGGGAATTCACATTTTGAAGCCACTGAAAAGCGAGCACAATTATTTGAAAATGTAGGAATTTCATTCTTAGGCATGGGGGTGTCTGGGGGTGAAGAAGGAGCCCTTAATGGCCCAGCATTAATGGTAGGAGGAGAGCGAAAAGCTTTTGAATCGTTAAGTAAAGTACTTTCGCAGATTGCTGCCGACAACCCACAGGGGGTTTCCTGCTTGGGTCACTTCGGGACAGGAGGGGCGGGTCATTATGTGAAAATGGTTCATAACGGGATTGAGTATGCAGAAATGCAGCTATTGGCCGAAGTATATGAATGCATCAATAGCCATATCCAGCCCAATTGGTCACTCTTGAACCAGTGGCAACACACCAAGAGCCAAAGTTATTTGCTTGGAATCACTGCTTCCATTGTCTCTTTTCAAGAAAAAAAGGGATTGCTGGTTCATCAAATTTTGGACAAAACTCAACAAAAGGGAACAGGTTCATGGTCTTCAATCAGTGCTGTGGCTCAAGGGTCACCTGCAACGATGATTCAGGCAGCCCTGAATGCCCGATATACCGCTGCTCAAAAAGAATACCGTGTAAAAATGGCTGGCGAACTCCCTGTTCAGACAGTATCAATACCCCTAGATGAAGCGGTATTGAAGAAGGCCTATGATCTGGCGCGTTGGATCAATCATCACCAAGGTTTTGAATTGCTAAAGGCAGCCAAATCAACGTATGCTTGGTCTTTCGCTCTTTCCGAAGCGGCGAAAACATGGACCGCAGGGTGTATTATTCAATCCAGGCTAATGCAAGAACTCACTCTCATTTTGGATTCGCAAGAAAGCCTTTTAGAGACAGTAGCTTTCAAAAAAATCTACGCTGAAAATATTTCTTCTCTAGAAGCTGTTTTGAGTTGGAGTCTCAAGGCCCAATTACCAATGCCAGTCATGTCTGCTGCAGCACAGTATCTATTTTCGATTCGACAAGCTAATTCATCAGGAAATTTGATTCAAGCCCAACGCGACTATTTTGGCGGTCATGGATTGGAATGGAAGGACTCTAGGGAAGGCAATCACGGCCCATGGAAACAGCGTAGCTAGTAGGGAAGAGAGTCCAATTATTCACCTTTCCTTTTCTGTGGATTCGATTCGCTATGGTATATTTAATGTTTAATTTAATCTTCTACACATGCACAAATATGTTCTCCTTTTAGGAATTCTCCTAGCCTCTTGTAGCCCAGAAACCTCCAAAGATGTCACCCTTTTAGATCCCTCTTTACAAACAATTTTGTCCCCTCAGGCATCTATAGAATACCTCACGGAAAAAATATACAGCGTCTCCGAAGGCCCTGCTTGGAGCACAGAACATATGGGATTATTATTCACAGATGTTCAATCCAACAAAATGTACCTTTGGCAAGAGGGCAAGGGTGTACGCCTTTTTTTAGACCCTAGTGGTTACACAGCCTACGCACCTACTTTTGAAAAAGGTCAAAACGGAGCGAATGGTCTTCTAATACAGGAGGGACGATTGATTATTTGTCAACACGGAGACCGAAGGGTGGCTGTGGTTACCAGCATAGAAGGGACTACTCCTTCTTTTCAAACCCTTGTCGACACCTTTGACGGCAAACGTTTTAACAGTCCCAATGATTTGATCCAAAGCAAGGAAGGGGATTTGTATTTCACCGATCCTCCGTATGGGCTTTTTAATAAGGAAACTCAAGCTTTTGATGAAACTTTATATCGTGAGTTGCCTTTCAATGGAGTATATCGGTACCGTCTGGGAGGAGAAGTTACGCTGATTACAAAAGAGCTGACTCGCCCTAATGGAATAGCTCTTTCGCTCGATGAAAATTATTTGTACGTCAATAATTCTGACAAGGATAGGCCTGTAATGATGCGGTATGAAGTCAATAATAATTGGGCACCTTCTGTTTTTTTTGATGGAAGCGCTCTCAGCGAAAAATACGAAGGGAGCTTTGATGGAATGAAAGTGCATTCCTCAGGACATATTTTCACCACAGGACCCAATGGAATTTTGGTACTTTCACCAGAAGGAACGTTAAAAGGGACGATTAACTTTGGTGGGCGTATCACGAATTGTGCTTTCGACCCAACAGAGGATTATCTCTATGTAACAACCTTCAGTCAAGTTGCTCGGATCAAACTACAACCCAATAAATAATGTTTCAAGAAAAAATAAAATCCTTAGGATGGGAACTTGCGAAAGAGGGCCTTGAAAAAACCTTTTCTTTTTCTGATTTCCAGTCAGCCCTCTCCTTTATCAATAAGGTAGGAGAATTCTCAGAAGCCGAGGCGCATCATCCTAAAATCACCAATCTATACAATCAAGTAACTTTGTGTCTTTGGACCCACGATGCGGAGGCTGTTACCGAAAAAGATGTGAGCTGGATACTAAAGTTTGAAAAAGAATATTAGGGTTTTTTCATCGTATAAGCTATCCCTTTTTGAAGCAATTCAATAAAGCGTTCGTCCTCATAAACTTCCCCTCTATGACCCAAGCCCGTATAGAACGCTCGCCCGCCGTCATAATTATGATACCAGGTGATAGGGTGTTCAGGGCCATTTTTTCCTCCTTCAAAACTGGATTCTTCGAGATTGAGTAGTGGAATAATTTCTTTGTTCTTGAAAGTGAAATTATACCATTCGTCTTCAATAGACCAGCTTGCAGGGAGGTGATTTGTGAATGGGTTATTGGTGTCAATAGTAGTGATTGTGGCCCTTGGAGTCCCCTCGGGATGCGATTCAAAATAGGCACCAACCAATTGACCATACCAAGGCCACTCGTATTCGGTGTCTGCGGCAGCGTGAATTCCTACATAACCGCCCCCCTTTCGAATGTAATCTTCGATCATAGCTTGTTGTCGATTATTGAGGATATCCAAAGTGGTGCAGAGAAAGATAAGGGTGTCAATCGTTGAAAAGTCAATCTTTTTTAGTGCTTTTGGGTCTTTGGTGTGAAGGACATTATATCCGTATTTTTCTCCTAATAGCGCAATAAGCTTCTTACCAGCAGGGATGGCATCCACATGGACATAACCAGCCGTTGCGGTGAGAACCAGAACGGTTTGAGTATTGGAAGTGTCAAAATAGAGCGCCTTTGTGTTATTTTGAGTCCAGGCAGAATGACCAAAAAAAAAGATAAACAAAGTTGGTAGGATAATTTTTTTCATATTGAAAAATACATTAATTATATTATATGAACCCCTAATAGATTGCGTGTAAAAAATATGTATCGAATGACTAACAGGAAAGCTATGAAACAAAAAACCTTACAGTTGTCTTTTTTAGCACAGACGACCGATGTGAATTATCGCGGAACAGTACATGGAGGTAAAGTAATGAAATGGATTGATGAAGCGGGTTATGCCCTTGCGGCTCAGTATACGGGTAAATATTGTGTCACCAAATTTGTGGATGATATCGAGTTTAAGAAACCCATTTCGATTGGTGACTTAGTAACAGTTACCGCTACTGTACTCCGACTCGGGTCCACTTCCATTCGGATGCATGTCAGCGTAGCGAGCGAAAATTTAGTGGAGGCAGAACGTAAAGATAATTGTGCTTGTGACATTGTCTTTGTGGCACTCGATGAATCAGGTCAAAAAATACCGATAACTGATTAGGTGTTTTCTGCTTGGAAACTTTTTAATTTCTCAATCATTTTTGGGACCACTTCAAAGGCATCCCCTACAATTCCATAATCTGCTGCTTTGAAAAAAGGCGCTTCTGGATCACTATTGATCACCACCTTCACTTTGGAAGCATTGATTCCTGCCAAGTGTTGAATGGCACCTGAAACACCCACGGCGATGTATAGGTTTGAGGCTACGGGTTTGCCAGTTTGCCCGACGTGTTCACTGTGTGGCCGCCAACCCATGTCCGATACTGGCTTGGAACAGGCAGTGGCAGCACCGAGTGTGCTGGCGAGGTCTTCTATTAGGTGCCAATTTTCGGGACCTTTTAGACCCCGGCCTCCAGAGACCACAATTTCCGCATCAGCGATGGTCACCTGATCATTGGCTTTGTCTACGGAAGCAATTTCCATAGAAGAATTGTTTACTGTTGGAGAAAATTCAGTCACAGTGGGAGTGGTTGGATTTTCATGCATACCGAAGGCATTCTTGGACAAACCCACCATTTTCACATCGGTGTTTAATTCACTAATACCAAATGCTTTATTGGTGAACACAGAGCGCTTTACATGAAAGGGAGTGGTACTCAAGGGAGCCTCCACAACATTCGTAACATAGCCTGCGTTCAGCTCCACAGCAGCCAAAGGTGCCAAATAACGGCTATCGGCACTGGAGCTCACCGCAATCACTTTTGCATCTTTTTTCTGTGCTGCTTCTGTCACAATTGCAGCATACTGTTGGGCATTAAACTCCTCTGGATGTGAGGAAGTCAATATTTCATTCACTCCATAATTGCCGAGTAACTCATTGTTATCACAATTAACAGTAATTGCTATTAAATCTGTGTTGAGTTGGTCGGCTATTGCTCTTCCAAAGGAAGCAAGTTCTAAAGCAATTTTCTTTAATTGTCCTTTTTCGGATTCGGCATATACTAAAACAGACATAATGGATTATTTTAAGATTAGATGACTTTAGCTTCGTTGTGAAGTAAAGAGATAAGTTGGTCAATATTTTCAGGTTCCACCAGCTTCACGGCACCTTTGGGAGCGGGTTTTTCATAGGCTATAGTTTGGACTTGAGCGTCTCCATGTTGGGGCTCTAAGACACTCAAAGGTTTTTTGCGAGCCATCATTATTCCCCGCATGTTGGGGATGCGCAAATCACTTTCTTCCACCAATCCTTTTTGAGCTCCAATGACAAGGGGGAGCGGTGTTGTGACGGTCTCCTTTCCTCCATCCATTTCTCGAACGGCAGTAGCGTTTTGTCCTTCAATTTCTAAGCGGATGCAATTATTGAGATAATTCATTCCAGTGAGCGCAGCAATCATACCTGGCACCATGCCTCCGTTATAATCAATGGATTCTCGTCCAGCAATGATGAGGTCGTAGCCATTCTCCTGAATCACAGCAACAATTTCTTTTGCTACTTGGGTTGCATCCAGAGCTTCCGTATGGATACGTATCGCATTATCGGCACCTATCGCAAGTGCTTTTCTCAGGGTCGATTCGGTTGTTGGTCCTCCGACATTGATTACATCAACAGTAGCTCCCTCCTTTTCCTTAAACCACATGGCTCTAGTGAGGCCAAATTCATCGTTGGGATTGATGATATACTGAACCCCTTGGGTGTCAAATTGGGTATTGTTCTCTACAAAATTAATCTTAGAGGTAGTGTCTGGGACGTGACTGATACAAACTAAAATTTTCATCTTTATTTAGTATTTAAAAATTAAAAAGGCAAAGCAAGTTCACCCTTACGTATGTTTCTAGCAATTATTATTTTGTGGATCTCTGAGGTGCCTTCGTAAATCTGCGTGATTTTAGCATCTCGCATTAAGCGTTCAACGTGATATTCTTTGACATATCCATTTCCCCCATGTATTTGAACGGCCTCCACGGTGTGTTTCATAGCGACTTCCGAGGCTTTGAGCTTGGCCATAGCACTGGCATACCCATAAGGTTGTCCTTGATCCTTCAGGTAGGCTGAACGATAAACCAACATGCGAGCGGCTTCAATGTCCACGGCCATATCGGCAAGTTTGAAGGCAATAGCTTGGTGATCGGCGATGGGTTTGCCAAAAGCAGAACGAACCGTGGAATATTCGGCGGCCAATTCATAGGCCCCTGCCGCAATTCCCAGAGCTTGAGCCGCGATACCAATTCGCCCTCCTTCTAATATTTGCATAGCTAGTTTAAAACCAAAACCGTCTTCCCCGATACGATTTTCTTTGGGGACTTTAACATCAGTATAGCTAATGGAATGGGTGTCTGAGGAGCGGATGCCCAGCTTGTCCTCCTTGGGACCTATGGCAACACCCTCCCACTGTTTCTCTACAATAAAGGCGTTAATACCTCGGTGTTTTTTTTCTGGATGGGTTTGCGCAATGACCAATTGAAAGTCTGCATGCCCGCCATTGGTAATCCAATTCTTTACCCCATTCAGGATATAATATTCACCTGCTTCTTCTGCACGAGTCTGTTGCATGCTGGCATCGCTACCCGCTTCGGGTTCTGATAGGCAAAAACAACCAATGTTATTCCCCTGCGCCATAGGGACGAGGTACTTTTCTTTTTGAATATCGGTTCCATAGGTTTCAATAGCCCATAATACTAGGGAATTATGAGCACTCATAATTACTCCTGCACTGGCATCGATTTTTGAAATTTCTTCCAAGGCTAGAACATAGGAAAGGGTATCCATCTCACTGCCTCCATAGAGTTGTGACGTCATGATCCCCATAAAACCCAAGGCCCCCATTTCCTCAACTTGCTCGCTTGGATGCGTTCTATTGGTGTCTCGTTCAATGACTCCATCTTGCAAGCGTGTAATTGCAAACTCTCGTGCAGCTTGTTGAACGGCTTTGTGTTCTTCGGAAAGTTTAAACTCCATTCTTCAATTTTTGAATTGCGCCTTTCTATTTGCAATAAATGCTTGCGTTCCTTCTTTGAACTCCTTATGGGCCGATAAAGCACCAAAGGTTTCAATTTCTTTTTCGAATCCATCGCTGTTTTTGTTATAAAAATCAGCAACCATTTCAATGACTTTTGCTACTGCCGTTGGCCCCTTGGAACTAATTTCTTTAATGATTTTTTGAGCGGTTTCAACCGTTTCACCTGGGGCCACTACACGGTTCAATAGTCCCCAATCTAGAGCTTCTGTTGCTTCAATCATCCGGGCTGTTAACATAATATCCAGACTTCTTCCTCTTCCTACCAGTTGAGGCAATCGCTGGGTAGCTCCATAGCCGGGAATAATTCCCAAGTTGACCTCTGGGTTGCCCAACCGCGCTTTGCTGGAGCCAACACGGAGATGGCAAGCAAGGGCCAACTCAAAGCCACCACCCAAGGCATAGCCTTCTATAGCAGCTACTATTGGAACAGGACTGTTTTCCATAGCGAACATCAGTTCGTGACCCAAAGCAGACAGCGCCTGCATTTCTTCTGGGGTCATAGTGACAAATTCTTTTATATCTGCTCCTGCGGCAAATGCTTTTGCGCCACTTCCCGTCAGAATTACACCGCTGCAATTATAGCTTTCCAGCGCCTGAGTGAAAAAACCATGCAGGTCTGTTATCAATTGTTTGTTAAGTGCATTCAAGGCTTGGGGCCGGTTTAAGGTAAGTACTACCACCTCGTCCAAAACGGTTACATTCAAAAGTTCAGTATTAGCCATAAGTCTGAATCCAATTTGATACCTCCAAAAATAAGGGGGAATCAACGTATAGAAAAATATTTAGGCCACTTTTTTAGACACAGTGTCATTTTTTTCTAAACGAATACATTTCCACACCTACAGCCAACAAGATAATACTTCCTCCCAGCATTGTTTTGACTTGTGGATATTCATTCAAAAGAACGGTTCCCATAAGGATTCCATATAGAGGCTGTAAACAACTAATGAGGCTAGCTGTGGTGATCGAGAATTTTTGAAAACTCTGTAAGAATAAGGAATGACCAATGACGGTGGTTACTATTGCTAGAAAAATAAGGGCTGGGCCACTGGAAACAAGAGAGGCGGTTTCTGTTTTTAAACCTATGGGAAACAGGACAATACTAATTATGAATACTTGAGTTGCCATGAGTACGGTTCCATCCGAATGCTTAGAAATTTTTTTGATGAACAGATTGCGAAAAGAAAAACACAAGGCTGAAAAGACCCCCATCCCAACAGCCAAGAACTGTTGATTTTCCCAGTTGATAGGAGGACTAATAAGATAAATTCCAAACAGAAGGGCAAGCCCCAGAAAAGCGTGTTTGAATTGAAAACGATCCTTTCCGAAAAGCGGTTCCAGAAAAGCAGTAAAAATTGGAAAGGTGTAGAGCGAAAGCATGCCCACAGCCACACTTGACCATTGCAAGGCATAAAAATAGGAAATCCAGTGCGCGCCCATTAATAGACCACTAACCAAAAGAGCAAAGGGAGCTTTTTTAAAAAGAGTGAGAATATTTTTTCTCCGATAGAGGCAGAAGAAAAACAGCCCGATTAAGGCAATAAGAGAACGCCAAAAGATAATTTCTGTAGGCGGTAAGTTTATCAAACGCCCTAGAACGCCCGAAGTACTAATACAGAAAATGCCCACATTCAGCAGAACTAGGTGCCACCAAGTTGAATTCTTTTTAAACATGGTAATTAGCTAAATTGAGGGGCGACACTTGGATTTTTGGGATCAGTTCGATAGTCGTAAAATCCGAGGTCTGTTTTTCTTCCAAGCTGCCCTGCTACCACCAACCTTCTCAATAGAATACAGGGGGCATATTTCTCTTTACCGAATTCTGCATACAGGACTTCTAGGATCGCTAGACAAACATCCAAACCTATAAAATCTGCCAACTGTAGGGGCCCCATAGGGTGACCCATACCCAATTTCATTATTCGATCAATTTCTGTAACACCACTGACTCCCTGCATCAGCGTTTCAACGGCTTCATTAATCATGGGGATAGCAATTCTATTGGCAACAAAGCCAGGGGAATCCGAAACGACCAAGGGTGTTTTATTTATTTTTTGGCTCAGCTTGTAAAGGGTTTCCACAACAATTTCATCGGTCCGCTGACCTTTGACGATTTCTATTAAAGGCATGATAGGAACGGGGTTCATGAAGTGCATCCCAATCACTTTAGAAGGATCTTGTGTAAGTGCTCCAAGGGCGGTAATAGAGAGTGAGGAGGTGTTTGAGGCCAAGATACAATGGGGTTTTATAAAACGATTGATTTCTTGGAACACGTCTTTTTTAGTGCTTAGATTTTCGGAGACTGCTTCAATAATCAAATCCGCTTGAGAGAAAGCTTTTTTCTTGTCTGTAGTAAATCGGATGTTGCCCAAACAAGCAGCTTTGACCGCTTCATTTATGGTTCCTTTGTAATGTTGCCGTTCAAGATTTTGATGGATAATTTCCCTAGCCTTGTTTAATTGAGTGGATGTCAAATCATACAACACAACAGAGTAGCCATACTGAGCAAAAGTATGGGCGATACCGTTACCCATTGTCCCTGCACCTACGACTGTGACAAGATGGATTTCCATGTGGGGAAGTTAGACGAATTTCCCAACTTCCTCTAGAAGTTTATGGCGAAGTTTTATGTAATTATTTTTTTCGTTATCAATTACTAAGTGGGGTTCTTTCTCTTTATTCTCCAAATACCATCGAGTAGATAACGGATGAAAAGGCTTATTTAGGTTGCGTTCACTCCACATAGACATTTCATACAAAATGGGATAAAGGTCAATGCCTTTATTCTCCAGGTAGTAAAATTTGACTTTTTTATTGTTGGGGTTTCGAGTATAATTGATAAATCCAGATTGGGTTAAGGATTTTAGTCGCGAAGTAAGAATATTTGATGCAATTCCTTCAGGTGCATTTAGAAATTCTTTAAAAGTTTTACGCCCAATAAACAGGTCTCGAACTATGATAAGAGACCATCGATCCCCTATCAAATCTAAGACATTGGTAATTGGACAACCTGAACGTTGCATATTTGACAATTAATTTTCGGTTAAATTTAAGGATTCTTAAATAACATTAATTTAATTTAACTAATATTTGTGTAAAACGCCTTTTTTTTTAATTTTATTTGAGAACTATAAACCAATACTTTTGAAGTTTGGTGTACCCTAATCGTCCTACAAAACCTCTAGTTCACACCGAATGCATAAAATCCTTTTTCTGAATTTTTGGGTTTTATGCATTTTTTATTCAGTGATGTATTGCGTGTGATCCACCTTGTAAAGAGGTAAAGTTCTCTCAGCATGAACTTGTTTTATGAACCCGTTATAATTGAGTATGTTAGAAATAAAACGTTGGACTAAGGTCGAAGAAATACACCAGCTAAAGGCTTTGCAGGATAAAAACTTAAAATCAAAAATCAATCAGGCTGAGCAAAAGAGTGAGGGGTTTTTGACGGCCTCCTATTCAGTAGAATTTTTAACCCAAATGAATCAACTCCATCCTGCTATTCTAGCCAAGGATGGGGAAGAATTGGTTGGTTATGCCCTAGTCACCACCGCATCAATCAGAGGGCATCATGAATTGCTAGATGATTTGATTTATCATTGCGATCAGGTTCATTACCAAGGGGGTCCTCTAGCCAAAGCTCCCTATGCCATAGTGGGCCAACTGTGTGTAGCTAAGGCCTATCGAGGACAAGGAATTGTTCAGAAACTCTACCACCATTTCAAGACTTGTATGGAGCAGGATTTTTATTGTTGCATTACCGATGTGGATCGAAACAATCCCCGTTCCTTAAAAGCCCATCTTAAATCTGGCTTCGAAGTGGTTGGAAGCCTTGCATACGGTGGAGCCGAGTGGGATTTGGTATTATGGGACTGGAGGGCTTAAATCCCTTAGTGGCTACCGACAAAACCTTTGAATAAAATGAAAACGGTATATTTTTGAGAATCCTTTAAGAACCCCTATTTTTATTCGCTTAGTTCACAGGTTTTTTTTATTTGTAGTCAAATCATTATAATCTAGAGAGATCTGCATTCATAAATCAAGAGTTAGAAGGTAAAACATTCAGTATGAGAAAAGGGTTAATTATTGGAGCGATCTTAATCGTAGGAACAATAGGAGGATATGCACAGCAATTTTCTGAAAGGATAAAACCCTTACAATATCGAAATATTGGACCCTTTCGGGGTGGGCGTGCCAATGCAGGAACAGGGGTTGTTGGAGATCCAATGACCTATTATATGGGAACCACTGGTGGTGGTGTTTGGAAAACCATCGATGCCGGCCAACATTGGGAAAACATATCTGATGGGTATTTTCAAATGGGGTCTGTTGGAGCCATAGCAGTTTCAGAAAGCAATCCGAATATCGTATACGTTGGAATGGGAGAACACGCTCCCAGAGGGGTCATGACCTCTCATGGTGATGGCGTGTATAAATCTAACGATGCAGGTAAAACGTGGGTGCATCTTGGATTGGAAAAAACACAACATATATCTCGGATCGTGGTCCACCCTAGCAATCCAGAAATACTCTGGGTAGCTGCACAAGGAGCATTACACGGTCCGTCTATAGACCGAGGAATATACAAATCCACCGACGGGGGAAAAAGTTGGAAAAAAACCTTGTATATCAACACCCTTTCAGGGGCGAGTGAATTGTCTATAGACAAAAACAATCCTGATATTCTTTACGCGGCCCTGTGGGAACACATTCGAAAACCTTGGAAGGTGGTTTCCGGAGGAGTGGGGAGTGGCTTGTACAAATCAATCGATGGTGGCCAGAGTTGGAAAACCATACACCAAGGGCTTCCCAAAGAAAAAGGAAAAATGGCGATTGCCGTTTCTCCTGCCAATTCACAAACGGTATTTGCTCTAATTGAAAGTGATTCAGCCCAAGAAAAAGGGGGCCTATTTGTTTCTCGAAACGCGGGAAGCAGTTGGACCAGGACCAGTGGTGATCATCGACTCATACAACGGGCTTGGTATTATATAGAGCTTGCACTCGACCCCGATGATGAGAATATTGTCTATGTAATGAGTGCTTCTACCTATAAATCTACCGATGCGGGCCAAAGTTGGAAAGAGATTCCAAGCGCTCATGGAGACTACCACGACCTGTGGATCAACCCTGATAACTCGTCCAATATGATTCTAACTAGCGATGGGGGTTCGGAAATTACTTTTGATGCAGGCAAGCACTGGTCGCGAATTGATCATCTCCCTACAGCACAGTTCTATCGAGTGGCGACCGATAATCTATTCCCCTACAACCTCTATGGAGGGCAGCAAGACAATACATCGGTCAAAATTGCTAGCATTGGCATTGGAAGTAGCAGCATTGGTGTAAGGGATTGGACCCCCTCAGCAGGAGGGGAAAGCGCTTTTTTAGCGTTCGATCCGAACAACCCAACCCAAGTGATGGGTGGGAGCTATTTGGGAACAATTGAAATCTTGGACGTAGCTTCCTTTGAAAGTACCGAAGTCATGATTGAGCCCAATTTGTATCTGGGACTGGCGGCGCGGGATATGAAATACCTTTTTAATTGGAATGCCCCTGTTATACGATCCCAGCACCAAGAAAACACCTACTATCACTGTGCCCAGTATGTACTTCGAACCCAAGATGAAGGACTCAGTTGGGAGGTGATTTCTCCGAATCTCACTACACATCAAGATGCCAAACAAGGTAAAGGGGGTGGCCCACTCACCAATGAGGCGGTGGGAGCTGAAAATTATGGTACCATAAGTTATATGGTCGAATCCCCCCATGAAGCGGGTGTTTTCTACACCGGAAGTGACGATGGACTGGTATATCTCACTCGAGATAATGGGGTCCAGTGGCAAAACATTACCCCCAAAGGATTGGGAGAGACACTTGTTAATAGTATTGAAGTCTCCCCACACGATCCAGCAACAGTCTACTTGGCAGCCACACGCTACAAGTTCAATGACTTTACCCCATCCTTATATAAAAGCAATAATTATGGAAAAAGTTGGAAACTCATTTCCAAAACCCTCCCCCAAGGGGCCTACACTAAAGTGATTCGAGAGGATCACCAAAGGGAAAATCTATTGTTTGCGGGAACAGTGTATGGCGTGTATGCCTCTTGGGACGGAGGGGACCAATGGACTCCGCTCCAATTGAATTTACCAAAAACGCCTATTACCGACTTGAAAATTGCTCATGATGACTTAGTGGTTGCCACACAGGGTCGGTCTTTTTGGATTTTAGATGATCTAGAAATCCTTCGACAACTAGAACCCCAAGCCTCGGACGACTTCAAAATATATGAGGTGAATCCAGCATACTGGGCACATTGGTCTAGTTCTATGAATTCCAATTCTCCGACTGGGAAAGGCACTTTTGAAGGGGTGAACCCCGCTTCGGGAATGGTTATTTATTACGAATTACCCCAAGGGGAATCAAACCAGCCCATTCACTTAGAAATTTTTGATAGCCAAGGTACTTTGGTGAATGAATTTTCATCAATCAAAGAGGTCAACTATAGTAGTTATGAAGGAGGTCCTTCTAGAAAAAAAACATTAATGCATCGCAAAGGACTCAATCGTTTCGTTTGGGACCTGAGGCACGAAGGATTGCCAGGATCCCCCAAGGTATACATTGAAGGCAGCTATTCGGGGCGAAAAGCCGTCCCTGGAACCTATACACTTAAATTGACCCAAGGCAATCAATCGTTAAGCACACAAACTGAAATAATCCCAAACCCAGTTCATCGCATGTCACATGAAGAATACAGCGCCTATGATGAATTTATGAGTTTGGGGGAAGCCAGTTTTATAGAAATGACGAGAATGACCAATGCCCTCTACAAGAATCAAAAGCGACTCGGCCAACTATTGAAAAGGCTGAATGAAGAAGGTTACACCGCTCTCTATTCCAAAGGCAAAGAATTATTGAATGAGATGAAGGTGTGGGATGCTAAGATGGTGCAGCGATTAGCAAAAGCATATGATGATGTGGAGAATTATGAAAATGGATTTACGGCGCATTATCTCACCCTACTCAATCAAGTGGACAGTGATACCCCTAGGCTCACTCAAGGAGCAAGAAGCAGAGTTACGGTATTGAACCAGCAATGGAAAGAGTTGAAAAAGGAGGGCGAAACGTTTCAAAAAGATAAAATTCCCGCCTTCAATGCAGCCTGTTTTCAATACGGGATGGGAGTCTTGAGTTCCAGTCAACCTTGAAAAAGAGCGCTGAAAAGGTAGAATTGTTTTTTTCTTAACACAACCCAATCTCGCCTGAGTCGTTACGTTTGTTCATTTTTCTATATTTGTAAAAAGTTGAAAAAAGAACAAAGCACTCTTGAGTGTGGTGTTTGATTAAGAAGATGAAGCAGCATTATATTGCCATACTATTTTTATCTCTTTTCGGAGCCGTGATTATTGTGAGTACAGTAGAGCGTCTCCATACCGATACTGCCCCCAACGAGATCACTTTGTCATTGGATTGGGATTCCGAGTCTGAATCCGAAGACAGTGAAAAGGAAATAGAAGATGTAGATAAAATTATCCCAAGATTTTATGATGCACTTTCCATTTATGCCCATTCGATCATGCATAAAGAAGCGCTCCAACGAGTCCACATCATTCACGAAGAAATTCATTTACCCCCTCCTGAATTGAGTTAAATCTCTCAACCACCACCTTTACAAGTATACATCACTATTTATTATTTCACTTCCTATTATGGAAGTAAAAACTACTTCATATGAAATCATCATTTATTCAAAATTTTAAAGCCGATTTACCCGCGAGTATCGTGGTCTTTTTTGTCGCCCTTCCGTTGTGTTTGGGAATTGCCTTGGCTAGTGGCGCTCCCTTATTTTCTGGCCTTATTGCTGGCATAGTGGGAGGGATCCTAGTGGGCGCTTTAAGTGGCTCACAAATTGGAGTGAGTGGCCCTGCTGCTGGATTGGCTGCAATTGTTCTCACAGCGATCGGAACCCTTGGCGGGTTTAAAAACTTCCTTTTGGCCGTGGTGCTTGGCGGTTGTATTCAATTTGTTTTTGGTCTATTAAAGGCTGGTATTATAGGTTACTACTTCCCTTCTTCGGTCATCAAGGGTATGCTATCGGGAATAGGATTAATCATTATTCTAAAACAAATCCCTGTATTTTTTGGCTACCAAGTACCCGAGGCCGATTTTTCTTTTTTGCAATCGGACGGTTCCAATACCTTTACTGGGATTTCTACAGCGCTTCAATACATCAGCCCAGGAGCCACACTGATCGCACTGATATCTATGGGAATTCTACTTCTCTGGAGTCAAGTTTTGGCCTCCAAAGCCCGTATTTTTCAACTGATTCAAGGGCCTTTAGTAGCCGTTGTTGTTGGAATTATCTATTACGAGCTAACGGCCAACAATACCTCTTGGAGTATTGCAGAAAATAATCTGGTTAAAGTGCCCATTCCTGAGGACATGAGTTCCTTTTTAGGACAGTTCACCTTTCCCAATTTTTCGATGATTGGAGAAGCTGAGATTTGGATAACGGCATTCACCATCGCTTTAGTGGCAAGTTTGGAGACGCTCTTGTGTGTAGAAGCCTCAGACAAATTGGATCCTTATAAACGGGTCACTCCCACGAACCGTGAGCTTCTGGCACAAGGTGTAGGGAATATTTGCTCTGGCCTCATTGGCGGCCTTCCTGTTACCCAGGTGATTGTTCGTAGTTCGGCCAACATCCAGTCGGGCGGGCGGTCCAAATTCTCCGCAATCATTCACGGGATATTTTTATTGGTATCGGTGGTGTCTATTCCCCAGTTGCTCAACAAAATCCCTCTTTCTGTATTGGCAGCCGTCCTTTTTATTGTGGGATACAAACTGGCGAACCCCACCACATTTAAGAAGATGATTGCCCTGGGATGGAAGCAATACGTTCCCTATTTTATTACAATTTTGGGGATTGTCTTTACCGATCTTTTGGTTGGAATAGGCCTTGGACTCATTGTTGGAATTGCAATTATTTTAATTAAAAGTTATCAGAATTCGCATTTCTTGCATCTTGAAAAATCAGGAGAGTCTATCACCTCTATCAAAATAACTTTGGCAGAAGAGGTAACCTTCATTAATAAAGGTGCTATCCTCAACGAACTCAATGCTATTCCCGACGGAACGTCTTTGCAAATTGATGTGCGTCGGACGCGTTACTTAGACAACGACATTGTAGAAATCTTGGAAGATTTTCTCGAACGTGCTCGCCTCGACGATATTACCATCACCCTTATATCGGAAAAAGGAACTACAGAGAACCCTTCGAGTTTCACGACCTTTTTTAATCCCACTCGCAAAACAGCCTAGTGGGCCACTTTAGTTAAAAATTAATCGCTTTAAAAAGCAACAAAACCCAAAAATTGTGAGAGCATTTACAAAAACAGATCAAGACCAAATAAGTCCCACCGATGCATTGACGCTACTTAAAAAGGGCAACGAACGTTTTTTGACCAACCAAGCGGTGGGACGCAACCTGTTGGATCAAGTATCCGACACTCAAAGCGGTCAATATCCCTTTGCCTGCGTCCTTGGATGTATAGACTCACGAGTCCCCTCCGAGTTGGTTTTTGACCAAGGAATTGGTGATATATTCAATGTCCGAATTGCGGGAAATTTTGTCAATACAGATATTCTTGGTAGTATGGAATTTGCTTGTCAAGTAGCAGGTTCTAAGTTGATTGTTGTCCTTGGACATACTTCGTGTGGAGCTATCAAGGGCGCTTGCGATCGGGTGGAGCTCGGTAATCTAACTAGCCTGCTCAAGAACTTTGATCCGGTGTTGGACAGTGTGGCCTATGAAGGAGATCGTTCTTCAAAAAACAAGGAATTTGTGGACAGAGTCACCGAAAAGAATGTACATGATACCGTGGCCAATATCAAGAAAAAAAGTACAGTATTGAGCACCTTATTTGAAGCTGGGGAGATTGACATCGTCGGGGCCATCTACGATGTAGGCTCTGGAAAGGTTAGTTTTCTGTAAAGCATGACAAGCCCTTCCATTCGAAGGGCTTTTTAATAGGGTCTTTCTCCTATAAAGTTACCTGGTGGACTGTAGCGTGCCACCACATAGGTCGCTCCAGATTCGGAGACGGCCAAGGCCATTCCAACTTCGGTCGTGTTTTTCCACACCATTTGGGTGTAGTGTCCAATGGCGGCAAAATCATTGGCACCCGAATTGATAGGGGCATAGGTATAGAGTTGTATCTCCTCATACCACGCTTGAGAAGCGTTGCGTCCGGAATGCTCTCGGTCGGTGGCTGTGGTCATGTATAGGTTTTCTCCCTGCCCTTCTCTACTGTTATTTTGGGAGTGATACATTTGTTCTCTAGATGCCATGTTTTTTGCCCATGCAGCGGCGTCATTAGCCAAGGCTTCGGACCACGTTAGTGGAGGAACCCCCACGTCGGTTCGGGCGTTGTTATGAACCTGCAAAGCAGCGGCTTTGTCTTCTTCGGTTAGGGCGAATTCGCTGGCAACGTCTTTGGACTCTTTAGAGCAATGGATCAAAGCAAAAAAACTGAATAGAAATATCATTTCTCTCATGGGCATGGGTTAGTTGACAATGCACCGATCAAAGGTAAGGGTAAAATCATTCCAATCGGTGAGTTCAAAATAATCAGTTTGGTTTTCGGTGGTTTCCAAGACCAGGGTATGGTCTCGATCAAACATCTCGCCATAAAGAATTTGGGCAGAGTCCATAATAAAATTATAATCGACACCAAAACAACTGCAATAGAGAATGTCTCCAAAATGCAAGGTGGTGACTCCGTCGATTTCACTCCAAGAAAAAACTTGGTAGGTGCCGCCTCCAAAATCTAAAGAACCCACTCCTCCTGGATAGATTTGAATCTCTGTTGGGGCTCCTTGCAGAGCCGAATTGAGGGTATACCAGCAGCCGATAAAATCGCTGCTGTATAATGCTTCAAAGTTGGTATTGGCACTTTGAAGTTCTTCTACAATTCCATCCAATTCTTCGTTGGAATCTTGTATCGTGGCTATTTCGGTTGTAAGCATTTGCAACTGTTCTTGTAGGGCACTCACATCATTTTCCAATTTTTTGGAACAGCCTAGCACAGTTAATACGATCCCAAGTAAAAAAGAAATTCGACCAAACAAAATATAGGTATTTATCTGTTTCAATGATACAAGAAATTGGAAGAGAGAGAAACCGTGAGCGCTAAAAGTAATTAACTATTGTACTGTTTTTTTTCACAGACTCATTACCTTTCCCGCACTATTTTATATGTCTATGGAAATTGGTATTGATAGTTTTGCTGGGGTAGATATTCGACAAGGCTTGCCCACTGCTGCTGATCGGGTGCGTTCTGTCGAAGAACTCTTGGAGCGTATCGAACATGCAGATCGTGTGGGCTTGGATGTCTTTGGGATTGGGGAGCACCACCGTGATGAATTTTTGGATTCTGCCCCACACGTCCTTTTGGCTGCTGCGGCTGCACGGACCCAGCGCATCAAACTTACCAGTGCGGTAGCGGTTCTGAGTGCGGCCGATCCAGTTCGGGTTTTCCAGAATTATGCGAGCTTGGATTTGATCAGTCATGGCCGAGCTGGGATGGTCGTGGGCCGTGGTTCTTTTTCTGAATCTTTTCCATTGTTTGGCTACGACTTTGCCGATTACGACGCTTTATTTGCTGAAAAGCTGGACTTACTCCTTAAGATTCGCGATCAGGAAATAGTAACTTGGGAGGGGCAGTTTCGTCCGGCTTTGCGAGCCCAAAAAATAACTCCGCGTCCGTATCAAAAACAGTTACCCATCTGGCTGGGTGTGGGTGGAACACCGGCTTCTTTTATTCGTGCTGGGCAGCTTGGACTCCCACTAATGATTGCCATTATTGGAGGAGAAACCCATCGCTTTGCCCCATTGGTCGATCTCTATCGCAAAGCTGCAGCCGAAGCGGGACACGCTGCCGCCAAGCTGCGAGTAGGAATTCATTCCCTTGGCTATGTGGCTGAAAGCAAAGAAGATGCCGTAGCAGATTATTTTCCAGGCTATTCGGATACCTTTACCCGTATTGGTAAAGAACGCGGTTGGCCTCCGGTCACACGAGGCCGCTTCGATGCTCAAAACGGTCCTTTGGGAGCATTGCTCGTTGGGGGTGCCGAAGAAGTGGCTGAAAAAATAGTACGTCACAGCCAAGCGTTGGGCGGACTCTCTCGCTTTACTTTTCAAATGGACAATGCTGGACTCACCCACGAACAATTGATGCGCTCTTTTGAACGGATTGCCAATGAGGTGAAACCCTTGGTGAGAGAAATGCTGTCTTAGGACGAGCCTCCTTTGCCCTCCCCACTTCCGAGAAGATGTCGATAATTGTCTCTTCAATTTGGGAGCGATTGCCTATTGGGGTCGAGAGGTATTAAATAGAGCTTGCTTTTCGATTCTGAGGTTAAGAACCAAATCAAGATGGTATTTAAACGTTGATGCTGCAGCTTCAATATTTGTGCACTCGGTTTTGATTCTATTTTTTTATGCATCAACAGCTTCAACTCTTTTTTTATGGTTTTGGGAATGAAAAAGGCTTCTGTTTGGGATGAAAATAAATGATTGCCAGAGATCGCTCGGTCCGATGAAGCCTCCCCCAAATCAAAGAAAGTATTCATTATATTGCATTTGTTGCACCGAAGTTCGAAGCAACTTTTGTTCCATATAGCCAAAAATTAGCGAAGCAATTTCGGATTGGGCTCTGTTTTTTTGTTTCAAACTCGTTTTGCTATTGAGTATGATAAGATAATTTTCCTGTAGGGTGGCAAATAATAAAATAGGAGA
>ERZ802830.561-NODE-561-length-37250-cov-11.0985_pt1 | contig 37250 bp, 23 predicted proteins | sample MGYA00345654_ERZ802830 | MGnify/ENA primary metagenome ERZ802830 (study PRJEB30503, sample SAMEA104212375) | marine metagenome | biome: Westerlies Biome; feature: [SRF] surface water layer (ENVO:00010504) within the epipelagic zone...; material: water... | reverse complement strand
TGCGTTCATGAAAAAACTGATCTTCCCGGCCCGTTTCATTCACCAGATTTTCTGCAAGAGGGAGCGCTTTCTCCCACCTTTCCTGCAGAACCAGTGTTTTGATCAGATTTGATAGCATGACAAGAGTCAGGAGATGCTGATCTCCATTATGTTTTTTAAATCCTTCATACCCCTGAAGATAGGATGTGCGGGAATCTTCCAATTGACCCAGATTTCGTAATGCTGAACCCAGATCATTCATGGTCGTTAGCGTATCCAGGGGGGCCGCCCCAAGTCTTTGGATTTGACCCTCAAGAGCTCGCCGAAGAGATGGCTCCACAGCACTCCAGTTTTCCATATCAAGACTTTAACGGTTTTCTGGGCGAGGAATCGTGTACATAATAAAGTACCGGTCGTAATGATGCGATTTTACGATATTTGACGATTCATAATTTGAATAGTCAAATAATTCTCAGCAAGCAGTTCGCAATATGATAAACCGAGCAATCTCAACGGCGAGAAAGGTGCGAGTGAACGTGCAACCTGTTACTCACTTTGAAATACCACATATTCATGGATATGAACCGCTCCAGTTTCTCGGGGAGGGTGGATATGGCAGAGTCTATAAGTATCTTCAGACCGGTAGTCTTCGCAGAGAAGTGGCTATTAAAGTCATTCGCTCAGACCTCGCATGCAAAGAGGTGGTCGCAAGATTTGAAATCGAATCCAAGGCTTTAGCCCGGTGTAATCATCCCAATATTGCATCAGTTTATGAAGTCGGATCCACAGAGCATGGGCTTCCCTATATCGTCATGGAATTGTGCTCAGGAACTCCCTTATCTGAGTGGATCATAAATGCAAATCCTTCATTGGAGTCTCGAGTTGAAGCAATTCGTTTGGCATGCACGGGGGTCAGTCATGCACATTCAAAAGGCATCGTTCATAGAGACATCAAACCAAAAAATATAATGGTGGATGATTCGTCAGGAGAACTTGACGTCAAAGTGATCGATTTTGGATTGGCGAAAGCCGTTGACGAGCCGCTCAATGAATTCTCGACAGTAACCGGAAGAAGATCAGGAATAGGTACCTGGGAATATATGAGCCCAGAGCAATCGAGAGGTACTGAGGACGGTAGTACTGAAGTTGGGGATGTTTACTCTCTCGGAGGGGTTCTCTATTTCGTATTAACAGGGATCTCGCCACATGGAAGATTAAAAGGTATTCCAGAATCGTTGATGTTGAAAAAGATCAATGAAGAGTTTGTTCGTGATCCCAGCGAGGTTGTGAAGTCGGCGAGCTTAAGAGGTGCTGGATATTGCACCGATCAAATTCCAACGGAGCTGAATTTGATTTGTCAGAAGGCGATTTCTATTGAGAGTCATCGTCGTTATCAAACGGTCTCGCAAATGATGAGTGACTTAGAGCTTTCCAGGAACAAGAGTGGTCCCTTGTTGGCGAGTTCTCCGAGTGTGTTCTATAAAGCCATGTTTTTTATGAGGCTGTACAAAAAAGGCGTTGCCATTGTGTTTTTATCGTTTGTGGCTTTGGTGGTTAACCTTCAAATGGCTATTCACGGTATTGGACAACTCGAACAAAGTAATCTCGAGAAAAGTGAAGCCTTGTATTCGTTAGAGACTAAGTCGAGTCAGCTAAGAGAGTCCATGGAAATCATTGAGGCAAAAAAGAATGAAGCTGATAAGAATCTTAGGCAACTTGAAACGATGTTGGCTTTCCACGCCCAGCAAATAAGCCAAGTGAATATTGGGGACTTAGCCAACAAGGTTAAGGCTGAGTATGAAACACGAGAAAAAGCACACAAAATACTGACCGGCCTTGCTGGAATAAATAACGACGATTCTGACTCAGGAACTGCATCCGTTGAGAGCTCAGCGCAGAATCTAGAGAATGTCGAGTCAAGTCGTCCTTCATTTGACTTTACGTGGATTATCAATGAATCACTCCGTGAGGGAGTGTTTGGAGAGCTGGGTAATTCTTTAAGTCTGCTTGATGACGAGCCCGAACTGCATGCAAAGATTAGTGAATTTTATTCTAAGCAGTTTGTTGAATTAGGGTACTGGGATCAGAGCCTCATCTTGCAAAGAAGTGTCGTTGAACTTCGTAAAAAGTTTTCGCCAGAATTCGAAGAGAGCCTGTGGAGATCTGAGTTTTCCTTGGGTCATATCTATGGTCTCAGTGGAGAGTATTTGAAGTCTCATGCGGTATTAGAGAAGTTGCTGAATAACCGACATGAACTTGAAAACTGCTCTTCATTGGATGAAGGCGAAATGTTGGGGGAGATTTCTCTCCAGAATTTAATGCTCGGAAATTACGGCGCAGCCGAAAAAGGGTTTCAACAGGCATTGTCATTGTTGGAATCAAACGGTTTTGGAAATGAAAAAGTAGTTTCAATAGTACTGAGTCGACAGGGTTTATTATATTTAGAAGTCGGAAGAGTTTCCGACGCCGCGGAATGCTTCAAGAAATCACGGGAACTCAGAGAGCAACTTCCAGAACAAGGTGGTGTTGAGTTTGTGAATCTTTTGACAAATGAGGGCAAGTATTTCGCTGAGATTGGAGATACTGAAAAAGCATATGAGTATTTCAATAATGCTTGGGAAGAATGTGCTGATAATTTAGGCATGCAGCATCCGAAGTCGTTGGTATGCCGAAACAATCTTGGGTACACATACCTTACACAGGGTAAGTATGATAAGGCCTATGAGCAGTATGCTTCGATAATTAGAGTGATTGAGGAATCGTATAATGGTGTGTGGCGCAGCGAATACTTTACTGTGTTGAATAACCTCGGTGTCTTGCATAAGAAACGAGGGGATTATGAAAGTTCCGAACAGTACTATTTGAAATGCTTAGACGGATATGGAGTTGCTTTTGATTCCAATCATCCCAAGCGCTTTGGTGTGTTGGTGAACTATGCAGTATTGAAAATGTACATTAAAGAATACGACGAAGCTTTGAAGTTGTTCGACGAGGCTAATGAGCTTGGGAGTTCTTTTCTTATTCCAGACAGTACAGATTTGTTGTTTTGTCAGGCAAATTTAGGATTTCTATGTTCGCTAAAAGGTGACGGTGAGAAAGCCATCCGGTTACTGAAGTCGGTTCTCGGTAAATACCGTTCGTCACTCGGAATCCAAAGTGCAGATACTCAAATGGTTCTGAGTGATTTGCTCAATCAGTATGAAAAGTCTAGTCATTTCGGACATGCAATTGAGTTAGTGACAGAAATCTTAGCCGAAGTCGAAACGAGTGATCCTCAGCCTACTAATTTTTACTTTCAACTATTGATCCGGAGATCGAGTTATTTACATCAGCATGGTTCGAAAGTGAAAGCTTTGGAAGAACTGAGTAATATTCGAAAGGCTCTGAGTGAAGCGCAGAATCTTGATCAAGAAATAAATGACCGACTATTGGAAATGATTCAGCACTTGGATCAAAAATGGGAATCTGGAAATGACTGAAGATTGATCTAGGGAAGATCGTTGTTTCGTTCGATTTCGACAGCACTGCACCGTGCCCCTGGGATGGCATTGGGTTTCTCGGCGCGAATTTTAATACTGCTAATCCTTTTGTCTACCAAGATCCAATCGGCTAATTCTTCAACAAGTGTTTCGAGTAGTTTGAACTTTCGATCCACGATGATTTTGCGTGCTTGTTGGGATAGTTGGAAGTAATCAATCGTATCGGCGACGTCCTCTGAGTTGCGGGCATTCCAGAAGCTCGTTTGTAGAGAGATAGAGAGTCGAAAGGGTTGAGGATTTGTACGTTCTTCCGGCAGTATTCCAATGATGCAGTCAAATTCTAATTGGTCGACGATGACCCAGCCGAGATTCTTTTGAAGAGCTTGCGGTGCGGTGGATCTCTCTAGCGATTGAATTACTGATGGTCTTCCCAGCAAATCAGCCGTGGGGGAATTCAGGTCCAGTTCGAGCGCTTGCTCAATAGTCGCCCATTGATAGTCGGAAGACTCATGGTTCAGTTTTATCGATTCAGTTTTACAATGAGCAAGATATGCGTGGGATACGAAATGCGCCGTTATATGGAAATCTGAAGGGTTGATTATTTCTTGAACACAAAGCATTGAGGGGCGTGAGATTTCAAGGCCGGTTTCCTCCAAAGCCTCTCTGCAGAGTGCGTTTTCTAAAGTCTCGCCCGCTTCTACCTTTCCAGCAGGCAAGGCCCACTTGTTGTTCCATTTTGGTGATTTGAGAAAGAGAATCTGGTTTGATTCGTTGATGACCAAAGCTGCGACGGTGACAACGGGTCTATGATTATCGTTCATTGAAAGCAGTCTTTTCGTTTGCGAAGAAGTCCTAAAATTCGTGTCCCAGTAAGTGCTGTTGGGTCGAGTACTTTAGTTGGCTGAGGCCATGTTTCGATGTCTCCTTGGAATTCCAGAGCATATCCTGCATTTATGAGGCGTTGAATAGTTTTTGTGTGATAGGACTCCATGGCTTCGGTGTCTGTTGTGACGAGCAATGTTTTTCCAGAGATGGCTGCTTCACAACACATTGAAAGACTGTCCCCTGTGCAAATGATCAAATCTGCTTCTGCTAAGAGATTGAAATAGGTTGTTGGGTCGGAGTCGCGCCAGTCGATGAAAGCTTCTTCTGAATGTGCTATTTCCTTACGGAAGGTCGCGAGTGATTCCTCTGGGGTTCTTCTGCTGTTGGTGACAATGATTTTTGCGCCAAGATTGTTTGCGAGTTGAGACACCCTTATTCCTAATCTCTGTGCATAGTCCGGTGTGAACCCTGCACAGTAGCGTGTGTTTCCGCCCATCAGGAATGCGATCTTTTTATCTTCATTTGGAACTGTAGGAGCAAGTTTGCCGATTGTTTCGGGACGAAGTCTGTGGGGGACGCCGAGTATGGTGAGAACATGTGGCCCTGATAGTTCGTCATGAGGTGGGCCGACCACGAGATCATAGTCATGAATCCGTTGATCCAGATGATCTGGCAGAATTGAGGCTAAGAAGATAGTGAGAGGTTGATTCATGCCGTTTGCCAGATCGAGCACAAGTTCAGTTGTTTCTTCCCCTGTTCCACCTATCAGCACATCTGCCTTGAGTAAGGCCGCGTTCTCGGTTTTTCTTTGAGAAGTCTCTCGGGCTTCCTCGATCGAGATTTTGTGGATAGGCCCGCCCAGCCATTCTGCCACTCCCATTCTTGCGTTGTGCTCACCGGTGTAATCACTTTCGAGGACAATACAGGACGGCTTCATGTCATTCATCTCAGCACCGTTCGAAGGTCTTTTTCGATGGTTTTGGCGACGAGTGCTCCATTAGCAAGTGCTGTCACTACTGCAGCAGGTCCGGAGGGTAATAGATCGCCCGCACAATAAATTCCGGTACTGGAAATTCCGTTACTGGACCAGCGACCGTCGGTATCACAGATGGGATACTTATTGTCGTAGAGATCCAGTCCGTGATTCTTGACGAATGAGATCATGTGGGTCCAATCAGGTTCAAATCCAGCCCGAAGATAAATCATGTCAACGAGTGTTGTTTTTATCTCGGAGTCTGTTTTTAAGTGAATCCTAATACCATCAGACTCAATGCTTGCTCCAACTAGTGTCCCTAGGAGAGAGTTCACTCGGCTTTCTGATGTGAGATTTTTAATGGTTGCCTGAATAGAACTCTGGGCTTTTGGCAGAGATCTACATGCCAGAGTGACCTTTGCTCCTGATTCAACAAGGTCTGCAGCTGTAAAAAAAGCGTTATCTGCACCGCCAACAACAAGTGAACGTTCTCCTTCGTGAGAATCTCTGCCAGTTAGATGTCCGAGAGGAGAGGTGTCGATGTAAGGGTCAAATTCTGCGGGTAGCAAGAAGTCGAAAAACTCGCGTCCTCGAGGTTTCAATCCTGTGGCAACAACAATAGCAGAGGCCTCTGATGACCAAGTCGTTGTTGCTGTTTCTGCTTCGACCTGAAATGAAAAAGCAGTATTTTTCTTCGCTTCAATAGATTGAACGGAAGTCACTTGCGGAATGTTGAGTGCTTTACAGTGAGAATCTAATTCTTCAGCAATATTAGAACTCATGAGGTTCGGCCGACCTGCTATCCACCGATTGGGTCGTTGAATGGTGCGTGGTGTTCCTCCCAGGCGTGAGCGCGATTCTAGAATAGTGGGTTTGAGTCCAAGGTTTTTACACCAGAGTGCACAAGACACGCCGGCTGGGCCTCCACCGACAATGACGACAGGGAGTGGATCGTGTGAAAGAAGTGGAATTTTACTCATGAGGAATCCATCGTGTGATGAGGATGGCGCGATCACTCTCTTTGGTAGAGAACATGTGAGATCTACTTTCCGGACATATCTACAAATATGAAGGATTACCGGGAGCCTAAGAGATGCTCAATCACTAATTGATCGAGTCGCTCCCAGCCCAATCCGGTCGTACCCAACAGATCTGCATCCAGATTTAATGCACGTAATTTTTCCACGTGATCTCTGGAGTATTTTTTGATCAACGGGTCAATCTCGGGGTCATGAATTTCAGCAATCAGTTGGCGCACTTCAGGGTCGGAGTCGAACGCGATTGCTTTTTCTTTGAGGATTTTGTAGGTCCGCATGCAACCCTTGGCGAATTCCCAAACACCATCAAGGTCCTCAGTTCTGTAGGCATGGGCATCGAAATGCCTTGAGCCCTCCCAGCGATCTCCGTCGGCGGTACCTTCCAAAAGGCGCACGAGGTGGAAGGCTTGCTTGGGATCTTCTGATCCAAACCGGAAATCCTGATCGTAACGACCAATCTTCTGACTGTTGAGATCGATATGAAACAGTTTTCCAGCCTCCATCGCTTGCCCCACGCCATGAACAAATGAAAGTCCTGCCATTGTTTCATGCGCGACTTCTGGATTTACACCGACCATCTCTGAGTGTTCAAGAGTCTCAATGAAATGCAGCATATGGCCGGTGGTGGGAAAGTAAATGTCTCCACGTGGTTCATTAGGTTTTGCTTCCAGAGCGAACTTTAAATCGTACTTTTGATCGATGACATATTCGCAAAGGAAATTCATGCCTTCTCGAATTCGTTGAATAGCAGTTCTAGGGTCTCTGCAAGCTTCGACCTCGGTTCCTTCTCTGCCACCCCAAAATACGTAATTCTTAGCGCCAAGTTCGACACCTAAATCGATCGCAGCCATCGTTTTTCGTATTGCAAAAGCCCGCACCTGAGGGTTATTGGAGGTGAATGCGCCGTCCTTGAAAATGGGATGACTGAAGAGATTTGTGGTTGCCATAGGAACTCGAATCCCACTGTCCTCACAAGCCTTTTTGAAATCCTTGACGATACGGTCACGCTCAGTCGGCGCGGCATCAAAGGGTATGAGGTCATTGTCGTGAAGGTTGACTCCCCAAGCCCCGATTTCTCCCAATTTACGCACAATATCACACGGATCTTGTCGGGGACGTACGGCGGGACCAAATGGATCTGCACCCGGATTACCAACAGTCCAAAGACCGAATGTGAATCGATCTTCTGGAGTTGGGGCATAAGCGTCGGTCATCAATTGTCTCCCTCAGAAACGTCTACCCAGCAGTTTTCTTTGTTAGATTCTAAAGCGGCATTAATGAATTGAATTCCTCTGAGTCCATCTTCGATTCCTGGGAATGGGAGTTCAAGAGATGAATTTTTACCTCTGACTTGATTTGCGAAAGCGTGATAGATGTTGGCGAAGGCCTCGAGATATCCTTCTGGATGTCCTGCTGGCGTCCTTGTCAGACTTGCTGAAGCTTCTCCTGCAGCACTTGTTGCAGTCCGGATAATCTTTACTGCGCCATCTTCCTCGGTAACTTTTAAATCGTTGGGGTGTTCCTGATCCCATTCCAAAGCGCCACGGGTACCAAAGATCCTGATCTTCAGGCCATTCTCTCGGCCGTAGCACACTTGGCTGGAACACAATGTTCCAGTGGCACCTTCCGACATTTTGAAGAGGATCATGTCATCGTCGTCGAGAGCTCTGCCTTCTACAAAGGTGTCGAGGATGGCATAGAGAGAGGTCAATCGATCACCCGTGATAAATTCGAGTAATTGGTGAGCGTGTGTGCCGATATCACCGAGTGCACCCACTGGACCTGATCGAGTGGGGTCTGTTCTCCAATCGGCCTGCTTTTGCCCAGATTCTTCGAGTTTCTCGGAGAGCCAGCCTTGTAGATACTCAACGTAGACTTTTCGGACAGTGCCGATTTTTCCTGAAGTGACTCTTTCTCGAGCTTCTCTGACCATCGGTGAAGCGGAGTAGTTATGGGTGAGGGCGAAAGTTTTTCCTGTTTCGTTGGTGATCTTTTGCAGATCGAGAGCTTCTTCCATCGAGATGCATAGAGGTTTGTCGCAGATCACATGGAAGCCCGCCTTCAAGGCCGCTGTCGCTGGCCCGTGATGCATATGATTGGGAGTCACGATGCTGACTGCTTCAATTCTGTCTGCGACAGGTAGTCGCGATTCCTGGTCAATCATTTGCTCCCACGTGTCGTAGCACCGAGCCGGATCGATCCCGAGTTCTTCGCCGGTTTTTCGAGTGTTTTCGGGGTCTCTCCCGAAGCAGCCTGCGACCAATGCGAACTGGTCATCCATTCTCAAGGCGATTCGGTGCACAGCACCAATAAATGCACCTTGGCCACCACCTACCATTCCAATTCTGACGCGATGAGACATCTTTAGCCTACCCGTCCAAGCCAAGAATTTTACGATTCGCCGAGGGATCACTGCCCCCAGCAAAATCGTCAAAGGAACTATCTGTGACAGTGATGATATGGTTCGCCACAAACTCCGCTGCTTTTGCGGCTCCTGCGGATTTATCTTCGTAAGGGCATTCCCATTCGACGACTGCCCAACCATCAAATCCGTGGCGAGTCAAAGCGGTGAAAATACCCTGGAAGTCTATGGCACCATCGCCGGGTGTTCTGAATCTACCGGGACGATCTTTCCAGTCTTGATACCCGCCGTAAACTCCACTTCTTCCAGAGCGAACCAATTCTGCATCCTTCACATGGAATGCTGTGATGCGCTCATGGTAAATATCTATGAAGTCGATGTAGTCAAGAGCCATCAACTCGAAGTGGCTGGGGTCATAGTTGATGCAAGCACGTGAATGGTCTTTGACGCCATCAAGGAACATTTCAAAGGATGCTCCATCGTGAAGATCTTCCCCCGGATGGATTTCGAAAGCACAGTTCACTCCGCATTCTTCTGCATAATTTAGAATCGGATTCCAACGCAGAGATAGTTCCTTAAAGGCTTCCTCAATAAGGCCAGCAGGACGCTGGGGCCAAGGGTATACGTAAGGCCAAGCGAGGGCTCCGCTAAAGGTGACCATGGAATCCAAGCCTAAATGTTGACTGGCTTTCAGACAATTCTTGACCTGTTGGATCGCCCATTCTGTTCGTTCAGCAGGTTTTCCTTGTACCGATTCATCCGCAAATCCATCAAACATGGCATCGTAGGCAGGGTGAACTGCTACGAGCTGTCCTTGCAAGTGCGTGGACAGTTCGGTGACCGATAGTCCTGCAGATTCAATCTTGCCTTTCCATTCGTCACAGTAATCTTTTGATTCGGCTGCCAGGCCGAGATCAATGCAGCGGGAATCCCATGTTGGAATTTGAATTCCTTGATAGCCAAGGTCTTTGCACCAATCGACGATGGTGTCGAGTTGATTAAATGGCGCCTCATCCGACATGTACTGTGCGAGAAATAGGGCTGGTCCCTTTATAGATGCCAAGAAGCACCTCCTTGATTGGACTATTGGCAGCGAAAGGAACGCTGTCATGGTTCGAATTTCTAAACGAGGAGTCGAGGGTCCTGCTGAGTCTTCAACTCCGATGATTTATCCGGTTATTGGGCTGAAGCTGTTCCAGTGCTCCTCGAATCGGCGAAATCGCTGATTCAGGAGAGAATCGGCCCACGACCAAGGTCGTTTGCCGGGTGCAGGGTGTCAAGGAGGGGCTCTGGGGCTGATCAGGGAATTCAAACTCCAGAACCGGCCGTCGACGGGATTTTGGACCGGAATGAGGAAAATTGTCAGGAATGGACACCTATGGTGGAGGAAATCGAGATAAATTGTCCATATCTACCCACAAACGGGATAGGTAGACATGGCTCCCTCGTTAAGGGCCTGAGGTGGTTTTGTGCCTATTTGGTTTATGGCTTCCTCTCTAATTTCATGTTTTATATTCTGCCTATGCAGATGAAGAGGAGCACAATGAATAAAATCGATAAGACTGCCATCATTTTGATCGGTTTTCAGAATGACTATTTTCACCCGGAAGGGATTCTGACCGGAGCCTTGGAGGATTCTGAGGGGCGGGCCCAGATGCTCTCAAATACGCTCGAATTACTCGAGGCCATCAAGGATCGTGAAGATGTTCTTGTGATTTCGACGCCCATTCAGTTCACGGAGAATTATTCGGAGCTCAATGAGCCGACCGGGATATTGAAAACGATTAAGGACACAGGGGCATTTTGTAGAGGGTCTTCAGGTTCAGAGACGATTGAACAGTTCGAGGCTTATTCGGAAGTCATCACAGAGGTAAAGGGTAAACGAGGATTGAATGCTTTTTCCAATACGGATTTGGAAAGTATTCTAAGAAGTAATGATGTGGACAAGGTTGCCCTTGCTGGAGTTGTCACGTCCATTTGCATTGATTCTACCGGTCGTTCGGCTCATGAAAAAGGATTTGAAGTTACTGTATTGTCCGATTGCACGGCTGGTCGTACAGCGTTCGAGCAGCAATTTTATTGCGAACAAATTTTCCCTCTTTATGCAGAAGTGGGAGTCAGTAAAGATTTGATGATGAATAGCGGAGTCTCTGCGTGACGTCGAATGACCACAAGAATCCTGAAGAACTCCAAATTGAATCGAACTATCGATTTATTGAAGAGTTGGCTCAGAAAAAAAAGAAACTCGAAGTATCTCGAGAGAGATACAGAAGCCTAATTAACAATCTCCCATGCATTGTTATTCGATTTGACGATAGTCGGCTTGTCGAATTCGTGAGTAGTGCATGGAGCGATATTCTTGGCGGAGAATACGATTCGATACTTGGATTAAGTCTGCCTGCTTTGGTGCATCCTGACGATAAAGGAGTGCTGGAGAAAGCCATCGTAGGATCTAGGACTGCTGAAGTCAGAGTCAAGAATAGTGCGGGGCAGTTCCATTGGATGCGCTGGAGTTCCAGTCGTGTGTCCGAGGGTGGTTACCAGGGTTTGCTGGTAGATCTCATGGAGACGCGGGAATTAGAAGAGCTTCTTCGCCAATCCCAAAAAATGGAAGCTATCGGTCGCTTGTCAGGTGGCGTTGCGCACAACTTTAATAATCTACTGACCGTTATCCTGACTTCCGTGGAACGGTTGCAGAGGTTTCTTCCCGAAGATTCTCAGTCTTCTGCCAATGAGGCCGAGAGGATAAAAGTAGCTGCGAACGAGGCGGCAAGTGTGACTCGTCAGTTGCTAGCCTTCAGTCGGCAGCAAGTCTTAAGGTCTGTGAATTGCGATCTCGTGGATCTTGTTGAAGAAGGAGTCTGGCTTCTCGGAGATGTTGTTGCGACTCCTGAAGTGAGTTTCGAATATATTCAAGATTCGAAAGAGGAGTTACCTGTAGTTTTGGATAAGGCACAATTCCATCAGGTGTTACTGAACCTTGCGATTAATGCAAAAGATTCTCTAGAAGGTCATGGAGAAATCGTTATCAAGACGAAGAAAGTAGAAGTTGGGATTTCTGAAGCAGCAGACTTAGGTCTTGATACTGGTGACTACGCTTCCGTATCAGGTGTCGAGAATGGCACAGGTATTGACTCATTAAATTTAGAAAAGACTTTTGAGCCTCTCTCTACGACCAAGGACCTAGATGAGGGAAATGGATTCGGGCTAGCAACGTGCTACGGAATCATCAAGCAAAGCGGTGGTTCTATTCGTGTGGAAAGCGAGTTGGGAAAAGGCAGCGATTTCGAAATATTACTTCCCCTTGTGAGTGGTGTTGAGAAGGCGATTGACCCAGAAGAAGAACAAACGGAGAAACCGAAAATTGAGGGTGCGAAAATTCTTATTGTTGAGGACGAGCCTGCAATTCTCGAGATTTCATGTGAAGCCTTGCGTGAAGAAAATCATCATGTTGATGGCGCATTGACGATAAATGAGGCGATCGGTTTTATCGATAGCGGGGAAGTGGAATACGATTTACTGGTGACGGATGTGGTGATGCCAGACGGAGGTGGGCGAAAACTGCTCAATTATCTGGATTCCAAGCGCATCGCACCCAAAGTCATCGTCGTGTCGGGCTATGACACAGATTTCCTAGGAGATGACCTCTCCTGCACTTCATTTATCCAGAAACCGTTCAGTATCGTCGAACTGATAGAGGAAGTGAGTTCTGTATTGGCCAGTGACTAGCTGTATTTCGCTTATTTTTTGTCGATGCCTATTATCGACACCGTTGCAACTTCTCCTCTCCTTTGCCACACTTCTTCAATCAGATCACGACTCAGATCTCCCATCGGGACCATCATCTGAACTCGATCATCTGAACTCGATCCATCTGTTCTCGAGCAATTGAGTTTCAGCGTAATATTCAGGAAGAAGTGAGGATTTAATGTCATCTCAGTATCTGACCTCTCCACCTCAGACGAGTAAGATCCCCAAAGGGATTCCCTACATCATCGGCAATGAAGCCGCAGAGAGATTCAGTTTCTATGGAATGAAGGGGATTCTGGTTGTCTTTATGACCCAGTATTTGTTCCTTCTTCCTGGATCTCAGGCAGTCGAACCGATGGTGGACGCCACTGCAGTAGAGTACTACCATCTATTTACCACGGCTGTTTACTTCACGCCGATTTTAGGTGCGCTACTGGCTGATATTTTTCTTGGAAAATATATGACGATACTCACTCTGAGTCTCGTTTATTGCGCAGGGCATGGCGCGCTTGCATTGATGGGAATCAACGACTCGATCAATCCATGGTATGCACTTGTTTCGGGTTTGTTTTTAATCTCATTAGGTTCAGGGGGAATTAAACCCTGCGTGTCAGCCCATGTGGGAGATCAGTTCGGTTCAAAAAATTCCCATTTGTTAACCAAAGCTTTTGGGTGGTTCTACTTTTCTATTAATACCGGTGCGTTCCTTTCGACTCTCATGACTCCTTGGCTCCTCAACTGGTATGGACCGCATCTTGCGTTTGGTATTCCTGGAGTCTTGATGGCGCTGGCCACGCTGCTCTTTTGGATGGGCCGAAAAGTCTTTATCCATATTCCTGCGGGGGGGGCTGAATGGCTTGCTGAGCTAAAGAGTCCTGTTGGAAGAGGCGCACTTCTCAAAGTCTCAATCGTCTTTATTTTTATCGCTGTCTTTTGGGCACTGTTTGACCAAACGGGATCTTCCTGGGTGTTACAGGCAGAAGATATGAATAGGACTTGGCTGGGAGTGACGTGGCTATCTTCTCAGATTCAAGCCATCAACCCGATCATGATTTTGATTTACATTCCGATTTTTCAGTTTGTCATTTACCCATTAATAAACAGGGTTTGGACTTTGACTCCCATGCGGAAAATATCGCTGGGGCTCTTTGTTATGGTGGGTGGATTTGGAATAGTTGCACTTGCACAGTCTTGGATAGATGCCGGAGAAACTCCGAGCATAGGTTGGCAAGTTCTTGCTTATGCAATACTGACAGCATCTGAGGTTATGGTTTCGATAACCGGGCTTGAATTCGCATATACACAAGCGCCTAAGAAAATGAAATCTGTCATCATGGCTTTGTTCCTGATGAGTGTTTCTCTGGGCAATTTCTTCACTGCTGCGGTCAATCATATCATTGTTGTTGAAACGGGATCGCAGGTGGTCCTCTCTGCCATCGGCGATCAATGGAAAAATGAAGAGGATGGTTACACCTTCATTTCTCCTTCTGAAACAAATGGTGAGAAGGAAAATGAGATTGGTTATCAGAAAATCGATGGCGCACTGCGTCAGATTTCTCTCACCCTTGTAGATGAGCCTGTACTGATTCAGGCTCGTGATAGGATCGGTCAATTCTGGAATGAGAATGATCGTCTCCCTCTGACTGCTGAGGGAAAAGCAGAGCTGAGTGAACTGACGGATCGCCTTGGTCAGCCATTGAGATACCAGTTGATCAATAGTCGAATTTTCCACATCTCTTCAGATGGAAAAGATAAAGAGAGGAACACATCGGATGACCCCTGGATTGAGGTCACTCGAAATTGCACCTCTGAAAAGGAACAGCGTCTGGAAATAGCTTCTGGGAAGTCTGTCTCTGATCAATACACCTGGATAGAAAATCGTAAAGCAGAGTTGGCTGTTCAGGAATTCCTCAAGGATCCGGATAACGAGGGCAAAGACGCTCCTCCTATGACTGATTTCTTGCCGGAGAGAAATTCTAGCTCCCTAAAAGAAGTGGCGAAGCAGGAATTTTCATCAGATGTGATTCAAAGGCTAGGTGGTGCAACGACCCTGAAAGGGGCTGAGTACTTCTGGTTCTTTACGCAGGTCATGCTCGGAACAGCATTCCTATTCATGGCTGTGGCGTATTTCTATCAGCCGCGCACTTTCATTCAGGGAGATGAGGAAGATTCGGAATCGTCTTCAGAGGCGGCATGATTTCTGTGTCAGCCCGATTCGGGGTGGTACTCAGCACATGTTTGATTCTGTCGGGTCTGTGGAGTTCGATGATCGATGCTGCCTCTCTTCAGGAAGATGTTCAGGGAGAGAGAGTCGAGGTTGTTGAGGGGGATTGGGGAGATGTTTCCGTCGAGGAAGTCGCTTCGATCCTGAACTCCGTGGATTCACATGTCAGGGGAATGATAGGTACGGAGTTAAAAAGTATTCTTCGTGTCGAGCCCAAAGGTGGGCCGATCCTACTTCACAAGCGAGATGATGATGGTGGTTTCCGGGTCAAGCTCGAAATCGATGGTCGATATTGGTGTCAGTTGATTTACCAATTTTCGCATGAGCTTACGCATGCTTACTGTCATAAATCTTCGGAAGTTGAGTCCCATTTATCCGGTCCCCATGATTGGTTTGAAGAAATGATCTGCGAAGCCGTTAGCCTTCGTGTACTCCACGACCTTTCCGGGAAATGGAAGACTGATCCGCCATATAAAAGTCTTCAATCATTTGCCCCTCAGCTTTCAAAGTATGCGGCTCGCACAGAGCAGGAATGTGAGTCTGTACCCCGTGAGAAGTTTCAGCATTGGTATGAGATGCACAGAGAATTGCTGGCCAGCGGTGTCATGAATCGGGTAGAGATTCGAACTGTCAGCCTTTACTTCGCAGATTTGCTCAAGAGTCAGCCTCGACTTTGGAGTCGAATCCCTGATTTGGCAAATGGGGAAGCCTTGAAGGACGAATCGTTCATTCAACGCCTTGAGCGCTGGTTCAAATCTTGGGGAACTGAAGACCAGGAACTCCAGAACCAAATTTTGACATTATTTGGGAATTCGAACTAGCCGGTTTGCAGTGGGCTCTCCATCTTCCAGCCCGCTTCTTCACAAATCCCTGAAGACAAATCGACCTCACCGAGAACATATAGGAATTCAGTATTTTTTAAATGTGATACTTGGCCGACTTTTTTGCCTGACGGTGCATGGATTCCGATTTTTGCTCCCACATAACGATCGTGTGCTCTGGATAGGACTTGTAGTTTTCCGTGGTCCAGTAGTAATGATTCCATATCCGTTCTTGGTAGATAACCTTCATTGCTGAATGAGATGATTTTAATCTCACACTGAAGGTTTTCTATGAGTCGATTCATCGCGCCCTGAATTCCGGGCTTGGAATTGAAATCACTTCGTTTTTCTCGGCATTCGACTCTTTTGCAAGCGATGCCGTAGACCTCTGGTTGGTCCCACTGAACGAGTGTTTGCCATACATGGTAATTACCGATGTATTTATGTTGGTTATAAGGCGGATCGAGATAGGCAACATCCGCTATTAATTTGGAAGCGGCTTCTTGAGCTTCCATGCAATGTGCACTCGCTTTACCAAATTCACTTTGCTTCACTAAAGCGGGTGGTCTGAGTTTTAAGGTTTGCAATGATCGCTTGGACCACTGTTTGAGATAAGCCATTTGTACTCCAACGGTGGAGTCCACTCTGTCGGCAGCTTCCATTAATGAACATATCGCAACACACTTCAATTCGTCGTCCAGATCCAGAGTTTCAATGAACTCTCGAATCCCCTCGATTCGTATTCCGTTTTCCGGTGTGAAGTACCGACTTTTTCTGCAATAGGTTTCAGTAAACCAGCCATCTATCGGGGAGGCTGTTTCGAGCAGCTGAATAAGTTCGTGTACTTCTTTGGATCGGTCTTCATCGCAAACAACGTGTGCTGTTGAAATCACCCTGGCGTATTGATTCCAATCATTGAGCAAGACCTTCCAGCCCAATTGTTTCATTGAGAGACCTACTCTGGAAGTACCGCTAAACAAGTCGATAACGCTACCCTTGAAGGGAAGGCTATTCATCACGGCTTCAATGCCTGGAATCAGGAGTCGCTTGGAACCTAGGTATTTGATCAAACCCGGAGCCTTTCTCTTCAATCGCGAATATCGAAATCTGACCAGATCTTGTTAAATTTTCCATGATAAACCGTGCTTGAGAAGGTAGATTTAAGGAATATTAATTTATCGAGAAGAGACCCGTTATTTGCTGGTTTTGGGCCCGTTTATCCAATCTCGCCAGTCTTTGTTAACGTTTCTGAGGGTCGAGAGAATGAGGATCCATGTCGAGACTTGAATTTGTACTCCAGCGTGAACAAGTAATCTCAGTCTCAACAGTGCATCGTCTGCTTCTGGTATTCCTATTTTTGTGGCTTCCTTTTCCCGGATTGAGTGGCCAGTGTCTTCCCACCTCATGGATTCTGACGGGGAGTGTTTTGGATGACAACGGGGCAGGAATTAGTTCAGTCGATTTAGATTTGATCGACCCGGTTTCTGGACTCTTATTGAACCTCTCTTCTGACTTCACCGTTTTGGATGGCTTATTCACTGCAGTGATTTGCGAGGTCGTTCCTCCGGGATCATATTTCTTGGATATAAATCCAGGATCTACGCAGCTGTTTTTCGGTCTTAGTAATATTCCCGTAACGATAAATGGAAATACAGACCTTGGAACTTTTGTGTTGCCTGATGCCTCGATAGTGAGTGGCAGAGTTGTTGGTGAAACATTCGAAATTTTGCCCTTCGTCGATCTTGATTTTACAGATTCTCAAACAGGGCTCGCCCAAGTATTTTCTGGAGACTTCACAGAGGCGGATGGTTTCTTTAGTACCAAAGTAAACCCTGGTTTTTGGGATGTTCAGTTTACTGCAGGTGCCTCGAGTACTCCCCTCAACATGGTGCCGAGAGAACTCCGAGACCTTTCGATTATTGGAATTATTGATCTCGGAGATGTGCGACTGAGAGAGGGCCGTCTTGTTACAGGAACTGTTCAAGATCCCTTGGGGAATCCCGTGGTCTCTGCAGATATTGACCTTAGAGATGTTGTTACGGGGGAGAAAATTGTTACGCCCGGTGACAACACGAATAGTTCTGGGCAGTTTTCTGTCTTCTCTCCTGATGGGCAAATGGAGATTGAAGTGGACCCTATTCAGGGCTCTTCCCTGGTTCCAGCCTTGTCGGTCATCGTGGTGCCTAATACAGGCCTTGATGTGGGAATCATTCTTCTCCCGGAGGGTGTAGCGGTCTCCGGAACGGTGGTCGGTGATTCCGGGAATATTGTTCCGGGAACAGATCTCGATTTCATTATCTCGTCGACAGGGATTGAGATTCCTACAGCACACGACAATGCTAATTCCTCGGGGAATTTTTCGGTTCAAGTGGTTCCTGATACATATGACATTGCTTTTCGCCCTTCATTTCTATCGGGCTTTGCTCCAAGGGTGCTTCCCAGTGTCGAGGTGATTGGAAATACAGATCTTGGAGTAGTGGAAGTATTTTCAGGTTCGGCATTCACAGGGACAGTCATAGCCGGACCAGATCCGGTCATTGATTGTGAAATAGTGCTCACAGATTCGATCACTGGAGCTGAAGTCTACATGTTTGGTAACGATACAGATGCGCTGGGCGTCTTCGCAGTTCGTCAACTTCCAGGAGTTTATGATCTCTTGATCACTCCACCGATAGGAAGTGGATTGAACGAATATGTTGAAACTGGAATCGATTTGACGACAGATCTGAATCGTGCCATCGATCTATTGGGAGCTCCGCCAGGGACACCTCCTGAACCGGTTCAGGACCTGACCTGTTGTTGCCCAGGTGGAGTCGTCATTCAGTGGGAGTTGGGGAATACTGATTATGATCTGATCCAAATTCAAAGGCAGGGTGTATTTTTGACGAACCTTGCCGGCGATACGTTGCTTTTCAATGACATGAATGCCCCTTTGGAATCGTTGACTTACCAGGTGATTGCCGTTCGATCTTCACTCACGAGTGCGCCTGTTCTCTGTACGTTGGATAATTCTCCTGTGACTCCTCCTGCTCCGGTGGAGAACCTGTTTTGTGAACAACTGCAACCGGAACCGACCGTTCAATTGACGTGGGTAAATGACCCTGCAGGCTATGATAGCATTCAGATATTCAAAGACGGTGTCCTTGAAGTCGAGGTTACAGGCGCAACCGAAGACTACATTTCTTCGGGACTGTCGTTGGGAGCGCATGTCTGGGAAGTGGTCGGAATCTCCAATGGCTTATCTTCAGCGGGCATCGATTGCACAGTAGATGTGACGGGACCCACCGGAGTTATTTTTCTCCGGGGAGACGCAAACTCGGACTCGTTAGTCAATCTTGCCGATTCTATTTCGATCTTGGAATATCTCTTTAGCGGCGGATCTCCTTCAAGCTGTCAGAGTTCCATGGACGTGAACGATTCAGGAACCATCAATATTGCAGATGCTATCAATCTGTTGGCTTACTTGTTTTCGGGTGGCCCGCCCCCTGAATTGCCATTTCCCACGTCAGGGATTGATCCGACTCCCGACTCTTTACCTTGCATTTAAAGGGGTTTTCTCGGCTCAAGGACTCTGAGGATCTGATCCTTGTTTCCTGTCGAAGATACGGGAAAATAGAACTCCTTGATCTATTCAACAGGGAGGTCTCACTCATGGTTCGAAGCAATAGGTTTTTTTCCTTCAACATTGGGTTTATCACACCTCTTCTGATGCTGTGTTTGACCTGTTCCATGTTCATGACTTCAAAGGTCAATGGCCAAGGCGTGACCTATCACGTGGATTCTTCCGCATCTGGAAATTCAGGATTGAGTTGGACGGATGCCTTTGGAGATTTTCAGCAGGCATTGCTCGTGGCATTACCAGGAGATGAAATATTAATCGCCGGAGGGTTGTACTCTGCTGATCAAGGGGGTGGCCAAGTTGCAGGTAATACCTCTGCAAAGTTTGTCATTCCAGGGGGCATCTCTATCCAAGGAGGGTATGCCGGCTCCTCTTATCCCGTTCCCGGATTCAGAGACCTCGCTTTATATGAATCGATTTTAGATGGAAGAGTTCAGTCGATTTACGTATCAAGTGCCGATGGAGTTGATACACCCTTTTGTGGCCTGAACACTGAGCTCCCATGTGCGACGATTCAAGAAGGCATCGAAAGAGCAATAGAAACAGGACTTGAAATCATTCGTGTTCAATCGGGCAATTATTCAGGGACTGTTATCCTTCGCGATGGCCTCATCATTCAAGGGGGATATGACTCCAATTGGGAATGGGCAGAAGCTGGAACACCCGGGCATGAAACTGTCTTCCTCGGTGGAATCGATGAAGTTGGCCAAGCAGTGACCGTGAGTGCACAGGGTCTGTCTCTAGGTACAGAACTCGTGGATATTGAAATTTATGGAATTGAGGCCACCGGATCGGTCAATGGAGTCGCTCGAAGCTCATACGCACTTCATGTTCAGGATTCGAATCTGAAACTTCACAGGGTTTCAATATTCTGTGGAGATGGGGCTACGGGTAGTTCTGGAATTGACGCAACTGATTTGTCTTCTAATCCGGCAGCGAGTGGTCAAGGTGGAGAGAACTCCGATTCCTATTTTTCCTTCTGTGATGCGACTGCCGTCGGTGCCGGTGGATTGGCTGGAGGAGGCGGACCCACGGGCGGTGGAAATGGTGGCGTAGGTGGAACTATGGATTCCAACTGTTGCGGAACAATCCCCAATCCCTTTTGCGATAACTACGATGCCACTTCAGGGAACTCCGGTGCGGATGGTGCTGGAGCTTCTGGCTGGGGAATAGGAGGTTCCGGAGGAGGAACTTGTTCTTCCGGTGGAGACGGAGCACCGGGATCCGAAGGATCTCCGGGAGCGGGTGGATCTGGTGGGCTCTCAGGAGGAATGGTCGAAGCGAATTATTGGAGAGTCGAGCCGGGGAATCCTGGATCTATCGGTACGCCCGGCGGAGGCGGCGGTGGTGGAGGCGGATCGGGTGGCTGTGATAATGGAACCGATAGTTACGGTGCAGGGGGTGGTGGGGGTGGCAGTGGTGGTATCCCATCGCCCAATGCCGGAGAAGGCGGTGGAGGGGGTGGATCCAGTTTCGGCCTCTTTATTCTAGGGAATAGCGATGTGCAACTCTTCGGAGGCACCATCGTCATCGGCGCAGGAGGAAACGGCGGAACTGGAGGAACTCCCGGAAGAGGGCAGCTCGGTGGTTTCGGTGGATCCGGAGGAAATGGCTCGAGCGGTTCTCCAGGCGGAGGCCAGGGCGGCGATGGAGGCGATGGAGGCGCGAGTGGTGGCGGCGGTGGCGGCGGAGGTGGCGACAGTTTCGCAGTCTGGACCGATGGGGTCGACGTCATCGGCATCAATACTTTAGTGACGGGTGGATCAGGAGGATCTGGAGGTGCAGGTGGATCTCTTCCAGGTCTGCCAGGAGTTGTTTCTGGAGTCGGCGGGGAGTCGGGGCTGGTTTTCAACGGCTTGACGGAGATCATGACCGACGAAATTCCAGCACGGCCGCTGGACAGATCAGTACGCCTATTACAGTTCACCGGGGACAATATTTTCCTTGAAGGCCTCAAGGTCGTGGGAAGTTCCTCAGCGGATTCCGAAAATCCTGTGGAATTGCCGGGGACGGGTCACCTGATTCGTAACTGCAATTTTCAAAGTTTGATTTCCGAGGCGGCTGGAACAGTTTCCGTCTCAGGGTTTGTCACTTTTGAAAGTTGTCTTTTTCAGGATTGCCAAGCGAATGAATCTGCGGCAGTGACATTATTGGAGAATGGCATTTGCCGGTTAGAAAATTGTGTACTCACGGGGAATCAATCGGTATTTGGAGCATCCACAGTGGGGGTCCTCGATCAGGGACTTCTCATCGTTGTGAACAGTACAATTTTCGGGAATCAAAATTTGGTTTCTGGAGACGTGATTCAGGCTTCTGGAACTTCTCAGGTATTTCTTCAGAACAATGTGATCTACGGAAACTTGACGAGCTCTTCAGTGTTGGGGATTTCTCCGACCAGTGTCGCATTGAGAAACATCATTCAAGGTGGTTTAGCGGGCGATAACTTTGATGTGGACCCTCAATTTTTGAATGCAGGCCAGGGCGACTTTACGCCTGCCGCAGGGTCTCCATGTGTGGATATGGCCATCTCGGCGTCTTCGACGACTCAGGTAGACTTTGCAGGGCTTCCAAGAGAAGTGTGTCTCGGCGTGGATATCGGTGCGATAGAGCGGCAATCCTGTGGGGATGCGGCAAATGTCGATTTCTTGCGGGGTGACGTCAATGCCGACGGAGATCGAAATTTGGCAGACGCTGTGAGTCTTTTGGAGTTCCTGTTTTCGTCGGGTGCTCTTCCCTGTGTCGCAGCAACGGATGTCAATGACGACGGAGATATCAATGTCGCTGACCCGAGTCAGCTGCTCTCTTACCTCTTTACAGGAGCTTCCGCTCCACCAGAGCCCACCCTTGTTTGTGGACAGGATCCGGATGGATCCATCACTGCATGTGAGGAATACTCCAACTGCCCTTGATTAAGGGCAAGCCCCTTGAATACAGGTAAGAGTTCCGACTGTCGGATCGGGTGAGCAATTTCCAAGACTGGGCTCGGGTAAAGGGGCTCCTCCTCCAAACAGCGTATCCAGAATCTGAATGGGGTCTGCGACGTCGACAACTTCGTCGTCATTGGCATCGAGAGCCGACATGCAGCCGGATGTTCCCGTTGTCGAAAAGAGAAATCCCAATACAGCGATGGCATCTGCAAGGTCGAGGGATAAGTCAAGATTGGCATCCCCTCGGCTAAAGGCTGTTATCGGTGGGCCCACCACATTAATGACGCCATCGGTCCTCTGTGGGGAATATCCAGCGCCATTGTTTTGCACGATGATGGCCGCTACGGGGGGATCTCCTGCAACCACCGGAAGCGAAATATTGACTGGAGTACCCTCGGTGACGGATTCCCGAACCATGCCCTGAATTTGGCACAGCACTCTGGAGATACCAGAGGGGATGTGTTCGACGTCAGCGGAATCATAGAGAAGGAAAATGCTCGTAACTCCCGCGATACCATCGGACTCGACCATGAAAAATTCGGCGCCAGCAGAATCGGATTGGTCGATGGTGGCTCCGTCAAACCGGAAGAGAAATGGGTCGTAACTGATAGGAAGAGAGAACCCTTCCGTGGGTAATTCCAGTGACGCCGTGATATCTAGGTTTAACGGAGTCGCTGGTGCGGCATCCAGAGTGGGTAATTCGACAAGATTGAGCGGGACGGAAACTTCAGTGGAGCAAGTGGATCCTGTCGAGGGGAGCCCTAACAGGACTCCTTTCACTTCATATTGATTGAGTCCTGGTTCGGGACTGTTATCCAAGAACCCTGTGGCATCGCCCACGATGGTTGCTCTGAGAGATCCATTTCGAAAAATATCGATAGAATCGTATGTCCCTGAGTTTTGCCAACTGAGCTGTACCGATTCTGCCGCGGTATTGCAGTTCAGAGCGGTGACCGGTTGCGGGGGAGCGATCCCTCCAGAGAGGGAGAAGTTTTCAGGGAAGATGGCCGTTGCTCCACTGGAGGCTGTCAGAATTGTTTCTACGTTCAGTTCTCCTCCAAAAGGAGAATGATTCAATATCGCAGGAGTATTCCATGTCAGGGGAACGTTGAATCCCAGTGCACCGCTCAATGGCAGCGAGCCCGCATCGGAAACGTTCATGACGGCACCACTATCTCCTGGAAGATCGGTGTAAAGCACGTTGAATGCCGTCGCTCCTGTAGGATCCGGAATCCCAAGGAAAGCCAGTCCAGGAATCACGTTCCCGGTGACTTCGGTCACCACAGCATTCGCAGTCAGGCTATTGGGGCCTACCGAGATCACTTGAACTTCAGCGATGATTAAACCTTGAACAGTAAGAATCGGCGTGGGTACGAAAAGGTCAACGACAAGACCTCCGACTAATTGGCCGGGAGAATATCCGTTAAATGAGAATGAGCCTCGATCAAAAGTGACGACCAGACTCGCGGGTCCTTCGTCACCTTCTGCGAAGAAGGCTTGTTGCGAAAACCCGGAAGGGAGGCCCGCTTCAAGATTATCAAATGTCGTTGAGGAAGTGGGATTGAACTGGCCCCATGCGATCGAGGGGAGAAGTATGAAAAGGAGTAATCCCAGCAGACGGGTACAAGGAAGTGTGTCGCGAGAACGGATCCATGAAGTCGCATTTCCCTGCGATTCCGAGTTCTCGAATTTTGCGAAAATCTTTTGCTCAGGATACACCAGAGTACCTCCTCAGATATATCTCGAGAATAACGTCAAGGAAGTCACTCATCGAGCAGTGATCAGGCGATCGCATCCCAAATCGGCTGTGCTCCTTCTACACCGACTAATTTTTCTTCTAATCCGGCATGGAAAAAGCTCAAACGGTTGGGGTCGAGACCCATCAGTTGCAGGACAGTGGCATGAAGATTTTTGACGTGAAGTGGCTTGTCGACCGCTTCAGCGCCCAATTCATCGGTGCTGCCGATACTGGTGCCGCCCTTTACTCCGCCACCCGCCATCCACATGGTGAATCCATAGGAGTTATGATCTCGGCCGGTCCCTTGAGCATATTCTGCAGTCGGCTGTCGGCCAAATTCTCCGCCCCAAATCACCAGCGTTTCATCGAGTAGGCCTCTTCTTTTCAGGTCTTTGAGAAGTCCTGCGATGGGGAGGTCTGTCGCTCCGGCATGCTTGTCGTGATTGAATTTGAGGTCTCCATGGGCATCCCAATTGTTGTCGTCGTGGTTACCTCCGGAATAGATCTGAATGAAACGAACTCCACGCTCAACGAGCCGCCTGGCCATGAGACATTTGCGACCAAAGTCTGCCGTTTTTCCTCGATCGATCCCGTAGAGAGACTTTGTCTCTTCATCCTCGGCATCGATATCTACCGCTTCTGGTGCACTACTTTGCATCTGATAGGCCAATTCATAATTGGCGATGCGAGCAGCGAGATCCGGGTTGCCCACTCGAGCAGCCGCATGGATTTCGTTTTCAGCACGGAGGTGATCAAGTACAGATCTTTGGACCCCTCCTCCAAGGAGTTGACCCGGTTCCAAATCCAAAATTGGAACCCCTTCAGATCTGAGAACTGTTCCTTGGTATTGCGCGGGCATATATCCACTGGACCAGTTTTTCGCACCGGAAATAGGGCCGCCAGTTTTATCGAGCATGACCACGAAGCCAGGAAGGTTTTCATTGAGAGAGCCGAGGCCATAATTGGCCCATGATCCTAAGCAGGGTGCTCCGCTGAGAACCTTTCCGGAGTTCATCATCAGCATCGCTGAACCATGGAGAGGCGAATCAGCGGTCATGGAATGAATAAATGAAATGTCGTCGACCATCGAGCCTACATTTGGAAAGAGGTCACTGACGTATTTGCCACATTCTCCGTAGGGTTTGAAATTCCATTTTGGTCCAACCACGCGGCCAGTCTTGCGATGACCGCCTCTTCCAAATGTTTTCACTTCTATATTTTGGCCATCTAAAGGATAGAGCTTGGGCTTGTAGTCAAACGTATCGACATGACTCGGCCCTCCGTACATGAAGAGGAATATCACTGACTTTGCTTTGGCAGCTATCATTGCAGGATTGGGAGCAAGGGGACTGGCATATGAATTCAGTCCATCGGCAGCAAGGCTTTGACCAGCAAAGAAATTTTGGCCCAACAAACCCCCAAGAGCGAGAGATGTGAAGCCTGCTCCGGCTTCCCATAGAAACTCTCTTCGAGTTCTGCCGCAAAACTGTCCTGCTGGATCTTTGCTGTTATCGAGACTCATGCCATGCCTTTCATAGTCAGTCGATGTGGATAGTTTCAGTGAGGTTCAATGCCATGAGGCAAAAGATCTCAAGGGCTTGTCGGTCATTCAGGTCATGCTCTGATTTTAAGTTTTCAAAAAACGAAAGATTCTCGTCAACGCGCTGTGGAGCAGGTGCTTTCTGGGAAACGATGAGCATGCAAGCTCTGATTCTATCCCGAGTATTGGAGTGCTCATTCTCAAGTCGATCTGCAAATGACTTCGCCTGTCTCTCGGAGAAGTCGCTATTCAGCAGAGTGAGTGCTTGAGTAGGCTGTATCGTATTGAATCGAACCGGGCATGGATTATCAGTATCTGCCATATCAAATGCTTGAAGCATCGGATGAAGAAGTGAGCGTTTGACATGGATGAAAATGCTTCTTCTGGAAGATTCCTCTTTAGAAGATCTCCCCCATGCTGAATCGGGCCGAGATGCGGTGGCGAGGACTTCATCTGGTAAAAGAGGGTAAACCCCCGGTCCTCCCAATTTTAAATTGAGATCGCCACTGAAGGAGAGAATCGAATCTCTAATCTCTTCAGCAGAAAGCCTGCGTCCACGGAATTTCCAGTTGTACCTGTTTCTGGGATCAGTACGGTCGTTGCCCTGATGGAAACGACCGGAACTACGAAACATCGAACTGGACAAAAGAGAACGAAGAAGCGACTTAATACTCCAACCACTCTCGACGAAATCGAGCGCTAAGTTGTCGAGAAGTTGAGCATCTGTAGGAGGGAGTCCAAAAGTCCCAAAATCGTTCGGAGTGGGAACTATCGGTTCACCAAAAACATGCTGCCAGACCCTGTTCGTCATGACACGTGCGGTTCTGGGATTCTCTTTATTTGCGATCCAACGTGCTAATGCCAGGCGTCTACCGCTGCTTTCGCCGTCCGATGGCTTTTCGATCGAAGCATCCTCACCACCCAGTATCTGCGGGAACCCGGGTGTGACTTCATCTCCTGGAGCGGAAGCGGTACCTCGAATTCGAATATAACTTTGGGGGATATTTTGCTGTTCCTGGGCAGAGAGGACTTGAACGAAATCCCGTGTGGGACGCTTTAGTTCGGAAAGACGCTGGATCGCTTCTTCCATCCTTTGACCCTCAGCGCTGCCGAGTCGTTCAGAGACGAGTTGGACATGCTGGGGAAGAGTGCCTCCGCCTATCGATAGGTCTATAATTTCGCGGGAGGAGAGTACCCTGTCCCAAAAAACAACTTCGTCCATTTCACCGTTGAGAGATGCCGCACCCGGAAGCATTCTTCCAATGCTTAACTTCTCGGGTTGAGTCAGAGATTTTTTGCTCCCCGTTGCAGAAGAGCGTTCGACTCCATCTATCCAGAGAGCAAATCTTCCTGTTTCGATGCTTCGAGTGAAGCAAACATGGTGCCACTGATTATCGTTCATCTGCCCGGGACCATGAATGAAGACTTCAGGGTCGCCTACGCCAGCACAGACATGATCTGCAACGAGGGAGATTCCAAAGTCAGGAACGATCCCCGGGATCTCTCCGTCGACGAGACCTGATCCCAGAAACCAGCGTAGATCGTTGCTGTTACCTCTGCCGAGACGATTTGTTTTGAACCAGAAAGAGATCGTGAAATCATCCTGAACAGGTCTGGGAATAGTGACGTATGCATTGCCAGTGAGGGACAGAGAAGGTGAACCGTTCTTGCCGGTCCCTCTTTGGGTGTCGAATTCTTCATGCTCAAAGTTTGGTGTTGTTTCTGATTCAGTCGCACTTTTACTGGGAGGTTGATTGAAATCTAGGTGAACCTTGCTGTCCTTGAAGGTGGCATTGTTTGCAGCGATCAAGGTTTCTTTACCCCAACGCACACTCACTTCGTCTAACAGGTTGCTGATCTCGGAAAGACGTTCTGAGTATTCTCGTTTCCAACTCTCGAGGCTCTCTTCGAATTTATTGTCTCCGAGGTCGAGTGGCAGATCCCTGACAAAATTCGTGGTTCTGATTCCGTTGCCACCACCGATTTTATAGGGCTTCAATCCTTCAAAAAAGGAGAGCATTCGGTAGTAGTCACGGGTAGGGATAGGATCTCCCTTGTGATCATGGCAACGTGCGCAACCCATACTGATACCCAGCATTGATCGACAGGTCGTATCCAGCATGCCATCGAGGTCGTCGAAGATGGCTTGTTTCGGATCTGCGGGTTCATCATTTCGTATGCCAAGATGAAGGAATCCTGTGGCCACGTGATGGTCCAGTGATTCAATCTCTAGCTCGTCTCCCGCCAACTGTAAAATGAGGAATTGGTCGTAGGGCAAATCTGAATTAAATGCGTCGACTACCCAATCTCTGTATCTCCATGCACTTGGTTTAAGACGATCTCTTTCGTAACTGTCTGTTTCGGCCCAGCGCACTAGATCCAACCAATGGCGTCCCCAATGCACTCCGTATTGTTCACTGGCCAACAATTTTTCAATACGTAGGTTCCAGCGAGTTTCATGGGGGTCTTTGAGGAAGGAGTCCAAATCTTCTGGAGTCGGCGGTAAGCCCGTGACGACATAATGGAGTCTTCGCAAAAGTTGTTCAGGTGAGGCTTCTTCCGGGGAAGTGAGCCCTTTTTCTTCCAAACGGGAGAACCAAAACTGGTCGAGAGTTTGACGCAACTGTGGGTTTTGGAGGGGGACGTCGCACCACGTCAGATTCCTTGAAGATTCTTCGGCGTCGTCCAAGTTGGACTCGGTAACAAAGGAACTTGTAGTGGGGGGTTGAGGGGGTGCTGTTTTTGGAAGTGCCATCGGATCTTCATTGCTGGTATTGCCGAAGATGAAATCAGAGGTGGAGGAGATGATAAGCAGGCCCACGAGCAGAAGTGCAGGCAGTATGAAAGCAGGCTGAGTGATTCGTTTAACTCTGTTGACCAAAGAATCCGCCGTTCAACATCGATGGTAGCTAAGAGATGTGCGCTAAAATCAATCTACTAGAGATCTTATCCTGAGAGGTTGTTCAGCCAAGCCCCCAAATTACTCCTGGGGACTGTTTGGAATCAAATTAGTATAGGAATCAAACGATCACTTCTTTTTCGAAGGGCTTCAGAGCTTCGATAATAAAAGAGATGTGATCGTCCAGATCTACTTCTAGAAGTTCCATACCCGTGTGAACCTCTGATCGGTCTACTCCCGCAGCAAAATTCTTGTCCTTGAGTTTTTTCTTCACCGATTTCGGGGTCAAGTCCTGAAGTTTGTTGGGACGCAATCTGGCGACGGCGATGATCAAGCCCGTCAGCTCATCGCTGGCGAGTAGGGCTTTGTCGAGGAGTGTTTCACACTGATAACCCCACTTCGTGTAATGACAGTGAATCGCATGAGCTTTCTCTGTTTCTCCACGTTCTTCGAGGAGTGCTGTGATCACCTTTGGGTGTTCTTCCGGATGCTTTTCATAGTCCGCATCATGAAGAAGGCCAGTGATGGCCCAGTGGTCTGAGTCTTCACCATATTTTTTTGCATAAGCTTCCATGACGATCTCCACTGACCGGACATGAGCTAGAAGAGCTGGAGATTCCATCATGCTTGTCAGGATTTCTCGGGATTCTTCTCTGGTCATCAATTGATGTCTCCTAACTATGAGGTGGTGTTCGCCATCGCAGATTCAATGTCTTCGATTGTTTTGGGGATCACGCCCGTCAGATTTACGGGGCCGTCAGCAGTCGCCAAAATGTCATCTTCGATGCGAACGCCAAAATTTTCTTCGGGTAGATAGATTCCAGGTTCAATGGTGATGATCGCTCCTTCTGCAACATGGTGATCCGGTTGAACATCATGAACTTCGAGCCCGATGGGATGTCCTACACCGTGGGGGTAATAATCGCCGTACCCTGCATCAGTAATGATTTTCCGCGATATTGAATCGAGTTCAGCGTATGTAATCCCCGGTTTGACCGCTGCTATGGTGGTTTCCATGGATTCCAAAACTATCGAATAGATTTCTTTTTGGCGTTCAGTAAACCGACCATTTGCGGGATAGGTTCGTGTGACATCCGAGCCATACCCACCGGAGCCTTTTCCGAATCGGGCACCACTATCAATCACGACCATCGCTCCATCTTCAATGACGTCGCAATTGGCTCTGTAGTGAAGAATGGTTCCGTTGAAGCCGGATCCTACTATCGTTCCATAGAAGGGGCCACGCGAGCCATGGGCACGGTAAGCATGTTCGGCGGCTTCTTGAACATCGAATTCAGTGACTCCAGGTTTCAGAGTATTAAGAATATTCTGGAATCCCTTCGCTGTAATGTCTGCAGACTTTCGAATCATGCCTAGTTCGGATTTGGATTTCACGCTTCGTAACTGGGGGACTAATGAACTTCCATCGGTCACTTTGAAGCCAGGAATCCTCTGTTGTAACTTTTGGAAAACTTCAAGGTCAGGTCCAATCGGAGACTGATGGTTCACCAAAGGATGCAGGCATTTTCCATGCAATGATCTCTTGCAGGCCTGGAGTAGCGCACCTGGGAACGCTGAAACTCTCATCAAACTTTTGAAGCCGAAACTACTCCGAAGCTTGGAGTCGATGGGCCCCCTCCAGCCATCCCATTTTTCCAGCTCCGGAAGATGGGGTTCGAGAAACAGCATTTCCCTGCGAGCCGGATTTTGATCTCCTGGATTCAGTAATAGAATGGCACCCGATTCATCGGTGATGCCTGTCAGGTATTCAAAGTTAAGGTTCGGCCTAAATTCGTCATGAAGACCGCCTCCTTTGCCCGCGAAGATCACGGCGGTTGCGCCTTCCAAGGTTTCTGAGAGTCGCTGACGTCGTTGGCTAAATTCTTCTTGTGAGATTTCTAGTGATTCCTGCACGCTCATGGATGCACTCCTTTGGGGCATTCGTTGCCGTATTGGAGGAGCGAACAATAAGCCCCCCGATTCAAGAATGAGTATTATCTACGAATTCGAACGTCATGAAACAGGAAGAATCTCGTAACCCCTTGGCCATTTGCTATCGAACTGCGTATGCTCTGAACTTGATCAGATCGACTCCTTAAAGGACACTCTGAAGGAAACTCTGAATCGGAGGCACCGATGTCAAACACTTTGAAATTGAGATGGGTTGCAGGAGCGCTTTCATTAGTGGCCCTGTGGATGTGTTCTTCGCTACTTTCTCTGCATGCAGGAAAACAACCGGATCTTGGATTACTGTCGGGGGTTTGCGGAGAATCAGGTGATGGCTGCGCTTCTGTGGTCAATGGTCAATGGGGGGTTTTCCCTCCCGGCGATGGAGACTCCGAAGGCCCCTACGAGGGTATTCCGGTCGCGGCTATTGGCTTTGTTTACTATGCACTTTTGGCGGCTTGGTACCTGTTGCTCGGTGCTCCGGATACCGGTAGAGCTGTTCTTTCTCGCTGGATGCTTTGGTTCAATGGCCTAGGGGTCTTGGGCTCAGTCATCTATATCTTCCTCATGCTCCAAGTCATCGGCGATACCTGTGGACTGTGCTTGATCAGTCACGTGTGTAATGTCGGGATCTTTGCCATCGCTTTCTTCCTCAGGCCCGTTGGCGATGTTTCATGGGCGAGAGGAGAGCCTTCTCTAAGGTTGCTTCTTGCAGTGGGGGTGATTGCCATCCTAGGCGGCTGGATCGCTCAGTTGCAGATCTCCGAGGGAAAAGCGGCGGCACGATTTGAAGCTATTCAGGATCAAACTGAAGAATTGAAGAAGTTAGCCCAAGATGTTGAAAAGGTAGAGTCCGCTTATCGTGCGGGAGGCTACAAGTTTGGTAAGGATGATGTTCGGAAAGATGATCCCAAAAAAGGAAAGACGAAGGGATCCCGATATCAACTTGTCATCTTCTCAGACATTCAATGTTCCAACTGTGCTCGATTTGAAGAATATCTCGATGAAATCATCATGCCGATTTTTAAGGGGCACCTTGAAATTGTATGGAAACATTATCCGAATACATCTGAGCACAAATATGCGTTAGCAGGAGCCAGCGCTCTCGAGGCAGCGAGGCTACAGGGGAAATTCTGGGAAATGAGAGAATACCTTTTCGAAAGAAGGTCTTTGCTGGGATCTGTAAAGTGGGCTGAAGCCGCCCAATCGATCGGAGCTGAACCCGGAAAATTTACCCGTGATATGAGTTCTCCGGGGGTGAGAAATCGAATCAATGAAGATGTTGCTCTGGGGAGAAAAGCTGGGGTAAGAGGCACTCCTGGAGTGTTTCTGAATCGTAGGGTTGTCAGCCGATTGATGCGTAAAAGCCCGGGATTTTGGGAAATACAGGCGGATTCTCTGAGAAGAATTTTCGAAGAGAACAACCGTGATTGGTAGGTGAGTCCTAAAAGACTTACAGATTGCTCGATTGTGCACTTCTATTTTATCGGTAGTCTTGAACGTAGCGAGTAGGGTGTTTCCGAGAACACCGGGATGAGGCCGTGGGAGAAATACCTCCACAGCAACAGTTAGTTTTGTCCGTTGAATCCTTCAACGGGCTGAACAGCCCGGCAGCCGTTCTTTTCTGTTTTTGAATCATATTATTGAAGAGATTCGATATATGAGGAAGAAAACTGAATCATCCCTTCAGGTTTAAGAATGCAAATTTTAAAACTTTTCTAGGAATCATCCCGTCCTGACTGGGAAGTTTCCTGTTGGTGAAGAATGGCGAGGATTCTCATGTCCACTAGGATTTTAGTATTCACTTTGTCGGTGTTTGGACTCCTCTTTGGAGCACAAAACGCATTGGCACAGTCTACTTTTGTATTTTCTGCAGCGGATCAAACTGTCGCTTCATCTGGAGGACAAGCGAGTTTTTCACTCGACTTCAGCATCCAGCAGATAACGGGGACCATTGAGGATACGAGAGGTTTCTCATTCTCCTGTGGCCATGACGATACGTTATTGGCAGTGACCCCTTCCGGAACGGGACCCTACATTCCAAATACTTTGGGACCGATCACCGCTTTGAATGGCGGAACTGGACCCGATTTCATACAGGGTGAGATTTTCCCCAATGGATTCACCTGTGGAGTGATTTACGCTTTCACTGCTCAAAATCAAACAATCACATACGAGATTGCCAAGCCGGTGATCAGTGCTGATTACGAAACTTTACCCGGTGCTCTTACAGGTGTGACGGGTGATCTCTTGACTCAGATTTCTCAAGGAAGTGGACTGGGATCTCCTCCAACGGCAACTGTTGTTGTCATTGGGTCGGGAGAATCCGCTCCTGCTTCAGTTGAAACCTGCAGTGTCACAATTCAAGCGTCTCCTCCTATCGTCTTCAATTGTCAGGTGGAAGATTCCGCAGCTTCCTTTAATGGTGCAAGTGGAACCGGATCAGCAACAGTGGGCCTCAGTATCTCAGAGGACATCGCTGCTGGAGGCTCTGCTAACCTCACCCAAGGATTTTCACTGGGTCTTTCCTATGACGCTCAGGTGATTGACGCAACTGGAGTGACCCAGGGTGCGAGTCTTTCTGCACTCGAGAGTGGTGCTGGCGCAGAGTTTTTCAACGTATCGTTGCTCGCTGGTGGATTAACCGTGGGCTGTATCTACGACTTCCAAGGTGTGTCATTCCTCGAGTTTGGGTTACCTGATGAGGTCCTCAGTATCGATTTTGATACTGTCGCAGGCACCCTTGCCGGATCTGCTCCCAGTTCAGTGACTGAGACAACATTGACTCCTGTAGAAGGCCTTGGCCCTACTGGCGTTACGTTGGTCATGGTCGTCGATGGCACTTCCATCCCCATGAATGGGTTGAGTGGTGTTTTATCCTTGACCGCTTTGGGTGGATTTGACCGAGGAGACTGCAATGTGGACGGTACCTTGGATCTTGCAGATGTGATCAAGTTGCTCGGCGGATTGTTTTCTGGCGACGCGCTCCTCTGCAATGATGCCTGCGATGGAAACGACGATGAAGTCATGGATATTGCTGACGCGATCGTTTTGCTCGGGGTTCTGTTTTCGGGTGATCCCGCTCCTCCAGGATCCGGAACTTGTGCTCCCGATCCGACAGAAGGCTCGTTGACCTGCGACAGCTTCCCAGCCTGCGAGTAATAATTTCCGGCACCCCCGGCAGTTCATTCATGAAGTCCGCGATTTGAAATCGGGCTTTGAACTGCCGGGGGTGCTTTTTAATTAAATATTCATCTCCGTTGTGAATGCAGGAGAAGGTGAAATAGGTGTGATCTCGTCGGAATTGAGAGAGTCTCGATTCGGTTCTGTCGGCATTCGTTGTATTGCGGATTGAAATAACAAGTCATGTCACGCGATGATTTCTGGACATGTTTTTCGCTCTTTTCTTCGGGATCGAGTGGTTGACCGATTTGTTCATAAGATGGATAAAATAGGTCTAACTCTGCTCCAGTTCGCCAGATTCATGGCTCGCCCGTTTGCAGAGAATTTCATTTGGCACAAATGAGGAGGAAACAGAAGTGATGAATTCGAAGTCGTTCATATTAGGAATTGTAGTCTTCGCGCTTTTTCTTTCTGGAGCACTTTTTTCGAAAGTGGATGCTCAAATCTTTGAGGTTTCTTCTCCGAACAAATTGGTGCCAGTGGGATCAGGGAGTGCCGACTTTGATCTTGAATTCAGTATTCAGCAGACCTCGGGTGCGCTGATCGATACTTGCGGATTCTCATTTCAATTCAGTCACGATCCTACCGTTCTTCAGTTGGGCCCCTCAGGGGCTTCTTCAGCAGGCGCGCTTGCTGCCCTCGATGGAGGAGCTGGCCCAGACTTTTTTGATGGAGAAACTTTTCCAACAGGCTTTACTGTCGGTTCTGTTTTCTCATTCTCTTTTGACCAAACACTTCAATTTGATGTACCCAAAGTATTGATAGCGGCTGAATATTCTGTTCAGCCCGGTGCAATAGCAAACCTCTCTAACGATTTGCCCACGATCGTCAGTATGTCTGACAATCTGGGGTCTCCTCCTATCGACAACTTGATTTCCAATTGTGGAGGAAACACTGAAACTCTTATTGGGACTGACTGCATCGTTACGTTACAACCTGCGCCACCCTTGGATTTCCAAATCTCATCTGGAGACCAGACCCTTTTGGCTTCAGAGGTGATATCGAATGGCCTCCAGGTGGAATTCTCACTGATTCAGATTCCGGATGTTCCTGCGGATATTACACCTACGAATGGATTCAGTTTTGCCTATGGGCATGACTCGAGTTTGTTCAGTGCCGATGCGGTGCTTCTAGGCCTTGATCTAGCAGGCCTGGATAGCGGAGCCGGTCCCGCTTTCTTCCAGGAGAGCCTGTTTGCCACAGGTGCCGCTGTGGGTTGCCTGTATGATTTCCAAGTCCAGGAAACCATCACCTTTGACAACTCTTTGCACGTGGCGACTTTTATATACAGTGCTGTTGCAGGGGCTTTGGATAATCTATCTGACACTCTTGTTACGAATCTGGAGATCTCGACAGTGCTGGGTACGCCTGCAATAGATAGCGTTGTCGTGGTCGATGGTGGAACTGCGATTCCCGCCAGCGTTCTTCCTGTTCAAGTCTCTATCGAGCCCACTCCCGCTTTTTCATTGAGTGCACCTCTCCAAGAAGGATCGTTCTCAACTGGGAGTGGTTCCGGCAGTTTTACGGTTCTTATGGAGCTTGTTGAAGAATCAACGAACCCGGGTTTCCCGAGCGACACCCAAGGATTTTCCATCGGCTTAGGACATGATTCTGCACTTTTGGAAGCTACTGGAGGAGGAGTTGGACCCGCGTTATCTGTTTTAAACAGTGGCACCGGACCTGATTTCTTTGATACGAATCTCTACACGGATGGCATCACCTTTGGATGTGTTTTTTCTTTCACTAATCCAGCGGTCAATACCCTCGCCTTCGACACAGCACAGGCGATTGTTGAGGCGAGTTATCAAACAGTGCCCGGCGCATTTGTCGGTGAGACAGATCCGGTCTCCACAAGTTTACAAGCCAACAACAATTTGGGATCACCTCCTGTTGAGCAAGTGATCGTTGTGAATAGCCAGTCTCAAAATCTGTTCGTCGCAGGGTGCTCAGTTCTTCTCAGCCCAGGGGGCGGATTTGATCGTGGGGACTGTAACAATGATGGATCATTTGATATTGCAGATGGAGTCAGCTTACTTTCATTCCTATTCTTGTCCGGGTCGGTCAGTTGTTTGAATGCTTGTGACAATAATGACGACGAGGGGGTCGATATTGCAGACGCGGTCAGCGCTCTCGCCGCCCTCTTTACAGGAGGTCCTGCTCCTCCTGGAAATGGTACTTGTGGTCCCGATTCAACTCCCGGACCACTGACCTGCGACTCCTTTAGCTCATGTTTGTAACGAAAAGTCCCGGAACGCCGTAATGCGGCCAATCTTCACGGATAATGCCGTCAGGCACGGGATAAATGACAGTTTTTGTGTCTAGAAATCTGATCATAAAGCGGCGCTGTCAAGCAGTGTTTGCTCAGCCGCTTCGGAGAGCCTAGCATAGAGTAATTCCAGACTTCGGGTTAGGCCCGAGGTACTGGAGATGGATTTTGTTATGTTGGGCTGCAATCTGTTCATTTAATGCTCCTTGGGCACGGTTTTCAAGAAACCCGTGCTTCTTGAAGGTGTTGTTAGAGTGTGGAACAGATGCATTTTGAGTGGAAAAACATTAATTCTAGTGAGGGCCAAATTGAAGAACTATCGCTTCTTATTCAGTCTTTTATTCGCAGGGTTCGTCTCCTTTTGTCTACCCGTAGGGAGTCATACTCTGGAGGCGCAGCAATTTTCAAACAATGCAGAAGGCATAGAGTCTTTCCGTTCCCCTGCGACAGGCAAGATCCATTTGGTGAGTGGTGCCGGCGGAAAAGGGCTTCCATTGCCAGAAGGTGTTGAGCCCGATCTTTCAGATCCACTTCAGGCCCTTCGTTTTCATGGACAACAGTTCGGGATCAATTTCCCTGAAGTTCAATTGAAGAAAATAAGAACCGAGAAGTGTTCTTTAGGTCAGATCCACCACACATTCCATCAGGTATATAACGGTGTGCCTGTTCTCACAGGGGTCATCAAAGTGCACTTGGCGAACGATGGAACTCCATTGACCATCAATGGAGATTTTTACAATGTGCCCAAGAAGTTAGAAATCGCGCCAAAGATTCTTGCAGAGCAGGCTGTTGAGCTTGCCGCTCAAGAACTTGGGCAGGAATTTTTAGTGGAGACGGCTCCTGCTCAGTTGGTCATCGCAAATCCTGGCTGGTGGGGAGACGACCCCATCGCTACTCCTGTGTTGGCTCATCATCTCGTTGCTGAAGGCAATGACATGTTGGCGGAGAACATTCTTGTGGATGCCAGAACTGGCGTGGTTCTCGATCACTGGCCGGCAGTACATAGCGCACTGATCCGTGAGATTTATGACGGGTCGGGAGGTGGAGGGCTTCCGGGAGTACTTGCTAGAACAGAAGGATCCGCTCCATCCGGAATTCTTGATATCGACAACTCCTACGATACATGTGGAGATCTTTATCGTGTTCTTTCCGATTCTCTGGGCAGAGATAGCCTCGACGGATTCGGTGGCTCGATGATTATCACCGCCAATTGGAATGACAATATTTGTCCCAATGCTATATGGAACGGGACTCAAGGCGCATTCTGTAATGGGCTGGGCACAGACGATGTGATTGCCCACGAGCTCGCTCATGGATTGACACAATTCACAGCAAACCTGATTTACCAAAATCAGTCTGGGCAGCTGAATGAAGCCATGTCAGATATTTTTGGTGAAGCTATCGATCTCTGGAACGGTGACGTTTCAGAAATCGGAACTCCGGGTGGAACACCTTGGCCTAATCCTGGCACGAGTGGATCTGGCTTGGACACTCCAAATAATGCCAGAACCGGGTGTGGTGATGGTTCTGCTCGTTGGAGGATGGGTGAAGAATCAAGTCTAGGTGCTATTCGGGATATGATGTTCCCGGAGTGCTTTAACGATCCACCGAGCACTACTGATCCGCTCTATAACCAAAATGCTTGTGGTCCATTTGATAATGGTGGCGTGCATATCGGTAG
>ERZ802830.558-NODE-558-length-37441-cov-8.7823_pt1 | contig 37441 bp, 33 predicted proteins | sample MGYA00345654_ERZ802830 | MGnify/ENA primary metagenome ERZ802830 (study PRJEB30503, sample SAMEA104212375) | marine metagenome | biome: Westerlies Biome; feature: [SRF] surface water layer (ENVO:00010504) within the epipelagic zone...; material: water... | reverse complement strand
GGGTAGAGAATCTTTAATTTCGTTTATATAATCTTTATCGATTATCACAGGCAACAAATCTGGATCAGGAAAATACCGATAATCATGAGCCTCTTCTTTACTTCGCATAGGTCTTGTTTCATCTAAATCAGAATCATATAAACGAGTTTCTTGAACGATTTCACCGCCATCTTCTATTACTTCAATTTGGCGCATCACTTCATGCTGAATGGCTTTTTCAACAAACTTAAATGAATTTAAGTTCTTTAATTCCGTTCGTGTGCCCAATTCATCTTGTGAAAAGGGTTTAATACTGACATTAGCATCACATCGAAAAGATCCCTCTTGCATATTCCCATCACAAATTCCCAAATACCTTACAATTGAGTGAATCTTTTTCATGTAGGCAACTGCCTCGCTGGCTGAACTGATATCTGGTTCCGAAACAATCTCTAAGAGCGGTGTTCCAGCCCTATTTAGATCAATCCCCGAAGAATCATCAAAACCTTCATGAATCGATTTTCCTGCATCCTCTTCTAGATGGGCTCTGGTGATACCTATAATTCTTTCTTCGCCATCATTATTTAATATACTCATTTGTCCACCGACCACTATTGGTAGGTCAAGCTGGCTGATTTGATACCCTTTTGGTAAGTCTGGATAAAAGTAATTTTTTCGAGCAAATATGGATCGAGTAGAAATCTCAGCACCAACAGCCAAACCAAACCGAATTGCCATTTCAATGGCCTTCTGATTTAAAACGGGCAATGTTCCTGGATAGCCTAAATCAACTAAACAGGCTTGCGTATTGGGTTCGCCACCATACGAAGATGATGCACCTGAAAAGATCTTACTTTTTGCAGCTAATTGAGCATGTATCTCAAGGCCAATTACTACTTCCCATTGCGAGCTCATTTAAATTGATCCGGGGTTTGTTTATGCCAATCAGTTAACTGCTGAAATTGATGGCCACACTGAAATAATGATTCTTCTCCAAAATGCTTACCCACTAATTGCAAGCCAACAGGTAAATTATTAACAAATCCGCATGGAATAGACATTGCAGGAAAACCACCAAGATTGGCACCAATAGTAAAAATGTCATTCAAATACATTTCAATTGGATCATCCATTTTAGCGCCTAACTCAAATGCGGGTGATGGCGTTGTTGGACCAGCAATAACATCTACTTTTTCAAACGCATTTTTGAAATCTTGACTAATCAATTGTCTAACTTTTTGCGCCTTAAGATAATAAGCATCATAATAACCAGCGGATAATACATAGGTTCCAGTCATTATTCTTCGTTTTACCTCAGCACCAAATCCTTCACCACGTGTTTTACTGTAGAATTCTTCTAAATTCTCATAATTTTCTGTACGGTGACCAAATCTAACTCCATCATATCGCGATAAATTGGAGGAACATTCAGCTGATGCGACAACATAGTACGTAGGAACTGATAAACCAATATTTGGCAAATCAATCTCAATCACTTCGGCACCTTGTGACTTTAGTGTATCTATTGCAGATAAAAGGTTTTTTTTGTTTTCTTCGTCTAATCCTTCTTCAAAATGCTGCTTGACTAATCCAATTTTAAGACCTTTTATAGGGTGATTTATTGACTCAAGATAATTTGGTACTTTTTCAGCAGAGGATGTTGAATCCAGTTCATCCAAACCCGCCATTTCACCTAAAATTAATGCGGCATCTTCACATGATCGAGCAAAAACTCCACCTTGATCAAGACTGGATGCAAACGCAATCATTCCGTATCTAGATACACGACCATAAGTAGGTTTAATACCCGTGATCCCAGTCAGAGCTGCAGGTTGTCGAATTGATCCTCCTGTATCTGTTCCAGTAGCTGCTGGAACTAAACGTGCCGCTACAGCGGCAGCAGATCCTCCTGATGATCCGCCTGGAGATAACTTTAAATCCCATGGATTGCCTACAGACCCATAATAACTGGTCTCATTTGATGAACCCATGGCAAATTCATCCATATTTGTTTTGCCCAACATAATTACACCAGCATTTTTTAACTTTTTTACTACGGTAGCATCATATGGAGGAATAAAATTATGCAACATTTTTGATCCACAAGTTGTTAGAGTTCCTTCAGTACAAAACAGATCCTTATGAGCAAAAGGTAATCCTGTTAAATTAGTTTGATCTCCATTCGCAATCTTTTTATCGGCTTCCATAGCCTCTTTAATAGCTTGATCTGAAGTCATTGTGATAAAAGAATTAACTGAATCATCAAAATCATTGATTCGGCTTAACAACGTTTCTGTTATTTCCCTGGAAGATAGATTCTTCTCGTTTAAAGCCTTCTTTAATTCAACTAGGGTCATATTATGTATCTGCGAGTTAGGCATATTAATCGATAACCTTTGGAACAAGATACATTCCTTTTTCTATTTGTTGGGCGTTTTTTTGTATATTTTCCCGATCATTAGTTTCTGTGACTTCATCTATTCTCAATCTTTGTGATTGATTCAGAGGGTGCGCCATCGGTTCAATATTATCAGTAGATATTGTTTGAAGCTGATCAACAAAATCGATAATTTTGGTTAATTTTTCTTCGATGTCTTTTATTTCATTTTTATCAATATCCATCCTCGATAATAAGGATAAATATTTTATTTCATCTTTATTGATTGACAATGGCAGCACCTACAAAATTAATTTAAGTATAAATTGCAATTAATTAATATATAATAACATATGATGTCTTGCTGAATGTTACTCTCATTTGGTAAATTATCTAAATTAAAAGATTAAAAGTGTGAAATTTTCTATGTTACAGAATATTTTAGGTTATTTTTCTACCGATTTGTCAATAGACTTAGGTACAGCAAACACCTTGATTTACTCAAGAGGTGATGGAGTGGTTCTTAATGAACCATCGGTGGTTGCAATTAGAGAAAATGTGACCAAGGGTGGAAGAACGGTTGAAGCAGTCGGAGAGACAGCAAAACTGATGCTGGGAAGAACACCAGGAAATATTACTGCGATTAGACCCCTTAAAGATGGGGTAATAGCTGATTTCACAATAACTGAAAAGATGCTCCAGCATTTTATTCAAAAAGTTCATGGCTCTAAATATTTTAGACCGAGTCCACGAGTGCTAGTTTGTGTTCCTTATGGATCTACTCAGGTTGAAAGAAGAGCTATTAGAGAATCTGCTGAAAGTGCGGGTGCGGGAAAAGTGTTTTTAATTCCAGAGCCAATGGCAGCTGCAATAGGAGCTGGGATGCCTGTTCATGAAGCAAGAGGTTCAATGGTGCTTGATATCGGTGGAGGAACCTCAGAAGTAGCGGTAATTTCATTAAATGGAATTGTTTATGCTGCCTCTGTAAGAATTGGTGGTGATCGGTTTGATGAAGCAATAATCAGTTACGTCAGACGAAATTACGGAATACTTGTCGGGGAAGCGACTGCCCAGAAAGTCAAACACGAAATTGGCTCCGCATTTCCCGGTCAAAAAGTAAGAGAAATTTCTGTGAAAGGTAGGAATCTATCTGAAGGAGTTCCAAGAAGCTTTACATTGAATAGCAATGAAATATTGGAAGCTCTCCAAGAGCCACTTCAAGGTATCGTGGGTGCTGTTAAAGCTGCTCTAGAACAAACACCCCCTGAACTAGGCTCTGATGTTGCTGAGAGAGGTATAGTATTAACTGGTGGAGGAGCCATGATGCGATCTCTCGACAAACTTATTCAGGAAGAAACTGGATTGCCTGTATTAGTTGCAGATGATCCGCTAACCTGTGTTGCTCGAGGTGGAGGAAGAGTGATAGAGCTTATAGATGAACATGGACCAGCAATATTTGGGTTAGAATAAATTATTCAAGTTCAGTAAATGGTTGCAGAAAAAGATAATCATCGAGGACCACGAATACCTGCCCTCAATACAAAATTAATCATATTTGTTGTTTTAAGTTTTATATTGCTCATCAATGACCAACGAAATAACTATCTATCCATTCTCAGAAATTCAATTGCGATAGCAATTTATCCATTGCAATCCGCAGTTGAGATTCCATCGAGACTCACAGATTGGTTTGATTTGAGAATTAAATCAAAGGAAATACTCATAAAAGAAAATCAAAACCTCCTTTCGCAACAAAAAATAAATAGTTCGATCCTGCAACGATATGAATCATTAGAGCAAGAGAATGAGCGGCTTAAAGAAATTTTAAATGCGGCCAGCAATCTCGATAACAAAGTGGAAATTACAAGAATAATTTCTGTAAATGTAAATCCTTATAGACATACAATAGTTATTGATAAAGGTGAGCGGGATGGAGTATATGAAGGCCAGGTTTTATTGGATGCTGATGGCGTAATCGGTCAGATACTACATACAAACTTTCTTACATCAGAGGCGATATTAATCAGTGATTCGGATCATGCTTTACCTGTTGAAATTAACAGAAATGGTCTCAGAACAATTGTTCTAGGGAATGGTTCATATACAAAACTCGATGTTCCTTATATTCCAAATAATGCTGATATCGAAATAGGTGACCTACTGGTAACATCTGGACTTGGGGGGAAATTTCCATCTGGTTACCCAGTTGCTAAGGTAGATTTTATCGAAAGTGATCTGAGTGAACAATTTTATAAAGTCTCAGCTAAGCCAATTGCGTATCTCAATCAAGTTAGAGAGTTAATGCTGCTAAAACCAGAGTAAATATGAGCAAAGATAAGCAAAATAATACAAATCGAATGGTTGCGCTTGTTATGGGTATCATAGGATTGACATTGACTATAATTCCTGTCCCTCAAGCTCTCGTGCATTTCAAGCCGAATTGGATACTGCTTTTATTAATCTTTCTTTCAATTAACCTCCCAAAACAATTTAACCTAGGATACGCATTTGTCTTTGGTTTGATTATTGATGTAATCAAAGGTGCATTTCTAGGTCAGCATGCACTGGCATTGACAGTTATTATATTTATAACCACAAAATACCATTTACAATTAAGAATTTTTCCAAAATTACAACTAATGGCGATCATTATGATTTTTTTAGTTTTATACCATTTCATCTTATTCTGGATAAATGGAGTAGCAGGTATCTCAACTGAGATTCAAGATTACTGGGGACCAATGATCACAAGTTGGATTATTTGGCCAATAACCTACGAAATAATGAGCAGATATTTTGTGTATGCAACACCAAAAAAAGAAGTGTGATATCAATGTCTTTATCTTCGCATATAAAAGATCATCAAAAAGAAAAAGAAGTATTTTTTAGCAGAATCGTAATCTCCTCTTTAATTGGTATTGGATTAATCGGTATTGTAATTCTAAGATTAATTCAATTGCAGGTTATTGAATATGATTTTTTCAGTGACAGAGCTCATGGCAATAGAATTAATATTCGAGCAACATTGCCCTCACGAGGTATTATTTACGATAGAAATGGAAAAATTCTTGCAGAAAATAAAACATCTTTTCAGCTTGTTGTCATTCCCGAGCAAATTGATGAGATTGAAGAAACATTAAATAAATTAGCAAATCTAAATCTCATATCTCCAAAAGATATAAATTCCATAAATAATGAAATTAACAGATCACAAAAATTTAAACCTGTGACAATTCGCTCATCACTTGATGATAAGGAAATGGCAACTTTTGCTGCTAATATGCCAAACTTTCCAGGTGTCAATCTTCAGCCAAGATTAATCAGACATTACCCTCAAAATGAGTACACTTCTCATGTTGTGGGATACATTGGAGCAATCAGTAAGAATGATTTAAATAGATTAAATAGGACAGCTTATGATCCAAATGAAAAAATAGGTAAAACTGGAACTGAATTATTTAATGAAAAGAGACTTCATGGATCGCCGGGTTTTTATCAATATATAGCTAATGCTAGAGGCAGGGAAATTCCAATAAACTCCAATAGCATCTTTCTTGATGATAAACCATCAACCCCTGGATCAAACATTTATTTGACAATTGATCTTCAATTACAAAAACTCGCAACTGAACTACTTGACGGAAGAAAAGGTGCAGTTGTTGCTGTAGACCCAAATAATGGTGAAATATTAACTCTTGTTAGTTCCCCAGCATATAATCCTAATCTATTTGCAAATAATCTAACTGAAAATGAATACAGAAAATTACAATCAAATAAAGACCAACCTTTATTCAATAGAGCTGTACTAGGTACATATTCACCCGGTTCCACCATTAAGCCTATTATTGGTTTAGCGGCTCTACAAATAGGAGCGACAAATTTAAATTTACGTCATATTTGCAAAGGATTTTATTCTCTTCCAGGAAATACTCACCGTTATCGAGATTGGCTGCATACGGGCCATGGGTCTATTAATTTACATACAGCTATTTCACAATCGTGTGATGTATATTTCTATGAAATATCAAATAAAGTTGGAATAGACGTAATGCATGAATATCTTACAAGCTTTGGATTAGGAGAAAAAACGAATATTGAGCTTACTGGCGAAAGAATTGGTTTGATTCCATCAACAGAATGGAAGCGAACAATGTTCAGCAAAGCAGAAGATAAAAGATGGTTTCCAGGTGAAACGGTTATCGCATCAATAGGTCAAGGTTATATGCTTGCCACTCCCCTTCAACTCGCAGTGTCTACAGCAGCACTTGCTATGAGAGGAAAAAGATTCCAAACAAATTTAGTTCTAGCCCATGAGGATCCTCTGGATCAAATAAAAGAGCATCAAGAGATTGTAGAGCTTGATGCAATTAAAATTGATAATCAAAAACACTGGGAGGAGGTAATTTCAGCCATGCAAAATGTTATGCAAGGAAATGGTACGGCGCGAAATGTTGGAAAAGATGCCCCATATAGAATGGCAGGTAAAAGCGGAACAGTTCAAGTAATCTCGATCGGCCAGGAAGAAGAGTACGATGAAGATAATATTGAAGAAAAGTTTAGGGATCATGCTTTATTTATCTCATTTGCCCCCACAGAATCACCTAAAATTGCAGTTTCTGTAATTATTGAAAATGGTCAAAGTGGAAGTCAAGTTGCCGCCCCGATTGCAAAAGCTATTATGGATAAATATTTAGGTTATTAATAACTATTATTTATGGTAAATATGAAAATTAAGACACAAGAAATTAGTCTAGATATAAATAATAATTTTAACCTTATCAAATATGATGGACCTCTCATGATACTAATTTCAATAACTTGCTTACTTGGTATTTTTATTCTTTACAGTGCAAGTAATGAGAGTTTGGATGTTTTAAATCGTCAGATTTTCAGAATTTTCATTGCATTTACTGCCATGATGCTAGTAAGTCAGATTCCTACTGAAGTTTTAAGAAAATTATCACCTTGGGGATACATAGGGGGAATTATACTTTTATCAATGGTATTGTGGTTGGGCGAGTTTGGGCAAGGTGCCCAAAGATGGCTTAATCTCGGCATAAGATTTCAACCATCCGAAATAATGAAACTTTCTGTTCCCATGATGATTGCATGGTATCTCCATGAAAAAAGATTGCCACCAACAGGCAAAGAATTAATTGTCATAATGGTCCTTGTAATAATACCTGGTCTATTAATTGCAAGACAACCGGATCTTGGAACCTCACTTCTTGTTATTGCCGCTGGTTTAATGGTCGTTTTTTTATCTGGGATACCATTCAGATATATCTTTTCACTCATTATTTTATGCATACCTAGCTCCTTATTACTTTGGAAATTTATGAAAGATTATCAACGTCAAAGAGTTTTGACGCTGATTAACCCAGATACTGATCCTCTTGGTGCGGGTTATAATATAATTCAATCAAAAATTGCTATGGGTTCTGGTGGTATTTTTGGTAAAGGCTGGACAAATGGCAGTCAAGTACAGCTTGAATTTTTACCGGAAAAAAATACAGATTTTATATTTGCCGTTGTTGGGGAAGAATTTGGTTTACTCGGCGTTCTAACAATACTCACTTTATATATATTAATCATTGGTAGAGGTTTATATATTGCCTCTAACGCATCAGATTTGTATGGTAGATTACTGGCAGGAAGTATTAGTTTAACTTTTTTTGTCTATGTTTTTGTAAATACCGCGATGGTAATTGGGTTAATGCCAATTGTCGGGATACCACTGCCATTAATAAGTTATGGAGGAACTTCTATGGTGACCTTAATGATTGGATTCGGTATGCTTATGTCTATAAATTCAAATAGAAAACTCGTGGCAAAAAAATGAAAAATATACTCCTAATAGTGGCATTCTCACTTTTTTATAATAACCTTTCTTTCTCTCATGATATCGAGAGAGATAATATAAAGATATTTATAGAAAATATGGTCGAGAAACATGGCTTTGACGAGAAAGAGTTGTCTTCAATCCTCGCTCAAGCAGAATCCAAGGAATCCATTCTAAATGCTATTAGTCGACCTGCTGAGAGAACCCTCACATGGAATCAATATAGAGATATTTTTATAAAAGATGAAAGAATAGTAGCTGGTGTTCAATTTTGGAAAGAACATACTGAAACATTAAATCTAATAAGTGAAGAAACTGGCGTAAGTATAGAAATTCTTGTTGGAATCATCGGGGTGGAAACTTATTATGGCAGGATAACTGGAGGGTATAGAGTAATTGATGCTCTCTCAACACTTGCCTTTGACTACCCAAAACGCTCGCCCTTTTTTACAAGAGAGCTAGAAGAATACCTTCTTATTGCAAAAGAAGAAAAAATGGATCCTTTTGATGCCACAGGTTCATATGCTGGCGCGATGGGATCACCTCAATTTATGCCAAGTAGTTACAGAGCTTATGCTGTTGACTCAGATAATGATGGAAAAAGGGATATTTGGAATAATTGGTCAGATGTCATTGGAAGTGTGGCTAACTATTTCATTGAACATGGATGGCAGAGGGGAAATGAGGTTATTGTACCTGCTAATTATGACGAAAGTAGCAGCAAAATTGAGATTAAAAATGGTTTAAAGGCAACAGAAACAGTGTCCTCATTAAGTTTTCAGGGTGTAAGTTTTACCACTAACATGGATGGTAATCACCCTGCAGAATTATTGAAATTGGAGCAAGAAAATGCCAGCAATTATTGGGTAGGTATGCATAATTTCTTTGTAATTACTAAATATAATCACAGTATTATGTATGGTTTAGCTGTTCATCAATTAGGCCAGGCAATAGCATCCGAATTCAAAAGAAATAAATGAATAAATATCTAAAATATCTTTTTATTTTCACTACTCCTTTTTTATTAATATCTTGTTTTTCCAACTTCTTGAGTGATGGCGCACCAAAAATATTCAAAAAAACGTTCTCTAGAGACGCTATTCCAAGAAAGGAACCTCTGAGTGAATACGGTAACGGAGATGAGAAAGGGCACTATGAAGTCAGGGGTAAAAGGTACAAAGTGTTGAGTAGTTCAGAGAATTATAGAGAACGAGGAATTGCATCATGGTACGGCACAAAATTCCACGGCAGGCTGACATCAAATCGAGAAATTTATAATATTTACGCAATGACAGCGGCACACAAATCACTGCCTCTTCCAACATATGTGAAAGTCACAAATACAAATAATAAAAAAACTGTAGTTGTCAGGGTAAATGACAGAGGACCTTTTGTTGATGATCGAATAATCGATTTATCCTATGCGGCAGCGTTAAAATTGGATATGGTTAAAAATGGTACTGCTCCAGTCATAGTTGAGACAATTTCAGAAAAAACGACATCATTTGTTGTCTCCGATAACATTCAAAATAACTCTTTTGTCCAAGTTGGAGCCTTTGATGAAGAGGAAAATGCATATAATTATTTGGAGCTTCTTAAAAAGAATCGATTTAATTCAGCTTTTGTAAAAAAAGAATACAATTGGATGAAACCATTAACGCCCTCCTATTTGGTTCAAATAGGACCAATTCGGAATACAAAAGACTATGATAAAATTTTAAACAATCTAAAAAAGATTGGTGTTTATCAAACCACATTGATACAACAATAAAAAATTAGAAATATAATTTAATAACTAATCAGGCGAATATAATGCTCAATTCAAAAAACAAAATCATTTTTTACTTAACTTTTTTAGTCATTTTGCTTGGTAATCAGTTAAAAGCCCAAATTTTAACAATTCCATCTCCGCCTGTTATTGGGGCGAAAAGCTATCTTCTAATCGATGCAGCAACGGATTATACAATTGCCTCATTAGATCCTGATTTAAAATTACCGCCAGCAAGTATCACAAAATTAATGACAGCATATGTAGTGTTTCATGCATTAAATAATGACCAAATATCTTTGACTGATTTAGTTACTGTGAGTGAAAAAGCCTGGCGAGCGGAAGGGTCAAGAATGTTTATAGAGGTAGGAAAAAAAGTTTCTGTTGAAGACCTTTTAATGGGTATGATTGTTCAATCAGGGAATGATTCAAGTATTGCTCTCGCAGAACATATTGCTGGAACTGAAATGTTATTTTCAGACTTAATGAATCAGTATGCACAACAACTTAAGATGACAAATTCCTATTTCATGAATGCCTCAGGATTACCTGATGAGAATCATTATTCAACAGCAAATGATCTGGCGATACTAGCTAAGGCAATCATAAATGAATTTCCAAAATTTTATGAACTCTATTCCACAAAAGAATTCACTTATAACAATATTAAACAACCAAATCGAAATTCACTGCTTTGGCGTGATCCAAGTGTTGATGGAATAAAAACAGGGAGTACAAGTGAAGCTGGATACAGTCTTGTTTCTTCTGCAAAGAGAAATGAGATGAGAATTATCTCAGTCGTATTAGGGACGGCATCTTCAAAAGCAAGAATTGATGGCAGTCAGGCTCTTTTAAATTTTGGATATCGGTTTTATGTGACTGAGACACTTTTAAATTCAAACGATGAGTTTATTAACGTAAAGACATGGAAAACAGAGAAAGCTAGTATAGGTCTAGCAGTCGAAAATAACTATATAACTACTCTTCCAAAAGGAAGTTCGAAAAGGATAGAGTATATTACAGACTTGCCTGAATTTATTGAGGGTCCAATCACAAAAGGACAGCGAATAGGCAATCTAGTTATTCAGCTCGATGGAGAAATTCTCAATACAATTCCTCTTGTTGCCCTTGAAAGTAACCCAAATGGTAGTTTAATAAAGCAAATCCAAGATACTATTCAATTATGGTTCGAGTAATCAAATTCAATGAAAAATTCCGAGGAAAAAGAACAACTCATTGAATTTCCATGTGATTTTTCAATTAAAGTAATCGGGAAAGATTGCCCTGAATACTTAAATTCAATCTCAGAAATTATGAGATCTCATTCCCAAGTCTACTCAGAAAAAAATGCAAAAAAAAATAAAAGCAAAAAGGGAAATTATATCTCCATAACATGTGACGTTTATGTTAAGAGTCAAAATGAGTTAGATAAAATATATGTAGATTTATCTAAAAACAAAAATATTCTTTTTGTTCTTTAGTTATGACAAAAGAAAATAATATTAAAACTCGTTTTCTTGGAAATAGTGATTACACGTCAGTATGGAATAAGATGAAAAACTTCACATACTCAAGAGATAATGAAACAGAGGATGAGTTATGGGTAACAGAACATTTTCCTATTTATACCCTTGGTAACAAAGTCAAAAATACCCGCATAAATAAATCAAGTAATATTCCTTTATTAAGAGTGGATAGAGGCGGTGATATAACTTATCACGCCCCAGGTCAGATTATGATTTACGTGTTAATTAACATCAGAAGGATGGGTATGAGTGTTAGTAATCTCATTTATATCCTTGAAGATGCGGTGATCAGTTTGATGAAAAAATTTGACGTAAAGGCTTCACGAAAAAAGGATGCACCTGGTGTTTACGTTAAGGGAGAAAAAATCGCTAGCATCGGATTAAGAATCACCAGAGGATCGAGTTATCACGGTTTGTCTCTAAATTATGATGTTGATCTTGAGCCTTTTTCTGATATTGATATCTGTGGATATCAGGATCTTAAGGCAACCTCACTAAAATCATTAAAAATTAGTGTTAATAAGAAGATCGTTGCAGACACATTAGTTGAGCTTATTAATAAAAAAATAACTACATTCCAAACATAATTCTTTATGATATCGAGTTAAGTTTTTTTAAGCGATCAGGTGTTCCAACATCCTCCCAAATTCCTCTATATATGGATCCTGTGAGTTTTTGTTGATCAATTAATTTATATAATATTTCAACAATCGAGAATCTAGAGACAGTATAGCCATCAAATATTGATGGGTGATACAATGCAATTCCACCAAATGTTAAAGCTGGGTCTGGACATCTAATTACTCTATTTAATTTCAAATCAAAATCACCTTTCATTTTGAAATATGGTTTGGTAACTAAAATTAAATGCCCTAAAATATCTCTATCAAGTTTCAGCTCAGGTAAATCAAAATCTGTAAATACATCTCCATTGATAACCCAGAATGGTTCTTTTCCCAGCATAGGAAGAGCTTTTGTGATCCCTCCTCCTGTTTCTAGAATTTCATCTTGTTCATTACTGTAATGTATCTCCAATCCGAATTTACATCCATCACCAGCGAATTCTAAAATCTTATCACCCAGCCAGCCTAGATTAATTACAACCTCCCTTACCCCTGATCTTACCAACATGTTGAAATGTCTTTCTAGTAGCGTTTTTCCGTTTACATAAACAAGACATTTTGGTGTCACATTCGTGATTGGTTTTAACCTCTCTCCTTTTCCCGCTGCTAGGATCATTGCTTTCATAAGTTATCCTAAAATACTTTCATTTTATATTAGCTATAAGCTCTCTTAAAAAATTTAACTCTTTATAATTCTCAGAAACGTGGTAAATATAATTAAGTGTTCGCGGGATATCCTTCAAATAGTTTTGTTTGCCATCACGGTAATTTAACCTGGAAAATATTCCGATTGCTTTCAGATGTCTTTGTATACCCATAAGATCAAAAAATCTTTTGAATCTATTTTTGCTATACCTATTTCGAATTTTTTCATTCAAATTCTCATAAAACTTATCGAATAATAACTCAACGAGATCGGATGACAATGTAATATAACAATCGCGCAACAGAGAAACCAAATCGTAAGTTATTGGTCCAATTACTGCATCTTGGAAATCCAAAACGCCGGGATTTCTTGAACTTAAATGCATTAAGTTTCTTGAGTGATAATCTCGGTGCACTAAAACTTGAGGTTGCTCACGAGCATTATCTACTAGGAATGAAATACATATCTCAAATTGTTCTTTTTCACTTTCTGTTAATTCGTAACCAAGTTTTTTAATTAAAAACCAGTCAACAAACAACAGAATTTCTTTTCTAATCAGATCTCTCGTATAAAAAGGAAAATGATTATGATAATTCTCTCCTTTGGTTTGAAGGTGAAGCAATGCTTCTATTGCATCAAAATATAGCGATTTCTTTTTTGAAGGATTTTCTTTTAAGACATCCAAGTAATGCTTACTTCCAAAATCATCCATTAAAATAAATCCATTCGACATATTCTTATCAATTATCTTTGGAACGTTCACGCCTATTTCATGAAAAATTTTAGCAGCATGGAGGAATATATCGCAATTCTCTTTATTAGGAGGGGCATCCATAACGATGAATGAATTTTTATCTGTGTTTATTCGAAAATACCTTCGAAAACTCGCATCAGACGATGCTGATTCGATATCTCGATATATTTTTATATATGATTTTTTTAGCCACTCAGTAAGTTTTATAAAGCGGTGATCAATATTTTTATCTTGTTCGCTGATATTTTTTCCTTTAATTTCAATTAATGGATTAAATAATTAAACTATAATCGATAGAATACTCTGAATGTGTTTAGGTTTCCTCGATATTTATAATCTTTTTTTGTAATAATAGTTGACCAATTTTGAAAAGATATTATATACAATTCGCTTTATCTGTTTTGATCAGTAATTGTGCTATGGCGCAGAATTTACCTATTTGTGATTCGTCAATAGAGGCTCAAATGGATCACCTATCAGATAGAAAAATACGATTTGAAGCAAATAATATAAATATAGTTCCAGGCTTAGAGTCAAAATCTGAACTCATAGGTAATGTCATTATAAGAAATGATAATAGTATTACTAAATCAAATAAGGCGACTTATAACCAATCGTCTGAATCTCTATCAATAGAAGGAGATGTGAGTTTCAAGCAGGATGATCTGTCAGTATTGAGTCAAAATGCAGAGTTCTCTTATTCATCAGAGACATTTTCTTTTCAAGATGCCATGTTTGAAATGAACAATAATAATTCCAGAGGAGAGGCAGAGTTAATTGAGATAAATGAAAATGGCTCATTAAATCTAAAAAACGTTAACTACACAACATGCCCAAAAGATTCAATTGATTGGATGATCAAGGCCAATGAAATAACACTAGATCCAAAAAAAGGTGAAGCAACAGCAAAAAAACTTGGTCTGACTTTTAAAGGTGTGCCTATTTTTTATTTACCAAAAATCTCGTTTCCCATTGATAGTTCAAGAAAAACCGGTTTTTTGGCTCCAGAAATAGGTGGTGGTGGACGGAGTGGAAATGAACTGAGATTACCATTCTATTTTAATATCGCAAGCAACTATGATGCCACCATTATACCAAGAATATTAAGTGGGCGTGGTTTTCAGTTAGGCAGTGAATTTAGATATTTGGATAAAAATAATACTTCAAACTTTCAAATCGACTATCTTTCAAATGATCATATATATGGAAAATCTAGACACTTCGTAAAAATTAACCATGAAACAATTTTTGAAAATGGGTTTCGCGCTCGCATAGATTTTGGAGATACATCAGATGGTAACTATTTTGAGGATTTAGGAAGAAGTTTGAGTTTAACCAGTATTACACATTTAAACCAAAGTCTGCTTTTTGATGCGTATGGAGATAACTGGTCCATCATGGGTCGTTTTCAAAACTTTCAAACCATTGATGAGTCTATTTCTCAGGATCAAAGACCTTATTACCGATTGCCTCAAATAAAAATCAAAGGGTCGCTACCATATAAACCTTTTGGAATTTCAACATCCTTAGATAGTGAAATAGTATATTTTGATAGAGAATTCGGAGTTACAGGCTGGAGGGTTGATAATGAACCAAAAATTGAGTGGGAATTAAAAAAAAGCGGATGGTATTTAAAACCGGCGCTCTCCTTAAAGCATACCCAATACGAATTAAAGAACTTACGAGATAATCAAAAGTCAAATCCATCACGAACATTGCCGATTTCAAGTATTGATGCTGGCTTATTTTTTGAAAGATCATTAAAAAATTATCCTGATCATATACAAACATTCGAACCAAGAATACTTTATATAAATAAACCATTTAGAGACCAAGCAAATATCCCCATATTTGATACGATTGAACCTGATTTTAACTTAATTCAACTGTTTCAAAAGAATCGTTTTCTTGGTATTGACCGAATTGCCGATAGTGATCAAATTAGTCTTGGTTTTAGCTCCAAAATCACAAATATGTCTACTGGCGATGAGTTGATTACAGCCACACTCGGAAAAGCATTCTATTTGAAAAACCAAAAGGTAACACTACCAAACCAAAACAATAATCTTAATACATCTTCCGATTATATTGCTGAAGTAAGATTATCCCTACTTAGTAATTTAAATTTTAATTTCTCTCATCAATGGAGCGATGATCAAGCTGGTGTCGCAAGATCACAAGCTAAACTTCAATATAGACCATCAGGACGAAAATTATTTAATCTTGGTTACAGATTTAGGCAAGATTTATTAGAACAAGGTAATATTTCATGGTCATGGCCATTATCAGAATCATGGAATTTCTTGGGGCACTATAACTATTCTCTTCGAGATAATAAATCACTAGAACAATTTTATGGCTTAGAATACGAGAGCTGTTGTTGGGGTATAAGAATGGTTTATCGCCAATATGTATCGACAAGAGATGGGCAAGAAGATAATTCTTTTGGTATTCAATTTATTCTAAAAGGAATGACAAGTATTGGAACAAATGCGAATAAATTGCTAGAACGGGGTATTTTGGGCTATTCATCTGAATACATTGAATGATAAAATTAAATACTATGAATATTATAAAAACATCTTTTTTGCTTTGGACTCTTATTAATTCAGTATTATTTGCTCAGGAGATATTAAATAGAGAATCGATACTCGATTCAATCGTTGCTGTTGTCGATGAGGGTGTTGTTCTTGAAAGTCAATTGAATACTCAAATAGATATTGTAAGACAAAGAGCGGAAAAAGATGGATTTGAATTACCGGAAAGAAAGATTATTGAAGAGCAAATATTAGAGCAACTTATTTTAGAGGAAATTCAACTCCAAAGAGCAGACAGAATAGGTATTCGTATATCAGACCAAATGCTCAATGGGGCAATATCAATGATAGCAGAGCAAAATAATACCAGCTTCGAAAAAATGCCAGATATGCTTGCAAGAGATGATATCGATTATGGAGACTTTAGAAGAGATTTAAGAAAACAACTAACTCTAGAGCAACTCAGAGATATTGATGTAATCAGCAGAATCTCAGCTTCGAATAGAGAGCTCAGTCAGTGTCTTGAAATAGTCGAAAATAACATTGTTAATGACTCGGAATACAATCTATCTCATATATTGATTTCCGTTTCAGAATCTGCAACAGCAGATGAATACAGTAAAGCAGAAAATGAGGCATACGAAATTATTGATCAATTAAGATCTGGCTCGAGCTTCAATGAAATGGCAATCACTTATTCAGATAGTGAAACTGGCCTGGATGGTGGAAGTTTAGGATGGAGAAAAGGAAATCAGCTTCCAACTTTATTTCTGGATGTTATTGGCACTCTAGAAAAACAAGAATTTTCACAACCAATCCAATCTGTCAGCGGATTCCATATTATAAAGATAAATGATGTCAGGCAAAATATAAGACGAAGTGAAATAGAACAAACAGAGGTTAGACACATATTAGTGATACCTAACCAAATAATAGATAATGAAACCGCAAAACAAAAACTCGAAGAGGCTCGCGAACAGATACTTAATGGTGAAAAATTTGGAGAAGTTGCGAAATTATTATCAGAAGATCCTGGGTCTGTTGATGAGGGTGGATCCATGGGCTGGTCGAGTCCAGGTATATTTGTTGAGGAGTTTGAAAAAATTGTGGGAAGAACAAAAATTGGTCAGATTTCTCAGCCCTTCCAATCAAGATTTGGTTGGCACATACTCGAAGTAACGGGACGAAGAACTTATGATAATACAGAAGATCTAAAAGAATTAAATTGTATGCAACAAATAAAAAATAGCAAAATAGCCAATGAAATTGAGCTGTGGTTAAGAAGGATTAGGGATGAAGCTTTCGTCGATAAGAGAATTTAAAGTTATCGCATAAGATAATGATTCAAAATAAAAAAGGGCAATTTATTGCTATTACTCCCGGTGAACCAGCAGGTATCGGTCCAGATATATGTCTTGATCTTATGAATAGAGACTGGACACATAACGTTGTCATTCTTTCTGATCCTAAAATATTAAGACAACGCGCCAAAAAACTAGGAAGGGATATCAATATCATTGAATGGAGTCCTGACTTTACGGAGTCAAAAAAAATTCAAAATAATACACTTTTAGTTTGGCCACATTTATTTTCCTCATCTGTCTCTTGCGGTGAACTCAATCCAAAAAACTCACCTCTTATTATAGAAGCTCTTAATAATGCAATTAGTGGATGTCAGAAAAATCTATTCAACAGTATGGTCACTGGACCAATCCATAAATCAGTTATTAATGATGCTGGCATAAAGTTCACAGGACATACGGAATATATTGCAAATAAAACACAATCAATTACTCCAGTGATGTTATTGGATGCAGGTGGATTCAGAGTTGCATTAGTCACAACACATATTCCATTAAATATGGTTAGCTCAATGATTACCCCGGATCGATTAACAAATGTCATTAATGTAATAAACCAAGATATGAAAAAATACTTCCAACTTCAACAGCCAAAAATTGTTGTTTGTGGTTTAAATCCTCATGCTGGTGAGAATGGATATCTCGGAAGTGAAGAAAAAATGATAATTGAACCCACAATCAAAAATCTAAAGAAACAAGGTTTAAATTTAGTTGGGCCGGCTTCGGCGGATACGGTTTATATTGATGATAATATCGGTGCTGATGTCTTTCTGGCGATGTATCATGATCAAGGTTTACCCGTATTAAAATACAAAGGCTTTGGAAATGCAGTAAACATTACATTGGGTTTACCTTTCTTGAGAACTTCGGTAGATCATGGGACCGCCTTAGATATGGCAGGATCAGGAAAAGCCAAGTCTGATAGCTTAATATCTGCTGTCGAGTTAGCATTAAAAATGGCTTCTTGAATGGCTTTAAAATATCGGGCAAAAAAAAATCTAGGTCAAAATTTTTTAATTGATGATCTTATTATTCAAAAAATTCTAGATGCTATAAGACCAAAAGATAATGATATTATTGTAGAAATCGGACCCGGACAAGGGGCGATCACCGTTCCTATTGCTCATTCAAATGCCATCATACATGCAATAGAGATTGATAGAGATTTAATTCCGATGCTTCAAAAAAAATTAATGCCTTTTCCAAAGATTAAATTGCATAATCAGAATGCATTAAATTTCAAAATTTCAGATTTAGGGAATAATCTCAGAATTATTGGTAATCTTCCGTACAATATTTCAACTCCTTTATTGTTTAATCTAATGGGATATCGTGAATGCATTTATGATAGTCACGTAATGATACAAAAAGAGGTTGCATCACGCTTAACAGCAATTCCAGGAAATAAGAATTTTGGTAGATTGACCGTGATGTTCGGAACGTATATGAAAACCAAGCATTTATTTGACGTGACAAATACCTCATTTGATCCAACACCAAAGGTAACTTCATCTTTTTTGAATATTAGACCCAAATTGAATTCTGAGATCACAGTTAAAAACGAATATCATCTTTCAAGAATAGTCAAACAAGCATTCTCTCAACGAAGAAAAACATTGAGAAACTCATTGAAAGGATTAGTGTCTGATAAAATGATGGAAAATATCAATATACGCCCTACAAAGAGAGCAGAAGAAATTCCAATATTTAAGTGGTCTGAATTGGCTAATTACTCTGAAAAGAACGATTATGAATGATAATCCAAAGATAGGGATTAATGTGAGCACAAGTTATATTCCTGAACAATCCTCACCTGAGAATAATCATTATGTTTTCTCTTATACAATCACAATAAAGAATCATGGAAAAATATCGGCAAAACTAATCAGCCGTCATTGGATTATTACTGATTCAAATGCAAAAATACAAGAAGTCTTCGGTGATGGTGTAATAGGTAAACAACCCGAGTTAAATTCCGGGGATCAATTTTGTTATACGAGTGGAGTAGTTATTGAGACCCCTGTTGGCTCCATGGAAGGAAAATACTTTATGGAGAGCATAAACGGTAATTTTGAAGCACCCATTCCGCCTTTTACTCTTGCCATACCAGAGATCCTCAATTAAAAATCGGGTGGATTATGTCTTTATTTGCTATTGGAGATATACATGGATGTTATGAAACACTCAGAAGGTTATTAGATAAAATTGGATTTAATGAAACAAAAGACACTCTTTGGTTTACAGGTGACTTAGTCGGACGTGGTCCTCAATCACTGGAAACATTGAGATTTCTTAAAAGTATAAATAATTCAATAATTACAGTGCTTGGTAATCATGATTTACATCTACTTTCTCTGTACTATCAAGCTAAAGAAATTGATGATAATTCCTCTGAATTAAAAGATATATTGAATGCGCCAGACAGTGAAATTTTAATTGATTGGTTAAGAAAAAGGCCATTAGTTTTTTATGATCGAAAAAAAAACTACATACTGGTCCATGCAGGAATTCATCCTAGATGGACGATAAATGAATCAATAAAATATGCTTCTGAAGTTGAAGCAATCCTGAGAAGTGATCATTGTTCTTCTCTTTTGAAAAATATGTATGGCAACACACCAACAAGATGGTCAACTAAACTCAATGGTTACGATCGAAATCGTTTTATTATAAACACATTCACAAGAATGAGAGTTTTAGATGATAAAGACCTAAATCTCAAATATAAAGGAAAAATTCCCAGTAAAAATGATGATTTAAGACCATGGTTTGACGTTATCGAACACAAATGGAAAGATACCTCAATAATATTTGGTCACTGGTCTGCTCTGGGGTTAATGATAAAAAAGCAATTTATATGCCTAGACAGTGGATGTGCTTGGGGAGGAGATTTAACAGCCATTGAACTAAACTCAAAATTAACTCAAACAAAAGTAAGTTATCGATCTGAAAATCCCATATAATATTCTTATGTATTTTTAAATTTGGAGGTATATATGAAGTCACTAATGGCCTTTAATTTCCAAGAATGGATAGAAGAACATCGTCATTTACTAAAACCACCGGTAATGAATCAACAAGTTTTTGAGGATAATGATTTTATTGTCATGGTTGTCGGCGGTCCTAATATTCGTACAGATTATCATTACGATCCAGGTCCTGAATTTTTCTATCAACTTGAGGGTGACATGCTCCTTAAAACTATTCAGGATGGAAAACGAGTAGAAACTCCAATAAGGGAAGGAGAAATTTTACTTTTGCCGCCAGAAGTTCCTCACTCACCTCAAAGATATGAAGATACTGTAGGTCTTGTGGTTGAGAGAAAACGTTTAAAACATGAATTGGATGGATTTCTCTGGTTTTGCGAAAAATGCAACAACAAACTCTATGAAGCATACCTATACATAACAGACATTGTTGGTCAATTGCCTCCTGTTTTTGAGGAATTCTATGGATCTGAAGAAAACAGAACATGTAAAAAATGTGGCGAAATAATGCCTGCAAAATAAGATATTTATGCTTAAAATTGACATTCATACCCATATCCTTCCTAAGAATTGGCCAAATCTAAAAGAAAGATATGGCTACGGAGGGTTCGTTCAACTCGATCATTGCGATGGATGCTCGAGAATGTTGATTGATGGTGAACATTTTCGAGATGTTTCTCATAATTGTTTTGATCCAAAAATTAGAATTGAAGAATGCGATAAATACGACGTGGATGTCCAAGTATTATCTACGGTACCTGTCATGTTCAGTTACTGGGCAAAATCAAAAGATACTGCTGATCTCTCAATGATCCTAAATGATCACATTGCAGATTTGGTTACTAAATTTCCAAAACGATTTATTGGTTTAGGAACATTACCAATGCAAGATGCCGAACTATCTATTAAAGAATTAGAAAGACTAAAAAACATTAAAGGCATAACAGGTGTTCAGATTGGATCACATATTAACGGCTGGAATTTGGATGATCCAAGAATTTTTCCCATATTAGAAGCTGCTGAAAACTTAGATCTGTCTATTTTTGTCCATCCTTGGCAAATGTTAGGAAGTGATAGGATGAATTTATATTGGCTACCATGGCTCGTTGGAATGCCAGCGGAAACTGCATTATCTATATGTTCATTAATTTTTGGAGGTGTGTTTGAAAGACTTCCAAAACTGAGAATAGCTTTTGCTCATGGTGGTGGTGCCTTTCCAAGCATCATTGGCAGACTGGAGCACGGTTACAATGTAAGGCCAGATATAGTAGCAACTCATAACAAACATAATCCCAGGGACTATCTGGGTAAATTCTATCTTGATTCACTGGTACATGAACCTGCAGTTCTTCAATATATGATTGATTTATTTGGAGCAGAGTGTATTGCGCTTGGAAGTGACTATCCATTTCCTCTCGGAGAAAAACATCCTGGAAAAATGATTAAAGATATGAAGCTTAAAAAAGATATCACAAATTGGCTGTATGCTGATACAGCATTGAAATGGCTTAACTTAAATCGTAAGGATTATGAAAAGTGAGTGACTATATATTTGAAAATAATCAAGATTTCGCTTTAACACTAGATAAGAATGATGAGTTAAATCAATATCGTTCAAATTTTCTATTTCCAAAAGAAAAAAATGGATACTCCTGTGTCTATTTGTGTGGAAACTCATTGGGTTTACAGGCAAAAAATGTAAGCGAATATCTAGAACAAGAATTACAAGACTGGTCTGACTTCGGTGTTCATGGCCATACGAAAGCAAAAAGACCGTGGTTAACCTATCACCTCCAAGCAAGAGAAGGATTCGCAAGCCTTACTGGTAGCAAAGAAAGTGAAGTAATTGCAATGAATACTCTTACCGTAAATTTACATATGCTTATGGCATCTTTTTATCGTCCAACACAAAAAAGATTCAAAATTCTAATTGAGTCAACTGCTTTTCCCTCGGATAGATTCGCTGCAGAATCACAAATCCGTTTACATGGTTTTGATCCAGAAGATGCATTAATTGAATGGGAGCCAAAAGATGATGAGCTTTTGCTTGAAGATTACAAAAAGATGATCGCAGAACAAGAGGACGAGATCGCACTTATCCTTATTCCTGGAATTCAATACTACAGCGGCCAAGTAATGCCAATGGAAGATCTCTGCTCTATCGCTAAAAAGTCCAATATAAAAATAGGTCTTGATTTAGCTCATGCGGTTGGGAATGTTGAACTAGAGTTAAATAAATGGGAGCCTGATTTTGCTGCATGGTGCACTTATAAATATCTAAATGGCGGACCGGGATCAATCGGTGGCGCTTTTGTTCATGAAAAATATCACGGAGGAGATGGATCGCAACAATTACTTGGTTGGTGGAGTAACGATCTTTCATCGCGATTTAAAATGGAAGCATCTTTTGTTCCTGCCAACGATGCGGATTTGTGGCAAGTAAGCAATCCTCCTGTTTTTTCGCTGACTCCAGTTATCGCTTCTCTCAAAATTTTTAAGCAGGCGACATTCCCAAAGTTAAGAGAGAAATCAAAAAAATTAACCGGCTACATGGATTTTCTTATCCAAGATAAATTTGAAAATCGAATAACATCCATTACTCCAATAAAAAATAGAGGCTGTCAGTTATCTCTTGTTATAAAAGATGAGTCCTTAAATGGTAAAAAAATATTTAACTCTCTCACAGAAAAAAATGTAATAGGCGATTGGAGAGAACCAAATGTCATAAGAATGGCGCCAACACCTTTATATAACTCTTATGAAGACGTATTTAATTTTGTCAGTCGTTTAGAACAATCTATCTCTGAAACCACTTAGTGAAATGCTCGGTAAAGAAATAAATATACTGGGTGCAGGTCTGTGTGGAAGCTTGCTATCTATTATGATGGCAAAACAAGGATATTCCGTTACTGTTCGTGAAAAAAGGTCTGATCCAAGAAAAAATCATGGTTCTGCTGGAAGATCAATAAATTTAGCAATGTCTGCAAAAGGAATAAATGCTTTAAAGTATGCAGGTATTTTTGAACAGATAGAGCCACTTCTAATGCCGATGAAAGGAAGAATGCTGCATTTCCAAGACGGAAGAGAGGAACTGCAACCCTACGGGCAATATGATCATGAATTTATATACTCGGTCTCAAGATTAAGATTAAATCATTTACTTATTGATGCAGCTGAAAAAATTGGTGTTGAGATTAAATTTCAACACTCAATCGAAAGTTTTGACAAAGAAAAGAATGTGAACTTTAAGTCTAATGAGGGCAGATACAATTTAACGGCAAAAAATCTCCTTGTGACAGACGGCGCAGGATCAAAGATGAGAAGAAGTTTTAATGGGTCTTCACCGATTCTACCTCAAGAAGATATTTTACCTCACAGTTATAAGGAATTAACGATTCCAGCAGATGATAATGGCTCTTTTAAATTAACGGAAAAAGCCCTACATGTATGGCCTCGTGGTCAATTTATGCTTATCGCATTACCCAATCCCGATGGAGATTTTACTCTTACATTATTCATGCCAACAAAAGGAGAGAATAGTTTTGATGGACTAAAAAACAATCATCAAATACAAAAATTCTTTGAAAAATATTTCTCAGATATCTTAATTCTTATTCCAAATCTAATCGAACAATTTCAAGAAAATCCAACAGGAATCCTTGGTACCGTAAAATGTAAACACTGGCATCTGAATGATCAGTTTTTATTAATCGGTGACGCTGCACACGCAATGGTCCCTTTTCATGCTCAAGGAATGAATTCAGCATTTGATGATTGTGTGGTTTTAGATTCAATAGTTAAAAAATATGATAACTGGGGAGAGATTTTTAAAGAATTTGAAATAAAACAGAAAAAAAATGCCAATGCAATTCAGGCTATGGCTTTGGACAATTATATCGAAATGCGGGATGGTGTGCTTGATCCTAAGTTCGCCTTAAAAAAGGAATTGTCATTCAGGCTTGAAAAAGATTTTCCCACCTATTTTATTCCACGCTACTCAATGGTTATGTTTCATAATGAAATTCCCTATTCTGTGTCATATCAACGAGGTGAAATCCAAAAAAATATACTTAATGAATTAACAATCAATGCAGATAATATTGATTCTATTGATTACAGAAGTGCTGAAAAAGTAATTAAACAAGAATTAACACCTCTCTAGAATTTCCATATTAAAACCAATATTTCTTTGCGTGGTCCTCGGATAATCTTCTCGACTAATCAAATTCCAGTGTGATAAATTTATCTCTGGAAAGAAAACATCACCCTCAATTTCAATATCAACGTTAGTGAGATATAGCCGATTAGTAATACCAAGAAAAGCTTTATATATCTCCCCTCCCCCAATAATCATAATTTCTTTGTGTTCACCGCAAGCTTCGATCGCTTTTTCTGCTGTATTAACAATACACACGTTCTCAGCTGAGTAATTAAGGTTTCTGGTCAGAATAATATTTTTTCTTCCAGGAAGTGCTTTACCAATCGATTCAAAGGTATTTCTCCCCATAATCATAGGCTTACCCATAGTGATGCTTTTAAATTTTTTTAAATCCTCTGACAAATGCCACGGTAATTGGCCGTCGCTACCAATCACATTATTCTCTGACTTAGCAACAATAATAGAAACGTATCTCATTAACTTTAAACTGAAATTGGCGCTACGATTTTCTCGTGAGCACGATAATTTTCAAACTCAATATCCTCATACTTATAATCGAATATTGATTTAATTTCTTCATTGATTTTGAGTTTAGGAAGCCCCATTGGTTCACGCTCTAACTGCAACATGGCTTGATCTATATGATTAAGATATAGGTGACAATCTCCTCCAGTCCATATGAACTCGCCAACATCATATCCTGTTTGTTTTGCAATAAGATGCAATAAAAGGGAATAAGAGGCGATATTGAATGGAACACCCAGAAATATATCGGCACTTCGTTGATAGAGCTGACAAGAGACTTTATTGTCCACAATATAAAATTGAAATAAGCAATGACATGGAGGTAATGCCATGCTACCTAGCATACTGACATTCCATGCAGAGACTATGTGCCTGCGAGAGTTTGGATCTGATTTAATTCGCTCAATCAGATCGCTTATTTGATCAAAAGATTTTTCATTTGGTAAGGGCCAGCTTCGCCACTGAGAACCATAAACTGGTCCCAATTCACCATTATCATCAGCCCATTCGTTCCAAATTGTTACTTTATTATCATTTAGATACTTGATATTTGTATCTCCACTCAAAAACCAGAGAAGCTCGTGAACTATAGAGGGTATATGCAGTGTTTTTGTTGTAATTAGAGGGAAGCCTTCCTTAAGATTAAATCGCATCTGGTGACCAAACACACTGAGAGTACCTGTACCAGTTCTGTCTCCTTTTTTAGCGCCTTCATCAATGACATGTTGCAATAAATTAAGATATTGTTTCATGGCTAGACCTTTTTGTTTCTTGATTGTTTGTTGTATGAAAAGATCAGCATAAATAAACCGATAATTATCATAGGTGCAGTTAATACTTGCCCCATTGTAACCCAACCCAGTGCCAAATAACTTAAATGCGCATCAGGAACTCTATAAAATTCAACAAAAAACCTAAATACACCATAGCTCACCAGAAACAAGCCGGAAACAGCCATTCTGGGTTGTTTGCTTTCAGAAAATAGCCATAATATTACAAATAAGAGGAATCCTTCTAGGATGGCCTCATACAATTGAGTGGCATGCAAAACTACTCCATCTACATTGAAACCCCAGAATACATCAGTCGGTTTACCCCATAATTCACCATTAATAAAATTTCCAATTCTTCCAAAACCCAATCCTAGAGGTACCAATGGAGCAACAAAATCTATCAATGTAATGGTGTCATGGTTTATTTTTTTTCCATAGATCCACAATGCGAAAATAACACCTATCAGGCCTCCATGGAAAGACATCCCCCCTTCCGTAATCTTAAATATATAAAGTGGATCTGAACTAAGTTGTTGCCAACCGTAAAAAAACACATAACCCAATCTTCCCCCCAAGATCACACCCAGCATGCAGTAAAATATTAGATCATCAACTTGATGATTTTTAATAGGAGACCATGATTTTAAACATCTTTTTTTTGCTAGAAATATTGCAAATACAAATCCAATAAGATACATGAGCCCATACCAACGAATTTTTAAAAATCCAATTGAGAATATGACGGGATCGATTTCAGGGTAGATAAGCACTTTTAAAGCCCAAAGAAATGGTTACAAGATGTTTAGTTATATACTAAAAATTGATCAAAAAAAAGCCCATATTTACTATGGGCTTTAATTTTATTTTGATTAAATTTAAAAATTAATCAGAAAAAGTCATAGCTAGATCGCCATGAATTACAGCTGGTTTTCCTGAATTGATAAGATCAGTATCAACCGGTTTATCACCGATTGAATTGACATTAGCTTCACCATTATCATTCTTCGGACCAACTGCAATGATATTGTTAAATGAAGGTAAGTTGCCCTCTGTTAAAGTGTAACTGAGTGACCCTTTAGCTTCTGCTTTAAGCTTCAACCACTGATCACCTGAGAGCGCTTTCACTTTATAGGTTGTGTCAGAGCCTTTTTCGGTAAGAACAGGATCTACTCCATTATGAGGTTCTATCATAAAACGACTCACGTATCGCAAGTTATCATTCCAAGTACCAGAATAAAACTCACCTAAAACCTCACCAGTAGTAACATTGATTACTTGACCTGGTATTCCCCAAAGTTCTCCAAATCCTCCAAAATCCAATCGAACACTTTTACCAGCGTCATCTCCATATTTAGTGGTGTCTGCTGGCACTTCATAATAAAGTGTCTTTGGTTTAGCAAAGTTCACATAATCTCCCGTTCCTTGATCAATAGCATAACGCTTTCTATCCCACTCACTGGCACCAAAACTCAGCTCATACCATGTTGTTGGGCCAGTTCCATCCCAGAAAGCCTGTTCACAATAACGTTTCGCTGTCGCAGAAAATACTGGATGCTCTTCAAGATATGGATTTGAACCACTGACAGCCGCATTGTTATCTCTTCTGTCGCACTCCAATTTATCAAGATCAGCCTGTGCTGCAGTTGCATCAGCACCTCCAATTAATCGGCCAGTTCTGATACCCCATTCGATTTGTTCGGACCAAGATTCACCTGGATATTTAACAAAGCTGACGCCACTAACTGTTTCTTGTGTCACAGCATCAGCAAACCCCATTAGGTTGCCATCTGCATCTTTAATGCCAAGTCCTTCGGGTGTGTAGTTTTGAACGTCTGAGTCTAACACGCCTGAAAAGTGTTCATTTTCTCTCGCACCAGATTTAACGTATTGAACTGTATCCGTGATATAAGGTGAAACAACATTACCACCACCTCCATTTAAAGCTGCTGCCGCATTAGCTGTGGCATCAATAGTTGCTTTACTAACACAATCAAATACACATTTTAATACAGCGGGATATTGAGCTGGCGTCAGTTCTTCATTGCTTTCAACTAAAATACCATTAGCTGCTGTCGCATCCGCAGGATTCTCTAGAGAGGATTTTCTTATATCGTATCCACCTCCAGTATCTGGTGACCATGCCCATAAACTGCGATAATCTGTCCATTCCCATGACTCTCCCTCATCATAGACTTTTTTCATATTAGCGATCCACTGAGCATTCGTGAATGTAATCGGTGTACCTAAAGTGGTTTCTTCCCAATTTGGATTCCAAGTAATTTTTTTAGTAAAAGTCCAATTAGCATTGGAGCTATCATAGGTGCCTTCATATTCAGCATCTTCTGCTGGGAAGCCAAGCGCTACAAACTGAGTATTCCAATAGGATCCATTTGCACCATCAACATACATAAGCGCCGTTAATTTATCTAAGTCATTCAATGCCAGATAACTTCGGGTCATTTTGGTTAAACGCTGGTTAGATTGAGCAATTTTTACTGTCATAGCTGGACCTGTGTCACCTGCAAATTGCTCTCTTGTAAAGACCGTAGCATCCGCAGCTGGATGATATTTAACTAAGCTAGAAAACGCTTCATCAACATGCACATACCAGTAATCAGCAAATCCAAACACCTCTTGTTCATCTCCATTTTCATCCGTTACTTTAGCATTCATTGGAAAAGGGGAAACTCCAGAGAGAGAAGCCCTTGCACCAGCTGCATCATAAACACCGTATCGCCATACATTCTTTTGTGCATCTGATTCATTCAATGAATAACAAGATTCATCCGTAGTTAATCCGGAAGGTTCGTGCGGAAGCGTTACTGGAGTTACAGTAGGAAATCCTTTGTCATCCATATTATCAAAATCCATAATACCTGCAGATAGTGTTTTTGAGCAGTAAACTGACGCATCACCGGTATCAAGAGAAAATGAGGTCACTAACTGCATATCAAACCAATCATAATCAGGAGCGCCACCACTAAACCCTGTTTCATCAACAGTAATCCCCTCAATCTTAGAGCCGTTATCACTGTATCTAATCACAGTTCTAAGTGGAGCATCATTTTGCCTGAAGTCTACATAAGAGACCTCATTGTTATTGGATAAAATTCTCATACCACCAACAGGTGCACCAGCCGGAATAAGACATCCTACTTCTGTTTTTTGTTCAGTAGTTGCTGTTGATGCCGCTGGTCCCATCATCATAGCGCACATATCAGTTTCTTTAGCCATGGTGAAGCTCATTTTATAATCAAACTCACCGAATTGTGATGTTTCCGACGGTCCAGAAGTGGTTCTAGCATCTATAAATATATTTATATCAGGTTCCTTAAGAGGTATACCCATTGCTATCATGTTGGCCTTTTCGTCTGCTGGCATATCGGCAACCCAATCTTCTTCTGCACCCTCAAGAAATAGCCATATTTTGGCTTTTTGAATTGCATTTTCATCAGCTCTTGTTACTTCGACAACTCCTGAAGTAACTTTTTTTGTTTCTTGAGAAGCATTTGTGTTTGAAGAACTCCCTGAATTTTGTTGTTGCTGCTGAGCAGACTTAGGTTGTGCTTTTTGTGCATCAGAGCTGGACGTATCAGCCTTTTCACAGTCATCTTCATATAATGAAACTTTGTATTTTCCTCGGTTCACCATTTTATCCATGCCCATATTACTCATCATGCACATGACAAAGTTGAGCTCCTCTAATGCATCATTAGCCGCATTGTTCTCAACATAGAAATCAACTTCATCAGTTTCATATGCCGTTTGTGCCATTACCGTAATTGGCAATAACATAGTTAACCAAAGCATTTTCTTGAAGATACTGTTCATATTCTTTTCTCTCTTTAGATTTATCTATTTTTAATAATTTGTAAGTTATTCGTGTTTACTATTTAACTCTAACAACATCCAATTCCTTAGGTACTTTAATACCTGCAACTGGCGGGGGTGTAGCTGGTGGTGTAGATGGAGGCGTGGCCGGAGTCGAAGAACCTACTGGCGTTGGTGTTGCAACTTCACCGCCGCCGCCGCCGCCGCAGGCAACATTTAGCATTAATACAATTGCACCCATTATCCATACTTTCCCTTTAAGTAAATTCTTTAACCAAAAACCTTTTACTTTTTGCGACATTATCAACTCTCCTGTTGCTATTTTTAACAATCAAATGATTGTATTTTGTTAACTTTGTATTGTTTTTAAGGGCGCTTACCCACAATATGTATTTTTATCAATAATTATTTATACACTTTTTTAAAACTTCTTTCAAATTAAACGAAACAAATCTGATTATCAAAAATACGCACCATGAAACATTTAAATAAACTTTCAAAAGAGACCAGCCCTTATCTTTTACAGCATATGAAAAATCCGGTTGATTGGTATCCATGGTGCTCAGACAGCTTAAAGAAAGCAAAAGACGAAAAAAAACCCATTCTACTATCAATAGGCTATTCAGCATGTCATTGGTGTCATGTCATGGCTCATGAGTCATTTGAAAATGAAGATACAGCGAAGATCATGAATGAACACTTCCTCAATATAAAAGTTGACCGTGAAGAAAGACCTGATATTGACCAGATATATCAGACAGCTCATCAGATCTTGACTCAAAGAACTGGGGGGTGGCCATTAACCATGTTTCTTGACCCAATTAACCAACAACCATTTTTTGGTGGCACCTATTTTCCAAATAAAGCACGCCATGGTCTTCCTGGATTCTCAGATTTACTTATTCGTATCTCTAATTACTTTGCTAATGAGAAAGACAGTATTAAAAATCAAAACAGGAAACTCGAAGAAATCTATAAAAAAATCAAGCCTGTGACACTTTCAAAAGACAGAAAAATGAATCAAACACCAATTACACTGTCAAGGAGCTTAATTGAGAAAAATTTTGATACTGAATATGGTGGGATTGGTAATGCACCAAAATTTCCTCAGCCTACATCCATTGAGCGATTATTGAGACATTGGAGAAACACAGCATTTTCTGGTAACCCAGATATTGAATCGCTCTTTTTATCGACATTGACTTTAAAAAATATGGCAGAAGGTGGGATTTATGATCAATTAGGAGGTGGATTTTTTCGATACAGTGTCGATCGATACTGGCAGATTCCTCATTTTGAAAAAATGCTCTACGATAACGGATTATTACTTTCTCTCTATGCCAATACTTATATTGCAACTGGCGATGAACTTTTTAAAAAAATAACTAATGAGACTTCTGATTGGATATTAAAAGAAATGCGATCAGAGAATGGTGGTTTTTATTCAAGCCTTAATGCTGACTCTGAAGGTTATGAAGGTAAATATTATGCATGGGATAAAAATGAGATAAAAAATATTCTTAATAAAAAGGAATTTGAAATTATCAAACAACATTTTGATCTAGATCAAAAACCCAATTTTGAAAAACAACATCACCTCACAATCAAAAGCAATTTAGATAATTTATCTGAATCAATGAAATACGAAAAAGAAACTATATCCAGAAAGATCGATGAGGCCAGAAGTAATTTGTTAAAAACACGAGAGTCTCGTGAAAAACCGAGTCTTGATAAAAAACAACTTACATCATGGAATGCTCTCGTTGTAAAAGGATTAGCGATTTCCGGACGCGTTCTAGGTAGAGATGATCTCGTTCAAGCCGCATCTAAAGCGATCGATTTCATTATGAATAATAAAATGAAAGAAAATAAATTAATGTCTTGCTTTGTTGACCAGAGAAGTAAGATACCGGCTTATTTAGATGACCATGCATTCTTGCTTGATGCGATAATGGAACTACTTCAATCCAAATGGAATACAGTTCATCTTAATTTTGCAATTCAAATTGCTGATCATCTGATAAATAATTTCTTTGATGAGAAGGATGGTGGTTTTTTCTTTACTGCCAATGATCATGAGAAATTAATTTTTAGACCAAAACCAATGTACGATGATGCCTTGCCATCTGGTAATGGGGTCGCAGCTTTTGCTTTGCAGAGACTGGGCTTCTTAATTGGAGATGAGAAATATTTAAGTGCATCCGAGAGAACATTAGAAAATTCTTTTGAATTGTTAACAAAAACACCTCAAGGACATCTGACTTTAATTAATACTTTGGAAGAGTATTTTGATCATCCAGAAATAATTATAATTACTGGAGACGTTTCTGAGATTTCTAAATGGAAAGAATCAACAAATAAGATCTATTCACCGAAAAGAATGATTATAGCAATACCCATTGATGAAAAAGATTTGCCATCAGCTCTTGATAACAAGAAATGCATTAACAAGAAAACAACCGCCTATGTCTGCAAAGGAAGCAACTGCTCAAAACCAATTGATCGTTTCGAGGATTTATTAGAATTGATTAGTGAGAATAAAAAAAATTAAGAAAATGGCTCATCAATCGATTTAGAAAAGTTTGTAAACAATACTGGACCCTCTTTTGTCATATACAAACAATCTTCTAAGCGCACACCAAATTCACCAAATATATATATACCTGGCTCATTAGAGAAACACATCCCGGATGCGAGAGGAGTTTTCTCTCCTTTAACAAAATTTACAGGTTCGTGACCATCAATACCGATGCCATGGCCAAGACGGTGTGATAGGCCAGGTGTTTTATAGCCTGGACCGTACCCTTGTTTCTCGTAATATTCCCTAACCGCATCATCCACATTTCCGGCTGGTACCCCTATTTGTGCTGTTTTTAATCCAAGCTCTTGTCCTTTTTTTGCCGTATTCCATACTTCACGATGTTTTTTTGTTGGCTCACCAAACACCCATGTCCTGGAAATGTCAGACTTGTAATCATGCACAGAACATCCACAGTCCATGAGAATAACTCCACCTTTCTTTACTTTCTGAGGTTGTTTCGTTCCATGTGGATACGCACTTGCCTCGTTAAGAAGTACCGAAGAAAATTGAGGAATACCTCCAAGCTCTCTTGTCTTATTACTCATCATTGATGATATTTCAGCAGGAGTCATTCCTAATTCGATATTTTGATACACGTAACGATAAGACTCTAATGTGACTTCATTAGCTTTTTGCATCAGTGCAATTTCAGAATTTGATTTATACATTCTGCAGCCACGAGTAATTTGGTTGCCAGATATCACTGTAAAATCATTTGAGAGTTTTTGAATTTCATCAACTATGAAATGCCTAGTTGTCTCCTCAAAAGCGAGACGGCCACTAGTAATATTTCTATCTCTAAGAATTCCTAAAACCAGAGCAAATGGGCTTTCATGTTCATGCCATGTCCTGACCTCTGTATCAATTCCCATACTTTCTCTGATAGAAGGTTCCTCAAAATAAGGCGTTACGAAAGATAATTCACCCTCTTTTGGTATAACAACACCGGTAAATCGCTCTGATCGTCTCCATTTTACACCAGTAAAGTATATTAACGATGATCCTGCTTCGATTACTAAAGCTTCAATATTATGTTGTTGCATTAAATTTTGAGCTTTTTTTATTCTTTCTTTTCTTTCATTAGGAGTTATTGGAATTGAATCTAAAGTCATATTTTGTTTTTTCATAGTATTTTGAATACTCTCATCTGCATGGATAATCTTTCTGGGTATGAATGAACTAGCAGTAATAGCTAGCGAATATTTAATTAATGATCTCTTATTCATAAACTTGTTTCAGTATCACAAAAATGCATTTCTTTTCCAAATATTTTCTTCCTGTGAAATTTCATAAGAAGGCCAGTACTTATTATTTAATTTTAAAGTCACAACACTATGGCTTCCATTCCATGAGACTACGTTCAATTTTATAGAATCATTACTTGTTTTTTTCATCACTATTTTTTTAAAAATATCAAGATTAGGAGTAGGAATATCGTCAACAGCAATAATGCTCAGCCCAGCCTTTAATCCGTACCTTGTTGCTGGTGAGCCATAATTATTGAATGCCACATAGACTCCATTATTTTCGATACCTCTTTGCCTGAGAGCTCGATGTGGCTCATGAATATGCGCGCCAGCCCAAAAAAATACATCTTGAACACCATTGCCTTCAAGTTGGCTGGTCTTAACCTTCATTTCGAGTAATTCATTATTACGCCATAATTCAATTACTAGTTCATCTGACTGACTTGCAACTTCATAATCCCTATACGATTTAATCAAATTTTTATTAATTGAAAGAATTATATCGCCTGGCTTAACGATTCCAATAACTGGCGATCCAGCCATGACGCTCTTTATGGATATTATTCTTTTCTTTGAATCATTCATTGCTTCAAATTTTTCTATCCAGGAATCACTCAAACCCAGTTTCCTTGCGGCAAATAGTGGTATGTAATTCAACTCAAGTTCCAAAGAATACAAAATAGAGCGTTTTTTGAATCCTTCTACAATACTCTCAATCAGTTCCGAGCCTATTCCTCGATTTATTTGATAAGCTTCTCCTCGTGATCTGTAAGAAAAACTCGTCCAAAGTGCAGTTACTAAGCCATTTTCATCTGTCAATACTCCATATATATCGTCCGGAGAGTTAACTAAATTAATTACTTCTATATTATTGTCTTGAAAACTTAATGAAGGTGGAAGCATCAATGGATCGATAGATGATATCAGGCTTTTTTGGCTATAAAGTTGATGATCACTCTTCAAGCCAATCAACCAAGTTTCCTCACCTTCAAGCATCGCATCTGTATTAAATTTTGCTTCACTGACTGGTGTATTGGCGATCAAATCGGTTTCATAGCTCAATAAAACGATATTATGTAATGGATGGATATATTCAATTTTACCTGGTATTTCTAAGGAACCTGAGAAAGTCAATTTTACATCCCCCAATGCTATAGGAACTGTATTCCTATCTACCAAAATGAGACCTCTCTCCTTATCGACTATTAAGCCAGTACCATAATAATGTTTATCAACAATCCCAGAAATCGGATAAGGCAAATCAAAATTTACATGCACTAATGACGGTGCTATTTTATTTTTTTTCGCATCCTTATAATCAAAATATCTGACATTTCTATTTTTATTGATTTTTTTTGATGGTTTGTGTTTGATTTCAGCGCAAGGCCAAAATCCATTGCTTAAGTTCAACGAACATCTTTCAGTTGCATACCATTTATCATTTATTTCAATCGTTCTTAATACCTCATTCATAGGATCCGAATATCTAATGAAACGTATGCTTAGGATTTCACCATTGAACGAGTCTTTCAAATTTCTTTCGAATTCATCCAAATCCTTAATTGATTTACCATTCATTTCTGTAATAACAGATCCAGCTGGAATGGCAGCTCTTGAAAAAATGTAACCAGGATCGGCAATGTAAACTCCCTCAATTGGTCGGTTGTAATGTCTTGCCTGTTGATATGAAAAATTATTTACAACTGCACCGCCAATGGTTATAAATTCACTTGGTGTAATCTCATTTAAGTTAGTAACAATTACATTAAATGAGATTGGCTGTCCGCTCCTTTCAATTTGAATGGATACGCTATTACCAACATTAGTATCCAATATTTTAGCTATATCGATGAAATTTCGAACTTCAGTTTCATTTATATTCAGCAATATATCGCCAGGCTTCAAAAGCTCGCTGATTGGTGAATCTTTGATAACTTTTTTTGCAACGAGCAAGCCTTTTAAATTACTGTCATCCCAAAATATTGATTCACTTGATTCTGATAAACCAAGTCTTTTTAGCCTATCTAATGATAGACTTTCAAATTCAACCTGGAGAGTACCCCTATTAACAGGCTCTTTATTGGCAATTTTACTCAGTGCTCTTTTTATCCTATGAAGTGGCAAAAAATAACTGCTAGCCGCAGAATTATTTCCACCGGCGTTAAGAGCGACAACGTCACCATGAATATTTATTACCGGAGAGCCAGATGATCCGCCTGATGTCCCTGATGCGGCTTGGATATAGAAGGTATTAAAATCATTATAGTTACCTCTACCATAATCTGGAGCAGGGCGGTCCATTCTTGCAATGATTCCAGAAAGAATTGATAGCTTTTCTCCTGCATCATTTCCAATCACTCTAATGTCCTCTCCTATATCGATGCCCTCTGCAACGAGAGGAAGAGCAGATGGTTTAATTCTTTTTAATTTTGATGGATCATATTGAAAAAAACCAAAATCATGCACAGGGTCCCGATAAATTGGCTCTAACTCCAACTCTTCATTATTAAAAAACAATGCTTCAGCATGAACTGGCCCAGGATTAACAACATGACGATTAGTTAGAATTATTCCGTTTATTTCATCCACTACAAATCCAGTTGCCTGGGATGATGATTTCCATTCTGTATCAAAAGCTTTAGGGCTGTCTATTTTTATACTTACGATTGCAGAGGAAACTTTATCTATTGTTTTTTCCCAAGTTATATCATCAGCAAAGCTATAACTGGAAACAGTCATAGTGAGTGATAAAAATAATATTCTTTTTAGAATCATGATTTATTTAAAACCTCAAATGCGATCTATCCATATACATTTGCATTTCACCATTCTCATACATCGGCAAATAAAACGAATCAGGATCACAGGTATATGGAAATATTTCTGTATTTTTATTTCTAACCCACTGCCTTCTTCTTATTGGATTTTTTCTATAATTTTCTGGATCTTTTATAATTATAATCGCGTTTAATTTCTGACCATCACTACTGAGAGAATATCTCTCCTCTATCTCCGCTTTTTCTGAAACTAGCTCACCCCGAAAATCTCGAATTGTTTTTTCAAATAAATTTGATTTAATTACTAAAATGTCACCTTCCCAAGTACCTCTTGAGAAACCCATTCTCGAGGGAGGCATATATGAGCTGGGCTTATCTTTTTTCATCCAAATTCTTCGCGTCTTGCCTTGGTATTCGTATAAAAAAGTATATCTGTCATTACTTTGTAATATCTCAAAGGGAAAAGAATAAGTTACTAGTGAAGGTAACCCAATGGATGTGCATCTCACATCTGGTTGATCATAATAAGGTAAATAAACTTTTAACCAATCATTGCCTTTTGCAGTCAGGCTCATTGTATATTTTCTAAAATCAAGCTCTTGGGTCGCAGTCCATATTCCCGATATATCTTGAGGATTTGGCAATAGAGATTTGCTCATAACTGAACTGTCTCTTTTGGCTTTCCAAGTTCCGGGTTTCTCTTTTTGCGCTGCAGCTCCCTCTTGACGATAAGATCCAGACATTTGATCATTGACTATTTTACCTTTTAGTCGTCGATTGAAAATAAAGCCTCTGACATCTCTGCTATCGGCAATGATCTCAATTTCATTTGTATCGACAATGATTTCAACCGGGCCGCCTTCCAAATAACCTTTCCAAGTAGAGCCTTGTTTTTCTATTTCCAAAGTCCCGATTAATGTTCTCGCTCCGTCTTGAAGGCATAACTTCCAGCTCCCCTCAAAATTTAAATCTTCAGCATTTATATCTGTTGTTAATGAAATTAATATCAAAATATTGATGATTATTTTTTCAAATTTATTCATTATTCAACTTGGTGCCTTATCAATTAGTTTGCTTCCATCGCTTAGAGTGACTTCTATTATTGAGAGTATTTTTTTTTCTTTATGCCCTGGAAATCCGTATACATA
>ERZ802830.557-NODE-557-length-37443-cov-23.9413_pt1 | contig 37443 bp, 34 predicted proteins | sample MGYA00345654_ERZ802830 | MGnify/ENA primary metagenome ERZ802830 (study PRJEB30503, sample SAMEA104212375) | marine metagenome | biome: Westerlies Biome; feature: [SRF] surface water layer (ENVO:00010504) within the epipelagic zone...; material: water... | reverse complement strand
GACCTCTAGAACCACAATCTAGCGCTCTAACCAACTGAGCTACAACCACCATTTTGCTGGATGCAAATGTACTATGTTTTTAGAGAATCCAAAACAGCTTTTACATCAAATCATTTATACGGTCAACAGCCAACAAACGCGCGGCTGTGAAGCCCTCTGCATGGGCTACCCCAATGAGTCTTCCAAGATTGGCAGTACGGTATCTAACACTATCTAAAAAGTTTTGACTGCTGATGGGCGTTTCGGGTGCCGCTGTTTTTGGATTAAAAAACTGGGATCCATAAGCGTTAACCGCCTCAAGCTTGGTGTCTATATAAGCGCTTATGTCCACCACAAAGTCTGGCTGGGCATCGTTCCATTGAATGTAATGGTATACTTGCTTTGGGCGCCATGCGTCTTGGGATTGCCCCTTATGCGTGGTCTTTACTTGCTGTAAACCGCTCAAAAAACAACTTTCCAATACCAGTGCTGCGGCACGACCGTGATCGGGGTGTCGATCTTCAACAGCGTTACAAAGCACCATATTGGGTTTTAACAAACGAATATATGCCGCCAATTGCAATTGATGCGCCTTGTTGTTTTCAAAAAAACCATCTGCAAAATTGAGATTATAACGAGCTGTTGCCCCTAATATGTCGGCCGCTTTTTTAGCTTCTTTTGCACGGATTTCAGCAGTTCCTCTAGTTCCCAGTTCCCCTTGCGTGAGGTCTAAAATGGCTACCTGCTTACCATGGGCAATTTCTTTCGCTAAGGTTCCAGCGCAAGAAAGCTCTACATCATCGGGGTGTGCGCCTATAGCTAGGATATCTATTTTCATTTTTAGCTTTTTATCCAATCTATTACAACGGGATCATCGGGCTGTGTGCGCGGCGAAATTACCTCCACCAAATGACCGTTTTCGTCTATAAGATACTTTTGGAAATTCCAACTTACCGAACTGTCTTTAACGCCGTTTTTTTCTTTTTTGGTAAGAAAAGCATAAAGTGGGTGCTGCCTTTTTCCTTTGACGCTGATTTTGGCCATCATCGGAAAAGAAACTCCGTAGTTTTTTTCACAAAAAGCTTTAATATCTTCATTGCTGCCAGGTTCCTGCCACATAAAGTTATTGGCTGGAAACCCAACAATAACAAAATTTTGGTCTTTGTATTCTTGATAGAGGGCTTCTAATTTTTTGTATTGGGGGGTTAGGCCACATTTAGAGGCTGTATTTACAATCATAACTTTCTTTCCCTTGAGTGATTCAAGCGAGAAGGGCTTGCCGTCTATATCCTCAACAGTAAAGGTGTGAATTGAATTTTTCATAGCAGTAGGTTGAGCATAACTAAAACATGCGGCAAGCAGCAAAATATACATAATGCGCATAAGTAAATTTTTTGCTAAGGTAAGCAATTGCAAAAAATGCGGAGTTAAACGATTTCTGCACTCAGTCCTGCAGCATGCAGTCGGATACATTTGGGTTCCAACTCATCATAAGACCCCCGTTTGACCGAGCATTTGCCTTTGTAGTGTACAATAAGGGAACACTGCTCTGCCTGCTCGGGTGTGTGTTCGCACACTTCAATTAGGGTATTGATGACATGATCAAAAGTATTGACATCGTCGTTGTAGAGGATGATTTCGTGCAAACGAGACGTCTCAACGGCAACCTCCCGCTGTTCTTGCTCTTGTTCTTTTGTTTTTTCAAAGTAAATCATCTCCACTAAATTATAAATTTTAAGCAAATCCAACCTTCTTTTTCTGCTTTACCTGCGGGTTTAAGTCCATTTTGCTGTGCTAAAGCATTTAGCACAACCACATCCTCTTGGTGAAATCCCGATAATAACAAGTTGCCGCCAACTGCTAACATTTGTGCATAGGCAGGTAAATGAGCCAACAACACATTTCTATTGATGTTAGCCAAAATCACTTGAGGCTTGAGGTCTGTTAAATCGTCCAGCGTTTTGGTGCTGAAGGCAATATCGTTTATGTTATTCTTTGCGGCATTTTCAATGGCATTCTCCACAAACCAACTTTCAATATCAACACCAGTCACTTTTTCAGCCCCTTGCATTTTTGCCGCTATGGCCAAGACACCCGTACCCGTACCCATATCCAAAACCGTTCTAGTAGCAACATTGATGTGGAGAAGCTGTTCGAGCATAAGCTGTGTAGTGGCATGGTGGCCTGTGCCAAAAGACATCTGTGGGTCAATTATAATTTCGTGCTTGGTCGTGGCAGCTTTGTGAAACGAAGCCCTTATGGTCCAATCGCCAACTGTAATGGGATGAAAGTGTTCTTCCCAAAGGGCATTCCAGTTTTGCCCTTCAAAATCTTCTGTTTTAAGCTTGGCCGACACCCCGTCAAAAGGAACAGCCAGACAGGCCGCTTCGGAAATCTGGGCCGCTTCGTCCAAAGAAACATAGGCTGTTACACCTGTTTCGGTAGTGACAAAACTCTCAAATGGAAAGGTCGTTAGCCAAGCAGAAAAAATAGCTGTTTTAGCTGTTGGCTGAACATCAAAATGATAAGCTCGGTAGGCTTTCAAATTTAAAAAGCGTTGACAATAGCGGCAAAATCTTCAGCCTTAAGTGAAGCCCCTCCTATCAATCCACCGTCAACATCTGGTTGTGCAAAAATCTCTTTGGCGTTGGTAGGCTTAACGCTTCCTCCATAAAGAACAGAAACACTTTGTGCTAATGCATCTTCGTATTTTGCGGCCAATACCGCTCTGATATGCGCGTGCATTTCTTGTGCTTGCGCTGGACTAGCGGTTTCTCCTGTTCCAATGGCCCATACCGGCTCATAGGCAAGTGTGATACGCGCCCATTGGGACGCATTTAGGTGAAAGAGTCCATTTGTAAGTTGACTGGAAACAAGGTCAAAGTGAGCTTCCGATTTGCGGTCTTCTAACTCCTCACCAAAACAAAAAATGACATGCATGTCGTTTTCCAATGCGGCATTTACTTTTTCGGCCAGAAGGGCATCAGTCTCATGGAAATAAGCCCTGCGTTCGGAGTGTCCAAGGATAACGGTCTTCACCCCTATTCCTTCTAACATGGCTGCCGAAACTTCGCCCGTGTAAGCGCCAGAAGCGGCTTGATGCATGTTCTGTGCGGCCACATCAATTGATGTGCCAGCCGTTTGATCAACTGCTGCAGCTAGATGTACGTATGGCGTAGCGATAGCTACATGCACACCTGCATTAAACGTTTGTGCTTTTAACGCATCTATAAGCTCTTTGCTTTGTGTGGCGTCAAGGTTCATTTTCCAGTTACCCGCTACAATTTGTTTTCTCATGGTTAAGGTTGGTTATTTAAGTGTATCAATGCAAATAAGGCATAGTTAATCATGTCTTGGAAGTTGGCTTCTAGACCTTCACTGACAAGCGTTTTGCCTTCGTTATTTTCAATTTGTTTTACGCGCAACAGCTTCTGTAGAATCAAATCGGTTAGGGAGCTAACGCGCATGTCACGCCATGCCTCGCCATAGTCGTGGTTCTTTAGCTCCATCAGGGCTTTGGTTGCTGCTGCGTGTTTGTTGTATTGGGCCATTACCTCATCGCTCGACATGTCGGGCTGTTCTGCGGCACCCAATTCCAATTGGATTAGTGCCATAATGGAATAATTTACAATGCCAATAAATTCAGATACTTCACCCTCGTCAACCTTTTTTGTTTCAAGTTGTTGCAGGGTTCTAATGCGTTGGGCTTTGATAAAAATCTGATCGGTCAGGGAAGTGGGGCGAAGTATGCGCCACGCACAGCCGTAATCTTTCATTTTTTGCTCAAACAATGACTTACATGTTGTTGCTGCAGTAAGATATTGTACTTCGGTTTGTGCCACCTGATTTGATTTGTTGTAAATTTCGCTCAAAAATGAAAATGTTTTCATTTTAAACCAACTAATTTAGGCGCTATTTATGAACATCTCGTGTAAAGGCAAGCTTATAGACCTGACAACACCTAAAATAATGGGGGTTCTTAACCTCACCCCAGACTCCTTTTACGATGGTGGTTCATACAACAACAAAGACCGTGCACTTGCCCAAACGGAAAAAATGCTTCTGGAAGGTGCTACATTTATAGATATTGGAGGAGCAAGCTCAAAACCCGGATCAGTTGAGATTTCAACTGATGAAGAATTGGCTCGGGTATTGCCTGTCATTGAGGAAATACACAAAACATTTCCAGAAACGCTCATTTCCATAGACACCTACAGAAGTGATGTTGCCAAACAAGCCGTAGCAGCAGGTGCTGCCATGGTCAACGATATTTCGGGTGGTAATCTAGACGCTAAAATGCTAAAAACTGTTGGTGTACTCGGCGTTCCTTATGTTGCCATGCACATGCAGGGCACCCCGCAAAACATGCAAGACAATCCCAGCTATGACACTATATTAACGGATATTAGATCGTTTTTTGCTGCAAAAATTGATGCGGCGCACAAGGCAGGCATCCACGACATCATCATTGATCCGGGCTTTGGATTTGGCAAAACACTAGAACACAACTACTCGTTACTGAAAAATATAAGCAGTATTCAAATGGACGGCATCCCCATGCTGATTGGGGTGTCGCGCAAGTCGATGATATATAAACTGCTTCAAATAGAAGCTGCTGACGCACTCAACGGAACAACTGTATTAAACGCCGTTGCCTTGCAGCAAGGCGCGCAAATTCTACGTGTACACGACGTCAAAGAAGCCCATCAAGCCGTGCAACTCATTGAAAAACTTAAGTATGCTTAACCAATTATTCGTAATTTTATAGGATGTTTGATTTTTTAGATTTTAATATACTGGACATCATCGATATTGTGTTGGTAGCGATGTTGCTCTTCTATGCTTACCGCCTTGTTAAAGGAACGGCAGCCATCAATATTTTTGTGGGCATTGTTATACTCTATTTGATTTGGAAAATCACTGATGCCTTGAATATGGAATTGCTCAGCAACATACTTGGGGGCTTTATGAGTGTTGGGGTATTTGCTCTTATCGTGGTTTTTCAACAAGAAATTCGCAAACTGCTATTGATGTTGGGGTCTTCAAACTTGGCAAATCGAAAGACAATAAATCGCTATTTTAAAATATTTAACACCAAATCAAATGATATTGAATCCTCGCTTAATATTGACGCCCTAGTAAAAAGTTGTGCTTCACTCAAAAAACAAAAAACAGGTGCGCTTTTGGTTCTCGAACGCAACAGCAGCTTGGACTTCCTTAAATCCTCGGGGGTAGAAGTAAACATGGAAATTTCCGTTCCTGTAATTGAAAGTATCTTTCACAAAAGTGCACCCCTACACGATGGTGCAGCCATCATTGAAAACAACAACATCACAACAACACGTGTTGTGCTTCCCGTATCCAACAAAAGTGGGCTACCAAAAAAATTCGGCTTAAGACATAAGGCTGCGGTTGGAATAACGGAAAAAACAGATGCGGTGGTATTGGTGGTTTCTGAAGAAATAGGGGCTATTAATTACTTTAAGGACGGAGAAAAAATTTCTTTTGGCTCATATAAAGAACTGCATGACATCATTGCCAAAGACATGGCTTAGATGACTGCTTCAGCATTAACAAATTGAACCTCATATAGGTTCTTGTAATAGCCACCCTCAATTTTCAATAACGCGCTGTGTGTTCCCGACTCCACAATCTTTCCTTTGTCCAAAACAATAATGCTGTCTGCACGCTGTATGGTGGCGAGTCTGTGGGCAATTACAAGAGAGGTTTTGCCTTTGGTAATTTCTTTGGTAGCCTTTTGGATAAGCTTTTCTGCATGTGTATCAATTGAAGAGGTGGCCTCGTCTAAAACCAAAATCTTAGGCTGGATGACATAGGCTCTTAAAAAAGCAATCAATTGGCGCTGCCCTGTTGACAGCATGCCGCCGCGTTCTTTTACATTAAAATGATAACCGTCTGGAAGGCTTGAAATAAAATCGTGAACACCGATTTTTTTGGCAGCTGCAATCACATCGTCTTCAGAAATGGAAGTATCCCACAGCGTTATGTTGTTGTAAATGGAATCGGCAAAAAGGAAAACATCTTGCAGCACCACACCGATTTGCTTGCGCAGCCAAGAACGGTCATAGTCTTCAATATTTACACCATCCAGGGTTACCTGTCCACTTTCAACCTCATAGAAACGGCTTAGAATATTGATAAGCGTTGACTTTCCAGCGCCAGTGGCACCAACTACGGCTACGGTTTCACCAGGTGCCATATCAAACGATATGCCGTGTAAGACCGTTTCATCTTCTTCGTAAGAAAACGTTATGTTTTCAAAAGCAACCTGACCTGAAATTTCATTTTTGGGGATTTGACCATTGCTTGAAATCGAATCTTCCGTATCAAGCACTGCCATTACACGGCGAACCGCCACCATACCCATTTGAAGAGTATTGAACTTATCCGCAATTTGTCGCAGTGGACGAAACAGCATTTGTGACAACTGAATAAACAAAAAGATAATACCAAGTGTAATTCCCGATGAGCCCGCAATAACATTCAGTCCACCAAACCACACAAGAAGCCCGATGGTAACCGAGGTGGAGAGTTCTGCAATAGGAAAGAAAATGGAGTTATACCAAACGGTTTTTAACCACGCTTTGCGGTGTTTGTCATTGATGTCTTTAAATGCGGCTGACTCCACGCTCTCACGACCAAATAATTGCACAATGCTCATGCCTGAAATGCGTTCTTGCACAAAACTATTGAGGTTGGCTACTTGTGTGCGCACTTCATCGAAAGCGGATTTCATCGCTTTTTGAAACTGTCGTGTTGCAAATAGAATTACAGGTAAAACAGCAAAAACAATGATCGATAACTTCCAACTTATTGTCCACATCACCACAATAACCACGAGCATCTTTAAAAGGTCTGCAATGATCATAAACAAGCCTTGGCTAAAAATTCCTGAGATGGTCTCGATATCACTTACCACACGAGTAACCAAACGCCCCACTGCTGACTTGTCGTAATAAGCCATTTTAAAATGTATCATATGGCGATAGAGCGTATTACGTAAATCGAAAATAACGTGTTGCCCAAGCCAGTTGGCGTAATAGATAAACACAAACTGAAAAACAACTTCAAGCACCAAGGTCAGCGCCATAAGCCCAATAAGAAGCAACATACCATCGTAATCCTTCAGGGTAATATAATCGTCTATGGTAATCTTAAGTAGGTAAGGGCTTAGTGTAGAAAACCCAGATAACAAAACCGCCGATACCAACACGAGTATAAAAGTGATGCGGTAGGGCTTTGCAAAAGCCAAAAGACGTTTAAACAAGCTTACTTCCAAAATGCTATTCGATGCTTTTTTATCCATTTGTTTCAAAGATAGTGTTTGGGTATTGAACTTGCGTCAAAAATAATCCATGTGCAGGTACCGAACTTCCTGCTTTGGTTCTGTCCTCGCTATTAAGAATCGCTTGAAAATCAGCCAAGCTTGATTTACCAGTACCAACATCTAGCAGCGTACCCACTATGGCACGCACCATATTTCGCAAAAAGCGGTTGGCCGAAATATGAAAAACCCATTCCGAATCTGATTGTTCCCAATAAGCCTCAGTGACTTTACAGTCATATGTTTTTACATCTGTCTTGGAGCGAGAAAAGCATTTAAAATTGGTGTGGTTCAAAAGCAATTTGGCCGCGGCATTCATGGCATCCCAGTCTAGTGTAGTAGTAAACGTATAGGCCAACTCGTGTGCAAACGGGTATTTGTGCTGCACCAAATGGTAGGCATAGCTCCGTGACATTGCATCAAAACGTGCGTGGGCATCTGCTTTTACGGGGTGTATGTCTGTAACGGCAATGTCGTGGGTTAGAAATTTATTTAGTCGGTGCGCAAGTTGTTTGACCTCTTCAGTATTGATCGCTAAGTCTACATGTGCGAACATTTGCTTGGCGTGTACGCCTGTATCTGTTCTACCAGCAGCGAGTACAGCCGTTTCTTTGCCCAATAAAGTACTTAGGGCATCTTCCATTTGCTGCTGTACCGTAGAGGCATTGGGTTGGCGTTGCCATCCGTGATATGCAGTTCCTTTGTATGAAAACTCTAAAAAATAACGCAAAGGTGTAATTTTGTACAAAGATGATGAAAAAGATATTGTTGCTTTCAGATACACACAGTTTTTTAGATCCACGGGTTTTGGGCTATGCGGAGGCGGTCGATGAAATTTGGCACGCTGGCGATATTGGCGCTTTTGAAGTGACAGATGCCCTAGAAAAAATCAAACCGCTCAAAGCGGTGTATGGCAACATTGACAATGCACGTATCAGAAGTCAATTTGATGAGGACTTATTCTTTACCGTCGAGGGCGTGCGCGTGTTTATGACCCATATTGGTGGCAAACCACCTCGCTATGCAAAGGGCATTGTAGAAAAACTGCAACGTCTAAAACCAGATATATTTATATGTGGTCATTCCCATATACTAAAAGTTGCTTTTGACAAAAAACACAACCTACTGTTTATGAATCCCGGTGCAGCAGGCAAACACGGCTTTCATAAAAAACAAACCATGATACGTTTTGAAATCGAAGCGGGAAAAGCAAAAAATCTTGTTGTGATTGAACTAGGAGATAAACCGAGAAAAAATTTGTGACCACCGGTAGCGCATAATAAAACGGGCTTCCTGCTTCGTAACAAGCTTAGGTTTACAAGTAAACCAAGCGCCTAAAAATCCACCTAAAGCCGCAAGCAAACTACCCCGCTGGTTGAACGACCACTTAATAGATGCCAAAACGCCCAAAAAGAATCCATAGCCCAATTCATAGAACAAACGGCCTTTGGAAACAGCACCTTTATAATTGTATTTTGCTCCTGTGGGCCGTAAGTGTTTAACAAGTAATTCCTTATCTATTTTAACCTGATACCCACGCTGCAATGCCAATAATTCGTCTAGGGTATCCCAACCCAATGCTACTCGTAAGCCACCCACATCTGTATAGCAAGCCTTTGAATAGGCCTTAATAGGGCCTCTAAGGTGATTGTTACGTGAAATAGATTCAACTTCCCATGCGTCTTTATTAGGAATGGTCAGCAGGCCGCCAAACATACCCAGCTTATCATTACTATTAAAAGCGTAGTTGAGTTTCTCTAAATAATTATCTGGGAAAAGAATATCAGCATCAAACTTGCAAACCACGTCCCAATCAGCGGAAAGCACATCAAAACCACGCATAAATGCCCGTACTACCTTTTCTCCAGGTGCGTGAGTAGATGCCTTATCTGACGTGATAAGCTTCAAATTGGGGTACGCATCGGCGAGTTTACGTATAATGACAACAGAATTGTCCGTTGAGCCATCGTCAACAACAACCAACTGCTTGGCTGGATATGTTTGATTTAATAAAGAAGTAAGAGACTGTTTTACAAAAGCTTCTTCGTTGAATACGGGAACTACAATGGAAATATCCATTCAGATTTTAAAAAATTAAATACAAAAATAAAAAAAGTTGTATGTTTGCCCTAACGGCAAATACTTCAGCCGGCATACAATATACAATTACCATTACACACATGTTTGAATTATCAGAGTTAAAAGCTAAAAAGCTTGCTGAATTGCAGGAAATTGCAAATGAGCTAGGTATTAAAAAAATTACTGCACTTAAAAAAATTGAACTCACTTATCGCATTATTGATCACCAGTCTACACTTCCAGACGAAGGTGAGCAAAAGGAGGAGCAAAAAGCGCCTGCTAAAACTGAAACTACTGAGAATAAAAAGCCAGTCAGAGAAAAGAGAGAAAATAAGAAAAACTACAGGGACAATAAAGAATCCAAGGATTCCACGGACAAAAAACCTAAGCAAAGAATCGATAAAAAATCGGATCAGCCTAGACAGAAGCAACAGCACAATAAGGGCAATGGCAACAATAACAACAATAACAACAGGGGAAATCGCCACCAAAATGGAAATGATACCACTGAAAAAGGCAATCACAACAAAGATCACCGCAACCGCTATCGCCAGCCCGATTACGAATTTGAGGGGATTATAGAAAGTGAAGGTGTTTTGGAGATGATGCAAGAAGGCTACGGCTTTTTACGCTCGTCAGACTACAACTATCTTACTTCCCCTGATGATATTTATGTATCGCAGTCGCAAGTACGTTTGTTTGGCCTTAAAACAGGAGATACCGTATTGGGACATATTCGTCCACCAAAAGAAGGTGAAAAATACTTTCCACTTATCAAGGTGTCGTTGATTAATGGGCTTTCCCCCGATATCGTGCGTGATCGTGTTTCATTTGAACACCTTACTCCGCTATTCCCACAGGAAAAGTTTAACCTTGCTGACAAGCAAAGCACCATCTCAACAAGAGTAATGGACTTGTTTTGTCCAATTGGAAAAGGACAGCGTGGTATGATTGTGTCGCAACCAAAAACAGGTAAAACGATGCTGTTAAAGGACGTGGCCAATGCTATTGCAGCTAACCACCCAGAAGTATATCAAATCATCTTGCTCATTGACGAACGTCCAGAGGAAGTTACGGATATGCAACGCAACGTTAAGGGTGAGGTTGTGGCCTCCACTTTTGATGAGCCAGCAGACCGTCACGTAAAGGTGGCCAACATCGTGCTTGAGAAAGCCAAGAGATTGGTAGAGTGTGGTCATGACGTGGTTATCCTGTTGGATTCCATCACCCGTCTAGCACGTGCTTACAACACGGTACAGCCTGCGTCTGGTAAGATATTGAGTGGTGGTGTAGATGCCAATGCGCTACACAAACCCAAGCGTTTCTTTGGAGCAGCGCGTAATATTGAAAATGGCGGATCGCTATCGATTATTGCAACGGCACTAACCGAAACAGGATCTAAGATGGACGAGGTTATTTTTGAAGAATTTAAAGGAACAGGTAACATGGAACTACAGCTAGACCGCCGTATCTCCAACCGCCGTATATTCCCAGCCATTGACTTGGTGTCTTCAAGCACGCGTCGTGACGACATCTTGTTGGATGAAAAAACCATTCAACGCATGTGGATTATGCGCAAATACCTGGCCGACATGAACCCTGTGGAAGCCATGGAGTTTATCAACGACCGCATCAAGAAATCACTCAACAACGAAGAGTTTTTGATTTCAATGAATGCATAAGCCATTTGCTTACATACATTAAAAAAGGCGTCCAAATGGACGCTTTTTTTGTTGGTTGTTTCTTTGAATGCAATAGCTTGTTAAGAGATTTCTACATGTCTAATTTTTACAGCACTGCTGTTCGGTTGGATTTCGTAACCAAGCCTGCCACTAACAACCTTAACAAAAGAAGCGCCTAAGAACATGATTTGAGATGTGTAGTACACACATAGCATCAGCAGGGCCAAAACACTAGCGGAACCAAAAGTAGAAGACACATGACTATGCGCTATAACCATCCCTATGCCTACTTTTCCAAAAACAAAAAGCAGTGCAGTAATCGCACCACCAATAAGCGTCGCCTTCCAGTTTAAAATTGCATCACCCAATAACCTAAACATCAATGCAAAAACAATACCCATTACTGCAAACGAAAGTAGGTGTTCATAGACATATAAAAAAGCATAATTACTGTGAAAATTTTCAGCATACTTTATAAAGAAGCTGCCTACAAGCGTACTGATTAAAATGATGGAAAAAGATGCAATCAAGAATAAGAAAGACATGATGTGTTTGGAAAAATATTTAAGTATGCTACTTTTTGGCTTGGCCTTGATATTCAAAATATTATTAAACGAATTGTGGATTTGAGTAAACATACCCGAAGCACTTAAGGCTAAAGTAAAAAAGCCAATAATTGTTGTTATGAAACCATTATGTTGGGTGTGCTGATTTTTGATAATCGCTTGTAACTGTTTTGCTGCATCATTGCCCAAGGCATCTTTTAACTCATGTTGAATTTCACCTGAAACGGCTTGCTCACCAAAAAATAAGCCCAAAAGCGAGGTGATTATGATGACAATGGGCAATAGGGAAAATACAGCGTAGTAGGCCAAAGAGGCTCCTTCCTGAAAGGTATTGCTGCTGAGAAAAGTATGGAAGACTTCTTTAAAAAAGGGAATCATGGGGATTGGGGGTTCACTCACCACTAAATTAGTAAAAAATACAAGCACAAAAAAAAGGCACCTTATTGAGGCTATCTTATTGGGTTATTGGTCTTCTTCAGCTGCCATCACGGTTACCTTATCACTCATTTTTTTCCAATGTTTATTTCGCAATATGCCGTAGAGAACCGTTTTACTCCCGCGAAAACTAAACTTCACGTTATTATCAAAATCTGTTCCCAAGATGCGGTAATCCACATTTGGCTGATTTGCCATACAATCGCTAATGGCTTTTGTAAAGACCGTTGGGCCTGTCATTTTGTGCGTATCATTAGGATAAGTATTCTGTTTCAGGTTCAAAATCATCAGTTCCATAGTTCTTTTTAGAAAAGGATGGTTGGCTTCAAAAAACATGACATATTGTAAAAAGAATTTTTTGTTTCCTTCATGGGAAATAACAGCAACGTCGCCAGCTTTGATGAAATCATCAATCTTGGAGGAGATAAGGCTATCTATGTCTAGATAGACACCTCCCTTTTTATACAATATCGCATACCTCAAAAAATCCGCTTTTGCAGCACCTATGTTTATGCGCTCAAAAAGTAAACTTATTTTTTCTCCATATGCTTCACGTATAAAATCTGAGGCGCGTTTGTCATCGTAAAATTCGTAAGTATAGCTTGGGTTTTTTTGCTTTAACCTTCTTATATGCCAACGAAAAACAAATGGCAGCTTTGCCGTTTTATAAGTTTGATATATCATTTTAGGAATTGCCATATAATGGGGTGCTTTTCAGTAAAACGCAAAATTGATTTCATATAAACCCAAGAAACATGAATAGGATATTACTATTGAGGAACAGGGTAGGAATTTATTCACCACTAAATTAGCAAAAAATATAAGGGCATAAAAAAAGGCATCCATACATGGACCCCTTTTATTAAATATGTAAAAGCTGTATTAAAGCGCTCCCAAGTGCTTGGTGAGCTTAGACTTTAAGTTAGCTGCTTTGTTATCGTGAATGATGTTGTTTTTTGCCAACTTATCAATCATAGAAACAACAAGAGGAAACTGCTTTTCAGCTTCTTTCTTTTTTTCCAATGCTTTGAAATCACGAATGGCGTTACGAGTTGTTTTGTGCTGAAAACGATTACGCTGACGCTTGGTTTCGTTTGAACGAATTCTTTTTAAGGCGGATTTATGATTTGCCATAGTTTATGTTTAGTAGCCCGTAGGGGAATCGAACCCCTCTTACCAGGATGAAAACCTGGCGTCCTAGCCGATAGACGAACGGGCCCTTCGGATTAACGAGGTGCAAATTTATATGATACCTAACAAACTTGCAACATATATTTTGATTAGTATGCTTTTGCGAATAAAACCCGCTGATTTGAGGGTTTGCCAGAGTACACACAACTGCCCTGCTCCGTCTTACCGTCAATAGGAATACAACGGATGGTTGCTTTGGTCGCTTCTTTAATCGCCAATTCGGTCTCAGCAGTGCCATCCCAGTGCGCTGCAACAAATCCACCTTTTGAAGCTAAAACTTCCTTAAAAGCATCAAAATCATCAACTGCCGTGGTGTGTTCGGCCCTATAATCCTTGGCGCGATCAAACAAAGCAACTTGTATGGCTGCTAGTGTGGTTTTTACCTCAGCAACCAAATCTTCTTGCGCAACACTTGATTTGCTTAACGTGTCCCGACGGGCAAGCTCAACCGTGCCATTGGCAACGTCTCTTGGTCCAACACCAATACGCAGCGGCACCCCTTTGAGTTCATATTCATTAAACTTAAAACCGGGTTTGTGGGTATCGCGGTTGTCAAAATGTACGCGGATATCTTCATTACGCAGGGCTTCCACTATGGGAGCTACTGCTTCTGATACCATTTTTTGTTCTTCCTCGCCCCTGTAAATGGGTACGATTACCACTTGATGCGGTGCCAATGCTGGCGGTAGGACTAGCCCATTGTCGTCGCTGTGCGTCATGATAAGTGCACCCATCAATCGTGTAGACACACCCCAAGAGGTTGCCCAAACGTGTTCCAAACCACCTTCTTTGGTAGCGTATTTTACATCAAATGCCTTGGCGAAATTCTGTCCCAAAAAGTGAGAAGTGCCAGCTTGCAAGGCTTTTCCATCTTGCATAAGTGCCTCAATACAATAGGTTTCTACTGCACCAGCAAAGCGTTCAGCAGCAGATTTAACGCCTTGTATGACAGGAATGGCCATATGTTGCTCTACAAAATCAGCATACACTTGGTTCATTTGTTTTGCTTCTGCTAGTGCTTCTGCTTCTGTGGCGTGGGCAGTATGCCCCTCTTGCCATAAAAACTCTGCCGTGCGCAAGAACAATCGGGTGCGCATTTCCCAACGCACCACATTAGCCCACTGGTTAAGCAATATGGGCAAGTCACGATAGGATTGAATCCAGTTCTTATAGGTGTTCCAAATAATGGCCTCACTAGTGGGACGTACAATAAGTTCTTCTTCTAGTTTTGCTTTGGGGTCAACGCGGAGTTTTCCGGGCTTGTCTGGATCATTTTCAAGGCGATAGTGTGTTACTACAGCACATTCTTTGGCAAAACCCTCGGCGTTCTGCTCCTCTGCTTCAAACAAGCTCTTAGGAACAAACAGCGGGAAGTAGGCGTTACTGTGTCCTGTTTCTTTAAATCTTTTGTCCAATATGGCTTGCATACGTTCCCAAATCGCATAGCCATAAGGTTTGATGACCATACAGCCTCTAACGGCGGAAGTTTCTGCTAAATCGGCTTTTACAACCAGTTCGTTATACCATTTTGAATAGTCCTCGGCTCGTTTTGTTAAATGTTTACCCATAAGTTTGGCACAACTTTTGATTTTTTGTGTGTTGTAGTGCAAAACTACTTAAATTTGAGTGTTAATTTAAACTTTGTGTCATGCGTACTTTTTTACAACCCGGCTTAATCAGAAGTTCTGTTCTTTTTTCAATAGTACTATTGGCACTATTTCTCACGGGCTGTAGTGGCTATCAAACCGTTTCTTACTACGGCGATGGCATCTATGACGATGAAATTGTACAGCAGCCCAGACAAGTTGCTGCTCCTGTGAATAACAATGCCCAGCAAAACAACGGCTCTTATTACAAAAATTATTTTGCTGATAAAGCTTCTCAAGGCATTCAAAACGATTATATGTTCACAGACGTTGATCAATACCAAGATGCGACCCCACAGCAAAGCAGTGCTGGCAACTACCAAGCACATGGCTCATGGGGAGATCAAGTAGACAGAGTCAACATCAATGTAATTTACAACAGACCATTTGGTTGGAATATGGGCTGGGGCTGGTACAATGCGCCATACACATTTGGGCGTTCATCGTTTTGGGGTTATAATTATCACCCGTGGTATTTTACATATAATTACCATCCTTTTTACAATCCTTACCGCTGGGGTTATATAAATCCGTATTACAGACCCGGCTGGAACAACTGGGGATTTAACAATCCCTACTACAGACCCGGTGTGGATCGAGCATACTATACTCCCGTTAGGTACAGCAGGCTGAATGGCAGCAGAGGGTTCTCTAGAACAAACCTCACCAACAGGACTATAAGCAGCGCAGACAATCGTACCGGTGTTTCCAACAACAACACCCAACGACGCACAAACGCACGAGGTACCACAACAACAAGACGTGTTTCGGGCAACAATACCACACAGCGTTATAACGACTCGGGCAGCAACACAAACTCAAGTCAAAACAGCAGAACGACAAGAAGGTATAGTAACGAAAGTTCTACGTCATCAAACAATTCCAGTTACAGAAGCTCCTCCTCATCCTCGAACTCAAGTTACAGACGTTCAACGCCTAGTAGTTCAACAAGGTCAACTTCAAGCAGTTCCTCTCGAAGTTCCTCTGGCTCATCTAGAAGAAGATAAATCAGGATTGGATTCAATAGTCTTTTAGAAAAATTAAAGAATAAAGAGATGAAAAAGATAAAGTTATTTGCATTGATTTTTAGCGCCCTACTAACAAGTAGTAATGTGTTAGCCCAATCTGTTGGTGAGGTTGCTAGGTATGCCTCAGAACAACTAAACGGGACTGCACGCTACCAAGCCATGGGGGGTGCTTTTGGGGCACTTGGTGGGGATTTATCATCTATATCAAACAACCCAGCCGGATCAAGTGTATTTGCTTTTAATGAGGCTGGCGCTACCATGGGCGTGCAGTCGTTTTCAACAGATGCCAACTACCTTGGGGGATTTAGTAATGCTGAAAAATCATCTTTTGATATCAGCCAAGCAGGGTTTGTTCTGGTACTTGCCAATCCTTCTAGTAAATGGGACAAGGTCGCATTTGGTTTTAATACACAAACTGTCAATAACTTTGATAAAAACCGATATGCGCAGGGTATAAACAACAAAAATGGGCTTGTTGATTATTTTAGTGAAATGGGTAACATAACACTTGATAACGATATACCAAATAGTGATTTTAATTTATCAAATTCACAAGATTATGAATATTCTTATTGGGGCAGGGAAGTTGGTCAATATGCGCAGCACGCCTATATGGCGCTCGACACTAGACTAATAGAGTATTTTGAACCAGACAACGCACTACCGTATTACGGCTATTATGATTCAAAAACAGGTGGCATTGATCAATTTCTTGAGTTAAATACCACTGGAGGGCAACAAGTTTATAATTTAAACTTTAGTGGCCGTTATATGAAAAAGTTATCCTTAGGATTTAACATTAATATATATGCTATTGATTACGCAGAGTCTAAACATACTTCTGATTTATATAATGACAATGCAAGTTTTTTACACCAAGTCGACTTCGTTCAAGACCTCAATACGTTTGGCACAGGGGTTTCGTTTCAATTTGGCGCCATCTTCAAGGCAACAGATCTGTTACGCTTAGGATTAAACTACACCAGTCCTACTTATTATGAATTGGAAGACGAGTATAGCGAGAGTTTAGATGTGCGTTACAATGAAACTTTTGAAGGTAGAAATGCGCGTTTCATTAGCCCAAATGTGATAAATATAGTCGACCCTTACAAATTTAAAACTGCTGGTAAAGTTCAAGGAAGTGCAGCACTTGTTTTGGGCAAAAGAGGAATCTTAAGTGTAGATTATGGGAAGAAAAATTACGCCGCCTCTAGTGTTAAGTTACCCTATGCTGAAGACACCAATGCCTTAAATAGTGATATAAATAAAACGCTTGACGATGCTACTTATTTACGTGTTGGTGGAGAGGGTCGTATTGGAGACTTAAGCCTTCGCGCAGGTTATTGGCAAGAGCAAAGTCCGTATAAAAACAAGGTAATCATGGATGATTTTAGCGGGTTTTCACTTGGTATGGGAATTCGTTTTGGGAGTGGTTCACTAGATTTGGCCTACACAAAAAGCACACAAGAATATGCCCAACAGCTCTATTACACAGGCCTAACAGACAGTGCTAGCATAAACGAAAATGCGGGTCAGGTAGTGCTTACCTACAACGTTCGCTTCTAAAAAGTTTAATTTTTACGAATGTAGTATCTTTGTACTCTTATGAAAGATGCTATGAAATTTGACCGATTGCTCAAAGAAACGCTAGAGGATATTCATGATGACCATTTAAGTGGCAACATTAACACGCCATTACGTGACGATGCGTTTGAATTATCCGATGAAGAAAAAATAAGTAAAATAGAGCAAGACGTTAGACGTATTTTGGAAACGCTTGGTATGGATCTGACTGATGACAGTATGGAAGGAACTCCCAAGCGCGTTGCCAAAATGTTTGTCAACGAACTTTTTGCTGGTCTTCACCCAGACAACAAACCCAGTGCTTCAACCTTTGACAACAAATACAAATACGGAGAGATGCTGGTAGAAAAAAACATCACCCTCTACTCTACTTGTGAGCACCATTTGCTCCCCATAGTTGGAAAAGCACACGTGGCTTACATCTCAAATGGCACCGTGGTGGGCTTATCAAAAATGAACCGCCTTGTGGACTACTTTGCCAAGCGTCCGCAAGTACAAGAACGCCTAACGCTGCAAGTTGTTAAATCCCTACAAGAGGTATTAAACACCGACGACGTTGCCTGTGTGATTGATGCAAAACACCTGTGTGTGAATGCACGTGGAATACGGGATATTGACAGCAGCACGGTTACAGCTGAATTTGGTGGTGCCTTTAAAAATCCAGACGTAAAGAAAGAATTTTTAGGTTATCTAAACCTTGACACCTCCTTTTAACGCATGAGCGAAACAATATCATCGCTGCATATTTTCAATTCCTTAAGTGGAAAGAAAGAGCAATTCGTACCCATTGAAGACAAACATGTGGGGATGTATGTTTGCGGGCCAACCGTTTACAGCAATGTGCACCTTGGCAATTGCCGCACTTTTATTTCCTTTGATTTGGTATTTCGTTACCTCAAGTATTTGGGTTATTCGGTACGTTATGTGCGCAACATAACTGATGCAGGACACTTAGAGCACGATGCAGATGAAGGCGAAGATCGCATATCTAAAAAGGCGCGTTTGGAGCAAATAGAGCCCATGGAAGTGGTGCAACGTTACACCGTTGATTTTCACAAAACTCTTGCTGCCTTTAATACGCTTGCGCCAAACATAGAACCCACAGCAACGGGGCACGTTATTGAGCAAATAGAAATTGTCAAAGAAATAATCGCATCTGGATACGCTTACGAAGTCAACGGTTCGGTTTATTTTGATGTTGAAAAATTCAATACCACCAATACCTATGGAGCCTTGAGTGGACGTAAACTTGAGGACATGATTCACAATACCCGTGCACTCTCTGGTCAAAGCGAGAAAAAAGCACCGCAAGATTTTGCCTTGTGGAAAAAAGCGGAGCCCCAGCACATCATGCGATGGCCTTCCCCTTGGGGAGACGGTTTTCCAGGCTGGCATTTGGAATGTACGGCCATGAGTACAAAGTATTTGGGAGATCAGTTTGACATTCACGGAGGCGGTATGGACTTAAAGTTTCCTCATCACGAATGTGAAATAGCACAAGCCAAAGCAGTGAACAAAAAGAACCCTGTAAACACATGGATGCACGCCAACATGCTTACCCTTAACGGTAAGAAAATGGCAAAATCCACTGGAAACAACATATTGCCAAACGAACTTTTTGATGGATCAAATGCATTGCTATCGAAACCTTTCTCGCCTGATGTGACCAAGTTTTTTATGCTGCAAGCGCATTATAGAAGTGTGTTGGATTTGAGTAGCGACGCTCTTAAAGCTGCTGAAAAAGGGTACAACCGCCTTATCAACGGCATTAAGCTGCTGTCGCAGCTACCACAAAGTAATGAGAGTAGTGTGGACATAAGTACATCTATTCAAGCTTTTTACGACGCCATGAACGATGATTTCAATAGTCCTGTATTGATTGCTGAGTTGTTCGAAACCGTTAAGCTTATCCATCGTGTAAATGAGGGAGAAGAAAAATTAATGGCGGCCGATATAGAAACATTACAAAAAACCATTGATGCCTTTGTTTTTGACGTTTTGGGGCTAACACTAGATGCCTCATCAAAAGAAGACAATGCCTTTTTGGATAAAGCGTTAGATGTGCTTATTGAAATGCGAAATCAAGCCAGAGCGTCCAAAGATTTTGCAACTTCAGATCGCATTCGCGATGCCCTATTGGAAAAAGGAATTCAACTCAAAGACGGTAAAGACGGCACCAGCTATACCTTGATGTCATGAAAAAGGTGCTCATTTTTCCTTTTGTGCTGCTCATTCGTATTTATCAAACCATTCTTTCGCCGCTATTGCCTTCCAGCTGTCGGTTTCACCCCACTTGCTCTCAGTATAGCCTCGAGGCTTTAAAGAAACACGGCCTCTGGAAAGGAACCCTACTGGCCATCAAACGCATCAGCCAATGCCATCCTTGGGGCGGGCAAGGACACGACCCCGTTCCCGATTAGGATAATATTTGCATTATATTTAACCAAAATTAAAATTCATGCTAGCACTCAAATTTTTATGGGCACCTGACCCAGTAGCCATCAGCCTTGGAAGCATCAGTATTTACTATTACAGCCTCATGTTTGTTATTGCATTTGCAGGTGGATTGTACCTCATGAAGTACATGTATAAAAAAGAAGTCGTTTCAGTCACACATCTAGATCCCTTATTGCTTTATATGGTCGTGGGAACCCTGTTAGGTGCACGACTTGGAGAGGTGTTTTTCTACAATTGGGATTATTTCCAAAACAACTTATTGGAAATCATTTTACCCTTTAAAATATCTGAAGAAGGTTGGAGGTTTGTTGGCTTTAGAGGCCTTGCTAGTCATGGCGCAGTCATTGGTATAATAACAGCCCTTTATTTATATATGCGGAAATTCAAATACGCCTCGCTATTGTGGCTGTTAGACCGTATTGCCATAACCGTTGCTTTGGGGGGTATATTTATTCGAATCGGGAACTTCTTTAATTCCGAGATTGTCGGAAAGTATACGGGCAGCAATTTTGGTGTTGTTTTTAAAAACAATGGTGAAACACTACCCCGGCACCCTGTTCAGCTATATGAATCTTTGGGTTATTTTATCGTATTTATCATCCTTTTTATGGTTTATAAAAACACCCAAAAAAGCAAACAAGAAGGGTTTTTGTTGGGCCTATTCTTTGCCCTACTCTTTGGTGTACGCTTTTTAGCTGAGTTTGTAAAAGAAAGTCAAGGTGGCTTCGGAGAACAGCTTGGCTATTTATCCACAGGACAATGGCTCAGCTTACCGCTAATCCTTTTGGGTATAGGGCTAGTTGTGTTTTCTGCTAGAAAAAAGGTTAGCTAAGAGTTTACTTTTTCTTGCGTGTGGTATCAAACATTACAGGTGTCGCAATAAACAGCGAGGAATACGTTCCTACCATTACACCAACAATAAGCGCAAACATAAATCCGCGAATTGCCTCACCACCAAAAATAAAGATGGCCAACAACACTACTAGCGTTGTTAAGGAAGTATTAATGGTTCTACTCAATGTGCTGTTAAGTGCGCTATTTACTGTTTTGTGACCTTCCCATGAAGTGTGCAGACGCGTAAACTCACGAATACGGTCAAACACCACCACAGTATCATTAAGCGAATATCCAATTACCGTAAGCACCGCAGCGATAAACGCTTGGTTAATCTCCATGCTAAAAGGCATAAAGGTGTAGGTAATAGAGAATACTCCCAATACGAGCAGTACATCGTGGAAAACCGCTGCAACAGCTCCCAAAGAGTATTGCCACTTGCGGAAGCGCAGTAAGATATACAAGAACACCACTATCAATGACCCAAATACAGCCAAAAACGAGTTTTTCTTAATATCATCGGCAATGGTTGGTCCAACCTTAATAGAGGACATAATACCTACCTGTTTGTCTTCAGCGCCATTAACAAAATCGTCATAGTTAAGGTTCTCTGGCAAGAAAGACGAAAGACCGCTAAATAAAGCTTGCTGAATTTCATCATCTACCTCAGTTCCTTCTACATCTACTTTGTAGTTGGTCGTAATTTTTAACTGGTTGTCCTCACCAAAAGTTTTGGCTTCGGTACTTCCGAGAAGGCTAACCAACTGTGATTGTGCATCTGTTGGATTAACCGCTTGTTCGAAACGAACTGTATAAGAACGTCCTCCTACAAAATCAACCCCTTGGTTGAGTCCTTGTGTGAATAAGGAAGCAATACCAGCAGCGATAAGCAAACCTGAAACAACATAAGCAAAGCCACGTTTTTTTAGGAATTTAATATCTAGGTTTCGGAATAAGTTTTTGGTTGCGCCCGTAGCAAATGCTAAAGCCTTTCCATTGGCCAAACGTCCATCAACAAGTAATCTTGTGACAAAAATGGCTGTTGACAAGGAGGTTGCAATACCTATAAGAAGCGTTGTTGCAAATCCTTTAATTGGGCCTGTTCCAAACACAAACAAGATAAATGCCGTAAGACCAGTGGTAATGTTGGCATCTAAAATAGAAGACAAGGCGTTTCTAAATCCATCCGATACTGCTTGCTTTTGTCCTTTGCCTTTGGCCAGCTCCTCGCGAATACGTTCAAAAATAAGTACGTTCGCATCAACCGACATACCAATGGTAAGTACAATACCTGCAATACCAGGCAGTGTGAGTACAGCACCTAATCCAGCGAGAATACCGAAAATAAGAATGATGTTTAAACTCAAGGCAATGTCTGCGTAAAGACCAGCACGACCGTAGTAGAAAATCATCCAAGCAAGTACGAGTAGTAGTGCAATTACGAATGAGTTAACACCACTTTCAATGGCCTCTTGCCCAAGTGATGGGCCTACGATTTCAGATTGAATAATTTCAGCAGCAGCTGGCAGCTTACCAGCTCTAAGTACGTTAGCCAAGTCAATGGCTTCATTGAGGGAGAATTGCCCTGATATTTCAGAACGACCGCCTGAAATAGCGCCCTTGGAAACTCCAGGAGCGGAATAGACTACATCGTCCAAAACTATGGCAATATTACTCTTTTCTTGGTATGCTTTACCGGTCATTTCTTCCCAGATACGTGCGCCCTTGCCATTCATTTGCATGGAAACGGCAGCAGCGCCCAATTGGTCATAGGTTTGTGCAGCATCTACAATAACACTTCCACTTAACGGTGGTTCGTTAGAACGGTTTGCCTTGATGACATATAAGTCAACTAAATCCGTTTTTTCATCGGGTATACCCCACAAAAACTTGGTATAACGCAGGTCTGCAGGCAACAAAGCACGTACGTCTGAACGGTTTAAATATGATTCAACTGTTGGTTGATCTTTAACATCAACTTGAATCAATACAGGACCACCGGCATAACCATAGCCTTTAACGTAGTCATAAATGGGGTTTACTACGGTTGTAATGGAATCTTGTGCAGCAGCCACATCAGAAAGCAAATCATCGATTTCTGAAACTTCTGTTTCGGCTTCTTCTTTTTCAGCCTCCACTACAGTTTTAAGCAATTCGTTTGCTTGCCCTAGAAAAGTACCAAACAACTGGTTAGAAGTAGTTTCCCAAAATTCAAGTTGGGCAGTACTTTGTAAGAGGTTTTTAACACGTTCAACATCTCTAGCACCAGGCAATTCGACCAAAATACGTCCTGAAGTACCCAAGCGTTGGATGTTAGGTTGGGTAACCCCAAACTTATCAATACGCTTACGCAATACTTCAAATGCAGAAACAATAGAAGCATCAATTTTTCTACGGATAACGGGCTTAACCTCGTCATCTGTCATGTTAAAGTTGATGTCATCGCTTAAGGTACGGTTGCCAAAAATATCTGGATTGGATAGGTTTTCATCGCCTTTTAATTCTTCAAAAGCCAAGAAAAAACTCTCCACATAGGTGTCATCAGATGATTTCTGCAGCACATCAGCTCTTGCAAGCGACTGATTGAACAATGGGTTTCGGCTATTTTCAGCCAAGCCTTTTAAGATGTCCTTAACGGAAACTTGTAGGATAACGTTTATACCCCCTTTGAGGTCTAAGCCTTTGTTTAGCTCGCGGTCTTTTGCTGTAGCGTAGTTAAAAACGCCAAATACCTTTTGTTCTGAAATAGAATCAAGGTAGTTGCGCTCGGCAATGTCTACGAGGGTGTAATAGTCTGCGTCATCTGTGTTGATGGAAGCTTGGGCATATGTCTTGGCGTCTGATTCAACTTTTGACGTAACAAAAGTGAATGATAGTTGGTAGAGGCTGACAAGGCCAAACAAAACGGTGAAAAATTTGATAAGTCCGTTATTCTGCATGATAAATTTTTTTGTGTCGTAATTGAGACGAGCAAATATAGCGCATCCGTACTGATTAACAAATTGCTAAAATTAGCTGTGTGATTTTACGAAAGTATGCTATCTAAAGCTGCATTCATATTACGTACCGCAGCAGCACTTTTATCAAAAGTAGCTTGCTCTTCGGCTGTTAAATTTACATCTACAATGGATTCTAAACCTGAACGTCCAATAACGCAAGGAACGCCAATGCAAATATCTTCTTGGTTGTACTCACCCTCTAAATAAACCGAGCATGGTATAATACGCTTTTGGTCATTGAGGATACTGTCAACCAAATAAGCTACGGATGCACCCGGCGCATACCACGCTGATGTTCCCAATAGCTTGGTTAATGTTGCACCACCAACCATGGTATCGGCCGCAACTTGCTTCAGTGCGTCCGCTTCTAGCATGGTTGAAACAGGAATACCGTTATAGGAAGCCAATCGCGTCAATGGAATCATGGTGGTGTCTCCGTGTCCACCAATTACCATTCCGTGAATATCGTTGGCTGGCTTATCTAGGGCTTGAGACAAATACGTTTTAAATCTTGAACTGTCCAAAGCGCCGCCCATTCCAATGATGCGGTTTTTTGGCAATCCCGTTTTCTTTAGTGTCAAATAAGTCATGGTATCCATGGGGTTGGAAACCACCACAATAATGGCCTCTGGGGAGTGCGCTAAGATATTTTCAGCAACAGACTGAACAATGCCAGCATTGATGCCAATTAATTCTTCACGTGTCATACCTGGCTTACGTGGAATACCAGAGGTAATTACAACAACATTGCTGTTTGCCGTTTTGGTGTAATCATTGGTCGTGCCTACAATTTTGGTATTAAACCCAAGTGTGGTAGCGGTTTGCATCATGTCAAGGGCTTTACCCTCGGCAAATCCATCTTTAATATCTAGTAATACGACTTCGCTCGCAATGCGTTGTGTAGCAATAGCATCTGCACAAGTAGCGCCAACGTTTCCGGCGCCAACTATGGTAACTTTCATGTGTTTGTTATTTTGGTTTTGTAAAAGTAAGACTTGAGCGCAAATACTAAAAGCTTATGCATCGATATTCGCATAAATCGCATTCTTTTCAATAAACTCACGTCTTGGCGGCACTTCGTCGCCCATGAGCATTGAGAAAACACGGTCAGCCTCGCCTCCGTTGTCTATGGTTACTTGACGTAATGTTCTAAATTCTGGGTTCATGGTGGTATCCCAAAGTTGTTCTGCATTCATTTCACCCAAACCTTTGTAACGCTGTACCGAAGAGCCCTGACCAAAATCTTGCATCAAACGATCACGTTGATCATCGTCCCAGGCATATTGCTTCTTTTGACCTTTTTTAACCAAATAAAGCGGCGGAGTTGCAATATAGATATAGCCGTTTTCAATAAGCTCACGCATATAGCGGAAAAAGAAAGTTAGTATAAGTGTTGAAATGTGACTACCATCGACATCGGCATCACACATAATAACCACCTTGTGGTAGCGTAACTTATCTAAATTCAACGCCTTGGCATCTTCTTCTGTTCCTATGGTTACCCCTAAGGCAGTGTAAATGTTTCGAATTTCTTCATTTTCAAACACCTTGTGTTGCATGGCTTTTTCAACGTTTAAGATTTTACCACGAAGCGGTAGTATGGCTTGGAAGTTTCGATCGCGCCCTTGCTTGGCAGTACCACCCGCCGAGTCACCCTCAACAAGGAAAACCTCACAAAGCTTCGGATCTTGTTCAGAACAATCTGACAGTTTACCCGGCAATCCACCTCCGCTCATCACGGTTTTGCGCTGTACCATTTCACGCGCCTTACGTGCAGCGTGACGCGCTTGAGCAGCTAAAATTACCTTTTGCACTATGGATTTGGCATCGTTGGGATGCTCCTCCAAATAATTTTCCAGCATTTCGGAAACAGACTGTGAAACAGCTGCACTTACTTCTCTGTTACCTAATTTGGTTTTCGTCTGCCCTTCAAATTGTGGCTCTGCTACCTTTACAGAAACAATAGCGGTCAGCCCCTCACGGAAGTCGTCTCCCGAAATTTCAAATTTAAGCTTGTCCAACATGCCCGATGTATCGGCATATTTCTTTAGCGTTGTCGTAAGACCGCGTCTAAATCCTGACAGGTGGGTACCCCCTTCGTGGGTATTGATGTTGTTTACATAAGAGTGTAGGTTTTCAGTAAACGAAGTATTATATATCATCGCAACTTCGACAGGGATGTCGTTTTTCTCTCCCTCCATTGAAATTACGTCTGTTGTAATGGGTTCTCTATTTGCATCAAGGAAACGAATAAATTCCTTTAGCCCTTCTTCTGAATGGAAAAGCTCTGAAACAACATCGCCTTTTTCATCTTTGTGACGGTGGTCGGTCAACTGTATTTTTATTCCCTTGTTCAAATAGGCAAGCTCACGCATACGGCTTGCGAGTGTGTCGTAGTTGTATTCGCGTGTTTGCGCAAAAATCGTTGGGTCTGGCGAAAAGGTCACCAATGTTCCAGTCTTGTCTGTATTACCTACCTGTTTGACAGGGTACTGAGCCTTACCTCTTGAATATTCTTGCTCCCATTCCTTGCCATCTCGGTATACGGTAGCTTTGAGCATATCAGAAAGTGCATTCACACAAGACACCCCTACGCCGTGTAAACCTCCAGAAACTTTATAAGAATCTTTGTCGAATTTACCTCCGGCACCAATTTTGGTCATTACAACCTCAAGTGCAGAAACGCCTTCTTTTTTGTGCATCCCTACGGGGATACCACGTCCGTTGTCTTCAACAGTAATGGAGTTGTCCTCGTTTATCTGCACGGAGATTAAATCACAATGACCGGCCAAAGCCTCATCAATGGAGTTATCTACGACTTCGTAAACAAGGTGGTGGAGTCCGCGTACGCCTACATCCCCAATGTACATGGACGGGCGCATACGCACGTGCTCCATGCCTTCTAATGCCTGTATGCTGTCTGCTGAATAATTCTGGTTCGGTTGGTCACTCATATGATTAAATTATGAATAAAAGCTATTCTCACAAATTTACGGGAAAAGCCCCACTTTAATGGTAAAAGTGCGGCTTTTCGTTAGTCAAGTTATCAACACAATCTGTGTAAAAATTACTCGTAAGCATCCATATGTACGCTTCCTATGGCACGCCCAGAAGGTTCGTTCATATTTTGGAAGGATGCATCCCATGCCAATGCAGTTGGTGTACTGCATGCTATCGAAGGAACAGAGGGAACTGTAAGTGCTGCTGCCCGTGACGGGAAATGATCTTCAAAAATGCTGCGGTAATAATATTCTTCTTTTGTTCTAGGTGGTTGGGCTGGAAAACGATGGGTCACCTGCTCCATTTGCGCGTCCGTTACAGACGATTCTACCAATTCTTTTAGGGAATCTATCCAGTTGTAGCCTACGCCGTCGCTAAACTGCTCTTTTTGACGCCAAGCAACAGACTCGGGCAATTCATCTTCAAATGCTCTACGAAGCACCCATTTTTCCATACGCTCGGGTGTAATCATCTTGTCCTTTGGATTGATACGCATGGCAACATCCATAAATTCTTTATCCAAAAATGGTACACGACCCTCAATACCCCAAGCTGCCAGCGATTTGTTGGCTCTTAAGCAATCGTATTGATAGAGTTTTTCGAGCTTTCTAACGGTCTCTTTGTGAAATTCTTCTGGGCTGGGCGCTTTGTGGAAATACAAATAACCACCAAACACCTCGTCTGCACCTTCGCCCGAAAGCACCATTTTAATGCCCATGGATTTGATTACACGCGCCAATAAGTACATAGGCGTGGAAGCACGAACAGTAGTAATATCGTAAGTCTCCAAATGGTAGATAACATCTCGTATTGCATCTAAACCTTCTTGCACGGTAAAAGTGACTTCATGGTGAATCGTACCAATGTGATCTGCTACGACTTTTGCAGCTGCCAAATCAGGCGAGCCCTCTAAACCAATAGAAAAAGAGTGGAGTTGTGGCCACCAAGCTTCTTGTTTGTCATCTGCCTCAACACGGTTCTTTGCAAATTTTTTAGCCAATGCAGAAGTAATGGACGAATCCAGACCTCCTGAAAGCAAAACACCATAAGGCACATCACTCATAAGCTGACGGTGAACCGCATCTTCAAGTGCCTTACCCAAGTCTTCAATACTGGTCGGGTTGTCTTTAACAGCTTCGTAGTCTTCCCAATCACGTGAATACCATTTTTGAGGTGCCTCGTCCCTTGAAGTCATATAGTGTCCTGGAGGGAAAACCTCAATGGTATGACAAACAACTTCTAATGCTTTTAGCTCGGAAGCCACATAGCGAGTACCTGCCTGATCAAAACCGTAATAGAGTGGAATAATACCCATGTGGTCTCTGGCAATTAAAAAGTCTTTATTTGCAGCGTCATAGAGTGCAAAACCAAAAATACCGTTCAAATCGTCGATAAAGTCAACGCCTTTTTGCTGGTATAAAGCCAGGATAACTTCACAGTCAGAACCTGTTTGGAAGTCGTATTCAGACGTGGTAGCACGAAGCTCACGGTGGTTGTATATTTCACCATTTGCCGCTAGCACAAGCTGCTTATCTGGGCTAAACAAAGGTTGCTTTCCAGAAGCTGGATCAACAATAGCCAAGCGTTCATGCGCAAATATGGCATGATCATCAGCATAGATACCACTCCAATCTGGTCCACGATGGCGAAGTTTTTTGGACATCTCTAGCAATTGCGGTCGAAGTTTTTCGGTTGATTGCTTTACATCTAAAGCACATACAATTCCACACATAGTTTTAATTTTGAAGCAAATTTGTCAAATTTATTTTTATTATTAAGTATAATATTATTATTTAATTTAATTATTAAACATTATTAAGCTTTTTAGATTAAGTTTCTATGTATATCAGTGAATAAATATCTATTCTTGTTTAACATCTTCTAAAAAACATGCTTACTTTTAACCCTATATGGGAACACCTATTATTTCAATACAAAACGCAGCCATACAGCAGAACAAAAATGTGGTGCTAGACAAGGTATCACTTGATATTGATGCTGGGGCTTTTGTTTATTTTATTGGAAGAACAGGAAGTGGAAAAAGTAGTTTGATACGAACACTATACGCCGCACTTCCGCTGAAATCAGGAGAAATTAGCATCTGCGACACGGCATTGGCAAAACTTAAAAGCAGGCATGTACACAAATTAAGACGTTCGTTGGGTATTGTTTTTCAGGATTTCAAACTACTCCCCGACCGCAATGTATATCAAAACTTGGCTTTTGTATTGCGCGCAACAGGCTGGAAGAACAAGTCAGAACTCGATGCGCGCATTTCGGAAGTATTGACACTGGTAAATCTTGAAGGAAAAGAGAAGAAATTTCCACAAACGCTGTCAGGCGGTGAGCAACAACGGCTTTCCATAGGTCGTGCTTTGCTCAATCACCCAAAAGTATTGCTAGCCGACGAGCCCACAGGCAACCTTGACCCCATTACGAGGTGGGAGATTATGGATGTATTGCGCGCTGTAAACAAACAAGGCACTACTGTACTGATGGCGACACACGATTTTGGAATCATTCAAAAATATCCCGGCAAAACATACAAGTGTGAGGATGGCTTGGTCACTGAGGTTGTTGTTAAAAGCTAGTTATTTTGATATCTATTTGCATTCCCGCATACAATACTGATTGCACAGATTTACTGAAATCATTACGCAATCAAATGCACTCACTTGAGATTAAAACAGAAGTAATTGTCATTGATGACGGATCAACAAAACATCGAAATTCGAATGAAAGCTCATGTAAAAAAATGGGCTTAAGGTATTCTATGAATAAAAAGAATATTGGAAGGGTTGCTACACGGCAAAAACTTGCCAAAGAAAGCAAGTACGATATCTTATTATTTATAGATGCTGATATGACTCCTAAAAACAAATCTTTCCTGAAAAAATATGAGGAATGTGTATTTTTAAATGAAAAGATAGTTTTTGGTGGTTATGCTTATGACCCGAATGGAAACAAGAGTCACCTGTTACGTTACAAATACGGAATTCAAAGAGAGTATAAAAAAGCGAATGTCAGGTCCAAAAGCCCATACAAACATATTTATTCTGGAAATGTCTTAATTGAGAAGGAGTTGTTTTTTAAAACAAACCATCAAAGTAATAATAGGTATGGGCTAGATTATGTTTTCTCAACTACCTTAAAAAGGCTGGGGGTAAAGCCTACTCATATTGACAACGAAACTTATCATAATGGTATTGAGAGCAATCTCGTTTTTTTAAACAAAACTAAATCGGGAGTAAAAACAATATTTTGGCTTTACGAAAACAATCAGATTACACATCAAGACAATAAGTTGGTTCTTGTTTTTAATTATTTAAAAAAATGGAGGTTATTGGGTGTGTTCAAGTGGGCTGGTACGCTTTTGATTAAACCAGTAGAAAAACTACTACTCAAAAATAGAGCTCCAATGTTTTTTTTGGATTTCTATAGGCTATATCACTTTAGCGTAAGTTAACATCTACCAAAGAATAAAAAAGCATATTCCACTTGTCCATAATAGCATCCAGATCAAAACGCTTTATGTTTTCATAAGCCTTTGCGCCCATATCCTGTCTGAGCGAAACATCATTGATAAGTAATTTAATCTTAGCCACAAAAGCTTCATCATCAAAATCATTAATCAAAAATCCATCATTATTATTTTTTATAATATTACGAGGTCCAACGGGACAATCAAAAGCAATTACAGGAAGTCCAAAAGACATGGCTTCCATTATAACCAAAGCAAAACTCTCATAATAAGAGGCGTGTAACATAAACGCATGTTGAGAAAAGGCTTGTCCTATGTCTGCATCGCTTTCTTTAAAAGAAACGACCCCATTGAGTTTATATTTACTTACAACATCTATTAAGTGTTCTTTTTGGTTCCCATCTCCGTAAATATCAAGAATCCAATCAGGGTACATCTCATAAATTGATTTCCAAATACGAATCATCCGCTCATAACCTTTTGACTCAATTAGCCTTCCAACAGCAATTACTTTATTTGAATTAAGCGATGCCTTGGCTATAGGGCCTGACCATGCTGGATTTGGCACAATAACAGCATTTTTAAATTTCAAAAAATCAGCTTGTGCCTGAGAAAGCACAACAAGTTTATCCACGCGTTTTACAGCAACATCAACTAACTTTTTAAGTACGAAATGCATTATACTAAAGTGATGTTTAGGTTTATTCATAATAGGAATAATGTCAATGGCATGGCATTCGAAGACTACAGGGACATTGAGATCTAAAAAGCACATTAAGTATCCTTTAATACCATTATCACATATGACGACAATATCAGGATTTAAAAGCTTGATTTCTTTTTTCAATTTTTTAAAATAGAAAAGAGATTCTACTGCTAGTTTTGGGGAAAACGGAAGGGGTTTTATTGTAATTGAGGGGTCAAAAGTGTAGAAAGTCCTGTCAAAAAAAGATGATGAAATGATAACTACTTGATGTCCATATTTTTGAGCTAACACAGCTGTTTTTACTGATAGCATACGAGCAACACCTCCATGTCCAAAAGCGTCATTCGTTATATAAACAATCTTCATCTTAACTTTTGCTATTTAACTTTAATAGTATCCCAAACCACTCTTTGCCTTTCAACAAATGATTTATGAAAAACACTTCTTGTGGTATCTATTTCTGCTGAACGAATACCATAAAGATCTGCCATTGAGTGAGACAGGTCGTTTAGCGAAAATTTACGCGCTAGATAATCATTAGACAGCTTGTCATTTTCACTTGTCCAGAACAAGAAAGGGATTTCAATCATATTATAACTAAAGGTGCCATTTGCTGGATGCCCAGCAAAATCTATCGAATCATACACTTCTTCGCCGTGATCAGAAAAATACAACAACGTAGATGGTTTTTTTCTATCCTTAATAACGTCAATAATTAAACTTACAACGTATTCGGTATACAATAACGCATTATCGTAGTGATTGATTGTATTTTGCTTTTTGTCTTTTAAGTCTGTTGGGAATTTAGAAAATGATTTTGGGTATCTATATGCATAATCGGCATGTGCACCCATAAGGTGAATAAAAATTATTTTTTTTTCTTCTTTATAGTCTAATGCATTTATAAACTTAGGGAGCAATTCTTCATCGTAGGGGGTTGGCAAATAGTAGTTCTCTGAATTGATAAAGTGGCTGACGTCAGCCGACATTGTAATTTTAGTTACTAGTGTTTCAAAGATACCAATCGGCGGCTGGTTTGATAACCAGTACGTCTTATAACCCGCCTGTTTCATCAATTGAATTGCATTTCCTATAGCCTTATCACTATCTTTTACAACAAAAGCATTAACTAAAGAACCTATGGTATATGTATCCCCACTTACAACATCATTAAATATATTTAGTTCGTCTTTTAACTCACCTAGCTTTGGAGTTGTGTTACGGTAATATCCATAAAGACCGAAATGCAATCTGCTGGTTGACTCCCCTATGATAACGACATGCGTATTCTTACCGGTTGGATATGTACTTAAGTTTGAAAATGGATTAGGTATTGCATTTAAATCTTCGAGAAGTTTTCGATCAGAGTTGTATTTAAAAAAACTATGAACAACAGCATATGGTGCATTGTAATTATAAATTCTTGGTCTGGTAATTAAAAATATTCCAAAAAAAACAACAAGAACCAAGTATACACGCCCAAGGTTGCTAACCTTGTTTTTTGGTGGTTTAAGATAGCGCCAGGAGAGTATAAATGAAGCAAGCACTCCCGCTGTATACAGTAGTTGAGTGGCATTAATATTAAATTTGATAAATTCTCCTACTTCGCTAGTATTGGTGTCTAGTGCAATAAAAATTGCGGATGGCGTGAATTCTGCATTAAAAATCAAAAAATACACACCCTCGAAAACCGTAAAAATCATCAAGCCGTAAAATATATATTTAAACAATTTTTGCTTGCCAAATAATAATATTATAGAATACAGTAAGCTAGAAAAAGCAATGTTTTCAACCAAATTGACCAAACGAGTAGGATCGTGTCCAAAGCTTAAAAGCTCTAATAGGTAGGCACTCAAAAACACAATAAATAGAAAAACAAAATGCTTAACCACATTTAAAGCGTCCGAAAAATAATTCAACTTTTTACTCATCCGATGCCCAAAATAAGGTTTTACGCAATAAAAAAACGATTGCGACAAAATAAATTAGATATGAAACAAAATGAGCTTTAACAGCTCCGATCAATCCAAACTGTTCAATAAAAAAGAATGAAAATAAAATTAATGAAAACGATAAAACTAGGTCAATAGTTATGTAGTGTGTTATTAAGCGATGGGCATGAATATAAGCCACCAAAACCAAGGAAGCAGCTCTGAACACATCTCCCAATAGCTGCCACAGCATTAACTCGCTAACTGGACGGAAACTATCATCAAACAAAATCCAAATGGCAATATCTCTAAAAAGGAATAATAATACTAGACCAACTACAAAAACAGGGATTAACTTTAGAAAGTACTCCGAGGCTTGTTTACGAAAAAAAGACACTTTTTGATTTTCAGATATTTTTGGTAGCACATACATCATGATAATGGAGTTAAGTACCATGAAGTAAAAAAATGAAAATTGATTTACAGCTTCCCAGTAACCTGCATTATCAACTCCCAAATCAGTTGTTATTTTATTTCTAATTACGATATATACAATAGGGATTGCAATACTTGAAAACAAACTCATCATGGCATATAAGGCTAAGTTTTTAGCTACAGCTTTTGACCAATTATATCTGAATATCTTTAATGTTATAGCAGTATTCCAAACACTTAATAAAAAATAGAACACAGGCGCAACCACCATTGCAATCAATGCGCCAACCAAGTCATACTTTAAAACCAGTATTGACGTCAAGGCAACCTTAATCAAATCCATTAAAACTGCCTGCCACACCACACGTTTATAATTACCAAGTCCCTGAAGGATTGAATAATACATCAAGTGAAACCCCTGTAAAGGAAGAATTACAGCAATAATTTTAAAGATATAATCAAAAGAGGTGTTTTGAAATATAGTAAGTGAAAGCGCACTTGAAAAGAAAAAAATGAAACTTCCCCCTATAAGAGCGGAAATCGTGAATATAATATTTAGGGTTCCAACTAAGTTTGCAATTTTTTTTGGCTGAGATTTCCACTCTGATGCAAATCGAATAATACCACTCTGCATACCCAATGTCCCGTAGGAATGTAATAACTGGGTAAAGTTTTTTAAGTTACCCAATAGCGCTAGGCCAGAAGGACCCAAAAAAAGAGCAAAAAGCTTTGTCAACACAAAGCCAACTAAAAACTTAACCGCTAATGCAACTGCTGAAAAAGAGAGAACACGATACAAATGATGCTTTGTTTTAGTTTTCTAAAATAAGAAAACTATATGTGCTTATGAATATTGTTTGGCATTTCTCTTTCGCTCGTTTTCATCAAGGTATATTTTACGCAAGCGAAGTGAGTTTGGCGTAACCTCTACATATTCATCTTTTTGAATATATTCCAAGGCTTCTTCAAGGCTGAAGGTAATTGGCGGAGCCAGTTTTACCTTGTCATCAGACCCTGATGCACGTACGTTTGAAAGTTTTTTGGTTTTGGTGACATTTACCACGAGATCATCTGCACGGGAATTCTCTCCTATTACCTGACCGGTATATATTTCGTCGCCTGGTGGAACAAAAAACTTACCCCTATCTTGAAGCTTGTCTAAAGAATACGGGATTGCCGTTCCTTTTTCCATAGAAATCAAAGATCCATTTATGCGTCCTGGAATTTCTCCCTTATAGGGTTCGTAGTCAACAAACCTATGGTTCATGATTGCTTCACCAGCCGTAGCCGTTAACAATTGATTTCTAAGTCCAATGATGCCTCTTGATGGAATTTTAAACGAACACATCATACGTCCGCCTTTTGGCTCCATGGCTGTCATTTCTCCTTTGCGCATGGTTACCATTTCTACTGCTTTCCCAGAAACTTCTTCGGGAAGGTCGATAGTCAACTCTTCTATGGGCTCACATTTTTTACCATCAATGTCTTTAATGATTACCTGTGGCTGCCCTATTTGTAATTCATACCCCTCACGGCGCATAGTTTCAATCAAAACAGATAAGTGTAAAACACCGCGTCCATAAACCATGAATTTATCTGCTGCGTTAGTTTCTTCCAGGCGCATGGCCAAGTTGCGTTCCAGTTCACGCTCCAAACGATCCTTGATGTGTCGTGAAGTGACAAATTTACCCTCTTTTCCAAAAAATGGAGAATCGTTGATGGTAAACAACATACTCATGGTAGGCTCATCAATAGCGATGGTAGGCAAGGCTTCAGGTGCCTCAACATCAGCAATGGTATCGCCAATTTCAAAATCTTCAAGTCCGACAACAGCACACAAGTCCCCCGCAGCTACTTCATCTACTTTTTTTCTGCCCAATCCATCAAAAACCAATAATTCTTTAATTTTTGACCTCACTGCAGACCCATCGCGTTTAACAAGCGAAACCGTGTCAGAAGCCTTTAACACACCACGGTGCAATCTTCCAATAGCAATACGCCCAGTAAAGGAAGAGAAGTCTAAAGATGTTATCAGCATTTGGGTATTTCCTTCTGTGATTCTGGGCGTTGGAATATGTTCAACAACAGCATCTAACAGTGGTGCAACAGAATCCGTTTGGTTTTTCCAATCGTCAGACATCCAATTGTTTTTTGCCGATCCGTACAACACAGGAAAATCCAACTGCCATTCTTCTGCTCCAAGTTCAAACATCAAATCAAAAACAGCCTCGTATACTTCTTCGGGCGTACAGTTTTCTTTGTCCACCTTATTGACAACTACAATGGGCTTCAACTTTAGATTGATCGCCTTTTGCAACACAAAGCGTGTTTGCGGCATGGGGCCTTCAAAAGCATCCACTAACAGAAGAACACCGTCGGCCATATTCAATACGCGCTCTACCTCTCCGCCAAAATCGGCGTGACCAGGCGTGTCAATAATATTAATTTTGGTGTCTTTGTATTGAACAGAAACATTTTTGGATAGGATGGTAATACCACGTTCTCGCTCCAAATCGTTGTTGTCTAGAATGAGTTCGCCTTTGGTTTCATTTTCGCGAAACAATTGGCAGTGATGAAGTATTTTGTCTACTAGTGTTGTTTTGCCGTGATCAACGTGGGCGATAATGGCAATATTTCGAATATTTTGCATAGCTTTTTTTGGCGGCACAAATGTACATTATTTTCCAATGGAGTTGGTTGTGCATTACTTACGTATAATCCCTATTTTTGTAGTATGAAGACATTTACCGCGCGACAAGCGCAATCCAATTCGTTTTTCTTACTTGCAGGACCTTGTGCTATCGAAGGAGAGGACATGGCATTACGCATTGCTGAACAGATCGTTAAGGTCACAGACAAACTGCATATTCCACTTGTTTTTAAGGGAAGTTTCAAAAAGGCCAACAGAAGTCGTGTCGATAGCTTTACTGGGATTGGTGATGATAAAGCACTTAAAATTCTCCAAAAAGTAGGTAAAACCTTTGATGTACCTACAGTAACGGACATACACGAAGTTTCAGATGCTGAAAAAGCAGCCCAATATGTAGATGTGCTACAAATTCCTGCTTTTTTGGTAAGACAAACAGATTTAGTCGTTGCTGCTGCCAACACGGGCAAGTACGTGAACCTAAAGAAAGGACAATTTATGAGTCCCGAAAGCATGGAGCATGCTGTGCGTAAAGTCACCGACTCAGGAAATGACAACGTATGGATAACAGATCGAGGCACCATGTTTGGGTATCAAGATATGGTAGTAGACTTTAGGGGCTTCCCCGTGATGAAGTCCATTGCACCTACCATACTGGATGTGACGCATTCGTTGCAGCAGCCTAATCAATCAAGTGGGGTTACGGGTGGACGTCCAGAACTTATTGAAACCATAGCACGAGCAGGTATTGCAGCCGGTGTTGATGGTCTTTTTATGGAAACACATCACGAACCAAGTTTTGCAAAGAGCGATGGGGCTAATATGCTGCCATTACATCTTCTTGAAGGTTTACTCGAGCGACTAGCGATTCTTCGGTCGGCAGTGAACCAAATTTCTTAAAAATAGTATATCTTTGCAACCACTTTTTGGGGTTCTTTGAAAGCATGGGGTCGACTGGTATTGACAGCGAGATTCATGACGATGTAAGCAAGTCGAGCGCTGGACTACAGCTCGTAAATATCATAGTACCACCATTTTAAATGGCGAGAATAACTACGCTCTTGCAGCCTAATTGACTGAATTATAGTAAGTCCAGGCCCTAGTCCCGCAAGGCGGGAAGGCAAGATGTCTTTGGGAAGCCCTTGTTGACGGCGTCCCACCAAAAGGCACCATCAAAGTCAACATAGAGAGCACGGTGCTTCGACGCGTTCTCAAAATAAAGAAGCTAAGTTAGTTGTGGGCGGTTTTCGGTCAGCAGCTATTCGAAAATCAAACGAAAACTATACTTGTAGAAAGCATTGAATTGACTTGTTTGGACGAGGGTTCGATTCCCTCCGACTCCACCAAACGGGACAAACTCATATTTTTTGAGATTTGTCCCTTTTTATTTTCTGGTAACTCCTTGTCTATCTGCAAGA
>ERZ802830.556-NODE-556-length-37445-cov-13.0214_pt1 | contig 37445 bp, 32 predicted proteins | sample MGYA00345654_ERZ802830 | MGnify/ENA primary metagenome ERZ802830 (study PRJEB30503, sample SAMEA104212375) | marine metagenome | biome: Westerlies Biome; feature: [SRF] surface water layer (ENVO:00010504) within the epipelagic zone...; material: water... | reverse complement strand
CCCAACAATGTCCGCTGTAATTCCCTCAGGGACACCAGCCTGCTCAAAGATTGTTGTGGCTGTCTTTCTGATGCTATGGAAGACCTTAAGCTTCCCATGACCCAGAGAAGTCTTTAGGCGGCCAAAACGTTTACCGACGGCCTGTCCAGCGTCCTCAACATCAGGTGGAGCAATGGAACTGAAGTCCACTCTAGTGTCCAAAGTGCTGACTAATGGGACTAGCCTGCTGCTGGAAGCTGCAGTCTTAGCGTCATCTCTGACCCGTAAGCACTGAATGCCATTAATGTCCTCTAGTGAATCTCTAGACACCTGTGCCACCTCAGACAACCTCATACCTGTGTAGAGAGCTATGTCTATGAATCTCGTTAGAACAAGGTCACCTTTGTCTACTGCAGCTGACCTGAGAGCTACGACCTCTGGAACATCAAATGGCAACCAAGATTGCTTCTCTTTGAGTTTCTTAGGCCACTTAATGTCATCTTTGAGGAAAGGGTTTCTTTTGGACTGACCAATGTGTTGATTGTTACGGAGCCACAGCCAATAACTCCTTACGTAACCCAACTCTTTTTGCACAGTGCTTTTGGCCCTAGAGTCTTCTTTTAACCACTTTTGCCTATTGGATACCGTTAAGTCGTTAATGGTGGGGAAGTATTTAGCAGCATGCTTGATTGCAGTATGAGCTTCCTGCTGAGTCCTTGGAGTGTTAGTCGCGTATTCGTCTTCTACCCAAGCAGAAGCAAACAAACCAATAGGGACACCACGCCGGCCTGTGTAGATGCTCTCGTAGTATTGATATTCGCTAGGAGACAGTTTGTTTTGTAAGTCCCAGAGATAATCCTCCATAGCAAGTTCAGCGTCAGTCCATCCTGCTGACCTACCTGTTCTCTGACCATCTGCACCGTACTCATGCTGAATAGCTGCATATTCACGGTCTTCTTGCTGTTGATTGTTGAGTGCCTTGAGGGAAGCTATGCGCTCTATAACTTCTTCAGGGTTGGCTCTGGATGCCTTTATGAGCTTCCACCACTCAGACACCCATGGAGCAGCTTCTAGCTCTGCATTACGTTTATCTCTACATCCAGTGCTGCGCCTGAAAACAGCTTTTCCAATGATATTTCTAACGTCTGGAGGCACTCTAACTTCTGCGTAGTAGACGCCTTTTCTTTTGACCAGATTAGACATGAATTTGTAGCTATAGCTTTGTAATTACACCTACAAATTACACCTATTTTACGCCTGATACCAATATAAATAGGCTATTAAGGCTAAACGCGGAGAGTCCCGTCCGCTCCGCCATTAATTTCTCATAAACCTATACGAATCAATAGGTTATGAAATTTTTCCACTTTGCCCTCCAAAAAGTACCCGCTCTGGTACCCAAAATTTATTGTCTCGCTCCTATTTGGATGCCAGCTGAACCAACTTTATCTCGCTTGGGAACGCCTTTGTTGTCGCCATATTCTGGGTTCGATAGCCTCCTCATTCGACCACAACCCAAGGTCACTGGCTTTCGCGCTTGCTCCTAGGCTCAGCAGGGCTCTATCTCGAAGATACCTGAGATATACCCAAGCGTGGCCCTCAGCCACGAGCCTTCGATTGATATTTTTGCCGTCGATCCAGAGTGTTGCGACTAACCTACCGTACCGATCCGTGTCGACGATCCGAATTTCGGCCCTGCGACTCTCAGCCCAAACCTTCAGGGCCGCTTTCGCTTCTTCCCCCCAAGGCTGGTCAAGTTCCGGCGTGTCGATATCGGCTAGCCGAACTCTTTGGGTTTTAGTGCCAATCCCTTGAAAGACGATGGTGTCCCCGTCAACTACTCTTTCAACTGTTCCATACCGGGTGGTCGCATGCGTGCTGATGGCAAGAATTATCAGCACAAAAGCCATAGACGCGAGTGCAATTGGGTTTCGCATCAAAAGACTTTTTTAAGACGAATGGTTGGGCATCTGTTATTTCAACTTGCTGACGTCTACCCGCTTCAAGAGGTTGTAAAGCGCCAGTCATCAAACTCTATGTGCCCCCGACGCTGTAGTTTAAGCCGCCCCAACTTATACTCGTGTTGGAGGCTAAGTATTGAGGGCGGCTGATCAACAGGAAGCTATCCTTCAGCTGTATAGATCTGAGCACATTCCTGTATGTAGTCGCTTGTAATTTCGTCGACTAAAGACATGGCCGCCAACCAGTGGTCACCGCCCATATCTACCGATCCCGCATAGAAGTCATCGAGAACTTTCCCGAAATCGGAAGGAGTAGCTGCAATAGCTCTTACCTGGATTATATTCGCCTCAACGGCGCCGCCACCTATGGGCTCGAATACTCCCAAGTTCATCTTGTACCCAGCATCGTAAAGACCTTGTTGTGCTTGGCTCATCTGACTCACGAATTCCATTCGGTCCGCCTGCGGCACGACAACACGAATCATACGCTCAAAGCCAGGGGCTAACTTAAATGGCATCAATGGCTTCCAGACAACCGAGTACTTAGCCACCCGCAGTTCCGAAAAAGCAGAGTCGGGCGACTGCATTGGATCGTATTTCGTTGATGAAGCAAGGGCGTCAGCCAAAGTCGGGAAGCCACTCCAGATAAACATGTCTCCTGGGGTGTTGTTGCCAATCTTAGTCAAGCAATATCCAGCTGCAGCGGTGCCTGTGGCTTTAAATGCACTATCGTTCGACTTCAGCGTATTGATATATGCCTCAGGATTGTCAGTCTGCAACATCAAGGTTGTAAAGCCGCCCTCAGAAGTGGCTGGGTTTTCGTGATGCATCGCGAGCGAGTATTGCGAAAAAAGCAGACTAGCAAACAGTGGTAGCAAAAATTTCAACTTCATTTGTCTTTTATCCCGTGTGATTGAGTGTTTTAACGTTACATCCGGAAAATAACAGCTTCATGAAGTAATACTCCATCGGATTCCTACAAGAAAGCTCAAATGTTTCGTCCGTATTAAATTATCAATATTACCCGGGTAATAATATAATTCTGGGTCCCTTACCACCCACACCCAAAAAATATTTAAGCGAAACGAAGGATGGGCACCCCCCTAAACGCCCAGGTATCTGAGGTAACGCATATATGTGACATCCGCCTCGCACGCTTTTGTATCTGGACTAATCGGGTTAACCCCCTCCTGCAGGCGGCAAAAATTATGTATGAACATAACCCTATGGAAGAACCCACAACTAAACCTCGAAGATGCGGCGCAAAAACACGCTCAGGAACGCCCTGCGCCAAGTATCCGCTTGCTGGAAAACGCCGGTGCCGACTTCACGGCGGCGCGTCAAGCGGACCCAAAACGACTGAAGGCAGAGCGAGGATTGCTGCGGCAAACTATCGACATGGGCGCTTTATCGGCTGGCGCGCTCATCGAGAACGGGAGAAACACTATTTCGCTGAGATCCGAAGATTAATGGCTGAGGCAGAGGCAGCGGGGTTGCTGGAGGGCAAGTAATCAGTAAGGAATACTTGGTGGCTTTCCAACCTTTTCAGGGTGCCATCCGGTCTCACAAACCGAAAAACTGTGAAAACTGAAAAACTGCGTTGAGTATCGGACCCAGGAATTTTGAGTAAGCGCATAACTTTTGATTTGGGACAGACAAGACACACCTTCGGGTCTGGTCTGTCTGTCCGGTTTTACGAATACTACACAGACTAAAAATTGCGGTTGCGTTAGGGCGGAAGAACTCACTTCGATTTCTTGCGAATCCAATCAAGAAGCTCCTCCAAGAGAGAGCAAAAGGGTCCGGAAACACATCAGATTCGGGCGCATTGTCCTCGATTGGATATGGTTAGTGGCGGTGTATTACCCATCTGGACGAATGACTTTCTTTCGTAGGCGAGTGTTGCCTCATTAATCCTATGTTCTCGTAAGGTTGTAACAGAATCGCTTTTGTCAATTGACCTTAAGATCCAAAACCCGTCTTCTCGCGCCACGGGCCCCGTGATTTTTTCAACGAGGAACTTATGCCGAATATCGTACACTTCAAGATTCCCCTTGAGTTGCTTTTCTTGGAGCATTATCGAGGTCTCAAACATCTGCGTTTTTTCGGCAAAGGAGCACATCAGTTCTAACGGGACTGGATACAATGTTCTAAAATTAGCTGTGTGTTGAGCGCAGCTAAATGTCAAAGGCAAGACAATAGCAAAGAATGGTAACTTCCTAGAGCTCATTCGCGTTGCGCCATCTGCGCGATTGTTACTGCTTTGATAAACTCGTATAAACGCGATTTACAAAACCCAAAGATGCAGTTTCGGGCCCATAAACTGCGTCGAAGTCCGAAGTCGGCTTGGCATCCATAACCTCCTGCATGGTTTTGCCGTCCGCGATCATAGCTGCGATCCGGGAGCGAACCGTCTTTAACATATATATATAGCGGGAAAGTGCTGGTGCGTCTGTCACAGGTCCATGGCCTGGGATAATTATTGCTCCGGGAGCCATTTCGGCCAGGGCTCGCTCGCAGAACGTAATCATACCGTCTATGCCTCCTCCGCTATCAACATCAACAAACGGATAACCTGAATTGTTGAACACATCGCCCAAATGGATCGCATTCTGCTTGCGAAAAACTACTGCGGCATCGCCGTCGGTATGGGCAGGCGAAAAATGAAAAAGTTCAATCTCGTTATCGTTGAAATGTATTTGCATACGATCGTCAAAAGTAAAAACCGGTAAAGCTTGCTTTGGATAGGGTTGCTGGTTGTACTTGGAGATCACTAGATTGACGATGCCCCCACTAGCCATGTCAACCCTAGCGTTCTTGTGTGCAACTATGGTGGTCCCCTTCGGTCCAAGGGCGTTGTTGCCTTCTGCATGGTCGAAGTGCCAGTGGGTGTTTATCGCGTAATCCACTCCTTTACCGCCGATATCTGAAATCGCGGCCTCAATTTTGTCCGTTACCTGCGGAAATTGATTGTCAACGATCAAAACTCCATCCTCGCCCAAAGAAACCCCGATGTTGCCGCCAACACCGAAAAGGACGTACAAACCATCGGCTACCTTTTCAGTCACGATTTCAGTGCTGTCAAAGTCCCAACCGAAGGCCGCTGTCAATCCATCTAGGTTCAGCAGTTCAGCTTCTTCGCTGCCGTGGTTGTGAGCCCAGACGCCATGCGACCATGCGACTAATAGAGTCCACAAAAATACTCGACTTAGGTTTTGCATTGTCCTCACTACTCGTACTTTTATTTTGATGATTACCGCGGACCTTAAATCCGCCCCGCCCATACGGTTGTTTCAAGATCAAATCTACCAACGCTGAGCATATGTTAATCGACTGGTAGAAGCACCCTTAAAAGTTCTTAAAGGCTGCTGGCCACTTGCCGGCCTGCAGATACTTTCCAACCTTTTCAGGGTGCCATGCGGTCTTATAAACCCAAAAACTGCGGAAACTGAAAAACTAGGTGAGATCCATAGTTTTCACTAGTCACGGAATTAGAAAGCCAGACACGCCGCCAAAGTCCATGGTTGCGGGGCAGGGCAAAGAGGCGCTTTGAGTTTGGGACGCCGTTTGCGTACCTACTCTATAGTGGAGGATCTGAAGCGCACGCAGATCGTCCAATACGCTGGTGCCTCCGGGGACTAAAACCCGCTGCACACCGATGAAATCTTCACCAAGGAAATCGCGGGTTACCCGAGCGTCTTCGCTGGCGGGATGCTCACCATGGGCATGACCGGTCGCTTACTGACCAATACGGTGGGGGATGGGCGCCTGACGCGCTATGGAGTGCGCTTCACGGCCCAGGTCTGGCTAGGGGATGATCTGTCCGCCTCTGCCACCGCGACGGCCATTGATACGGTAGATGGTGCACCCATCGCCGAGTTCTCTTTGGAAACAAAAAATCAGGATGGGGTTGTGGTGCTCAGCGGTTCCGCCGCCGCGCGTCTCGATCCTTAATTCGTGGTACGGGCCCGGCCGCCGGCCGGGCCTCAAGTCCCTCAGGCCTTACCTAAGCCTCTGCGCCCTTCCCCAGCCAGCGCCCCGTGAGCACGCCGGCGGTCATAGCGCCGTTTACGTTGAGGGCCGTGCGCGCCATATCGATGAGCGGTTCCACGGAAATCAACACCGCCGCCACGGTGACGGGAAAGCCCATGGCTGGGAGAACCACCAGCGCTGCGAAGGTCGCGCCGCCCCCGACCCCGGCAATACCGAAGGAACTGATGGCGATGATTGCAACGAGGGGCAGGATGAAGCCGAAGCTCAGGGGATCGATGCCCATGGAGGGGGCGATCATGACCGCAAGCATTGCGGGGTAGATGCCGGCGCAGCCGTTTTGCCCGATGGTGGCGCCAAAGGTGGCTGACAGGTTAGCGATGGGTTCCGGCACCTTGAGCCCTTCAACCTGTGTCTCCACGTTCAGGGGAATGGTGGCGGCGGAGCTCCGGGACGTGAAGGCAAAGGTCAGCACGGGCCAGACCGTTTTGAAATAAGAACGCACGTTGACGCCGGCGAGCCGTAGCAGGATGCCGTGAATGGCAAACATGATGGCGATGGCCACGTAGGAGGCGCCCACGAATTCCACGAGGTTCCAAAGGTCCTGGGCATTAGAGCCTGCGACCACCCGGGTCATGAGGGCGAGGATTCCGTAGGGGGTCAGAGCCATAATCATTTGCACCAGGCGCATGATGACAGCCTGCAGGGTTAGCACCGCTTCCCGAAGCTTCTCCCCCCGGGCTGGATCTTCCTTGGCCACCCCAAGGGCAGCGAGGCCAAAGAGGATGCCGAAGATCACCACGGCGATGATGGAGGTGGGGCGGGCGCCGGTGAGGTCCGAGAAAATATTGCTAGGAATGAAGCGCACCAGCATGTCGGCCAAGCCCAAATTGGCCACGTTCTCATAGCGAGAGGTGAGGGATGCCGCCCGCTCAAGCTCCCGCGCACCCTGAGTGATCGCGTCGGCGCTGAGGCTGAAGAGATTGCTTACGAAGATGCCGACGAGCGCGGCCACGGCAGTGGTGCCCACGAGGATGCCCACCACGCTGCCGCCGATGCGTCCAAGATCCGCCACCTCCCGCATGCGGACCACGGCGGCAATCATCATTACCAGTACGAGCGGCATTATGACCATCTTCAGCAAGCTGATGTAGCCCAAGGCCACCACGTTGGTCCAGGTGAGGGTTTCTTTCACGGCGGCATCGCCGCTGCCGTAGAGGAACTGCAGGGCAAGGCCGTAACCTGCCCCTAGGAGCAGGCCCAGAAGGATCTGCCGGCCAAGGGTTAAGCGCGGTTTTCGGAAATTGAATAGCACCCCCGCGAGGAGGACAAACACCGCCAAGTTGGCAATGGCTGCAAAGGACATAGGTGATCTCCCTTCCCAAGTCGGCGAACCCTAGCACCGGACTAGCCCGGTGCGAAGGGAATAAATGCGTTAACACGCCTTATTTTAGGACTCGACCCAGCTTCTATAGGACTTCATCTGTTGTGCGATCACCTAACAGCCTGCCTAAATCGGATTTATCGTAATTTAATTTTTTCGCCAAATCTGTTTGTTTGGCAAAAACCATCTCGTAGTCGTGGCTGATGCACGGAATGCCTGCTTTGGGTTCTCCAATAAGGCGATACCCTCGCGCAATTCAGGCATCTGCCTCTTGCCATTCTAGCGTGAGGCGCCAGCGAGGCGGCTCAAAGCGAACCGCCTGCTCTAAAGTGTAATCTTTGTCATTTATGTCCCCGCTTATATTGTTCGCGGACGGGAAGTCGCGGTCAGGAAACTTCTCTACTAGCTCCTTTCTCATTGCAACGTATGTCGGCCATGGACCGAGCGTCACATTATCGGGGCCTAGTAGTGGGCCCACTTGCCGGGTCCTTTTTCATGCGTTACTGCAGATCTTTGGTTGTCGAGTGGGCATGCCCCGGCAAATACACACCCTAATTACAGTCTCAGCTCTCTATCGATGTTTTAGAGTTAGCATAGCTAATGCAAAGGCAGGATTCTTTTCTGCCTTTATCCAAAACGATACCGAGATATGACTCTAACAAGGCGCAAAAGAGCATGTTTTTTTGCTAGTCTCAGCAACTGGCAACCCTTTTGATCGCTTAAGAGATTACTAAAGTGAACCAGTTTAATACCGCTCCTCTACGTATCGGCAAAAGAGCAGCACTTACAATCACTGTTACCTTTTTACTGACGATTTCTCTGGCCCTGCAGGCTCGCAATGTGCCCATACTGCAACCGGGTTTGCCCGGTGAAAGCAGCCGTTCGTTGACAGCTGAAGAGGCGGTGCAAATTACCGATACTAGCTATTCCCCTGACGACGTAGCCTTTATGCGGCGCATGATGCCCCACCACAAACAAGCCCTAGAAATGGCCGTTTTAGTTGCCCAAAGAACTAATCTTCCCGAACTAGGTGATATAGCTGGCAGAATCAAAGCCTCGCAAACCGATGAAATTGAATTCATGCAGGGTTGGTTAGCCGATCGAGGAGAGGCGTCCAGCAGTATGCCCAAAACAGCTCAGCACGCATCTCACGGCGGAGCTGGTGCCATGCATTCAAAAATGAAGGGCATGGCTAGCCCAGAGCAAATGGCGCAGCTCGCCGCTTCTGCGTCGACGGCATTCGATAGACTTTTTTTAGAGTTGATGATTTCTCATCACGAGGGCGCAGTGGAAATGGTCGAGGACCTGCTCGATCAGCCCGGTTCTGCTTATGACCCAGTGCTCTATGAGTTTATCGGTGACGTGAAAAATGACCAACTGGTCGAGATCGAACGCATGCATGCGCTTTTAGTCACGCTCTCAGATGACCCTAGGGCCAATTTAACTGCAGGTTTGTATGACGCAGGTATTGCTATCAAGAACCTTCGTTTGATCAGCACACAAACAAAACCACCGGGGTTCATCGATCCAAAAAATCCGCGCGAGTTGCCGAAAGAAAAGCCGCCTGAAGATCCTGCTGAAAAGTCAGGAGCACAAACCGCCAGTGTGGCCGAGAACGCCGCTTCAGAATCCGATGACGAGGCAAAGCCCACCGAGGGTAAAGACGGTCGGTATCCGATGCTGAGCTTCTCTAATACCGATATGGCTTTTTCCAGAGATACCCTCGTGGCGGGCAACTACCACGGTTTCAATATTTATGACATCTCATCCAAGAAGACCCCTGAGTTAATCAGCTCAGTAGTTTGTCCTGGCGGTCAGGGCGATGTGTCCGTAGTTGGCAATCTGTTGATCATGTCGGTACAGGAAACGCGGAGCCGCTTGGATTGCGGTTTGCAGGGCATCGCCGAGGACGTAAGTAACGAGCGCTTTCGGGGTATTAGGATTTTTGACATCAGCGATTTACGCGCCCCAAAACACGTAGGTGCTGTGCAAACATGCCGCGGTTCACATACCCATTCTGTAGTTTCTGGTCCGGGCGACGATCGCAAAATCATCGTTTATAACTCCGGGACATCAAGCATCCGAGAACGCGAGGAAATGGATTCCTGCTTCGATGAATCGCCTGGAGACCCACGAACCGCGTTGTTTCGCATTGACGTGATAGAAATTCCTGTTGAGAATCCCGAATTATCGCGCATCGTCAGCAGTCCCGCTGTGTTTGCCGACGATGACACCGGCGCGCTGGCTGGATTATGGCGTGGTGGTGATCATGGCGATGAGACTCAAGACACCCGTCCAACAGATGAGTGTCATGACATTACTGTGTTCCCAGCAGCGAACATAGCCGCAGGGGCATGCTCGGGTAACGGCATCTTGTTCGATATCTCAGACCCGCTTAACCCAACCCGAATAGACGTCGTGAGCGACCCCGGCTTTGCGTATTGGCACTCGGCAACGTTTAACAATGACGGTACTAAGGTGTTATTTACCGACGAGTGGGGTGGCGGCACTCGAGCTAGATGCCGTGCTTATGATCCGCTCGACTGGGGCGCTGATGCGATCTACGACATTGTAGATGGCAAACTGATCTTCAAAAGCTACTTTAAGATCCCTGCGCCCCAGTTAGAGCAGGAAAACTGCGTGGCACACAACGGGGCAATTGTGCCAGTCCCCGGTCGAGATCTATTTGTGCAAGCTTGGTATCAGGGAGGCGTCTCGATAATCGATTTCACCGATTCCAGTAAACCTTTTGAGATCGCCTACTTTGACCGAGGTCCCATCGACGCTGAGGAATTGGTCACCGGCGGTTACTGGTCGACTTACTGGTATGACGGATTGATCTACGGCACCGAAATCATTCGAGGTCTGGACGTCTTTGAACTGCTGCCCAGCGAATATCTTTCCGAAAATGAAATCGCTGCGAGCAACTTAGCCGATCAAGGCGCAGTGTTTAACCCGCAGCAGCAGCTCGCTGTAACCTGGCCTGCACACCCGCAAATCGCATTAGCCTATATGGATCAATTTCAAAGGGCGGGTCGGGCGGTTGCCGGAGATACTGAGCTCAGGGAAGTCCTTCAAAATGCCGACAGCCAAATGTCTTCAGGAATGGGCAACCCCCTGCTTGGGCGACAGATACTAGAGCTGGCGGATGCAATAGACACTAAAAGTATACGTTTGCAGCCTCTTAAAGAGGTTTTGGTCGGCATTGGGGTCGCTCTGAGGAGGTAGTTGCTCTAGGACTCACTTTAGTGAGTCCCAGCGAGGTTAGAAGCTTGGGGATGCGCTTGCGACTTCCTCGGAACGCCGTTCGAACTCGCGCATCTTGTAAAATGATTCCATATTCCTAGAAGCTCAAGTGGCGTTTTGCCAGCGCATTTTCCACCAACGACGCAAGCGCCACGGCCGAGCAGCGCCCCCTCGTCTTCAATTTTTAGCTCATCTATCACGGCCGGTAGGAGACTTTGTTAGCCGAAGAATCAGAGATTCAGAAAAACTTCGAATTGGCCACGATTAGGGATACCAAATTGGAACTACTATCCTATGCAGCCGTCGCCCGGCTGCCGAGTCATAGCCGACAGACTCAATATCGAAACCCTAACGTCCACTATATAGAATATATCAGTTCTCTTATATTCGCTATTTTCCGCACTTAAATCGACCTACTGTTACCGCAAGTAACTCATTGGCAATTTACATGAAACCTCAACAAAAACCGAACGAATTCGAAATACGTGATCTTCCGTCAGTCGATACCGCCGAAATAGTGCAGCTGCCCAAGACACAACGGCAATCTGACCTGCTTCAACCAGATGAATCCATGTCGGAGTTCGAGTGGGCACGCGTGACCAGCAAAACTTGGGATATGGAGCAAGGATAGCGAGGCTTTCTGAGGCGAAAAGTAACACTCCTGCCGTGATACCGACGAAAAGCGGATCACAACAGAACACTACTTTAGCGACCGAGCCCCGAACTATCGGGTTATCGAGCGAGGCAGCCCTGCTGACCGGCACGCCGGTTAGCGTAGAGGCGCTGTTTAAGGATGGTCCGGGGATCAGATCAGCACTGTCTCGGAGCTGGCTTAGTCTTTCACTTAATACTGGCCACAACATTTTGTGCGAACTCTCTTTGCAACTCGTGTTTTTCCTGAATCGTCTTGAGTGTGGGGATCTGCCGATCCAGTTCTTGAGGCTCCAACCTCCCGAGGCGTCTGTAATTACCTGCGTCCATGGCTAAGCGAGCATGAACGATAGCGCCGTTAGGATCGCCAGCTTTGCCTGATCCGTAGTAGCCATAGCCCTCTACCATGCTGCGAGTTCCTGTAGCCTGAAATCCACATCGCCAAAGGAACTTTTCACTCGCAGCCGACAGAACCTCAGGACTAACGGTGAGGTGAAAAGACTCCTGCTGGCGGATAAAAGGCTGCACTACTGAGTTGGTGATGATATATCGTAAATCACTAGACCGATTTACCGCGCCGCCATGCAGCACGCGGCCGTCCATGAGCATGACGGTCCCCGCAGGCGCTTCCAAATTAATAGGATGAGGCAATTCTCCGAAAGTGCCCTTGCCTTCGATATAGTGTTTGTGCGATCCAGGAATCAGTAACGTACCTCCGTTCGTCTCATCAACGTCCTGTAAAATGTAAACTGTGTTGACCAACACAGGTGCATCAAGAAATGTGTAGGAACCCACCAGCCCCTGATCCTGATGGAGGCCTTGTGGATGACAGCCAGGAAACGAGATATTGGCTAAGTAGCTTAGGTGATGCCAGCCTGAACCGAGCATCTCATCTAACAATTGCTCGATCAGGATCCCGGCCTGAATAGCGTCCGTTTCATGCGTCATGCACTGCACGAAAACTTCGCCCTTATTGACCAGCGACCAGAGGTTCTGTTGAGCCAGACTCAGATACGCTACCCCGATATCTCGTTCAGCCTTAGCTTGCTCGACTACACGACGGTAAACGCGTTCATTTTGATCCGACGACAACGCATCTTCGATTAAGCAATACCCCCACTCATGCATGTCGCGCCGCAGCTGCGAAATATCTTTCGTTGGTACTGGGAGCGCGATATCTCTCCAGTATGGATGCTTGCGAGCAATGGTGGTGTCATAATACTTGCCTTCTCCCCAAATTAATTCATCGCCTGTCCTTGGCGCGCGCATCCAAGGATTTGCTTTATACAGTGAACGATAAGGCTCCCTTGAGTCCACGAAATCGCGATAAGGCATTTCCGCGTCCTCGGAGGCCGCGGCGATCGCTTCCCGCGAAAATTCTGGTGGCAAAGCGTTCTTCATAGTCTCCCCCCTAAGCCGTCGCAACTGAAAATCGCATTCGGCCCAGAGAATTTCAAGTAAAGGTTTACTTTAATTAATCTATTTCCCAAGACTTGAATAGCACTGCGGATCAGTGCCATCAACGAGTCGCACGCATATAAGTGTTGGCTTTTTCGGCAGATCGTCCCGATGGCACTCCGAACTTACTTTGAATATCGCAAACCATGGGAAGATGTTAGAACAAAACCGACCGGGCGGACTTCTTAGCGAGTAGCTGGATAGGATGCCTTAGCTTGCAACCATTCGGCTAGGATTCCATTTAGCTCAGTCGGTTTCTCTTGTGCCATCCAGTGCCCACAGTCCAAACGACGCTCTGTCAGGTTTTTGCAGAACTCGCGCATGGGGTTAGCGAAGCCGGTTGTTGTGGTGTCGCAAACATAGTCGTAAGTTGCGTGCACAAAGAGTGACGGCATAGAGAGGGTCCTGTCGGCTTTTTCATCGAGATAAGCTTGATTGGCATCACCATTGACATACCACGCGTTTGGTCCAAAAAAGCCATTTTCAGTAAGATGCTTAGCGTAAATTGCGATATCTTGTTCGGTGACGACATCGTAGTCTGGAAGAGACTCCGGTACGCCGCCGAGTGATGTAAACCAGCCGCCATTCAGACGCGTGACCGCGGTACCTGAGATGTGTCCTTGCCCAAGGGGATCGCCCTTACGGAACAAAAGTTTTGCCAAATTTTCCGGATTTTGCTCCATTTCTTTCTGCGCTTTTTCGAAATTCTCGTAATAAAAAAGTTGATAGTCCCATTGACCCGCAGGGTATTTGTCAGCCGGATATAAATCCCGATTTATTGCGTACTCGAGATCTTTTGGATTGCCTGAAAATCCATAGGGAACGCAAAGACTCGCTACCGCAGCAGCACGCTCCGGATGGTGCAAAGCGACGTTCCATGCAACTGGAGACCCCCAATCATGCCCTATCCATACCGCCTGTTCGCGACCAATGCTGTCAATAAGTTCAATCATATCCTTCACAATTTCGCGCTGAGCGTACGCTTCGTGATCCGTATAAAGCGTAGAGCCACCATAACCACGCATATCAGGTGCTATGGCTCTATAGCCAAGGCTACCGAGGTAGGAAAGTTGGTGCCGCCAGCTTATCGACAATTCAGGCCAGCCGTGAGTCATGATTATCAACGGACCATCCTCAGGTCCGCATGCTCTATAAAATGTGCTGTGCCGCTCACTAGAAAATCGATGTTCCGTGATTTCCACTTCTTAGTCCTTTGGTTTCTGCGCTAACAGAGTTTAGATCGCATTGCCGCAATCGCGACAGGTATTTTCAAAAAGACAGTATCCTTACCAAGCGCACGAATATTCGGAGACAAGTTTATGAGCAACGTCACTACACAAATCAGCCACTATCAAAAGAGTCGTTTCGAGGCACAGACATTTGACGGACACAGAATTTCCCACGATATTTATCGCAGAGGTTGCGGTGCCCCATTGGTGCTACTGCAAGAGTTACCCGGCATTGGCCAAGCAACTCTTGCCCTAGCTGATGAACTTGTCAATGCAGGCTTTGAGGTCGTGATGCCACACTTATTTGGCCCTCTCGGTAAAACTTCTATCGCTGGCAATCTGGTTCGCGTCATGTGTTTACGAAAGGAGTTTCATCTAATTAGCAGCGATCGATCCAGTCCAATCGCTGATTGGATTCGGCTACTTTGCCGACAGATTAAGGAGCAACGCGACGTAAAAGGCGTGGGCATCATCGGCATGTGCCTTACTGGCAACTTCGCAATACAGCTCATCGGGGACGATAGCGTCCTGGCTGCAGTCGCATCGCAACCAGCGATGCCTTTTTTTACGCAGTCTGCCTTACATATGTCGTCAGACGACGTGGCAAAAAGCCGCGATAGCCTAGACGAAAAAGGGCCCATGAGAGTCTTACGTTTCGAAAACGACCCATTGTGCACAGCCAAAAAATCGGAGTGTATTCATCGCGCCTTCAATAGTGATGGCATCACTCGAGTTCAAGAGATAACCCTTCCGGGGAAGGGTCACTCCGTGCTGACGTTGGACTTCGTAAACGAGAAGGGCCACCCGACTAGGACAGCCTTGGACGAATCAGTAAAGTACTTTAGCGAACGCTTAAACCAGCCGGGTTGATTAATAAGGGAAATCTCAAGGCCGAATCGGCGACCCTTCGAGGACAAAGTAGATTTTTCCCAAAAAAGCAGAGCACTAAGATGACCGCATTTTTCAGGTGTTAATTGTCGGACCGGCAGACCCGCAATCAAAATGAAAGCACGGGCGCCTTTCGAGGGACCCGCCGGAGGTTATAATCTCATCTAATACCAATACTTGGTCGCCAGTTTTTTTCACAATAAAAGCGTACACATCCTCATAAAAAAGCGGCATCCAAAAGGGTTCTGGTATAGGGCTCTTTAGGGCTCGAGAAAATCGCATCAGCAGATCCCTGCTCCACCGAGCGACCGTCCTTCATGACCAAAAGATCATGCGCCAATGCCCGCACTACCTTTAGGTCATGGCTTATGAACAAATAAGCTACTTTGTATTTCTTCTGCATATTCAGGAGCAGATCAACGATTTGCGCCTGCACGGAGACATCTAAAGCGGAGGTAGGCTCATCCATAACAATAAGCTGAGGCTTGAGAATTAGGGCCCGCGCAATGGATATCCGTTGCCGCTGGCCGCCAGAAAATTCATGAGGGTAACGGTCCAACATGGCGGGATCCAAGCCAACTTCGAGCAACAAAGAGGACACTTGAGCGTCACGGTCCGCTTCGCTCAAGGACGGTTCATGAATACGCAAACCTTCCCCTACAATTTGAGCCACATTCATCCGAGGAGACAAACTCCCAAAAGGATCTTGAAATACAATCTGAAGCTGCCTACGAATCGCCTTCAAGCGTTTTTGCGATAAGGCGGCCAAATCAGTATCGAGGAACACAATTCGCCCTTCACTTTTGATCATACGAAGAAGAGCCAAGCCTAAGGTGGTTTTGCCAGAGCCCGATTCACCCACGATACCTACGGTCTGGCCAGCGCGAATCTTCAATGAGACGCCTTTCACCGCATGAACAAAATCTCCCTCGCCGATCCAAGTACGACCTACGGGGTACTTAACTTCGACCTCATCAAGCTGAGCTATTACTTCAGGCGCTTCGTTGCCTAATTCAACAGGCGGCGACAAAAATTCCGCCGACAGAAGGTTTTTCGAATACTCATGGGTCGGCGCTTGAAAAAACGCTTTGGCGTCTCCCTGCTCTACGATATTCCCAGCCTTCATCACGCAAACGTCATCCGCGACACTTCGAACCACCGCAAGATCATGGGAAATGAGCAAAAGCGTCATCTTCATTCGTGTTTGAAGATCTTTTAAAAGCTCTAGAATTTGCTTTTGAATCGTGACGTCTAGTGCCGTAGTGGGCTCATCTGCGATCAGTAACTTGGGTTGAAGCGACAATGCCAGCGCAATCATTACACGCTGACGCTGGCCACCAGATAGTTCATGCGGATACTTATCAACACTGACTGCTTCATCCAGTCCTACTAAGTCAAACAGCTCTCGCGCCCTCGCCGCAACATCTTTTCGCCCTAGGGTGCCCTGCTGTACAAGCATCTCGCAAACCTGGTAGCCAATCTTCTGCAGTGGGTTTAGCGAGGTCATCGGCTCTTGAAAAATCATCCCAATTTCTGAGCCTCGAACTGCGAGCAACTTAGTTTCGCCCGCACCGACAAGCTCTTCCCCCAATAGTTTGATGCTCCCCTGAGCGTGCGATGCATAGGGGTAAGGCAGGAGTTGCGGTATCGAAAGAGCCGTGACCGTTTTGCCTGAACCCGACTCGCCAACCAAAGCCATAGCCTGGCCTTCGGCAACGTTAAAACTAACCCCGGATACGACTTCCTCGCCGCCGAAAGCAACACTGAGATTAGAAACCTCAATTAGGTAGTTACTCACCGGCGCCGTCCTTTAGCCTGTACCAATGCGTGTTAATGTTTTTCGAGGATCAAAAGCATCTCTAATACCCTCTCCAATGAAGATCAACAATGTGAGCATTAACCCGACCGTCACAAATCCTGTAATTCCGAGCCAAGGCGCTTGGAGATTACGCCTGCCCTGGTTCAAGAGTTCCCCTAATGAAGCCGACCCCGCCGGCAATCCAAAACCTAAGAAATCAAGAGCAGTTAATGAAGTTATCGCACCGCTCAAAATAAAAGGCAAAAAGGTCAACGCCGCTGTCATCGCATTCGGTAGCACGTGGCGTACCATTATAGACAGATCATGGTCCCCCAAAGCTTTTGCGGCGCGTACATATTCAAAATTTCGGGTACGTAAAAACTCCGCTCGGACCACGGAAACGACGCTCATCCAACTGAAGGCGGCTAGGCAGGCTAGCAGCCAGAAAAAACTTGGCTCAACGATGCTCGCCAGAATGATCAATATGATCAAAATCGGCAAACCTGACCAGATCTCCACGACTCTTTGACCAATCAAATCTGTTAGACCTCCGAAATAACCTTGAATGGCTCCGACAGCTACCCCTACAGTAGCGCTGATAAGTGTTAACAATAATCCAAACACTACAGATAAGCGGAACCCATAAATCAATCTTGCAAGAGTATCTTTACCTGCATCATCTGTACCTAACCAGTGGCGCGCATTTGGGGCGCTAGGGGCTGGGCTCCCTAAATATTTGTCTGCGGTTTTGTAACTAAACCGAATCGGAGGCCAGATCATCCAGCCACCTAAATCTTCGATCAAATTCTGCGTGTAGGGATCCCAATAAACGGCAGCAGCTTCCATCTCCCCTCCAAGTTCCTGCTCCGTATAATCGAAGAGAACGGGGGCCCAAAATTCGCCCCCGTGATACATCACAATCGGTCGATCATTTGCTACCAACTCCGAGAATAGGGATATTGTGAATAACACAAGGAATACAGCCGCAGAATAATAAGCTCGTTTATTGTTCTTGAATTGATGCCAGCGTCGCTCGGATAATGTAGACATGTTAAACAGCCCAACCCACCTGAAAAATCACCGGCTTTCGAAGTCAATTCGTGGATCAACGAACACGTAGATAAGATCACTCACTAGATGCATAAATAATCCGACCAACGTCAAAATATATACGTTGCCGAACATAATGGGATAGTCACGCTTAATAATAGCGTCGTAGGTGAGCAGTCCCATTCCGTCAATCGAGAAAATGATCTCGATCAATAATGAGCCCGTAAACAAAATTGCAACGAATGCTGACGGAAATCCGGCTATAACAACCAACATGGCATTACGAAAGACATGGCCGTATAGGACCTGACTCTCGCGCAGGCCCTTGGCGCGCGCCGTCAAAACGAACTGCTTACCAAGTTCCTCTAAAAACGAGTTCTTAGTCAACATAGTCAGCGTCGCAAAACCGCCTATCGTGAGAGCAATCAACGGCAAGCATAAGTGCCATAAATAGTCAGCTATTCTGTCTGGCCATGACATCGCATACCAATTCTCTGACACGAGCCCACGCAAAGGAAAAATCTCTAAATATCCGCCGCCCGCGAACAAAACCAACAGCAAGATAGCAAACAAAAATCCAGGCACCGCGTACCCAATGAAGATTATCGAGCTCGAAAACACGTCGAAACGAGTTCCATCACGGACAGCTTTACGAACTCCAAGCGGGACCGAAACACCATAGATAATAAGTAATGCCCAAAGACCAAGGGACATTGATACAGGCAGACGCTCTAAAATCAGATCCAATACCGAGACGTCTTGAAAGTAGGAGACGCCAAAATCAAAGACAAGATAACCAGACAACATAGTAAAAAACCGCTCGTGCAACGGTTTGTCGAAACCGAACTGCCTTTCCAAGTCTTTTAGCAATTCGGGGTCAATGCCGTAATTTTCTGCCAGCGAACTGTTGCTAGCGGCACTTGCGCTCATATCCCCACCGCCGGTTATATTTGAGGTGGTGGATACATTTCCGACCGTTAGCTTGGAGATAATTTGCTCTATCGGGCCGCCAGGAACAAATTGCACAAGCGTAAAATTAATCAAAATTATTGCAATGATCGTGGGAACCAATAACAGTAGTCGTTTGAGTACATAGCGCCCCATAGCTCAGTCCCCTCTCAGCTCAGCAAGACCAACTTTGACTCGATCCGCTTTAGCAGGATCCCACCACCAAGTATCGAGCCAGACTTCACCCTGATTTAGAGCAAGTTCGTGATTAGGTTTACCGAACTTGTCCCAATGCACCAGCCGATATCCCGGCATGCCATTGTCAGGAATCCAATAAAAATTCCACAACAGGACTCGGTCAAGCGCGCGAGTGGCCGCGTAAAAATCCTCGCTATTGGTGGCAGCAAGGACCTTCTCGATCAGCGAATCGACCGCTGGATTGCGAATATTCATCCAATTCTGGGAGAGAGGCATTTCAGCTGATTGGCTGCTGAACCAGTTACGCAAGGCGAGGCCGGGTGTGGCAGAGGGGATATAAAGCGCATCACCACCGTCAAACTTCCCACTTTGCATTCGATAGATCCAATTCGACACCTCGGGCGATCGAGCTGTCGTTTTGATGCCGATGCGATTCAATGCCTCCACAAAAGGCATCGCTTTACGCAGATTGAATGAGGAGACAAAAATGAAATCCAAAGTTAAGGGCTCGCCGGTTGCCTGGTCAGTCATAACTCCGTCCGTCAACTGATATCCAGCCTCTTTGAATAACGCTAAAGCGCGCAGCTCTCGTCTTCTATTACGTCCATATCCGTCCGTGTCCGGTTTCCGCCATGCCTCGGTAAAAACCCTAGCAGGTATCTGGTGACGCAGCGGCTCCAACAAAGCGAGCTCTTCTGGCGTTGGCAAACCACTGTGAGCCATGGGCGAGTTAAAAAAGTAACTGCCTGCATAATCATAGAACCCATACATCAGCACACGATTTGCCCATTCAAAATCATGCATATACCAGAGGGCTTCGCGAATACGCACGTCGTCAAGCGGCTGCTTTTCGAGATTCCAGATGATCGGCCACCACATTCCCCATGGGCGATCTAAATAGACTAACTCGCGATTAAAATACCCCATATCTACCGCAGGGAAATTGTACTGGGTCATCCACTGCTTGGAGACAGATTCGTGTCGAACATCTATTACATCTGCTTTGATGGACTCAACCATTATTGACTCGTCGCGATAGTAGTCGCACTTGAGATAATCAAAATTATGACGGCCGCGCATCGAAGGAATATCTTTTCCCCAATAGTCGTCAACACGCTCGTACGTGACGTACCGGCCTAGAACGAAGTCCTTTACTTTGTAGGGCCCGCTCCCTAGCGGCGGAACGATCGTCGTTTTTGTAGGGTCTAGATTCGACCAATAACGCTCAGATTGGATCGCAAACTGCGCCACCGCAAATGGCAAAATAGGATTACCCTCTGCAGTATCCTTGACAGCGAAATAAACCTCGTTGTCACTTATTTTCTTGACTTCAGCCAGGTCTTGGAGGGCAGTGCGGATACCTGCGTTTCCTTTGGAGCGATAATGATTAAAGGAAAAAACCACATCATCGACCGTTAAAGGAGAACCATCGTGCCATAAGGCTTCAGCCCTTATTCGAAAGGCAAACTCTTTGTAATCATCTGAAATCCATACACCATCGGCCAAACGGCCATAAAAGCTCGCAGGCTCGTCATAACTTGCCTGCATCAATGAGTCAGTTGTGAAAGTGCGAATACCGAGAATTTCCGAAGCAAAGGCTCGGCGACCTTTATCGACCATGAAATTGAAATTATCGAAAGTACCTAGTTCAGGAAAGCGAAGAGTTCCCCCTGTAGGCGCAAGTGAATTGACATAATCAAATTGTTGAAAGTCTGCCGCGTACTTTAACGGCTCCAGATACGACATCCCGTGCATATACGGGTAGGAGTCCGCACGAACCGGAAAAGAAAAAACGAGACTGCCGACCACAATCGAGGTTCCGATATAGCCAACAAGCCATTGCTGCCATATTTTTTTGATGACAAAAGATTGTGTATCCAATGACTCCCTCCCAAAAGCCAAACTCTTCTCCAATGAATCAACACTACCTAAATTTGCGTAAATCGTCTAAGGCACTGCTAGATCCGGCATGCTAAAAAAATCATAGGCAAGGGCTTGTTGGCAGACTAAATCTATATGATTCTCACCACTTCTTTGCGGGAACCCGCAAGCAAACTAAGGTAGCTGTAAAAATGCAATGTCGAAAATAATAAGGAGATCAAACCGATGAGGTCATTCGAACACAGAGTCGCCGTTGTTACTGGCGCGGCCTCAGGCATGGGCAGATATCTAGCGGTACTCCTGGCGAAAATGGGTTGCAGTGTCGCTATTTGCGATGTCAATGAGGAGGAGCTGGCTAAAACTGCGTCGATGATCGAAAGGTACAACGTCGCAAGCTCGCAACACCTGGTCGACATCGCCGATAAAGGTCAGATCGACCAATTTCACGAAGAAGTACTAGCGCGTCATCAAAAAGTGGATTTAGTTTTTAACAACGCCGGTATAACCGTGATGGCAGAATTTGAAAATATGCCCGAAGACGATTGGGACCGAGTGATGAGGGTCAACTTGGAAGGAGTCATCAATATGACTCGCAAGTTTTTGCCTGAACTTAAATCTCGACCAGAATCAGCAATCATTAATACGTCATCGATTTTTGGCATGGTCGCAGTGCCCGGACAAAGCGTGTATCACGCTACAAAATTCGCTGTCCGGGGCTTTACTGAATCCCTCGCTCGCGAGATGAAAGACACCTCGTTACAAGTCCACTGCGTGCATCCAGGACACGTCGGAACAAATATCGCTTCCTCGGCAAAACGAGCGCAAGTTGGCGAGCCACGCGAGCTTCCCAGTTTCTTTGGTAGAAAAATTTCAGAGGAGGAGCAGGGGCGGATATTCAAAGAAAACGGCATGCACCCCAGCAGAGCAGCACTTGTTATTCTGGAAGGCGTAAAAAAAAGGAAACCGCGGATATTCGTTGGTCTGGATGCCAAGCTAATCGAGCTTAGCCAAAGACTTTTCCCGCAAAACTATCATCGTACTTGGCCTTTTATCTTCTTGGCTTCATTCGCTCGAAACAAATTCTTAAAAAAGCCTCTTCCAGATCTACCGGATGAGCTTTAACGAACGAAGACGCCTAGATACTTTTGCTTTAGGACTCGGACTTTAATCAATGGAAGAGGGTCTGGCTGATTTTGCTTCGAATAATGCTCGAAGACGGCAATGTGACAGAGAACAGGAGAATAGCTCATCGTTTTGGTTCCTCGCGCTTCTATCGCGCGCCAGCGCCAACGCTCTGGGCACAAATACAGCGTTTGTATTATAGAGCGCTACGCGGACAGTAATCTGTGGCTTAAGGTTCGTCACCACATCAGCTATGTCCGTTTTATTTCGCTTGAGGGTTCCCAAACGCGAACACGGCAGGTTTAATGCCTCATCATTGTTTTCTGAGAATTTTATGCTCGCAAAGCCACTGAGTATTCTTACTAGCCTTATATTGCTGTCTTGTTGTCCTGTTCGGGCCATCACGGCTGAGACCGAGACTAAAAACGTATTTGCACCACTAATAGCTGGCAGTGGCACTTATAGCCGTAAAATCTCGACCAACAACTTTCAAGCCCAGGAGTTTTTCAATCAAGGCCTGCGTTTTGCCTGGGGTTTTTACTTTCCTGAGTCCATTGCATCATACCAAGAGGCCTCCCGTTTAGACCCAAGTCATCCAATGCCCTACTGGGGAATGGCTCACGCAATGGGGCCAAACCCCAATTCACGCTACGCACGAATGCCGGACGACCCCAAGGGAGAAGGCTTAAAGGCGATCAAAAAGGCGCTCGCACGCATCGATCGAGCAGACCCACTGGAAGCCAAGTTGATTCAAGCTATGTACGTTCTTTATGACAAAGCAACCATTCCCGATCGGGATAAAAGAGATCAGGCCTATCTCAGCGCAATGCGCAGTTTAAATCAGCAATATCCTAACGATTCTGATATTGCGGCGCTCTATGCTGCGAGTTATATGTCTATCGGCCGATGGGACTACTGGGACGGTGATGGCAATCCGAAATCGGAGACGCTACCTGTTGCTCGTGCTCTCGAACATATCATGGCCACAGACATGACCAATCCTGGCGTATTACATCTGCACATCCACCTAATAGAGGCCTCATTAGAGCCAGAGCGAGCCTTGGCCTCAGCAAATGCGCTGGAAGCGACGGTGCCTATTGCAGGCCATGTAGTGCATATGCCCGCACACATTTACGTACGGGTTGGTCAATACGCCAAAGCCGTGGACAGCAACATCCGATCGCAAGCGGTGGATGTCGAGTTCGCCAAATTATGGGGTGACTACCCATTGCCTAATCTTGGCACTTATCCGCTGTCGCACAAAATGCACTCCGGACACGCCTTAGATTTCGTCCGTTATGCAGCGACGGTGCAAGGCAACTACACCACCGCCATCGACGCTGCCTGGAGAATGGCCGGCCGCTTTCAAAATCGCGAAGCCATGCTGCGCAGCGGGCAAAAACGCGTCTCAGCACCTTGGCTGGTTATGAAAATATTTGCCCGCTGGGACGATCTACTCGCCCTCACCCCCAAGCATCAGGGCACACCTTATCTTGATGGTATGTGGTCCTACGCAATCGGCAGCGCCCACATCGCTAAGAACAACCTCGAAGCCGCGGGGATTGAGCTCGCAAAACTACAAGAAATTGCCAACGCGCCTAATGCAGATGAATATCGAGTGGGTGCCACGCCAGCTTCAGCTGTGCTGAAGTTGGCCGCGCTAGGTCTCGAGGGTGAAGTGTTAATGGCCCAAGGCGATCTGGACGGAGCTATTGCAGCTTTTACTATGGGCATTGATATCGAAGACCAAAACAATTACACCGAGCCGCCAGACTGGGTCCAACCAATGCGCCACTACCTAGGCGCCGCTCTGCTCCAGGCAGGGAAGCCACTCGCTGCAGAGGCAGTGTACCGACGCGACCTACGCTGGAATCAAAACAATGGTTGGTCACTATATGGTCTTTATCAAGCGCTCCTTGCGCAGAATCAAGAGACCGAAGCTGGCGAAATCTTTCAAAAATGGCAAAAGGCGTGGGCTATGGCAGATGTAACAATTACCGCATCACACCTTTGATAGGGATTTCCAGTCGTCCGAAGCATTCAGCCCCTCTCGCGCAGCAGTGCTTAGCTCATAGTTAGACAAGCTGGGCTACGTATATTTTCGCGCGGATCTTTCACACCGATTTGGCGCCAACTGCGGTTCCCTAGTCGCTCTTACAGCTACTGATAGAACGTGTTGAAAAACCAAGTCGTTTGGTTCAAGAGAGATCTGCGCACTTGTGATAATGCGGCGCTGGCCGCGGCACTGCGCGAGGGACCAACCTTAGCCTTGTACATGATCGAGCCGGAGCGCTGGCAACAAGCGAGTGCTAGTAAACGCCACTGGCAGTTAATTTCGCATGGACTAGACCACCTAACTAAGGAACTGGCGGAATTAGGCTCCACCCTATGCATAAAAGTGGGCACTGCGGAGTCCGTGCTTAATGATATTCACCGGCAAATCGGGAAGTTTCAGCTTCACGCTCACCAAGAAACTGGCGATGCCTGGACCTACCAGCGAGACCAGTCTGTTATTAATTGGTGTTCCCTGAATGGCATTGAATTTCAGGAGCAGCGAAATTTTGGCGTGTTTCGCGGACTTCGTGAACGAGACGGTTGGGCTAAACTTTGGCGACAACATATGGCAACAACAATCGCTGAACTGCCAAAGCAAAGGCAATGGTTAACCCTAGATAACTCTGCCCAATGGCCATCCTGGCTTCCCTGTTTACCGGGCAAAGCCATCGAGCTTAATACTCGCTTGGACCCGCAACAGCATCTGAATCAATTTCTTGAGCAAAATGGCGAGCGCTATCATCTGGAAATGTCCAGTCCGAACACAGCTCACTCAGCCTGTTCGCGCTTAAGCACACTGCTAGCAACTGGTCACCTAAGCATGCGCCAGGTCGTCCAACAGACTTGGGCCGCCCAATCAAACATTAAATCCCGTGTTGCCGAAGAACGCGGCACCTGGCCTAAGGCCTTGGCAGCCTTTCAAAGTCGCCTCCACTGGCACTGCCATTTTATTCAGAAATTTGAAAGCGAACCTGAAATCGAGTTCAACAATATGGCGCGCAGCTGTGACGGCCTTCGGGAAAACGACTTCAATCAGGAAAAATTTGACGCTTGGTGTAAGGGCGAAACCGGTTTTCCGTTTGTAGACGCCTGTATGCGTTACTTGAACAGTGTCGGTTGGATCAATTTTAGGATGCGCGCCATGCTGGTGTCTTTCGCATCCTATGACCTGTGGCTGCATTGGCAACAACCGGCTTTGCATCTTGCCAGACTGTTCGCAGACTACGAACCAGGTATTCATTATCCACAGGTGCAAATGCAGTCTGGTACAACGGGCATAAACACCTTGAGGATCTATAACCCGATCAAGCAATCTATGGATCAGGACCCAGACGGTATTTTTATCCGGCAGTGGGTGCCCGAGTTGGCGAACTTACAGGGCCCGATGATTCATACGCCTTGGCAGGCAACCGAACTAGAGCAGCTCGCAGCGGGTTGCGTAGTAGGTCGAGATTACCCAGCACCTATTGTCGACCATGCCGAAGCGAGCGGATGGGCACGATCTCGTTTTGCATCCGTTCGTGCATCCGCAGCAGGTAAGAGAGATCGCAAAAACATTGTGGTTAAACATGGCAGCCGAAAAGGAAAACAAAAAGCGTGAGCGTTGTAGAATTAAGCGATCTCTGCAAAACAAACATCAAACACCTCAATGCTGTAGCTATCGCAGAGTTACGTTCAGACCACGCTGGGGAAACCGGCGCTGTTTATATCTACCAGGGTATTTTGGCCGTCAGTCGATCCAAGGAGCTTCAGTCGTTCGCTGCAGCACATATCCACACGGAGCAGATCCATCTGGCAACCCTAGATCTATTGCTGCCTAAACACCTGCAGTCTCGGTGCCTACCCCTTTGGCGGATCGCTGGCTGGATGTTGGGCGCTTTTGCAGCTTTCCTAGGACCGCGTTTTACCTATGCGACTATACGAGCAGTAGAAACATTCGTTGTCGAGCATTACCAACAGCAGCTGCATCTTTATCCGAAACCCATTCGCCGCATGTTACAAAAATTTTGTGCCGACGAGGACATTCACCGCAGCGAAGCGAATAACGCTTTACAGCGAGATCATGGATATCCGATTTGGAGCTGGATCGTAGCAAGAGGCTCGGCCTCTGCTGTAAGCCTTGCGCGTCGCATCTAGATTGCTACACGCTGAAGCCCTCTTCAAAAATCGGCATCTTGCGTACACGATTTCCTGTCGCGGCGTACATCGCATTGGCAACCGCTGGCGCCAGCGGAGGCAAGCCTGGTTCACCTAACCCGGTAGGATCAAAATCACTTTCGATAAAGTGTACGTCGACCTCAGGTGCCGCGTCGATTCGCAGCACCGGATATTGATCCAAATTAGTTTGCTGAATGCGACCATTTTCCATGGTGATTTTCTGACCAGCCATGGCGCTATAACCATCTATGATCGATCCCTGAACCTGATTCAGAGCTCCACTCCGGTTGATGATTGGCCCCACATCCACAGCCGCGGTAACCTTGTGAACAGTCACCTTCCCTTGCACATCAACACTTACTTCTGCCAATTCCGCAACGTGAGCCGCATGGCAAAAATAGAAGCCGAACCCCAGACCATGACCTTTGGGCATCGGCCGACCCCAGCCACCTTTTTCGGCGGCCAGCTTAATAACTCCAATCGCGCGCTGTGTATTCATCGCCCGAAAATTATCAGGTTCAAGCCAGCGCGGTTCACCCATCATTTCGATCAACAACTCAACGTGGTCACGCCCTGCTGCCTCCGCCAACTCATGGATAAAGCACTGGGATACAAACGCATGGGTATTGGAAAATGGCGCACGCCACGGACCGGATGGGGTATCCATGCGAAAAGTGGTGAGTGATCCCCGGGCATTAGCACTGGTCACGATCGGGAATGATCCAGCCCGCACGCCGGTCCAGCGGGAAGGTTCAGCACCCACAGCAGTTCCAATGGTATGTTCTTCCCAAGCCGCCAGCTTACCATCGGCAGTCATCGCACCACGCAACCGACAGAAGCCGCCTTCACGAAAGTAGTCGTGGCGCATACTGTCCTCTCGCGACCAAGTCAGCTTCACGGGCTGGCCACTGAGTTTCGATAATTCAATCGCCTCACACATGTACTCGCCCGATGTGCGCCGACCAAAACTGCCACCCATTCGCTTCACATGAATAGTAAGTTGATCAGCCTCGAGGCCGTAGCGCTTTTGCGCTACCGCTTTAAATCCCGGCCCACTCTGGGTCGGCAACCAAATTTCTAGATGATCTTTTTGGCCTGCCCTTCCAGGCCGAAAATGCGCTGTGCAGTTCATTGGCTCCAGACACAAATGAGTGAGGTAGGGGTATTCGTAAAAACTACTGATGACCGTATTACTAGGGTCTTGCAAGGCCGTATCTACATCGCCTGCCTCGAACAATACTGCAGACCCAGTGTCACCCTGTTGCGCCGCAAACTCAGCGAAATCGCTCCAACTGTCTTTAGAGGCATCGGACTCGTCCCAGACCACTTCGAGCGCCTTACGCGCCGCGAATACCGCCCATGTACTGGTACCAACAATACCCACACCGTCCGACAGTTCACGCACATTGCCATTACCTTTAACAACATAGGCATCCACCACGCCGGGGAGCTTTTTAACCTCATCGACATTGGCTTTGACGATCTTGCCACCCACCGCAGGACACTTGCTATAGCTGCCGTAGAGCATATTCGGCACTTTTGTATCAATACCAAAGTCACCTTGACCCGTCACGATGTCTAACGAGTCTACTTGGCTTTTTGACGTTCCGAGGATTCGATAGTCTTCACGTGCCCGGAATACTAGGTCGCTTTTCGCTGGTACAGGTTGCTCCTGTGCAAGTGCAGCCAGCTCGGCAAAACTGCGCGAACGATCACTAAAGAGATGGAGAACTTGACTGTCTTCGGCTTTAAGTTCTTCTCTGGGCAACTCCATAACTACGGCGGCAGCACTGATGAGCATTTCTCGGGCCGTAGCACCCATCTCACGCATTAATTGCCAATTCAAATAAACGGTATAGGAACCCCCGGTAGATTGCCGACCATAACGCTCGGAATTTACTTCCGGTGTTTGTTCAACAACCACGTCGTCCCAATCTGCACCCATTTCTTCGGCCACAATCATTGGCAATGATGTAGCAATGCCCTGACCCATCTCAGGTGAACCGCTGTAAATCACAATGCTACCGTCTGGTTTAATCTGCACATACGCATTCAGCTCGCCGCCGCCCACCAGATTTGGCGTGCTTTGAGTCCATCCTGGAGTCGCCGCTGCGAGCACTAAACCACCCCCAACCACTCCAGATATTTTCAAGAAATCACGCCGCGATGGCTGATCACTCAAGAACGGCGCCCGACTCTTTTTGCTCTCTAACGTCATGATTGAACCCCCTTTGTTGCCGCAGCGTCGAAGCTCATGGCCGCCGCATGGATAGCCTCGCGAATACGGATGTAGGTACCACAACGGCAATAATTGCCTGCCATGGCAGCATCAATATCGGCATCAGTTGGTTCGGCGTTGCGCTGCAGTAATGCCGCAGCAGACATAATTTGCCCGGACTGGCAGTAACCGCACTGAGCAACGTCCTTCTCGATCCACGCCTGTTGTAACGGATGCAGGGCTCCGTCCTCGGTGAGCCCCTCAATCGTGGTAATGGCCTGGCCACTGAGCTGGCTTACGGGTATCAAGCAACTGCGCACCGGTGCACCATTTAAATGTACCGTGCAGGCACCGCACTGACCGATGCCACACCCGTACTTGCTGCCTGTTAAGCCCATCAAATCACGCAATGCCCACAGCAACGGCATATCATCCGGGGCATCCACTTGTGTCTCGGCGCCGTTTACATTCAGAGTAATACGGGTCATCGGCAACTCCATAATTCATAAAGTGCCAAATATGGCATACCAACACGAACTGCGGCAACGTATCGCTTCGCTGGACACCGTGATTTAAGCCCGTAGCATGTGCTGTCGAAAGATTTTAGAAGAGAGTTTCCTATGTTCAGTCATATTGTGATCGGCACTAACGACATCAACGCGGCGAAGGCGTTTTACGATGCAATCCTTGGAGCTCTAGGCGTGGCTCCCGGGCACATCGACCCCAAAGGCCGCTGTTTTTACCGCACGGACTCCGGTGTATTTGCGCTAACGCCACCGATTGACGGTAACCCAGCAAGCCACGGCAATGGCTCCACAATTGGCTTCAACGCTGAAAGCACTGCGGCAACGGATGCATGGCACGCAGCAGGGCTCGCCAATGGTGGCGCGGCTTGCGAAGACCCGCCTGGTCCGCGCGGCGACCTTTACTTGGCTTACCTGCGCGATCCATCAGGCAACAAAATATGCGCTCTGCATAGATTGACTTGAAATTATCAAAAGAGAGTAGGCCTAATGATTAAGCGTTTATTCAGCGGTTTAGCCCGTTCTGGCGCCGTTATACTCATGGTGATTTGCGCCACCACCGCTCACGCGAACCCACAACTCCTTTGGGGCGATACCCACCTGCACACGTCATATTCTTTTGATGCTTTTCTGAATGGGAACCAAACCGCAGATCCAAATACTGCTTACGCCTTCGCCAGAGGGCAACCAGTAATCCATCCGGGCACCAGAACCCGCGCACAACTGAAAACGCCACTGGATTTTTTAGTTATCGCTGACCATGCAGAGTTCTATGGTGGTATCGGTGATATTTATTTTGAAGGCGTGCAAAAATCTGACCCGAATCTGCTCGAAAGAATTTCTTTTTGGTTCGCCGAAAACCAAATACGGGACGCGATTGACGGAGGGAATGGTCTTGAGTTCTTCAACAATCTCTTACCCGAGAATCAAGATCCAATCGACGCCGCAAGATCGTGGGTGGAAAATTCGGCGGCGGCGACACCGCCGGGTGCCGACCTATCTGCAAAAAACGCGTGGGAACGGATGCTAGAGAGCGCCCGGCGATTTGACGATCCCGGCGAATTCACAGCATTGATTGGCTGGGAATGGAGCTCTGTTCCAGGAGGTGCCAATCTGCACAGAGTCGTAATTACTGACGCAGATCTGGACGTCGCAGGAACCTTTTCGCCATTCTCTTCCACAGATAGTCCATTTCCCGAGGACCTTTGGAACTGGATGGATCAAACTGCTTCGAGAGTCGATGCGAGATTTCTGGCGATTCCCCACAACTCAAATATATCGAAAGGCCAAATGTTCTCTCGAAGATCACTTCGAGGAGAGGAGATCACGGTTGAATACGCAAAACAACGAGGTCGCCTCGAGCCACTGGTGGAGATCACACAATACAAAGGCGACTCGGAGACCCATCCCGATCTATCGCCAAGCGATGAGTTCGCCGACTTCGCTCTTTACCCTTGGTACATCCAGCAAGTCCGCACCACTGACTACCAACCCCGACCCGGCGATTATATCCGCTCTGCTTTGAGGACCGGTCTTGAACTCGAAAACGAAATAGGCAGAAATCCTTACGCCTTTGGCGTTATCGGTTCCACAGACAGTCACACAGGTTTAGCCACTGCAGAAGAAGCGAATTTTTGGGGCAAGATGGCCAGAGGCGCAAGACCGGAGCGCAACGCAGGCCCACGAGACCAAAACAACCCTGATGCCATCGGCCCTACTGGTTGGTCAATGCAAGCTTCCGGTCTTGCAGCGGTCTGGGCAGAGGAAAATACCCGCACCGCCATCTTCAATGCGATGCAGCGTAAAGAAGTTTATGGAACGACTGGGCCCCGTATTAACCTGCGCTTTTTTGCCGGAAATGACTTGGTCGTAGACGATTTAGATAGAGCCGATTGGTACAGTCACCTAAAAACTAAAGCCGTGGCCATGGGCAGTAACCTAATAACAAGGAGTGGTATTGCGCCCGTCTTCCTAGTCGCGGCAACGAAGGATCCCCTGTCAGCTAATCTTGACCGGATACAAATCGTAAAAGGCTGGGTGGATGGTGATGGCCGCTCTGCTGAGAAAGTATTCGATGTCGCGTGGTCTGGAAGTCGGAAATTGATGAATGGCAAACTTCCCGCCATCGAGTCAACGGTGGATAAAAAGACCGGTACTTGGGACAACTCACAGGGCGCGGTCACGTTAAAGACTGTCTGGCAAGACCCAGAATTCAACCCAGATCAAAAGGCTTTTTATTACGTGCGCGTGCTCGAGACGCCTACCCCTAGGCATGCGTTACTGGACGCTATCGCCTTGGGACTAGACGCACCAACAGTCGGCGAGTCAATTATTCAGGAGCGAGCGTATTCCAGCCCCATTTGGACTATGCCGCAGTAACCGGACGCCACCAGCTACTCAGAACTGAGCGCAGTATCAGGCCCGCTAATACCGCACTCGCAACATAGGCAAACCAACTATGGCTCATGTCTATCGCGAGTTGCGGCTGGGCCACAAACGCGAACCCCCAACCCGCGGCTAACGCGTTGGTCAAATATCCGAAGGCAAACCCCACACCAACGACGCTGCCGAGGTACGCATATAAGGCACGCCGACCAAGTTCTCTTTTCACTAACGCAACCGTGGCAATATTAGTCGCCGGCCCTACCAGCATGAACACTAGAACTGCACCCGGCGATACACCCGAAAAAAGTAATCCGGCAGCAATAGGAGTAGATGCCGTAGCGCAGATATACATTGGTACACCGATCGCCGCCATAACAACAAAAGCGAGAAAACCGTCTCCCCACTGCAGCAAAAATTCTTTGGGAACTAAGGTTTCTATGAGCGCAGCACACGCTAAGCCAACGAGTAACCATCGGCTAATGTCTTCCAGCAAATCAATAAAGGTAAAACGCCAGGCTGCAAAGAGTCGCTCACTCAAGGACGCTATTGTTACTGGACTGTCTGCGACCTGCGCACAGCACGCTCCAAGGCCCTCCTCCATACCCAAGTCTAAATCTTGAGTCGCGTCATCACGTCCTGCGAATACACCAGCGACAACGGCGCTACACACCGCCGCTATTGGCCGAATAATAGCCATAAAGGGCCCAAGTAGCGCATAAGAAATCGAGACCGAGTCGACTCCTGTCTCCGGCGTTGAAATAAGGAAAGCGGTAGTGGCACTTCTCGATGCACCACTGCGCCGTAATCCCATGGCGGCAGGAATTACGCCACAGGAGCACAATGGCAGTGGCGCGCCAATCAGTGCTGCTTTCACCGAGGATTTCAATCCTGGCTGGCCTAACTGACCGGCCAACAAGTCTTCAGGCACCAACGCTTTAATCACACCGGCCAGGGTAAATCCCAGCAGCAGCCACGGCGCAGATTCAACGAACACTGTGACAAAGTTTGTTAGCAATTCCAGCATTAGCAGACTCGCCGTGGGATTGGCCCACTCTCTGATTGCGCGTTTAGCGCTTCTAAAATCGTGCAACGAGTTGCCGGTTCAGCACCGCCGCAACAAGCGTCACTGAGAGTTTTTAACGTTTTCTTTATACGCTGCATCTCAACAATACGCTGGTTCAGATTATCCAGTTTTTCATCTACAAAGCGTTTTACGTCCTCGCAGGATTTTTCGTCCTTGGTAACTTCAAGACCCAACAAATCATGGATTTCGTTCAGTGTGAAACCAACACGCTTGGCGCTTAAGATAAAACCCACGCGCTCCAGATCCGCTTGGGAATACAGCCGATATCCCGCCTGGCTACGCACACTCGGTGCCAATAGCCCATGCTTCTCATAGAACCGCAGCGTGTCTTGTGAAACCTGCACAAGTTTAGCCAACTCACCAATTCTTAACTTTTTTTCGCTCATTTAACTACCTTAAACCCTAGAGTAGGGTCCAAAGTCAACCTCGGATCAATACACGCCCTAATGCAGTAAATCCGGGTCGTCATTAAAAGCCACTCGGTCAGCCCCAAGAATCTTTTTTACCGTGCGCGTTACGAAAGTATCTTTTTTGCTGAATAACGCCTTAGCTAGCAACGCCTTGAGGCGCACCCGCCCTTCCGTGCGCCATTGCACCCATCTACTGCGCTGAGTCATGCGGTCGATCTCGTATCACCAGCCGTCAGCATATCCGGAGCGGCCGTTTTAACAATGCGCCCCGGGAAACCCTTAAAGTGCGGCACACCCTGTTCGTAATCTAGGAACTCGTCGTCGTCAGAACAAAGGACTGCGTCACTGGACAAAAAAGCTCCCGCCAGATTTTCTTGACCTCGGGTCTCGGGATACCACCACCCATGGGGAACCCGAATATGACCTTCTTTCATGGATTGCTGGATCGAAATTTGCGCCGTGACCGAGCCCGTTGACGATTCCAATCGGACCCAATCTCCGTCCGCCAGTTGCTCTCGCGTTGCGTCAGTTGGGTGCAGATACAATTGGGGGGTTGGACAGCGCGCGCGTAACACCTCGATATTTCGTTGCCCTGTTTGAAAGAAGGGATCTTCGCGCACGCCGGTAAACACCGCGTACGGGTATTCTTCATTGGGCATCGGCCCCTCGCGGTAATAGGGCAAGGGGTCAAAACCTAAATCCTCCAGCACGCTGGAGTACAGCTCTACCTTACCCGAGGGCGTAGCGAATCCGTGTTTTCGGTATTTGCGGAATTTTGGTGTCGGCATCTCCATGAATGTTGCTGCCTCAAACTCAGCGAACGTGCGCCCAGATCGTGACAGCCGATAATCGAGCATGTCTTCGATGGTGTCCCAGGGGAAGTACTCCGCCAGTCCCATACGACGCCCCAGGTCAGTCCAAAACTGAAACGTACTCGACGCGTGTTCGGGCGCCTCTACCACTTTTTGCGACAGCGTCAGGCGGTTGCCCCAACTCCAGCCATCCGCAACATGATTACGCTCGGTAAATACGTCACCCGGTAACACATAATCTGCCAACATTGCCGTTGGAGTCATAAAGATTTCATGGGCGACAATCAGTTCCTGATTCATTAACCCCTGCAGAATTTGGTGCTGATTCGCATAACTAAGCAGGGTGTTGTTACCTAGGGTTATTAACGCCTTGATCGGATAGGGATCGCCTTTCGCCATGGCTCTGAACACATTTGTGGGATTTGCCATATGACATCCCATCACCAGATCAGCGTAAGGGAAACCCCACACCTTGTTGGTGGCGTCCTTGAGCATCTCTGCCGTTCGGTAGGTAAAGACCGGATGATCAGCAAAACCCAATTGTTTCGCCTTTTGCTCATCTGACAGCCGCTCATGCAGAGCGAGCTCGCTTTCGGGGATGTATGCAGGATTAAAACCACCGAGGGTCTCACCACCCACGACATCAAGATTGCCGGTGATGGCTCGCAAAATTGAATGCAGTCGAATAGCAGAGGTGGAAGAAATTTGCTGGTCAGTTATCGGTGTCCAGGGGATCACAGCACCATCAGCGCCAGCATACATGCGTGCGGCCGCGGCGATCGATTCGCGATCCACACCTGTTATCGCTTCTACCCGTTCTAGCGGATACTCATCAACCCGCGCGCGCAGTTCGTCAAAACCCAAGCACCATTTCGCTACAAACGCTTGATCATACAAGCCTTCATCGATGATCACTTTCAACCAACCCAAACACATGGCGGCATCGGTGCCCGCACGCAGACGCAAATGCAAATCGGCGCCCTCGGCCTGATCCGACACACGCGGATCTAACACAATGACTTTAGCACCACGCGCTTTCGCCGAGCGAATGGCGTTGTAAATCGGCGTCCAAGAATGCTTACGCGGATTATGGCCAAATAGCACTATGCATTGAGTGTTGCCAAAATCCGGTTGTGGAAACCAGCCATAAGTAAGCCGATTAACCGCTGCCGTGTTGCCGGCACACAAGGCCACACCGCTGATCCAATTCGGTGATCCCAACAGATTCATGAAGCGCCTGTCCATGCTATGAGTGGTTTGCGTGTTCCACCCTGAAGTGGATACGGCTACGCCTTCGGCCCCAAAACGCGCAACAATACCCTGTAACCGTTCAGCGATTTCATCCATTGCTTGTTCGTAAGAGATCTCCACCCACTGGTCGGCACCGCGCTCTCCCACGCGTTTTAGCGGCACCCGGAGTCGCTCGGCGTGATTGTGAATATGCGGCGCTGCTGTGCCTTTGTAGCAAATATTCTTGGCCAGCATGGGGCTGTCGTGGGCAATGACCCGACTAACTTTACCGTCTTCAGATTCAGTGCGCAGTTGGCAACCAATATCGCAGATGGTGCAGACCGAGTATTTCGTTGGGCTTTTTGACGCCATGTCTCACGGCCTCTGTGATTAGCTGTGTGTATCCAAACAGAAGCTGCTCACGACCGCAACACATCTCAATAGGTGGCGATCCAGCCAACCTCAAGCGCAAATGCGCCGTCTATGCCGTCGTTAATCATCAAACCTAACTCGGCTACTTCACCTGCAGTAACTGCAGGCGCGTTCAAACGTCGCCCACGCCAGTTCGGCCAAAACGACTCAAACGGCAACCTCACTTCTAACCATTTGCCGTCCTCCGTCGCAAATTGCGACCAGTACGAAATTCTCGAGTTCCTTGGTCTTAAACGAAATGTATACTCACGCCCGTCTCCGCGGACTCTCAGTCGTACCCCAGTTGCTTCATTAGCCATAAGATTTCCAGCTGGCACTCGAATAGAGGCGAAACCACCACCATTTGTATTGAGTGACCCCGAGAAGGACAAAAATTCCTCCGTGCGCGTAACCGCACCTACAGAGCGTCCGCCCATAACATTATCGTTTATCACGCGCCAATCGAGATTTCGCGCCGCAACGGTGTTGTCTTTTTCATTCGCGACCACACTCGTCGCCCCTATTAGAATTAAAACGCAGTACCAAATATTGATCGAATAACGCATTGTCTCGCCTCTTTTGTCTATGTTCTATAGATTCAGTTCATCGGAACCACATAAAAACCGGAAGCGCTGGAAGAAATAGAAATAGTGCCGCCCATCCCTGCGTGGTTTAAGCAGTAGTAATAGAGCGTCGTTACACCTTCGGGAACAACAATCTGCACGTACGCGCCCGAGTTGCCAGCGCTGCCCACACGAGACACGCCTTCAGTGAACTCCGTTCCTCCGCCGTGACTTCCGTTGGAGGAAGTCGAGAAATAGACTGGGTGAGTAGCATTACTGCTGTCCGATTGCAGCAGGCGATAGGTCTTGCCGGTTTCTAAGTTAAGATTTGGGCTGATGTTGTCGTTGATCGAATACTTATTACCCGTGCCAAACCCGTTGGTTCCCCGAGCAACCACTAGGTTAAATTCTACGGGTGATTCCGAAACGTCCTCGGCAACGTCCACGATTTGGATCGAGAGTATCTGAGTTGTTTGGTCGGTCCCATCACTTGCGACCACAGTTATTTCATAAGCTTGTTGCGTCTCGTAGTCTGGCGCGCTTAAAAACGTGATTATCCCAGAGTCGGATATGGCAAAGGATGCCGCATCTGTTCCCTGTAGCGAATATGCGATGGTGTCATCGTCGGCGTCCGTAGCCTCAACCTGTAGGAGGCTGGTCTGATTTTCGTTAACCTCGATACTTGCCTCTAAGCCAACAAAAACCGGCGCACTGTTTGGAGCGGCTTCGTCCAGATCTAGCACCTCAATCGAGACGTCCTGCGAGACAGTCGCAGTGCCGTCGGAAACCGCTACCGTGATGGAGTATGACGCTTTACTCTCAAAATCTGGCGCCGCCGCAAAAGTAATCGTTCCATCGCTTGAGATGTTGAAAGAATCTGCATCCACTCCGCTCAGGGTGAAGGAGAGGGTATCGCCATCCGCATCCGATGCATTAGCCGTCGTCACGGAAGTTTGGTTTTCGTCGACTTGAACGGAGGAATCAATACTAAGAGACGGCTCTGCGTTTGTTGTCCCTGAGCCGTATCCGCCCGAATCGGCGCTACTAGCCCCCCCTCCGCCGCCGCAAGCCGTCAAAACTGCCGCTAAACCTAGAATGACGGGCTTAAATCTAAACACGGTTGGTGTTTTGGAATCGGATACAAACATAGGAACGAACCGGTATAAAAGACCCAGGCAGAATCGCGCCCTAACCATGCAAAAACCATCAATGCAGAATTAATTTCTCATCAATTTTGCAATAGCTGGCAAAACAATCTAGACACAACATCGACTCGGGCAAAAACTACCCCCCGCCCGCTCCAAGATCCAATAGCAGATTCAATCCCGCACTAATGCCACGACTGGAATGTGTCGATCCGTTTTCTGCTGATATTCGATGTAGAGCGGCCAAACTTCCGCCATCATGTTCCACAGCTCTTGCCGACGTGCGCCATCAATTGCTACGGCTGTCGCGGAGAACTTGTCTGCCGCGACCTGCACTTGAACCTTGGGTTGTACTATCAAATTGTTGTACCAAGCCGGGTGCTCCGCAAAGCCTCCTTTAGATGCCACAATTACGTAGTCACCGTCGTCCTCGCCGTATATCAATGGCAGCATCCGCTCTTCGCCACTCTTGCTGCCAATTGTAGTTAGCAGCAGTGTTGGTACGCCGCGCCAAATATGGCCGTTAGCGCCATCGGTGGCGAGGTAGTTACGCATATGTTCTTGGGCCCAATCAGGCAATGTCGATCCCATAGTCCTTTTCCTCAGGTCACTGACGACCGTTAATGCGTTGTCTTCGATGTATTAAAACGCGCTTTGGCAAGCCACAA
>ERZ802830.554-NODE-554-length-37471-cov-17.0021_pt1 | contig 37471 bp, 27 predicted proteins | sample MGYA00345654_ERZ802830 | MGnify/ENA primary metagenome ERZ802830 (study PRJEB30503, sample SAMEA104212375) | marine metagenome | biome: Westerlies Biome; feature: [SRF] surface water layer (ENVO:00010504) within the epipelagic zone...; material: water... | reverse complement strand
AGCTTCTTTTAATGTAATTGCAGAAAGTTTAAATATTGAATTAAAAAAATTCAATGTTAATGTAGTAAATATTGCTCCTGGAGACTACAAAACAGAAATATTAAGAAATAGGCTTGATTCAAGTATAGCTAATAATTCTCCTTATTATAAAGAATACAATAAAGTGATAAATAGTGTTAATGGGAAAATGGAGCATGGAAGAAACCCTGATGAAGTAGCTGATTTAGTGTTAAAAATTATGAAAGAAAAGAATCCTAAAATTAATTACCTTGTTGGTGGTTTTTTAGAAAAAAAAATAACTTTGAAGAGTTTATTTCCTGATAAATTTTTTCAAAAAATAATCATGAAACTTTATAAATAGAAACATATGAAATTTTTTATCGATACTGCTAATTTAGATCAAATTAAAGATGCTCAAGACCTTGGTATTCTTGATGGCGTAACAACTAATCCATCATTGATGGCTAAGGAAGGAATTACTGGAAGTAAAAATATAATGAATCATTATTTAAAAATATGCGAAATTGTTAAAGGTGATGTTTCAGCAGAAGTTATTTCTGTAGATTATAATGGTATTATTAAAGAAGGAGAAGCGCTTGCATCTTTACATGATCAAATTGTAATAAAAGTGCCAATGATAGAAGAAGGTGTAAAAGCAATAAGATATTTTACTGATAAAGGACTTAAAACTAATTGTACACTAGTTTTTTCTTCTGGGCAAGCTCTTTTAGCAGCAAAAGCAGGGGCTACTTATGTTTCCCCATTTATTGGAAGACTTGATGATATTTCTACTGATGGTTTAGATTTAATATCAGATATTAGAGATATTTATGATAACTATGCATATGAAACACAGATTTTAGCTGCATCGATAAGACATACGATGCATATAATTGATTGTGCAAAGATTGGTGCAGATGTAATTACAAGTCCTTTATCTGCAATTAAGGGCTTATTAAAACATCCACTTACTGAAAGTGGATTGCATAAGTTTTTAAGTGATTACAAAAAAGGAAACTAGTTAGAGGTTAAAATTTTCCTAATATCATTACTAAATAGGTTACTGAATGCATCTAATATGTTTACCTTTTCATCTATTACTATTGTTTTATTTAGGAAAGTTAATACCCAGTCTTTACTTGAACTCTCAAAATCTCTAAAAGAAAACTGGTTAGATAAATCTAAATTTAATATATTTTGTGCTTGACTTACCATATCAGTATATGGTTGAATACATATTCCTACAAATCTATAATCAGGGAATTCCTGTTTTAGTGCTTCTATTCTTCTAATTGTTCTTCTGTAATGATTCATTTGTGTTTGAGACCAAAAATATATGAAAGTCTTATTTCCAATAAATTCATCAGTACTTGAAATTATATTTCCATTATAATTTAAAATATCAATTTCTGGTAATTGATTCCCTTTTTGCATTCTCCCAATATCTTCATAAAGTTTAATAATCTCATTTAAATATATTTTAGACGAATTTACATAGGTAAAATAGTCAATAAATTTTTCATGGAAGTTATTGTTTTTAAAATTTAAAATTTCTTCAATTGCTGTTGCTCTAGCTAAATTATTTTTCAAATAAGGATCACTAATTTGTGAATCTATAATTAATAGTTTTTTTATATTAAAGTCAGTGTTATTTTTTTCATAAAAATATACTTTCCCGCTATCAAGTGTTTTTTCATTAAAGTAATTCATTAAATATGTTACATATGGTTCAAAAAGGGAAAGATCTGTATCGTTCAAGTTGATATCTTTTCTATAGTTGAAATATTCATTTCTTTGATCCTCATTCCAATTCTTGCCTCTTAGAAGAGCATATCTTTCTAGCTTATTAAAATAATTATATTTTATACTAGCTCTAGTTATATTTTTTGCAAGATTCTTATGATTACTGCTATTGTTAAATAAATCCCAGATATAATTTTTTTCTTTTATAAGCGAATCAATAGCATTTTTAAATATATTTCTATCCTCTGCATATATTTCAGAAATAAACTCTGTTTCTGAATCATCTAAAATAGACATATCAACTAAAAAATTATTTTTTGATGACCCTTTTCCAGTAAAAGTTATTGATTCTTTAAAGTCTTCAACATTTACTCTAACCCATAAGCTATCTCCATTTTCAATTATTATATTTTGATTTTCAGGTAAATGTTCAATTCTATATATACCTGGTTGAATATTTTGAATTTTTTTAAAAAACTTATTATCTGAATCTAGCTGAATTGAATCTATTTTAATATTGTTAAAATAGAAATTAACATAACTTGAGGAAGGGTTAATTATTTCTCCACCTAAGAAAAAGTCACTATTTGAAACCTCATTATTACAGGAATTAGAAAAAAATAAAATTATAGTAAGTATAATTAGTTTTAGAAATTTCAACTTGCTATTTTTGCCCATATTTATGTTATCTGTCTCTAATTTATCGTTACAATTCGGAAAAAGAATATTATTTGATGAAGTAAATATAACTTTTTCTCCTGGAAATTGTTACGGAATTATTGGTGCCAATGGTGCAGGAAAGTCAACTTTTCTTAAAATTCTTTCAAAGGATTTAGAACCAAATACTGGTTCAGTTTTTCTTGAACCTGGAAAAAGATTATCTGTTTTAGAACAAAATCATAATAGATATGATGAAAATACTGTTCTTGAAACTGTAATACTTGGAAATCAGAAACTATTTGATTTAAAAAGTGAGATTGATTCAACTTATGCAAAAGAAAACTTTTCAGATAAAGATGCAGATAGAGTAGGAGAGCTTCAAGCATCTTTTGAAGAAATGAATGGTTGGAACGCAGATGCTGATGCAGCTTTTCTTTTATCTAATTTAGGAATAACTGAGGACTTTCATCAGAACTCTATGAGTGATATTGATCAAAAGGTAAAAGTTAAAGTTCTTTTAGCTCAATGTCTTTTTGGGAACCCAGATGTTTTAATTATGGATGAACCAACTAATGATCTTGACTATACAACTGTAGAATGGCTTACAACTTTCATTAATGAATTTGAAAATACAGTAATAGTTGTTTCTCATGATAGATTTTTCTTGGATTCAGTATGTACTCACACTTCTGATATTGACTTTAGTAAAATCAACCATTTTTCAGGTAACTATACTTTTTGGCAACAATCTAGCCAACTTGCAGCTAGACAAAAATTACAGCAAAACAAGAAAGCTGAGGAAAAGAAAAAAGAGTTGCAAGAATTTATTTCTAGATTCTCTGCCAATGTAGCAAAATCAAAGCAGGCTACTGCAAGAAAAAAGATGATTCAAAAACTTAATATTGAGGAAATTAAGCCTTCAAGCAGAAGGTATCCTGCAATAATTTTTGAACAAGATAGAGAAGCAGGTGATCAAATTCTTGAACTTAAGTCTTTATCTTATGAAAAAGACGATGAAGTTTATTTTAAAGATATTAGTTTGAATTTAAACAAAGGTGAAAAAGTTTTAGTTGTATCTAAAAATTCCAGATCAATCAATTTATTTTATGATTGTATATCTGGAAATCTTGAACAAACCTCGGGCACATACAGTTGGGGTGTAACAACCTCAAATGGTTATTTGCCAGTGGACAACGATTCTTTTTTTGAAAAAAATATTTCTTTAGTTGATTGGTTAAGACAATGGTCAAACAATGATGAGGAAAGGGAAGAGTTGTTTATTAGAAGTTTTCTTGGTAGAATGTTATTTAGTGGAGATGAGGCTTTAAAATCATGTAGTGTGCTTTCTGGAGGAGAAAAAGTAAGGTGCATGTTGTCTAAAATTATGATGGGCAAGCCAAACGTTTTGATAATTGATGAGCCAACTAACCATTTAGACTTAGAGTCTATAACAGCATTCAATAATTCTTTAACAAACTTTAAAGGTAATGTTCTTTTAAGTACTAACGATAGAGCGTTTGCAGAATCTGTTGCTAATAGAATTATTGAAATTACACCAAATGGAGTTATTGATAGCTACCTTCCTTTTAGTGAATATATTTTAGATGAAAAGGTTTTAGCATTAAGAGAAAAACTATACAAATAGGTTATTTATCTCTTATCTCAGCTCCAAGTTCAGAAGTATATTTGTCTGCTATCTTCTTCATGATTTTATCAATTAACTTATCAGTTAGTGTCTTTTTAGAGTCATTAAAAGTAAAGCTTATTGCAAAAGATTTCTTATTTTTTTCAAAGTTTTTCCCTTTAAATTCATCAAAAAGATTAACATCTTTTAAAATTTTATTATCTGATTTAAAAGCAATACTTCTAATTGTGTCAAAAGTAATGTTGTCATCTATTATCATTGATAAATCTCTTCTTGATGATGGAAATTTAGATAGATCCTGATACTTAATGTTCAATGTGTTTAATTTAATTAAATCTAGATTTAGATTAAAAACGTGGACTTTGCTGTCTATTGAAAATTCTTTGGCGTATTCTTTATCTAATTCGCCAATAAAACCTAGATTATTATTGTTGCTAATGACAGAGAGTTTATATTCAAATAGATCATCATCTTCAATCTGATATTTAACATTTAAAATATTTAATTCTTTAAATAAATTTTCAATAATACCTTTGAGATAGTAAAAGTTACTTTTAGAGTAATTTACCATCCAATTTTCCTCAAACACGTCTCCAACAACAGTCGCATTTATTTGTTTATTTTCATTAAAACCCTCATTTTGATCTGAATACACATTTCCAATTTCAAATAACTTTAGATTTTTATTCTGTCTATTTATGTTATGTTTTATTGTTTCAAGTGTATTAGGAATTAATGAAACTCTTAGGTTAGATAATTCTATCCCTTGAGGATTCAAAATCGTTACAGGTTTTAAATTAAACTTACTATTAGTTCCAGGCGAACATATGGAATTATTAATAATTTCATTAAATCCAATTCCAGCTAAATTTTTACTAATAAAAGATTCAGTAATTTTATTTTTATCTGTTTCTGGTAATGATAATGATATTCTTGATTCTATTTCAATATTATCAAACCCGTAAACACGTAATATTTCTTCAATTACATCTATTTCTCGATACACATCATGCCTGTAGTTAGGAGCAATAATATTTAATCCATCATCACTATGACCTTCAATTTTGAAATCCAAAGAACTCAATATCTGAGTTATATCTTCTTTATCAATTTTTTTTCCAGAGACATCATTAATTTTCTTATATCTTAAATAAATATCTTTTTTTTCTAATTTAAGGTTGTCTTCGATATAAACCTGAGAAACAGAAGATTCAGGATTATCCTTTTTTATTAGAATTGCAGCTCTTTTAAGTGCGTACAATACTTTGTCTGGGTCAACCCCTCTCTCATATCTATATGAAGCATCAGTAAAAAGTTGATGTTTTTTTGATGATTTTCGAATTGTAACAGAATTAAAAATTGCAGACTCTAAAAATAAGTTTTTTGTAGTGTTAGACACCCCTGACTGAAATCCCCCATAAACTCCTGCTAAACAAAGTGGAGTATCATTAGAACAAATCATTAGATCATCTTTATTTAAATTAATAATTCTTTCATCAAGTGTTTTAAACTTTGTTACATTTTTTAAGGATTTTACATCTATACTCGAAATTTTGTCTAAATCAAATGCATGAAGTGGTTGACCTATCTCATGCATTAAAAAATTAGTTATATCAACAATATTATTAATAGGTTTTAGACCAATTGATTTTAGTTTGTTTTGTAATTCTATAGATGATTGTTTAACATTTATATCTTTAATTATAACTCCTGAGTAAAAAGGGCACTTTTGAGTATCCTCTATATTTATTTTAAATCCTTTATCAATGTTTATCGAATCAAAACTACTTATTGAAGGTAGTTTAAGGTTACTTTTTATTGAATTTAAATCATAATAAGCTTTCAAATCTCTAGCTACTCCATAATGTGACATAGCATCACATCTATTTGGTGTTAAACCAATTTCAAAAATGTTATCATTTGCTACATTAAATATATTACTTATTGGAGTTCCAGGTTTAATATTATCATTAAGAACCATTATACCGTCATGTGAATCACCCAATCCAATTTCATCCTCTGCACATACCATTCCATTACTGAGCACTCCTCTTATTTTTGATTTTTTAATTTTTATTTCTATTCCTTCATTTGTATATATTTTTGATCCTACAGGAGCTACTGGAACAACTTGCCCCTTTTTTATATTGGGGGCACCACAAACAATTTCAGAGATGTTATTATTTCCGAGATCTATAGAAGTGACTTTTAATCTGTCAGCATTTGGATGTTTTGTACATTCAAGAACTTTGCCTGCTATGACTCCTTTTAGACCTCCTTTAATTGATTCAAAAGGAGATAGTTTTTCTACTTCTAAGCCTAAATTGGTTAAAATTTCAGAAATCTGATCAGGTGTAGAGTCAGTTTCTATATAATCTTTAAGCCAATTGAATGATATTTTCACAGGAATGATTTAAATAACAAATATACTTATTCAACTAATATATCGCCACAAATTTTTTGAATTTGAAGATGATGATAGTTCATTTCTAATGGGAAGATTTTCTTTTTTAATAAGTCTTGGATCATTTTCAAGAATATTAATTGCACATAAGCGGGCATTGTTCAAAATTTTAGTATCATAAATAATATCTGCTAATTTAAACTTTAATACGCCGCTCTGTTTTGTTCCCAATATATCACCTGGTCCTCTGATCTTTAGATCAACTTCTGCTAACTTAAAGCCATCACTAACATTAACCATAGTATCTATTCTTAACATTGATTCCTCTGATAATTTGTCTTTGGTCATTAAAATGCAATAACTCTCTTCATTACCCCTTCCAACTCTTCCTCTTAATTGATGAAGTTGAGACAATCCAAATCTTTCCGCACTCTCTATTACCATTACAGAGGCATTAGGAACATTTACTCCAACTTCAATAACAGTAGTAGATACTAGTATTTGAGTCTCCTTATTAATAAACCTTTTCATCTCAAAATCTTTATCCTTTCCACTCATTTTACCATGAACGATGCTAACCTGATAATCTGGACGAGGAAACTCTCTTACAACACTTTCGTAACCATCCATTAAATCTTTATAATCTAGTTTTTCAGATTCATTTATAAGGGGATATACTAAATAAATTTGTCTTCCTTTTTTTATTTGCCCTCTTATAAATTTAAATACACTTAGCCTATTCTTATCGTATTTGTGTACAGTCTTAGTAGTTATCCTACCTGGAGGCAACTCTTTTATTGAGGATATATCTAGGTCACCATAAAGGCTCATTGCAAGTGTTCTAGGAATTGGAGTAGCAGTCATAACAAGTATATGTGGCGGAGGATTATTTTTTTTCCAAAGTTTAGCTCTTTGAGCAACTCCAAATCTATGTTGCTCATCAATTATACTTAACCCTAAATTTTTAAATTGAACAATGTCCTCTAATATTGCATGTGTTCCAACTAGAATATTTGTTTTACCAGATAACAAATTTTTATGGATTGATTTTCTATCCTTTGCCTTTACAGATCCAGTCAATAACTCTACTTTTATATCAAAATCACTTAATAGTTCATTTAATGATTTGTAATGCTGATTTGCTAATATCTCTGTTGGAGCTAGTATGCTGGATTGGAATCCATTGTCAATAGCTATCAACATTATCATAAGTGATACTATAGTTTTACCTGATCCAACATCTCCTTGAAGAAGTCTATTCATTTGTTTTCCATCACGAAAATCATTTCTAATTTCTTTAATAACCTTCTTTTGATCTCCTGTTAATTCAAAGGGTAAATTGTGTTTATAAAACTTATTTAAATTATCACCTACTTTTTCAAATTTAAATCCGCTCAACTTTTGAATTCTATCATTCTTTGTAAGTTGAAAACCAAGCTGGTTAAAAAATAATTCCTCAAATTTTAGTCTTCTAGTTGACTCTGTAAGTAATTCTTGTGATTCCGGTAAATGAATATTTACAATTGCTTTGTATCTGCCAATTAGTTTAAAGTCATTTAGAATTGATGAAGAAAGATTTTCTTTAATCTGATTTTGGAGTACATTTAAAAGATTAAAAATAATTTTAACAAAATATTTTTGAGTAACACCCTCATTTACAAGCTTTTCTGTTGAAGAATATACACCATGTAATCTTCTGGGTATATTTTTATTAAAACTGTTTCTAGTTTTAATTTCTGGATGAGCTATTGAACAATTTGTGCCAAACCAATTAACTTTTCCATAAATAACATATTCTTCATTTACTTTTAAGGATTCTTCTACCCAATTAAAACCTCTATACCATATTAAATCAACTTTCCCCGTATCATCATAAAATTCACAATTTAATCTATCTCTGAATTTTACTTTAGTTCTTCGTATAGATCTTATTTTGCCAATTATTTGAACTTCTGATTGATTTTTAGGAATTTCATTAATTTTAAAAAATCTTGATCTATCGATATATCGATATGGATAAAAATCTATCAGATCCTTCACTGTTTTAATATTAAGTTCCTCAGTTAGTAACTTTGATCTAGAAGGACCTATGCCCTTGACAAACTCAATCGATTGATTTATAAAATCATTATTCACTATCCAAGAAATCTAATGCTAAATTTGTCATAACCTTTACACCTAAAAGCATAGATTTATCATCTATAAAAAAATCTGGGGTGTGATGAGCTGGAGCTTTTCTAATTTCATTTGTATTATAAGCTCCAAGTTCAAATAAAAATCCAGGAACTTCATTTAGATAATAAGCATAATCTTCAGCTAAAGTTTTTGCATTACTTAAAATCACATTTTCACTACCTGCAGATTTTTTTAGTGATGGAAGCATTTTATTCATCATGTAAGGATCATTATATGTTATATCTGCTCCGTCATCTATTTCAACAATAGCTTTACCGCCGTATGATTTAGCAATACCCTCAGAAAGCTCAACAATTCTTTTTTTAATATAGTCTCTCATTCCATAGTCAAGTGATCTAATAGTTCCAACTAAATTAACTTCACCGGGAATAATATTGAACCTATTACCTCCTTCAACTTTTCCAAATGATATTACAGCGGGTTCTTTTGTAAGTTCAGATTCTCTCGAAATAATAGTTTGAATTGAATTTATTATTTGAGCAGTTATTACAATAGGGTCAACTGATAACCAAGGGGTTCCACCATGAGCTTGAGTTCCTATTACTTTAATTGTAAATCTTGATGATGATGCATAAAAACCTTTTGGTTTATAATAAATCTTATTCATGGGAAGTTGTGCAGCAATATGCAGTCCAAAAATAGCATCTACATCTGGATTCTTTAAAACACCCTCTTTTATCATCATTCTTGCTCCACCTTCTTCCCCTGGAGGAGGGCCTTCCTCAGCACCTTGAAAAATAAATTTAACTGTTCCTTCAAAATCATTATTTTTTGATAAAACTTCTGCTGTGCCCATCAAAATTGACATATGACCATCATGTCCGCAAGCATGCATAACACCATCATTTACTGATTGAAATTTTAAGCCATTATTTTCTGTTATAGGTAGAGCATCCATATCAGCTCTTAAAGCAACAACTTTTCCCTTAGATTTACCTTCTAGTATCCCTACGACTCCATTCACGCCAACATTTCTTGTTACTTTTATTCCAAGTGACTCAAGGTGTCTTGCTATTTTTTCAGAAGTTTTAAACTCTCTGTTTGAGACTTCTGGAAATTTATGAAAATCATGTCTCCATGAAATTACTTTTTCTTCAATATCTGCTATCTGATTATCTATTGATTGAGAATATAAAGATTGAGATGTTAGAATTAAAAAAACAAATGACAAGTTCTTCATAAGTATTGATTTAATTAGTGATTTATCAGCAATTAAAATTCATTAATTACTTAAATTTATAACAATGTTAGAAGATAACAAATCTTATCTAAAAGATCTCAATGAAGCTCAATTAAATGCTGTACTCAAAACTGATGGTCCTTCAATGGTTATTGCAGGAGCTGGATCGGGGAAAACTAGGGTTTTAACATACAAAATAGTTCACTTAATAAACAACAGTGTTGATCCATTTGAAATATTAGCATTAACGTTTACAAATAAAGCTGCAAAGGAAATGAAGTTAAGAATTTCTTCAATGATAGGGGAGAGTGAATCTAAGAATATTTGGATGGGAACTTTTCATTCTGTTTTTGCAAAAATACTTAGGTTTGAGGCTCATAAAATAGGTTTTACGTCAGATTTCACAATTTATGATGTTCAAGACTCAGAAAGACTTATATCTTCTATTATCAAAGAGAAAAATTTAGATAAAGATATATACAAGTCTAAATCTATTAGGAATAGAATATCCTCTTTAAAAAACAGCTTTATTACTGTAAATGGATATTTTTCAAACGATGATTTAGTTGAATCAGACAATTTATCTAGAAAACCAGAAACTGGAAATGTTTATAAAGAATATAACGAAAGACTAGTAAAGTCTAATTCAATGGATTTTGACGACTTATTAATGAAAACAAATGAGTTAATAAATAATCATCCTGAAGTTCTTGCAAAATATCAAGAAAAATTTAAATATATTTTAGTTGATGAGTATCAAGATACAAATCACTCTCAATATCTTATAGTAAAGTCTCTTTCTGATAAATATCAAAATATATGTGTAGTAGGAGATGATGCTCAAAGTATTTACTCATTTAGAGGTGCAAACATTAATAATATTATAAATTTTAGAAATGATTACGATAATGTTGAGGTTTTTAGATTAGAACAAAACTATCGATCTACTAAAAATATTGTAAATGCTGCTAATTCAGTAATTGATCATAATAAAAATAAAATTGATAAAGAAGTTTGGACTGATAATGATTTTGGAGATAAAGTTGAAATTTCGTCTAATCAATCTGATATAGGAGAGGCTAGAGGCTTATGTCAAAAAGTTATATCTCTTAATAACACAAGTTTTTCTGATATAGCAATACTTTATAGAACAAATGCTCAGTCAAGACCAATAGAAGATTCTTTGAGAATAAATAAAATTCCATATCAAATTTTTGGTGGTGTCTCATTTTACAATAGGAAAGAGATTAAGGATGTTCTTGCTTATTTAAGACTTATTGTAAACAGTAGTGATGAAGAAAGCTTAAAGAGAGTCATCAATTATCCTGCTAGAGGAATAGGGCAGGTAACTATTAATAAAATAATTTTAGCAGCTCAAAAATATAATTTAACATTATATGAAACCATAAAAAAAAATAAAGAACTTTCAATTGGCTTTTCATCATCTGTTTCGATTAAGCTTGAAAACTTTATTGAATTAATAGATGTACTTAAAATTGAAAATCAGAAATTGAACGCTTTTGATCTAACAAAAGAGCTTATTAATAAGGTAAGGATTGTTGATGAGTTAAAAAAAGATGATTCTCCAGAGGGCATATCAAGGTTAGAAAATGTTCAAGAATTATTAAATGGTATAAGAGATTTTATAGAGGATCAAAAGGAGTTAGTCGATGCAAACGATAACTTATCTGAATTTTTATCTACTGTTGCATTATCAACAGATTTTGATACCAAAGATTTAGATGAAGATAAGGTTTCCTTAATGACACTTCATTTATCAAAAGGTCTTGAGTTTAAACATGTATTTATAGTTGGACTAGAGGAAGATCTTTTTCCCTCAGCTCTTAGTTATAACACAAGATCTGAATTAGAAGAAGAGAGAAGACTATTTTATGTTGGCATTACAAGGGCAAAAGAAAACCTTTATCTTTCATATGCAAATTCAAGGTACAGATGGGGCAAGTTAATTTATTGTGAAGAAAGTAGGTTTTTGAATGAAATTGATAAAGAATTTGTAAAATTAAAAAAATCTAATAATTTAAATTCTATATCAGACTCTCCTTTAAAAAAAGTTTTTTATAAACCTAACCCAAATTTAAAGAGATTATCAAGAAATGCTCCAATTAATGTAAATCTGAAAATAAACTTTTCTGAGGGAGAGAATGTCTCTCATGAAAAGTTTGGAACTGGTAAAATTGTTAAAATTGAAGGATTTGGAAATGATACAAAAGCCATAGTTAAGTTTAAAAAATTTGGCGAAAAAAATCTACTCCTTAGATTTGCTAAATTAAATAAAGCATAAAAAAAAGCATAAAATTAATTATGCTTTTTTTTAAATGATTAATATTTTTTAATCAGGTTTATTATCAGAACTGATAGTATTACTAGGTCCAGTTGCTGGAACATTCATACTCATTCCTTCCTCAATAAGTTGAGTAAATTGGTCAAGCTTAGGAAGAACAACTATTCTAGTTCTTCTGTTAACAGCTCTTGTGACTGAAGAATCATTATCAGCTATTGGCATATAAAAACTTCTACCAGCTGCTACTAATTTTGTAGGATCAACACCATAGCTATTTTGAAGAATTCTAACTACTGATGTAGCTCTTTTAACAGACAAATCCCAATTATCAACAACACCTGGAATAGTTTCTGCAGCTTTCTCCTGATCAATTGGTAAGTTATCAGTATGACCTTCTACCATAAATTCAAGATCTGGCTTATCAGCAATTACTTTAGCAATTTTTTCTAAAACAGCTCTTGCTCGAGTTGTTACTGTAAAACTTCCACTATTGAAAAGTAATTTGTCTGAAATAGATACATAAACAACACCTTTCTCAACATTTATTTCAATATCGTCGTCACTTAATGTTCCTAGTGAGCTTTTAAAACTTTGAACTAGTGCTAGTGTTACAGAATCTCTTTTGGTTACTGCATCTTGCATTCTAGTTATAATTAAGTCTTTTTCTTTTATGCTTTCAAGAGATCTTTCAAGATTATCTGCTCCTTTTTGAGTTAGAGTAGTTAAATTTCCAATATTGTCAATTAAATCTTGATTATTGGCTCTTAAAAAACGGTTTTGTTCAGTTAGTGCTGATAATCTTTCTGAAGTAGCAGAAAGCTGAGTCTCAGCAGCTCCAAGCTTAGCAGTAGCACTATCTAGAAGTTCTTTTGTATTTTGTTGAAGACTTTCTAAATCAGAATATTTCTTTTGAGAAACACATGATGAGAGTAATAAGCCTAAAAACCCTACAATTATTATATTCTTTTTCATTTCAAAAGTATTTTATTAATTAGTCAACTACAAACTTAATATTTTTATAATAATAAATTGTACTAGAGTTGAAAGAATTTTTTCTTACCCAAAAGAAAATAATTTATCACTATACTATTGATTTTGAAATAATTAGCATTTTTATGACTATTATCTCTACTTCTTAAAAGTGATTTCAGCATAATAAAATAATCTACATGCGCTTTGTAAATTGATATAAAGTGAGAAAAGTTACCGCTTAAGAGCATCCTAAAAGACGAAATCATATCTAAAATTAATCTAAAAAATATAGTAATAATAAGAGTTTCTATTGGTAGGTTCTTAGTTAACATTATTAGAGAATTTCTGTAATTAAGATACGTTTTGTTGGAGTTTCTCTTAATAGTTGCTGCTCCAACGTGAAAAACTTTAGATTCAGATACTAAAAAACACTTATAACCGAGGTTAAATCCTCTCCAACACATGTCAATTTCTTCCATGTGTGCATAAAATTTTTCATCAAAACCACCAATTTTATTAAAAGTATCTTTTGAAAGAACCATGCATGCACCTGAAGCCCAAAAAATCTCACTATCGACATATTGATTTTTGTCTTTTTCTATTGTATTAAATATTCGTCCTCTGCAAAAGGGATATCCATATTTATCTATGAATCCACCGGCAGCTCCTGCATATTCGAAATAGTTAGTATTATTAATATCTCGTATAATTGGTTGAATTATTGATTCAGGGTCTTTATGTAATTTTTGTCTTATTGGTTTTAACCAATCCTTTGAAACTTGAATATCATTATTTAGAATACAGATATATTCTTCTTTGACCTCTTTAAGGCCTAAATTATAACCTTCAGCAAAACCATAGTTTTTATCTAAGGAAATTACTTTTACGTCTCTATAATTTTCTTCTATATATGATATTGATTGATCTGACGAAAAATTGTCGATTACATATATCGTACAATTTTCTGAATAATCAATAACTGTCTTAAGATGACTCTTTAATAAATTTAATCCGTTCCAATTAATTATAACAACTCCTATTTTCATTTTGTATAAATTGATAAATCTTTTTGTTGTAAATATTTTTTGTTATTAGTATCGTAATAAAAATAAAAGTGATCAAGACCATTGGTGATAATAATATTTTTACTTTGTAATTCCAAATTATATCTCATCACTTGATCAAAATGATCATTACATATTTTAATTTTTGGAGATTTACATTCAACTAATATATCTGTTCCTGCAGAAGAATTATAGACAACTATATCATATCTTTTTTGAATATTATTTATGTAAAAGACTTTTTCGCAATTAATTAAAGATTTAGGGTAATTTTTTGATAAAATATATTTAATAAAATTTTGTCTTACCCATTCTTCAGGGGTTAAAATAATCCACTTTTTTCTTATTTCATCAAAAATGACATTTTTCTCTTTTTCTTTTTTAATTTTAAAGTCAAATAAAGGAAGATTAAGCTTTCTCATTATATAATCAATGACAGAATATAATAAATTAATTGATGATATTAATAAAGGTATTATTTTACCGATATATTTAATTCATGGTGAAGAAAGTTTTTTTTCTGATAAAATTATCAAACACATTACAGATAGAATAATTGATGAATCCTCAGTTGATTTTGATTTTAAAAAAATATATTCAAAAAAATCAGATGAAAATCAAGAAAATGAGGTAATTGATTTTGTTAAAAGGTTCCCATTAATTGGTGATTATAATCTAATTATAGTTAAAGATTCAAAGAATTTATCAAATGATTTTAAGAACATAATCTCGTATTTAGAAAATTTTAATCCAAAAACAATTTTAATTTTATCATTTAATGGCCCAGTAGACAAAAGAAAAAAAATTTATAAGGTTTCAACCAAACAGGGTATTGTTTTTGAATCAAAAAAAATCTATGAAAACCAGGTATACAGTTGGATTGAAGAGCAGTGTAAGAAGATTCCATTAAATCTTCATCCAAATTCAATTAAAATAATTTCTGATTTTACTGGTAATGATCTTTCTCAAATTGATAATGAACTTAACAAGTTAAAGTTAAATTCAAAAGAAAATGAAATAATTAGACCAGATGAAGTTGAGAGTATAATTGGTTTTAGTAAACAATACAACTTCTTTGAATTAACTAAGTTAATTGGTAAGGATAATTTTGAAAAAGCCATAGAGTTAGTTACGTACATGTCAAAAAATAGTAAAAAATATCCGTTGGTATTGATAATTGCAACTGTATATTCTTTTTTTAATAAAATATTCATTTATCATTCTATTGAAAACAAAAAAGAGGCTTCAAAAATTTTGGCAATAAACCCCTATTTTATTGATGAATATAAACAAGCTTCTCTTGTTTATCCAATGAAAAGAGTATCAAAAATTTTTGAGTTTCTTCTCGAAGCTGATAAGAGATCTAAAGGTATTGATTTTGATAATAATGATAATTTATCTATTCTTGAAGATTTAATTTATAAAATTTTTAAATCTAAATAACTATATGTATCAGAATCTATTTTTGACAGTCTTAATTATAATTCCATCAATCCTAAATTCTCAGTCTTTTCAAACTGATGAAAGAGTATGGGATATGTCTTCTCAAAGAGCCTTTAGTGATCTAGGAAGAATGAAAACCTCAAAATCAAACTTATCAAATATTGAAGGATCAAAGTATTTTGATCTAAACTTCAAAGAGGGAACTGTTGAAAATTATAATAAAGATATATTTTTTGAAACCACAATGCGTTATAATGCATATGATGATGAAATTGAAATTATTTATATAATTAATGGAAAAAAAACAGTAAGAGGTTTATTAAAAGATAAAAAAATAATTATAAAATTTGATGGTAATAAATATCAATATTTATCATTTAAGAATTCTAAAGATAGAACAGTAAATGGTTACCTTATTGATCTCTTTAAAGGAAGTAAAATTCAATTATATCAAAAGAAAAGAAAGAAATTTTTAAAAGGAAAAATTGCTAAAAACTCCTTAGATATTTCTCATTCTCCTAAATATGTTGATGATTTTGAACTATACATAAGTAATGATGGGTCAGTTCCAAGATATATAAAAAACTCAAAAAAGGAATTGATTAATTACTTTAGAAAATCTGAGGAAATTAAAAAATATATTAAGTCAGAAAAACTAAAATTTGATAATTTTCAATCTTTTGTTAAAGTTTTAGATTTTCATGAAAATAATTACAAAGATTAAAGTAATTAATTTAATTTTTTAAACTTATCTGGATTAGCTTCATTCATTATTAAATATACTTTTTCAAAAATATCTTCAAATGACGGCTTACTTATATAATCACCATCAGTTCCATATGGTGGTCTGTGATCATTTGCAGTCAATAATGTAGGCTCACTATCAAGGTGTTTATATATATCTTGTTTGTTTAATAACTCTTGTAAAATAAAACTACTTCCTCCTCCAGGAACATCTTCATCAATTATAAGTAATCTATTTGTTTTGATTATGCTCTTGGATATATTCATATCTATATCGAATGGAATTAAACTTTGAATATCTATTACTTCACAATCAATATTATAATTAATTAACTCTTTTGCAACTTCATAAACAATATTCAAGGTTGAGCCGTAAGAGATAATAGTAATATCCTTTCCACTTTTTAATACTTCAACAGACCCTATAGGTGTTTTAAATTCAGCATAGTTTATTGGAAGTTGTTCTTTTGTCCTATAACCATTTAAAGGTTCAATAACAATAGCAGGTTGATCTATATCTAATAAAGAGTTATAGAATCCTGCAGCTTGAGTCATATTCCTTGGAGTAAGAATAAAAATACCTTTTAAGAAGCTAAGCATACCTCCAAGTGGAGATCCAGAATGCCATATTCCTTCAAGTCTGTGTCCTCTTGTTCTAACAATTAGTGGTGCTTTTTGTCCACCAAGAGTCCTGTAGGTTAATGTAGCTAAATCATCACTTAGAATTTGAAGTGCATATAATATATAATCCAAATATTGAATTTCAGCAATTGGTCTTAAGCCTCTGATAGACATACCAATTCCTTGACCAACTATTGTTGATTCTCTAATGCCTGTGTCAAAAACTCTATTTTTACCGTGTTTTTTCTGTAAACCTTCTAAGCCTTGATTAACATCTCCAATTTTTCCAACATCTTCTCCAAAAATGAATAGCCTGGAGTTTTTTTCAAGTAGCTTGTCAAAATTATCTCTTATAATTATTCTCCCATCTACCATTTCTTTAGAATCGGAGTATTTTGGTTTCTTTATATCTATATCCTTTAAAATATCAAAATTTATAGAATATAAGTTAGTTGAATATTTTTCAGTTAGAATGTTCAAGTATTTATTCTTCCAATTTATAAGAATTTTTTTATCATTTGATTCTCCACCCTCTAATTGATAAATTATTTTTCTACAAATTTTAATTAGTTCAGAAAAATTTGTATCCTCAATATTTAAAAATAATTCATTAACGAATTTATTATTTAATGGTTTTTCAAGATTATTTATTGTATCAATTAGGTTATTTTTAGCTTGATTTATTGGTCCTTTATATAAATCCCATGCTAATCTTTTTTCCTCCTTTACATATTTTTTTATCTCATCTTTAATATTTTTTATCTTTTTTGTTGAGCAAAGTTTGTTTTTTAAAATCCATTTCTCAAATTTCTTATTACAATCGTTGTCTGATTCCCATTCAAGTCTTTCTTCACTTTTATATCTTTCGTGTGATCCAGATGTAGAATGACCAAGAGGTTGAGTTAATTCTGTTACATGAATAATTACTGGTATATGATGTTTTCTTGCAATACTTTCTGCATAAGAATAAGTTTTCATAAGTGATTGATAATCCCACCCTTTGACCTCGAGAATTTCAATACCAGAGGATTTTTGTGATATTTTAAAACCAGAAAGGACTTTAGAAATGCTCTCTTTAGTTGTGTGATCTTTATTATGAACTGATATACCAAAATCATCATCCCAAATACTTATTACAGCAGGAATTTGAAGTACACCACATGCATTTACTGCTTCAAAAAATATTCCTTCGCTTGTACTAGCATTACCAATTGTTCCCCACACAATTTCATTACCATTTTTTGAAAAATTGTTTGAATTAACGACTTTATTATCTCTATATATTTTGGAGGCTAATCCCAGTCCAACAAGTCTTGACATTTGACTTGCAGTCGGTGAAATATCAGAAATATGATTTTTTTGTTTTGTTTGATCTAACCATTTATCATTTTCATCAATTGTATTAGTTAAAAAATGACCAGCCATTTGTCTTCCACCTGACATTCGTTCATAAACCTTATCAGGATGACCATAAACAGCAGCAAATATTTCTCTAGCCTTAAGTAAATTTTGAGATATAAGTAAAGTTTGATCTCTGTAATACCCAGACCTAAAGTCTCCATCTTTAAAAAAGTGGCTCATTACAATTTGAGGTAATTCTTTACCATCTCCAAAAATTCCAAACTTACCTTTACCTAATAGAACTTCTCTTCTTCCTTGAACACTAATTTCTCTACTTAAGGACACAATCCTGAAGTCATCAATTACCTTTTCCTTAAATTTTTTTAAACTAATCTCTTCTTTTGTAGAACTAGATATATTCATAGGGATCGCAAATTTACAAATAATTAAATGAACTATTTTAGAACCATCTTCTGGAGAAAAGCTTTCCAAGAGATTCTAGATTATAAGAAACTATAAACCTTATTTTATTATAGTATCTGTAGTCATCTAATTCTAGACCATTTGATGAACTTACTGGAAAATAAAGTTCAAAGAAATCGGGGAGAAGATTAAGTCTTAATCCTGATCCATAAAAGTATCTTGACTTTTCATTTTTATTTTTTAGAAGTCCTAAATCTAAATATCCCTCAATCCATTTCCATATTCCAATATTAATATTTGAGGTTAACATAAAATTGTTAGTACTAGGGTTTTCAAAAAATGATTTAAAACCACCACCTGCCATAATGAATTGTTGACTTAATAAACCTGATTCCTCAGATCTACCTAAATAATTATTTAAGAATAGATATCCACCAGACCTACCAAGATTATATTGAAAATTATTGAATTTATCACTATTCCAAAAAAACTTACCAAGATAAACTCTTGCTTGAATTTGTCTATTACTATTCAAGAGTTTCCTGTAGTCAAAAACAAAATTAATTTTACCGAAATAATCTGAAAACTCAGAATTTATAGATGACTTTAGATATTTGATTATACCAACATCTGAATAATAATAACCTAAGTTGAAAACTGAATATTTATCAAGACTATTTTCAGTATTTATGTTGTTTTGTTTATTAACATTGAACATTGATAAAGAAATTGATTTTTTAATATTGGATCTTAGATTTGTATTGTCCCTGTAATTGATTAGTATGGACGGAGAAAAAACTTGATATCTTAAATTTTCATTGTAATGATTTGTTGTATAAATTAGATTAAAAATACTAGAATAATTATTTTCTGTTTCGTTATTTATTTGATATCTGAGATTTAATGATCCAATAAGTGTTTGTTCATTGGATGAATATTGTGTAAAAACCTCATAACTAAAAGGTCTATTTTTAATTCCTTTATTTAAAAAGTTTACACCTGGCGATATACCATCATAAAGATTATAAGTAATCTCGGGTCTAAGAAATAGACTTTTATATTTTGGACTCTCTAAGTCTCCTATTAGCCTTAATCTTAATGGTTTGGCTTTGGATTTGCTGTAAAGCCAATTATTTAGCCTGTTTGATTCAGGAAGTTTAATTTCAGGATTTATAGCTATATAGTCAAAATCAATTTTTGGAATTTTTATATTCTTGTAAGTTTTAAACATTTTTGAGTAAACAACAGAATCATTTTTTATATAACCTAAATAGTAAGGTATTTTAATATTGTTTTTTTCAAAAACTTTAATCTCATTTTTATTAATTTTTTTGATTTTAAGATCAAAAGACTCTCTTTTTCCTATATAATGATTTATAAACCAACTCAAATCATATTCTGAATAATTTAAAAAAAGATTATTTAAATCTTTAGTAGAATAAATTTGACCAATACTGCTCATAAGGTTTTTAAAATTATCAGATCCAATTATTTTTTCTATGTATATTAACCCAACTCCTGAATGATAAGGTGAAATAATTTCTTTATTTATTCTAGTTAAATAATCACTAGGTTTAGAATCTGATTGATGAAGATTTAATCTCTGAAAATATTCTGAATAATTAAGGAAAATATCATTAAAATCTAAATTTGAGATTTCATAATTTTTTATCAACTTTAGTGAAGAAAGTCTACCAAGGAATTTTACATTTGGATAGAATTTGTTTATATATTTATTTATAATAAATATCTCTAAACCATTATATATCCAATGATGTTCTCTTTTGTTCAAATTGAGTTTTTCATTAATATAATTTTGAGTAAAGGACTTTAAAAAAATTATTTCTTCAAGAAACTTATCTGAAAACGGACTTATAAAGCTTGGTAGTTGATTTAATCCGTAAAAAGGACTAGACTTATAATCAGAGTTAGATACAAGAAACTTTAAATTATGTGAATTATTAAAATAATTATTTATATAATTTACTACTCTATTAAATTTAATCTCGGACTCTAGATCTGATGAATTTTTAAATATATCAGTTTCAACTATAATTTTTTCATTTCTTATGACTTTGAAATTATTATTAAGTAGTAAATTAATTTTAACATTCTTAATTTTAGATCCATTTAATTTTACAGATTTAATATTATTTTTAAGTCGAGTATCTTTCTCGACTAGATTAGACACTATCATGTAATCTTTATCAAATGAAAAATTTAGATTATAAGAGGATGGTGCCAAGGACTGATCATCAAGGTTTAAGTTACTTTGATTAGACCATTTAGAGTTAGTGTAATTTGAAAAAACAATTAACCAATTTTTTAGATAAAAATTACTATTATCAAATCCATATCCTGTAAATTTTGAGTCTGGTAATTTAATTGAATAATCAATATCTATTTCAATTGATTCACCTGTTTTTACAGGTTCTTTTAGAATGACCCTTATTATATCTGATTCATTTTCAACCCTTTCCCATGACAGAATATTTTCTGAGAGTATGTGTTTTATTGTAGTTGAGCCTCGTTGACTTTTTTTAGCAAAAGAAAAGCTTCTAGAGTATTCATCTGAAATTCTTTTAGCAAGTTTTGTTTTGTTATTTATATATGCATTTGACCAATCCTCAAGGTACAACTCCTTTAATAATCTTGTTGAGTTGTTTCTAAACTTCATTTTTTGTTTAACATGAACTATTTTAGAATCTGAATTAAGGTTTACCTCAACATTATATGAATTCGTGCTTTGACTAAAAATACTAGATGGTACAATAGATATTAGTATCAATAATAAGTAACAAATATCTCTCATTAATTAAATTCTTTTGATAAATATTTAGCAGTATATCCTTGATTATTTTTAATTATTTCTTCAGGACTTCCTTTGTCAATTAGTGTACCTCCTTTTTTCCCACCTTCAGGCCCAATATCAATAATATAATCCACTTGCTTTATGACGTCAAGATTGTGCTCAATAATAATTATTGTATTTCCTTTATCAACTAATTGATTTAAAACTTTTAAAAGAATCCTTATGTCTTCAAAATGGAGCCCTGTCGTAGGTTCATCTAGAATATATATAGTTTTACCTGTATCTTTTTTTGATAGTTCACTAGCAAGTTTTATCCTTTGTGACTCACCTCCAGATAATGTTGTTGATGACTGTCCTAAAGTTATATATCCAAGTCCTACTTCTTCTATTGTTTTTAACTTATTATATATTTTTGGTATCGAGGAGAAAAACTCTAAAGACTTTGATACACTCATTTCAAGAACATCATGGATAGATTTACCCTTATATCTAACTTCAAGAGTTTCTCTATTAAATCTTTTACCGTTACAAACTTCACACTCAACAAAAACATCTGGTAAAAAATTCATTTCAATTAATTTCATTCCACCTCCTTTACAGTTCTCACATCTTCCTCCTGAAACATTAAAACTAAATCTACCAGGTTTATAGCCTCTTATTTTTGACTCAATTGTATCGGAAAATAATTTTCTAATTTCGCTGTACACTCCAGTATATGTTGCAGGGTTGCTTCTTGGCGTTTTTCCAATTTGTTGTTGATTTACTTCCACAACTTTATCAACATAATTTATTCCTTCAACCCTAGAAAACTCTAGTGGAGATTTAACCGAGTTATATATTTTTGTATTTAGTATTGGATATAAAGTTTCATTTATTAATGTTGATTTTCCACTTCCGGAAACTCCAGTAACTGCAATCATTTTACCTAGGGGAAATTCTACATCAATATTTTTTAAATTATTTCCCTTACATCCATATAATTTAAGAATTTTTCCATTTCCAGCTCTTATTCTTTTTGGAATTTTAATTGATTTCGTCTGGTTAAGATAATCTGCTGTTACCGTATTTGCATTTATAATTTTTTTTGGCGATCCTTCATAAATAATTTCACCTCCATTGACTCCTGCATATGGACCCAGGTCAATTATATGGTCTGAACTCATTATCATTTCTTTGTCATGTTCGACAACTATAATCGAGTTTCCAGAGTCTCTTAGCTTTTTTAAAGATTCAATTAATTTTAAATTATCTTTTTGATGTAATCCTATGCTTGGTTCATCTAATATATAAAGTACTCCAACTAATTGTGATCCAACCTGCGTAGCTAATCTAACTCTTTGGGCTTCTCCACCAGATAATGATCTTGAAGATCTAGAAAGGGACAGATATTCTAATCCTACGTCAATTAAGAATTGTATTCTGATTAATATTTCTTTAGTTATTTCCTCAGATATTTTAATTTCTTTATCTGTTAATTTTTTATTTATGTTTAAGAACCATTCTTTTAACTCTGAGAGGTCCATTTCACTTAATTCGAATATAGTCTTGTTATTTATTTTAAATGATCTTGATTCTATTTTTAATCTACTTCCTAGACATGAATTACACTTTTTTACATTAACAAACTGTAAAGCCCATCTTCTAAGACTCTTCGATTCATTATTAACTAACTGATCCTTAATAAAAGATTCAATTCCCATATAGTCAATCTCATATTTCCTTTCTACTCCTAGGTCTTTTGAATCTATTGTAAATGACTGCTTTCCACCATTTAAAATAAAATTTAAGCCTTCTTTTGGAATATCTTTTATTGAATCGTTTAAAGAAAAATTATAGTATTTAGAAATTAATTCAATTTGCTTGTAAATCCATGAATTATCCTTTTTTCCAATAGGAAGAATACCTCCATTATTAATTGACAATGAATTATCAGGAATTAATTTTTTAAGATTTATTTCATACTCTGTACCTAATCCGTTACAAGATTCGCACATTCCTTTAGGAGAGTTAAACGAAAATGTATTTGGTTCTGGTTTAGGATATGATATACCACTTTCAGGACACATTAAATTTCTACTAAAGTAATCAGGTTTACCAGATTCTGAATCTAAAATAAAAATTGTATCATTTCCATATTTCATAGCAATTTTTATTGATTCTGAAAGTACTCTTTTTGACTCAAAGTCTTCTTTCACAGACAGATTATCAACCACTAAACTAATATCATGTGTTTTATACCTATCGAGTTTCATTCCTCTTTTGATATCAAGGATATCACCATCGACTATAACTTTTGAAAACCCTTGTTTAGTAAAATTTTCGAAAAGGTCTCTATAGTGACCTTTTCTTGACCTTATTATAGGAGCTAGTATAATAATCCTTTGATCAATAAATTTTTCACATATTACATTGATAATTTCTTCATCGGTATTTTTTACCATTTTTAAATTAGATTTAAAACTATACGCAACACCTATTCTTGCATACAATAATCTTATAAAATCATATATATCTGTTACCGTTCCAACTGTAGATCTCGGATTTTTACTTGTTGTTTTCTGTTCTATTGCAATAACTGGAGATAAACCCTCAATTTTTTCTACATCGGGTCTTTCATAATTGCCTACAAATTGTCTTATATAGGCGGAGAATGTTTCCATGTATCTTCTTTGACCTTCAGCATGAATTGTATCAAATGCAAGGGAAGATTTACCACTTCCAGAAAGACCAGTTATTACAACAAGTTTTTCTCTTGGAATCTCTAAATCAAGATTTTTTAGATTATGGACTTTAGCTCCCTCAATTTGAATTGTGTTATTCAATACTATAAATCTATTAGTTATTCAATACTTGATGAATGATGTTCTCTTCTAGAATCTGCTCCTCCATAAGCTTTACCTTTCGCATCAATTAAGATTGCATCTACAGCTCCAATGTCAGATCTTGTATAAACTCCTAAAGTGTCATTTTTAATAGGAAGCTTTAAAACTAAATAATTTTTTGTTTTTAGAATTGAATCAAGTTTGTTTGAGTAAGCTTTATCCTCCATTACAATTAAATCTGGATACCATTGATGATGAAATCTAGGAGATGATACAGCATCATTAATATTCATTTTATATTCAATTACATTTAATATGGTTTGAAATACTGATGTTATTATACTGGGACCTCCAGGGGATCCAAGAATTAATAAAGGTTTATTGTCCTTTAATACTATAGTAGGGGTCATAGCGCTTAACATTCTTTTATTTGGTTCAATAGAATTTGCTTTACTTCCAAGTACCCCGAAAAAATTTGGATATCCAGGTTTAGAACTAAAATCATCCATTTCGTTATTTAGGAAAAAACCAGAATTCTCTACATATACTTTAGATCCAAAACTATTATTAAGAGTGGTTGTTACTGAAACCGCATTTCCTTTAGAATCAAGAATTGAAAAATGTGTAGTTTCATCACTTTCATTAAAAATAATTTTTCCTGGTTTAATTTCTGATGATGGTGTAGCCATATTCCATGAAAAATTACTCATTCTCTCTTTTACATATGATTCATCCATGAATTCATATACAGGTAGATTCATAAAATCAGAATCTCCCATTAAATCACTTCTATCTGCAAATGCTCTTCTTTCTATCTCTGTTAATAGCTGAACATACTCGCTAGAATTGTGTTCAATAGATGATAGGTCAAAATCTTCAATCGCTTTCATCATTTGGCCTAGTAAAATTCCTCCACTTGAAGGGAACGACATCGAGATAATATCAAAATCTTTATATTTAAATCTTACAGGCTCTCTCCAAATAGATTTATAATTACTTAAATCTTCTAAATTCATGATACCTCCGCTTCTTGAAATAGTATTTATAATATCTTCAGCAACTTCACCTTTATAAAATCCATTTTCTCCTTCATTCATTATTTTAGTAAGTGTCTCTGCATAGTTTTTATTTTTGATAGTATCCCCTTGATTATATTTAATAGAGTAGAGGGAATTTTTACCATTCAATTTTATAAAGTCATCTCTTTTCTCATTCAAGGCATCTTCTAAATATTTTGTTACTAAATATCCATTGTTAGCAAGATCAATCGAAGGAGTGAATAATTCTTCAATTGGAAGAGATCCAAATTTATTATGAATTTCAAAAATTGCAGAAATTGTACCAGGAACACCAACTGCTAAACCACCTAAAGAACTTAAGCCAGAAATGACATTATCGTTATCGTCTAAATACATATCTTTTGATGAATTACTTGGGGCAGTCTCTCTAAAATCTAAAGTACCATCAGTTCCATTGTTTAATTTATAAACCATAAATCCTCCACCACCTATATTACCTGCAGTAGGGTGGCTTACTGATAATGCTAATTGAACTCCTATCATTGCATCAAAAGCATTTCCACCTTTTTTCATAATCTCTAATCCAATATCCGATGCATCCTTTCTTGCTGAAACAACAACTGGTTCATAAACTTCACTACAACTAAAAATTGAAAAAGTAAAAACAATTAAAATAAAATTTTTCATAATTAAATTTCGTGTAATTTACAATTTATATATTTACATTTCATATGACTTTAATAAAAAATATATCTGGATTTAGAGGAACTATCGGAGGTAAAAATAAAGATAATTTAACCCCTATTGATATTGTATTATCTATTGCTGCTTTTTCAAGATTATTAAAAGAAAATAACTCTAATTATTCAAGTTTAAGTGTTATAACTGGAAGAGATGGGAGAAAGTCTGGCGAGGCTATACATAATATAGTAAATTCAGTTTTTTCATCAATGGGTATTGATGTTATAGATGTTGGTCTTTCAACCACTCCTTCTCTTTGTTGGGGAGTATTAAATAATGATTCTGTTGGAGGTTTAATGATAACTGCAAGCCATAACCCACAGGAATATAATGGATTAAAATTTTTTAATTCGGAAGGTGAATTTTTATCTAAGGATGATGTTTCTAAATTAATAAAATATTCTGAGTTAAGCATACATGATTTTACAGAGAACAAATCCCTGGGTTTAATTACTAAATATGATAAATTAATTGATGATCATACAGATGCTATTATTAAATTGAATATTCTTCCATTAAAAGAAATTCAAAAACTTAATTTATTTGTTGTAGCTGATGCAATTAATTCTGGTGGTAGTATTGCTATCCCAAAATTATTAGATAAGCTTAAAATAAGGTATAAAATTATTAATAGTGAAATAGAGGGAGTATTTAATCACACTCCTGAGCCTTTGGCTGAAAACTTAAAAGATTTATCAGAAATAATAATTAAAGACAATGCCGATTTCGGTATAGCTGTGGATCCAGATGTTGACAGATTAGTGTTCTTTGATGAAAAGGGTCAGATCTTGGGTGAAGAGTATACTCAAGTTTTTTGTTCAGATTTTGTTTTATCAAAAATCAGAGGGAATACAGTTTCTACATTATCATCTTCAAATGCCCTAAAAGACTTAACTGAATCATACGGCTTAAAATATTATTCAACACCTGTTGGTGAAATGAATGTGGTTAAAAAAATGAAGGAGGTTAATTCAATAGTAGGTGGAGAAGGTGGGGGTGGAATAATTTATCCTGAGTTACATTATGGTAGAGATGCATTAGTTGGAATAGCTTTATTTCTGGGATTAATAGTAGAAAAAGGTACCAACAAAGTATCAGATCTTAAAAATGATTACTCAAAATATTTTATGACAAAGCTTAAAGTCTCTTTGAAAGATGATAAAGTTATTGACAATGTGTTTAAAAAAATAATTTCTAAATATTCTAATTTATCACCAAATACTGAAGATGGAATAAGAATAGACTTTTCAAATGGATGGATTATTATGAGGAAATCTAATACAGAGCCTATAGTTAGAATATTTTCAGAATCTGATACACAGCAACAGGCAGAATCCCTCGCTAAAAAAATTTATAATGAAATTAAGTCTTTAAGTAATTAGATGTTTAAATCTATTGTGTGTCCAAAAATATTGAGATGGATCCCTATATATTTGCTTCTCTAATAGTCTTAAAAATTGATCAGTGATGTTATATCCGGAATCTTTTGTATTAACAATTTCAGTGAACTTAGTTCTGTAGAAACCCCTTTTTGTTCTCGAAACATCTGCAAATACTACAGATAAATTATACTGTTTTGAAAACCTTTCTGCTCCAGTAAAAATTGGAACTTTTTGACCAAGAAATTTACTTATGTATGAATTACCTATTTTTCTGGGAGATTGGTCTGAAGCAAAACCAAAGAAGTGATATTTATTAGGATTAATATTTTGAATAAAATCATCAATACGATATCTAGAAATTAAATAAGCATTATGTTTTTTTCTAATTTTTTTAAATAGATTGTTAAAAAACTTGTTTGACATTGGGGTGTAAATGCCGTAGCCATTTCCTTTAACATTGTAACCAATAGAAAGTAACCACTCAAAATTTGAATAATGTCCACATATAATTATAAAATTTTTTGACTTTTTCTGTATTTGATGAAGTAACTCAATATTTTCATACTTATAACGGCTATTCATTTCAGATTTAGTCATTCCATATGCTTTAATACTTTCAAAAGAAATATCAGAAAAATGTTTATAAAAATCTTTTTCAATTTTTATAATCTCATTTGATGATTTTTCTGGAAATACTAGTTTTAAATTTTTACGAACTGTATCTAATCTGTATCTAAAGATATTTCTGAGTAGTAAAGAAAATGTAGAAGAAAGTATATATATTATTCTAAATGGCAATAATGAGATAATCTTAATAATTGGGTATGAGAATATATATATTAATAAATGCAAGAATTAGTCGTTTATTGATAATGCAAATTTAATTTTATCTTCGAGATCATTCCCTCTCAAGTTTTTTGCAATAACGATACCATTTTGATCAACTAGATAAGATTGAGGAATAGCTCTAATGCTATATTTTTGAGCAATAGGGTCATTCCAAAAATCAAGGTTAGAAATATGAATCCATGGGAGATTATCATCTTCTATAGCTTGAAGCCACTGATCTTTAGTCTTATCAAGAGAAATGCCTACAATTTGAAGCCCTTGATCTTTATATTTCTTGTGCATTCTAACTAGACTTGGGTTTTCAATTCTACAAGGCCTACACCAGGCAGCCCAAAAGTCTAAAAGTGTCACTTTACCAAGTACTTCACTAAAGGTAATATTAGATCCATCTACAGAAGGTCCAGAAAAATCAGGAGCGATTTCGCCAACATCAATTGGATCAGCATATGCTAAAAGAAGGTCTGAGATATTTTTTCCAACATCGCTAACCTTTATCCTGTTAGAAAAACTTTCATATACATCAATTATGCTGTCTTTATTGACCTTATTTTCAATCATAAATACTTCTAATAAAAGTGCCGACATGTATGAGTCTAGATTATCAGTTATAAAATCCCATTCATAAAGCATTACTTCTTGTTCTTTTGCATTGTAATCTTTTTCTAATTTTGTTGCAGTTTCAATATCACCACTCATAATAGCCTCTTGAGCGGAAAATGAAATACTATTCATCTTATCAACAAGGGTTTTTGTTTCTGATTTATATTTTATGAAGTCATCATTAGATTTTGTTCCAGACACAATGGATTTTGATATACTATCTTTGTAAAGCTCAGCACTAATTGATCCGTTCTCTAATATTGCCAAAACATAACCATTTACTCCCTCAACCTGAAGATAGCTAATTTTTGGGGTAGCAGAGACACCATTGAAGCTGAAAGAATTTGATTTTACAGAAACTGAGTCACTTATAAAAGGTTGATTGTTCTGATCAGCTTGAAGAACATATATTTTAGTATCATCTTCAACATTTATTTTACCTTGGATTAGAAAGTTGTTATCACTGTTACATGATGACAGGAAAAGTAAAACAAATAAAACGAAATTAAATATCAGTTTTTTCACACAACAAATTTAGTTTTTTATATTTAATATCTTTAGTTAACTTTTTGTTAAGGTATATGGAGCAAGACACACTGATAAAATTATTTAAATCAATACTTGAAAAATCATCTGTTGTAACAGGGAATCAACTTAAATCAAGGTTTTATCATATATGGAAAACTGATATCCCCTTAGAGTCTGTTTGTCTTTTGATGCCAAAATCTACTCTAGATGTTTCTGCCATAATTAAAATTTGTAACGAAAATAATCAGGAAGTAATTATTCATGGGGGGCTTACTAATCTTGTTGGCTCCACAAAGTCTTCTAAAACTCAAGTAGTCTTATCATTAGAGAAGATGAACAATATAATTGAAGTAGATGAAACTTCTAAGACAATAATATGTGAGTCAGGTGTAATAATAGAGGATTTGATTAATGCTTGTAAGGAAAAAGAATTACTTCTCCCTTTAAACTTTGGTGCTAGAGGTTCTGCTCAAATAGGAGGCGCTATATCAACAAATGCAGGTGGTTTAAGAGTTTTTAAATATGGTATGACGCGTAATTTAGTTATGGGTATTGAGGCGGTGCTTCCTGATGGAACTATTATTTCATCATTAAAAAAATTAATGAAAGACAATTCCGGATACGATTTAAAACAACTCTTTATTGGCTCTGAGGGAACGCTTGGTGTTGTTACTAAAGTAGTCCTAAGATTATATCCGTTACCAAAAACAAGATATACTTCCCTAGCTGTTACAAATGATTATCAAAAGGTTTTAGATCTTCTAAGAATTCTAGAGGATAAAATCTCAAATAATTTGACTGGGTATGAACTTCTATGGAATTCTACATATAGACAAATGGTTAGTGAAAAGACTATTTACAATAAATATCTGCCCGATAACTTTAAATACTATCTTTTTATAGAATATATGGGAAGAGATTTTGACAACGATTACAAGATATTTGAAGAGACTATACTTGATTGTATTGAAATTCAGCTAATAGATGACGCAGTTGTTGGGAAAGATGAAAAGGATCAGGTGAACATATGGGGGATAAGAGAAGATGTTGCGGTTTTAGCTGATGAAAGAAAGTTTGATCAGCAATTTGATATCAGCATACCAGTTCCTTTAATTGGAGAGATAATAGCTAAAATTTCAAACGAACTTCAGGACTGTGAAGGAGTAAAAACTATTTTTCCATTCGGTCATGTAGCTGATGGTAATATTCACTTTATAATCGGAAAAGATTCTGATAGTGAAGAGTTGAAATCGCAAATCAATGATATAATATACAATAATACTGAGCTTGTAAATGGTTCAATTTCTGCTGAACATGGAATTGGTTTAGATAAAAAAAGATATTTAATAAAGAGTAGGAGTGAAGATGAAATCAGTCTAATGAGATTACTCAAAAAAACAATTGATCCAAAAAATATATTAAATCCCGGTAGAGTATTTTGATATAAGGTGTTATCTTTATATTTCTAGGTTATGGCAGGAAATTCATTCGGAAACATATTTAAACTTTCAACCTTTGGTGAGTCTCATGGTAAGGCTTTAGGAGGTGTTATCGATGGCTGTCCTGCAGGAGTTGAACTTGACTTTGATACTATTAATAAAGAGTTAAATAGAAGGAGACCAGGTCAATCTGAAATAGTTACTCAGAGAAAAGAAGATGACTCAGTAGAATTTCTGTCAGGTATTTTTGAAGGAAAAACAACTGGGACTCCAATTGGATTTATAATTGTTAATAAAGATCAGAAGTCAAAGGATTATTCTCATATTCAAAATAGCTATAGACCTTCTCATGCTGATTTTGTCTATGATAAAAAATATGGTTTTAGAGATTATAGAGGTGGAGGAAGAAGTTCTGCTAGAGAAACTGTTGTTAGAGTAGTAGCTGGATCTATTGCTAAAATGTTATTAAAAGATGTAAAAATTAATGCATTTGTATCATCAGTTGGAGAAATAACATACGATTATCAAAACTCTAAAATTGATTTTGATAAAATCGAGGATTCAATTGTCAGGTGTCCCGATGAGAAAAAATCAGATGAGATGATTAATTTAATTAAATCTATCAAGAAGAAGGGAGATACAGTAGGAGGTGTAATTTCCTGTATTATTAGTGGTGTCCCTGTTGGACTGGGAGAGCCAGTGTTTAATAAATTACATGCTGAGCTTGGTAAAGCAATGTTATCAATAAATGCAGTTAAAGGTTTTGAGTTTGGAAGCGGATTTAAGGGTTCTTCGATGAAAGGATCTGAGCATAATGATTCCTTTAATGCAGATGGAACAACAAAAACCAATAGATCTGGAGGTATTCAAGGAGGAATATCAAATGGAATGGATATTTACTTTAATGTTGCATTTAAGCCAGTTTCGACTATTATGAGAGATCAAGATTCAATTGATAGTGATGGTAATGAAGTTAAAGTTAAAGGTAAGGGAAGACATGATCCATGCGTTGTGCCAAGAGCTGTTCCAATAGTTGAGGCTATGTCTGCTTTAGTATTGGCTGATTACCACTTATTAAATAGACTTTCAAAAATATAATTATGAAACTACACTGGAAGATTATCATAGGAATGGTTGCGGGTGTGATATTTGGACTTTTAATGTCTCAAACATCATTTGGATCAGAACTTATAAGTGATTGGTTTAAACCCTTTGGTACAATCTTTATTAATCTTCTAAAATTAATTGCAATGCCTTTAATATTGGCTTCATTGATTAAGGGTATATCTGATTTAAAAGATATATCTAAGCTATCCACTATTGGTACCAGGACATTGGGTGTGTACATTTGTACAACCGTTCTAGCTGTTATTATAGGACTAGTTTTAGTAAATATTGTCCAACCTGGTAATACTATAACTGAGGAGACTAGGGTTGACCTAGTTCAAGAATATGAACAAGGTGTACTTGAAAAGCAACAGCAAGCTCAACAACAAGCTGAAAGTGGACCTCTACAGCCGTTAGTTGATATAGTACCTTCCAATATTTTTGATGCAGCTACAAATAACAGAAACATGCTTCAGGTTATTTTCTTTGCTATCTTTTTTGGAATAGGTTTAATTCTTGTTGATCCAAAGATAGCAAGACCGGTAAAAGAATTTTTTGATGGATTGAATGCTGTAATTCTAAAGTTAATTGATCTAATTATGGAGTTTGCTCCATATGGAGTTTTTGCTTTACTTGCTACACTTGTAGTAGAATCGCCAAGCATAGATCTATTTATTGCGCTTGGAATGTATTCCTTGACATTAATTATTGGATTAATCTTAATGATACTCGTGTATAATATAATTGTCAAACTAGTAACTAATACTAATCCAACCACATTTATGAAAGGTATTTCTGCTGCTCAGCTTCTGGGTTTTTCAACTAGTTCAAGTGCAGCTACTCTCCCTGTTACAATGAATTGTGCTGAGAATAATTTAGGAGTAGATAAAGAGATTTCTAGTTTTGTCTTGCCAATTGGTGCAACAATTAATATGGATGGAACAAGTGTTTATCAGGCAGTAGCTGCTGTATTTATTGCTCAAGCTTTTGGACTTGATTTAAGTTTAGGAGCTCAACTTGGAATTATAGTGACGGCCTCATTGGCTTCAATTGGTGCTGCTGCAGTCCCTAGTGCTGGTATCGTTATGCTAGTTATAGTTCTTGGACAAGCTGGTATTCCAGAGGCTGGTCTTGCGCTTATTATTGCGGTTGATAGGCCACTAGATATGTGTAGAACAATTGTAAATGTTACTGGTGATGCAGCTGTCTCAATGATTGTTGCTAAATCAGTCGGGAAGTTAAAGGATCCTAAAGATGTCGGTGAAAATTGATGAATCTTGGAAAAGACTTCTAGAGTCAGAGTTCAATTCAGAATATTTTAAAAAGCTAATTTCCTTTATAAAGGAAGAATACTCTGTCTTCAAATGTTACCCTAAAGGCCCTGAGATATTTAATGCATTTGATTTTTGTCCAATTGATAATCTTAAAGTTGTCATTATAGGTCAAGATCCATATCATGGAGTAAACCAAGCCAATGGTTTATGCTTCTCAGTAAATAAAGGGATTTCACATCCACCATCATTAATTAATATTTTCAAGGAGATTGAAGATGATCTTAATTTTAAATTTGAGAATAGCAATGGAGATCTCTCAAAGTGGGCTAATCAAGGGGTTATGCTTTTAAACGCAACATTGAGTGTTAGAGAAGGATTTGCAGGAAGTCATCAAAATAGAGGGTGGGAAATATTTACTGATAAGGTAATTGAAATTATATCTAATGAAACAAATAATACTGTATTTTTATTATGGGGATCATTTGCTAAGCAAAAAAGAAAATTGATTGATGCAAGTAAACATAATATACTAGAATCAGGTCATCCATCACCATTAAGTGCAAATAGAGGTTATTGGTTTGGCAATAAACATTTTAGTAAGTGTAATGAGTATTTAGATAGTTATGGAAAAAAGAAAATTGATTGGTCATTATGAAGTTTGATGTAAATGGAATAGGTAAAGATATTCTTATCAATTTATTTCGAAACATGTTGAAATCTAGAATGATAGAAGAAAAAATGATCATTCTGTTAAGACAAGGTAAAGTTTCAAAATGGTTTAGTGGAATTGGTCAAGAGGCTATATCAACTGGTGTTACAGAGGCTTTAGATAGTGATGAATATATTTTACCATTACACAGAAATCTTAGTGTTTTTACATCAAGAAAGGTTCCATTAGATAGACTCTTTGCTCAATGGCAAGGAAAAAATGAAGGATTCACTAAAGGGAGAGATAGAAGCTTTCATTTTGGGACAAATGAGCACAAAATTGTAGGAATGATTTCTCATTTAGGACCTCAAATGGGGGTAGCTTGTGGAATTGCCTTATCTAATAAATTAAAGAATAATAATAAGGTTACTGCAGTTTTTACTGGTGATGGAGGAACAAGTCAAGGAGATTTTCATGAAGCTCTAAATCTAGCCTCAACTTGGAGTCTCCCAGTAATATTTTGTATTGAAAATAATGGGTATGGTTTAAGTACACCAGTAAAAGAGCAATATGCAATTGAAAATCTTGCTGATAGAGGTGATTCATATGGTATTGAATCTCATATAATTGATGGAAATAATATAATTGATGTTTACAGTTGTGTTAAATCAGTTGTTGAAAATATGAGAAAAGACTCAAAGCCTGTTTTAATTGAGTTTAAGACATTTAGAATTAAAGGTCATGAAGAGGCGAGTGGTCAAGCATATATTGACGAAAGTATAATAGAAAAATGGGCTAAAAAAGACCCTATATCTCATTTTAAATTGTTTTTATTGAAATCAAAATATCTATCAAAAAAAGAAATGGATGCTATCAATGCTTCTACTTCTAAAGAAATAGATCAAAACTGGAGTTCTGCTAACTCATACAAAGAGGTTGATTTTAATATTGAAAATGAGTTAGGGGATGTTTATAAAGAACATAATGAAGGAAAATCAGAACCAAAAGATGAATCTTTAAGGGAAGTAAGGCTTGTAGATTCAATAAAGGACGGTATCTATGAATCAATGGAACAACATGATAACCTTGTGATTATGGGGCAGGATATTGCCGAATATGGGGGAGTATTTAAGGTCACAGACGGTTTATTTGATAAATATGGAAAAAATAGAGTGTTAAATACTCCTTTATGCGAATCAGTAATATTATCATCAGCATATGGCTTAAGTGTTGGAGGCTATAAGTCTATCGTGGAGATGCAATTTGCAGACTTTGTTAGCTCTGGTTTTACTGCTGTGGTTAACCTTATAGCAAAGTCTAATTATAGGTGGTCTCAAAACTCTGATGTAGTAGTCAGAATGCCATGTGGAGGAGGAGTAGGGGCAGGACCATTTCATTCTCAAACAAATGAAGTATGGTTTACTAAGGTTCCTGGTTTAAAGGTTGTATACCCATCTCATCCATATGAAGCAAAGGGTTTACTAAATGCATCTATTGATGATCCTAACCCTGTAATGTATTTTGAACATAAGTTTTTATACAGGACTGTATCTGAAGAAATACCATCATCCAGATACACATTAGAGCTAGGAAAAGGGAAAATTAGAAATATTGGCTCAAAAGTTACTATTGTGAGTTATGGATTAGGTGTTCATTGGGCATTAGATTTACTTAATAAGTATTCAAAAAATGATTTAGAAATTATTGACTTAAATACATTAATACCTTGGGATAAAGAACTAGTTTTCAATTCTATAAAGAAAACAGGTAAAGTATTACTTTTAGGTGAAGACACTATTTTTAGTAGCTATATAGGTGAAATTTCTGCTGTTATAAGTGAAGAAATATTTGAATATTTAGATGCACCTGTAATTAGAGTAGGATCACTAGATACTCCAGTACCCTTTGCTAAAAATCTGGAAGAAGGATTTCTAGCTAGTTATAAGTTAAAAGATAAGCTGGATTATTTATTAAATTATTAATGGATTTAGACAAGCTAATTAAAGGGATTGAGCTACTCAACAAAGATACATTACCTAATTGGGGTAAGATGAATTCTTCCATGATGCTTAAACATTGTTCTGCTTTTATTGACGTATATCTAAATAAAACAAAGCTAAATCCTTTAATCTTTTTAGTTGGGTTTATCTTTGGAGTCTTCCACAGGTTATATCTTAAGTACATAGTGAGATATAATGTAAAAAATTACATAAAAAATCTTCCTACACTTAAGGTTTTTAATACTTATCGATCTGAAAATCTTGATTTTGAATTTGAAAAAAATAAGTTGATAAACGATTTAAAAGAAGTTGAATCTATAAATAAGAAATACTTGGTTAACAATTTTCACGGAATAGTTCCTAACAAAGCATTTAAAAAGGTTGTCTACTTTCATACATCATATCATTTATATCAATTTGATGTATATAAAACCTAATTCTTCTTTGTTAGATTTTTATTTAAATCTTTTAGTGAATCATTAATTTCTGTTAGAAGCTTTATGTTTCTTGGTGTTGAAACCTTATTATTACTAGGATCTTCAGCTTGTACCTTTAATTTATTTAAAAATTTTATTACAATGAAAATTGTAAACGCTACTATCATAAAGTCTATAAAAGTTTCAATAAAAAACCCATAGTTTATAGCTACTTCTTGATTAATTATATCACCTGAAGAGTTTATATCAGCCTCCCTTAGAATAATTTTTTTTGAATCTATATTCAATCCATTTGAAAGCAAGGAGAGGGGAGGAAGAAGTATCTGCTTAACTAATACATCAATTACGGAGTTAAAAGATGCACCAATTATTATTCCAATTGCCATTTCCATCATATTTCCTTTAACAGCAAATTCTTTAAATTCTTGTATTAATTTCATAGTTTAAGTTTAATAGAATTTAAAATTAAAAAAAAATAGCACTTATTAAGATTTATTCTGGCCTTAAGTCCTGACCATTTAAAAGAAATAGGAGTAATAATAATTTATTAGTAATCTCTATTTTCAAAGTCTTCATTTTCCTCTTTTATTATTTTACGTATAAGTAAATAAATGAGTGATACTATTATTACCAACCAAATAATAATACTAAAAATCATTTCTGAGTTATTCATTTAATCAAGTTTTACTGCTGTTCCATAAGCCATTATTTCTGAGCAACCTTGCATAATCATTGAAGTAGTTATTCTAACATTGATAACAGCGTCAGCATCCATAGTTTTAGCATTATCAATCATTCTACTGATAGCTTGTTCGCGAGCTTGAGCTTGAAGCCTAGTATACTCGCTAATTTCTCCACCGACAACATTTTTCAGACCTGCCCATATATCTCTTGCTACGTTTCTAGCTCTAACAGTATTTCCACGAGCAATTCCTAAAGTATTAGTTATTTTATGACCTTGAATTTCAGGGGTAGTAGATATAATCATATTCAAATATACAAACTTAGTTAAATATATTCTGTTTTACATAATATTAATTATAGGACAATTATAGATTATACTTTAAAATAAAA
>ERZ802830.552-NODE-552-length-37490-cov-5.96583_pt1 | contig 37490 bp, 30 predicted proteins | sample MGYA00345654_ERZ802830 | MGnify/ENA primary metagenome ERZ802830 (study PRJEB30503, sample SAMEA104212375) | marine metagenome | biome: Westerlies Biome; feature: [SRF] surface water layer (ENVO:00010504) within the epipelagic zone...; material: water... | reverse complement strand
CACACATAGATGCTTCTGCTACGTCAAGCATTCTACCGCTTTTAACAAAGTCTTCTAAGTCTAAGTCTATTATAATTGGATCATACTTGTATTTCACACACCAATCTCTTGCATACTTAGTGTCATGTGCATTGTATTTAAAATTTTTACCGTAACTTATAATAGCAACTTTGAATGGTATGTCGGCTTTTCTAAACACATTAGCCATATACTCACAGTCATTGCCTCCACCAAACATAACATGAACATCGTCATCAGATTCTTCATATATGATACGTGCGGCTTTAATTGCTTCATCATAATAAGAACCTGCTACTCTTGGTGAAGATTTAATATCAATTTTCCAAGTATCTCCGTGTCCATGAAATGTTAAGAAGTCATCATGTGAAACTTTTGTTTGCATTAAGAATGAAACTCCGTGTCATCAAAATTAGGGCTCCAAGTTAGTTCCATATATCGTCTTCTATTGTGTTCTAATACAGGCATCATTTGCTCATACAAGTTGTGTAGTTCTGGAAGAGGTTTATCTAATATAGATTTAATTAGTTCTAATATCTTTTTAAGTCTTTCGCCATGATCTTCTATTTGATCATATGATTCGTCCCAGAACTGCTCAAACGTTTGATACCCAGACTCTTTAATATACTTTAATGTATAAGGTGGAGCCACTAATATAAATGGTTTCATATATTGCATAGGCTGTAATACTTTTTCACTATAGTTTGCACATGATTGTGCGAATCTTGTTTCTGTTACTATGTCTACAAATATATCTCTGTAAAAATTTGCTAACATAGTTTCTTTTGTGTTATATAATGATGGCGTTTGTCCATCTTTGTATTCTGCAACTTTAGGCCAGATTGCTTCTTCTGAATTAATTCCTATCTCACTTGGCTTATCAACAATATACGGTGCGTTTAGTTGACATACACGATTATTGTCATGTAACTGTTTAAATACTTCTGGACTTGTGTTTGTCCATTCTTCAATATCAAAATAAAGTTTATCTTTTAGAACTTCAAATGAGTCATTGAAATACCAACTGAGATAACCATTCTCTCCTGCTAAGAAGTTTGCAATAATCTGACGATGTTTTGTGAATCTCCAATTTAGAGACATAAAATGTTTTGTAAATTTATGTTTATAGAAATCTTGTTTAACTAAAGCATCTAACCCTATAATAGGACGTTGTGACATAAGATATAGGTCTTGACATTCTAATGTCAGTGTACTATAATGAGGGTACGATTCTGCAATTCCGTATTCACCAGACTTAACTTTAACCATATACGGCTGTATGCCGTTACGATGTGCATACCGTGCAATAGAATCTAACTCTACACTACGCATACGATGTTTGTCTTCAGGATAAGCAAACTCACTATAAAAACCTTGAGTAAATTCTTCATCTGAATAGTATGAACACATAGGTTCGAATAACCATATTGTTAAACCGTAAGTATTAATTTTATCAACACCTGCTTGATCATGGGTTATGTCATCTAATTCTTTGATGTAACCATTATGCATGTATATCATATCCATTTGCTGTTGATCTCTTACAGGATTAATCAAAGGCAAAATAGTCTGCTGTAGAAATGGATGTGACAATTCTGGTTTTTCATGTTGATTAGGAACATTAAGCGGAAATAAATGTTCTAGTTGTCCTACAAACGATTCTTTGCCCACTAACTGAGCCATATACATTTTCTTTTTGCCTACATTGGCATATGATATTTCTCTGTCTGCCCAATGCTTGAACCAATCGCCTTTCTTCCAATTAGTATGCGGGATGCCATCGATTTCAAGTAAGTGTCCTGGTTGCCAGTCTTCTAAAAGTAAAACGGCATGCATAACATCTTCAGGATCTGCTTTGTTTTCTAAACAGTAATCAGTTATTGATACAGTGTGAGGTGGAATAACATCATATTGACTTAATCTAGTAAATTTAAGTGTTTGATCGAACAAACCAAATATTCTATCCATATCAGTCGCCCATAAAGGAACAGTCGGCTCGTTGTATTCTTCTACTGTAAAGTTAATTGCTGAGTTTGTTATATAACCTGCATTGTGAAAATTTGCTATCGTTTCTGTAGATAATACAGGCCGAACATAAGGTAATAATCTATGTTCTTTATGCCATGTAACACCAAAATGTCCTCTGTCAGTCTCTGTGTTCAATGCTGTATTCCTTTCTTAAAAATATCATATGTAGATAAGTCTGGATAGTCTTTGTATGTCCATTTCTTAGGCTCTCTATAAATTGCTTCAGAAAATTTATCTATTCCTAATTGAGCAGTCTCGTATGTCATCTGATAATGATAACCAAATAGTTGTATGTTTTGATCTGCCCATGGCGCTTCTAACTGCGGTCTCCCATCATATCTAATCTGTCTTAGTATATCAGCATCTTCGGCATTGTCAAGTAATATTATTCCACCTTTACCCAAACTTAAATGTTTTTTAAGTTGAAAACTAACACACATCATAGTTGAAGGAATATATGAATTCTTTTCCCACAAGACTGCGGCATCATAGATGTTAGTATTGCCTATAATATATTTGTCTTCCCATTGTTCGTCTGTAAAGTTCCACTCTAAATTTAATTTTTCAAATGTCATAGGTACTGACAAGTATGTCCACTTAGGACATGTATACTGATAATCAAACTTAGTGTCACCTTCATTTAACACACGTAAACATAGTTCAATGCCATGTGTACAGCAATCAACTGCTACTGCATAAGGTGATCCGAAGAAGTCTGATACTTTTTGTTCTAATTCTAATATTGGGTTCATGGTAGTAGTTTCGCATCGAAGGTAGAGACAAGTTTAGGCTTGCCTTGTTGAGGTTTCTTTTTAATAATTGAATCTAACGTGATTGCTTGTTCCATTTCTGCTTTCTCTGGTAAGTCTAAGTCTTTTGTATTGTCTCGTCTTTCTGCTTTTTCTGCAAGTGTAACAATATATTGTTCAGTCTCTGACCAATCACCTGTGCCTTTATAATGATGCTCAAATGAAAAGTCAATGGTTGCATTTAGTTCTTCTTCTTCACGTAGTAAATCAGTAAAGTCTTGTCCTGATCTACCTTCATTAACGTCCCACTCTGCTTTTGCTAACTTTCTTGCACGTTTGGCAGTGTTTGCTTGTATACGTGAATAGTCTTGTGCATAGAACGCACCTTTACGTCCTCCATTCTCTGGAGTTTCTCTGTCATCATATGGGTTATCTATTTGTTCAAACTTAACATTAAAGTCTGCTTCCCAAATACCTTCATCACTGATTTCAAAATTGTATTCAGCATTAAACATAGCCGGACCATACTGTTGACCAAACTCTTTTAAATCTATCTCTGGATTAAACTTGATGTTTGCTCTATACCCACCTCTTGCTCTCCAAAGATTTCTTAAGAAAGGCCAAATTTCATTAACCAAATGATTAGCAAATACATTAGTGTTGCCATTTGCATCTAAAATATTATCTTGTATGATATGATAGTCAAATTCTTCATAAGGCACGTCCTTTTTTGTTGTTTCATCATTTAATATAATGTGATAATGATCTTTCTTTAATGCATCTCGTACAGGATAAGTAACAGGTACTTCTGACATACCCTCAAAGAAGTCTAAGAACATATGAATCAGTTTAACTCTCATCATTACATGAGTGCCACCCATCTTAAAGTCATTTGATATCCAATGTCCTTGATACTTGTGCCAAGAAATATTGTACGCATGTGGATTCTGTCCGACAATCGTTTCAGGGCCTAGTCCATAACCAACACCGAGTCCTGCGTTGTTCATGTTGTTGTCTTTGTTACGCCACATAAATGTCATAGTGTCTGAATAGTCTTGGTAGTCTTCTGTTGGGAAGCCTACAATCCAGTTAGTTGCACACCAGATGCCTACTTTCTTACAGTCAATGAAGTTCTGCTCCATTGCTTCTACTGTTACACCTTTGTGCATATCATCTAATACTTTCTGTGAACCTGATTCGCAACCTAGATTAAACATGATGCAACCACCGTCTGCTAAGTCTTGTAGATATTCTAAGTCCATACGTTTATCGCAACGTGCATAACCTGTCCATCTAACTTTAAGTCCTTTGGCTTTACATGCAAGTGCAAATGCTCTTAACTCTTTAACGTTACCATTAATCAGTGAGTCAATAAACCAAATAACATCTGTACCTTTATTATAATACAACCATTCGATTTCGTCAATCAAATCTACTGCTTGTCTTTGTCTATATCTCCAAAAGTGAGTTTCTTCGCAGAATGTACACTTAGCAGTACAGCCTCGACTAAACTCAGAGTTGACACCATTAGGTACATCATATAAACTAAAGTCAATAGACTCGTAATCTGGCATAGGTAAGTTGTTGATATTAATTCTTTCACTTTCTGCTTGATCTAATATCTTTGTGCTTTCATGTTCTATGCCGTCTTCGATTTCTTCTAACATGACTAGCAAGTTCTTTTCACCTTCTCCGATTACAACATAGTCGTAATAGTCTTGTATGTCAAACCAACTCTTATGTACGTTCGGTCCACCTACACTAATCTTAATGCTTGGATCTCTTTCTTTGATTTCTTTCATCATGTACTTGCTTGGTTCTTCTGAGATATAATACAATGAGAAGCCAACAACACTCGGCTTCATCTCTAAGATTCTTTCGATCTGTTCATCAAGTAAAGGTTTGAGTACAGGATGTATGTCTTGGTAGTATGATTCAGGCAGCCAATGCCAAGATGACGATGGATCCCAAAGTCTAAACGGAAGTTTCTCGTTTGGCTGCCAATCTGATCTATAGTCTCTATACGCCATTGCGTTTAAGTCTATAATAGTTGTTTCAAATCCTGATGCTTTTGCAATACCTGATAGTCTTGCAAGTGAGAACGGAGGCATATACGGCGACCACTCAGGACACAAAACTAATACCATTGTTGTTTCACGTGTCTTATAATCTACATAGACAGGTGTTAAGTTCTTTTGCTGTGCTGGTTTAGCATAAGGCGCTATTGCCATCATCATGTCATGGTGTCTTGCATCACCTACATCAGATGGCGGTTTAGGCTTTGGTTCGTTCTTTTTTGCTAAAGATTGAAGTGTAAAATCCATACTTGCTTTGTTTACTCCCGTTACATATATTTAACAGTTTTCTTATCTTATAATATTTTTAACGGGTGCCCTTTTACATACTAAATATTAACATAGGAGTAGATAATATTATGTACAGCAAAAATGAATGGGGACAGTTAAAAAAAGTAGTGGTGGGCATTGCAGATAATGCTCGTATACCTGAAGTTGACGCAAGTCTCCGACACATCAATTATGCTGACGTTACTGATGAACTAGACATTCCTACAGGGAAGTACCCCCAAATTGTCGTTGATGAAGCAAATGAAGATTTAGAAACATTTGCTGACTTTTTGAGAAAAGAAGGCGCTGAGGTAGTGAGACCTGACATCACAGAATGTAACTATTACAACTACTGCCCGCGGGATTCCGTTATTGTTTACAAAGATAAGGCTATTGCTACTCCTATGCCCCTCAGGGCTAGACGTAATGAGTATCAAGCATATGAACGTCATTTAGAAAATGTACATCCATATGATATTATTCGCAGTGATGATTTATATAATACTAAATGTTTAGGCGACCCTGATGTACTAGCATTAACAGAAGCAGAACCGGCGTTTGATGCCGCTAATGTCTTACGTGCTAACGATGACTTGTTGTATCTTGTATCTAACTCAGGTAACAAAGCAGGAGCAAGTTTATTACAAAGCATTGTTGATGGTAAAGTACATACAGTAGAAGGTATCTATAGTTATATGCACTTAGACAGCACTGTATGCTTTCTAAGAGACGGTTTAATGCTACTTAACCCAAGCAGAGTTAAAGACGTAAATCAATTACCAGAGCCATTCAGACATTGGGATTACATTATGTGTCCAGAGCCTGTACCGATCGGTCACTATGAGAACTATCGTAATTCATCTAACTGGGTAAGTATGAATTTATTTTCTGTTAACTCTAAGTTAGTTGCATTAGAAGAACGACAAGAGCCTCTGAGAAAAGAATTAGAAAAGCACGGTATTGAATGTGCTATGTTACCTATGAGACATGCGATCACATTAGGCGGGTGTTTTCATTGTGTAACAAACGACTTGATAAGAGAAGATGACTAATGAAAGACAAAATCGAACATCAAAAACAAAAAATTAGATTTCGTAAAAGACAAATAGATAACCAAGCACAACAAATTAAAGAACAAGCCGAACGTATTGCTAAGTTATCCAAAAACAAAAAAGATGACTGATTGGATATTTAATAAATTAGCACCATATGCTCTAAAGTTCAGAGAGTGGTCTAAAGGAAAGACTTGGATACAGATACCTCTGTGGTTATTAATACTATGGATGTTAGGATTTGCTAATCCCTATTGGTGTGTATATCCAGTCTGTTGGATACAATGATTAAGGGTAACGTAGACGTTACATGGTCTGAAGAAGACTATATTAATCTGCCTTGGTTTACAAATGATGTACATGAAGAAAAGTTTAATGCAACTGTAGATACATCCAAATATGATGTGGGCGTGTCTATGTGCTTTGAAGACTTACCAGAAGTATTTCATAAAGTTGCAGAACAATTTGACTTTTTAGATAAAACAGTCATTGCGATTAATAAATTAAAAGTAGGTAAAATTTTACCTTATCATATCGACAGATTTATGTCATATAAACAAAGAAACAATATATCTGACAATCAACCAATTGAACGTTTAATTGTATTCTTACATGAACAAAAGAAAGGACATCAGTTATGGATTGAAGATCAAGTCTGTACAGGTCCTGCAGGATCATACTTTGGGTGGGAACAAAACACAGAGCATATGGCCGCTAACTTAGGTGACGAACATAGATACATTATGCAAGTAACAGGCATAACTAAAAATCGTGTTAGGGAGCCTCAGTTACCTGCTGATGGTGAAGTGTCTTTAAACTCTTACGGAGATGTTGTCAAGTATGACAACGGCACGTGGGTCAGACCCTAAGCCTGTTTATCTAACATTCCTAACTGCTTTTGCAGTGTTTCTATTTCTCTTTTAAGATGTAATTTATCGAATTTTTCTTTTTGAATGATGGAATCATCAACTCGGTTTTTATAATCATCAGATACTTGTTTGTCTAATGCTCTGTGTCTGTCCATTAGTGTTGCTAGTCTATTTCTCAGTGATTCTTTTGAACTCATCGTTGGGGTTCCTCCTTTAATTATTTTTGATTGCTTGTTCTAATACTTAGTCGGTAAAGGCTACGCAAAATAGTTTTCTTTATTGCGTTCATAAAGAAGTTGTGCGTCCTTTGTTAGTTCAATACCGAACATGTCTTCAAAATATAATTTTGCATAATCAAATCCTGCTCGTTCATATAAGTCTGTGTTAAACTCAAATACAACAATTGGATCAAAGTCAGGCTTATTAATGTTATGCTGTAACACAAAGACACTTTCTTCACGTAAATTTTCTGGAATAGAATCAAAGTCATCTGCATGAATAATCAATGTCTTTTCTGGAGCCATAACACGATTGTATTCGCCTTGTGGCATCCGAGCAATTTGTTCTAAAGTGAGATGATCGTTCATTACCTCATCATCATACTCTAACATATTTGCTAGTTCAGTTGGAAGTCCTATTAAGTATATTCTTTGTGTAATCATAATTTAGTTAGCCATGCTTTGCCGAAATTTCTGCGTCTTGCAAAGAATATTTGCTCACAGAATCTTTCTAGTGATTGTTCTTTATCTTCTGGAAAATCAAACTCATACTCTGCATGAGTTTCTAATTCACAGTGATCTTGTAAGTATCCAGATATATCATGTTCAAATTGTATGTTCATTGGATAATCTGCTTTGTCTTCAAAGTTAATTAAAAACTTACGTTGAAACAACATCAAGTCTTGGAACAACTCATGTGATAATAAGTCTCCATATCTTTCTTTGACAAATCTTTCAATCATGTCAAACACTTGTTTATGTTTCCCTTCTCCTTGTAGATTAATGACTGTACTATGAATTAAGTTCCAACCATGTATCTCCATACCTTGAATTGGTTCGTGGTCAATTTTTCCGTTCTCTGTCCAGTTAAAGTAATGTTCTTTGATGCGACTCATTTCATCATTTAACCAAGGATCTTCTTTAATAAACTCTAGTAAGTTATCATAAAAGTCTTCGTATTGTATGTCATGTTTCTTTTCTAATACTCTGCTGATGTAGTTAGTCATACCATTAATGTGAAACGTATTCATAAACCAACTAAACAACTGTGCTTCAATCATTTGATCTCTTGGCAAGTCTCTTGTTGATGTGATTACTTCGATACCTTCTTTTACTTCGTGGTCGTTGTATGTTCCAACTAAGTAATCATAAACAACTCTACCTTCCATCTTAAACATTTTTTTCTGTGTTAAATTCATCTCTGCATTTTCAAGTAACTGTGCTTGATAGACAGTAATACCTGTATGATTGCCCGATCTATATAATGCATAGAAATTGTTTTTCCATGATCTCAGAGTCTCTCCGGGCAATCCTAAGATGAGTTCTGTATAAAGAGGTATATTATGTTCTTCACATAACTCAAACACTTGTTCAATTTTATGTTGTTCTAAGTTCTTACGTTTAATGATGTCAAGTACATCATCATCCATTGATTGTACAGATAGATTCAGACCCATCTTAGAGCCTCCCTCATATATCAGTTTCTTTACAATGTCAACTACTTCTTGCTTTTGATTCTTTGCCCAAGCAATTGTATATGCTTTGGGATTGTCGTATTCTTTTTGTACTGCAATAAGTTTGTCTGCAATACTCATATCACGTTCAGGGAACATACCGAAGTTTGCGTCTGCTAATGAAATAAAGTCACAACCGTTCTTGCCTACCCATTCAAGTTCGTCATAGACTCTATTGAGACAGAACTTTTTAACTTTGTTATAGGTTAAACTACCCCAGTCACAGAATGTACATTGATATGGACAACCTCTATTTGTTTCAAGTGTAACATTCCATCTAACTTCTGGATGCTTTTCCATAAGAGGTTTGAATACATCTGTTAAGTATGGACTTGGTATCTCATCTAGTTCGTTGATACGCAAAGGTTCTCCTGTCTTAACAGTCTTGCCGTCTACGTTAATGAGTAGTCCAGGTATCTCAGTGAAGTCTGGTTTATCTTTCTTTAGTTCTTCTAAGATTGCTTTTGCACATCGTTCACCTTCTTGTACTACAACAATATCTATGTAAGGAAACTTCTCAAAGAAGTCTGGATCAGTAACTGGAGGTTCAGGTCCACCTGCAAAGATAAAAATGTCAGGATTTGATAGTTTAAGTTCTCTACCGAGTACATGATTGTATGCACGATTCCAAATGTATGTTGAAAAGCCTACAACATCACTATCTCCTAATGTCTCTACTGCTTCTTCGATAGGATCTCTACGCCATATAAATTCACCCAGTTCGTAGTGCTGATTAATAGTATCGAACTGATTGACGTAACTCCAAACTATTCCAGGGGAGTAAGGCAAATAGTATGCGTTATACTCTTTGGGACCCTGTTGAAAGTTAGGGTTTACAAAACTAACTTTCTTCAATGTAGCCTCTTTTAATAATAAATTTTGCTAACTCATCAGCAACGACTTTGTAGCCTTTAATTGTAGGATGTGCTCCGTCATCATTAGTAAGATATTCTGAATGTGTATCTAAGTTTCTAGGATTATAATAATTATTAAATCCTCCCCAGTCATCTTTGCTCATCTTACCATCTAACTCTACTAACTTTTGCATAAATGCTACATAGTCAGTATCATTATGTATATAACAACTCCAATCGAATTGATCACATAACTTCCCTGTGTATTGTTTGAGCCATTCATACACACCTTCTTGTCTTTGATTAAATGCGTTTGCTAATACAATCTTAAAATTGTTTGCTTTAGCAAATGTCTGCAAGTTAAGTAAAGCCATCATTGAATGACTTGCTACGAATTGTTCACTCCATAGTTCACGTGCATAACATGTCCAAAACGCACCGTCACCTTCTTTCTGTTCTATCGGCCAAGCAGTACGCCATTTCTCATGTCTATACTCACCGTTGTTATAACTGTCTGGACTTTCAAATCCAGAGTTGTCCATCGGTCTTTCTTGGAAGACATCAAATCTTTCAAACCCAGATAGCATTAATACTATAACACCTTCTGCATCTTTTAAATCATGTTGATCGACAAAGTTTAATTGATTGACTGCCGCATGATTACCAATACCCTTGATTCCTAAGTTCAATGACTTGTACTCAGGGAAATGATATTTTGTCAGTTGATTAACCCAACTGTTTTCTAATTCATGTACACGTAGATAATAGTCTGAATCAGGTTGTCCCGGTTGTCCAACTCTTATTTGAGTTCTACCGCCGTGGGAGTCTACAATCTCTTTTGGATAGCCACCCTCACCTTGAGTCCAGGAACATCCTAGACCTACTATGTACTTTTGAGACATTACTTGGTTGCTTTTTTCTTAGTAGTCTTTTTCTTTTTGAAAGCACCTTTAGCAGTCTTATAGACTTTAGTATATGCTTCGTCTTTATCAGGAGTACTAGGATCATCCGCTACATAACGTCCTCTAGCATCTCTGTTTCTGACTGTAATCATACCAAAAAACTTGCTAATTTTTTTTCTCCACCAACTCATAATTTTCTCCATATAAAAGTTAATTCTGATACTATTTAGTTAGATTATTAGGTCAGTAATATCTTTAATTTCTTTCATCCAATCGTATGTTCCCTTAAATTGTGGCATAACATATTCATAATAAAACTGAAACTGTCTGTCTATATCATCTCCTTCTTGGAGGTTATGAACATAATCTTGTATTTTATCTGCATTGAAATCTTCAATACTATTATTAACAGGATCTAGTCCAAGAAAATTATTGAGTGGTTGCGAATGTATGCCACTAATCATTACATTCATATGTCGAAAAAAGTTGCGTTCTGCTTTTTCTTTTACAGAGTCATATAGTCTTTGATAATCTTCTGGTGTAGTATATTCTTCAGACAAACGTTTTATATTATCAATTATACCGTCGACTCTCTGAATCCAGTTAGGTTCATCGTCAAATGAATAATCAAATATTTCTGTATAAAGTTCTATATCTCTTTCTTCTTGTAACCATTTATGATAACCTGGAGCACCTACAACTATAAATGGTTTATGACCTAATAAAGATTTATTTGTTTTTTCTGACAAATAAAGTTCGCCCGAATTTACCCTAGATTCAGTTACAATATCTATTGCCCCTCTACCATAACTTTTAGGGAACTCCTGACAGCCAAACTCTTTAGTAGTATTTAAATGAAAGTCAGATTCATCTACTAATGTTGTTCCAATTGGCAAATGTTCAAAGGGCCAACTGTCTGATATAATATAATCAGGTTCTGCTACTTGATCGACTGTTGAATATTTTGCAGTAACTATGCCTTTGTCTAATAAGTCATGTTTATATAACTGATCAATTGTGTAATGTCTGTAATCTCTAGGTTGATTATTGTAACAAGTATATAAAAGATCAGGACTTATTTTTTTATACCAATCAGGTGTAATATGATCCTCAAAATGGGGAAGGCTGTTATGTAGTAACCAATAATAGTTATGTTGAAATAATACTTGATCGTATCCTTGATATATGTGATGTGTTACCCAGCCTGGTTTTGGATAAGCAATATGATCGTCTTGCAAAACAGTTGGCCATCCCGGACTAAAAACATGAACTTCTCCTGTCCATTTATTAGGCCCTGTTAATCGTTTACCTATATGCTCAATTACATCACCGTATATTGTCTTTATATCTAATTCAGAACCGGTAACAATTAAAAATGCATCTGGATTGTATTGTTCAATTAAATCGTCAACATATCTAGCACAAAGTTCTGTGTATATATTAAGATCATTAACGTTCCAACGAGTAAAGAATAATTTTGAAAAGCCAGGTGTCCCTGTACCTCCGGGACGATATTTTTCTGGGTCAATTAAGCAATACCTAGACATCTTCCACGCCAGATTCTATTTGTCCTAAAATCCAACGATATGTTTTGTCAATGCCTGTCTCTAAATCTTCATCTGGTGCCCAATCAATCTTTTCTTTTATTAATTTATTATCAGATGTACGACCCATAACACCTCGAGGCCCGTCGATATTTTTAATTGTAACTCGTTTATTTGATCTTTCTGCTATAAGGAGTACTAATTCATTAATAGATATTTTACGTGTACTACCCAAGTTCACAGGCTCTGTAAGGTCGCTTTCCATGATGCGTTGTATACCTTCTACACATTCATCGATAAACAAAAATGAACGAGTCTGATTACCCGGACCCCATACTTCAATTACTCCGTCATGTTCAGCCATAGCAACTTTTCGACATAATGCCGCCGGTGCTTTTTCTTTCCCGTTGTTCCAAGAACCTTGGGGACCAAAGATGTTGTGAAATCTTGCAACTTTCACATTCATATTATAACATCTTCCGTATGCTAAGTAAAGCCTTTCTGAGAATAATTTTTCCCAACCATAATCTGAGTCTGGATTAGCAGGATAAGCAGTATCTTCTGCTAAGTCTGGATTGTCTGGATCTAATTGATTGTGTTCTGGGTACATACATGCACTAGAACTGTAGAAAATTTTATTAACTCCTGATTTACGTGCAGATTCTAATACATTTAAATTTATTGTAGCAGAGTTGTGCATGATGTCTGCATCATTCTCCCCTACAAATATATAACCTGCGCCTCCCATGTCTGCGGCTAATTGATATACTTCGTCAAACTCATGTTGTGAGAAAATAAAGTCTACCATGTTTGCTTCACGCAAGTCTTGTTTGTAAAATTCATTACATCTTGTATCTTCATATAATGGATGTTTGATATCAACACCTATTACTGTATGACCTTTTGCTTTTAAGTCGTTAACTAAGTGTGTGCCGATAAATCCACCTGCTCCACATACTAATATTGTTTTATTCAAAATGACATCTCCCGTCTGGATCACACCAATGGCTATAATCCGTGTTAAAGTTTTTTGTTATGTGTTCGTACATGTTATTTACTACTGTAACAGAGCCTGGTTCTTTAAACACATGATAGTTGTGTTCCATAATAGGTTTAACTCTGCGTTTAAAATCTAAAACTTGATCAGGTGACCAAGAACCTATTTCTTTAAATATTTTTTCTAATGCTATAAAACGTTCATTTGGTTTTTCAAGTGTATCATATTCTTCACTCCAAAACTCACTAAATGTTTGAAATCCTAAATCTCTAAGACCTTGAATTGATCCTGGCACACCTACAATAATAAATGGGTGTTTATTAAACATTGGCTTAAATGATTTTTCTGTCAATGTGCATTCGTCTGCGTTGAAATTTGTTTCAGTAATTATAGACACTAATGTATCTTTGTAATATGGTTGTGTAAAGCCGTAGTCTTCGCACATTTTGTTGATATCTGTTTCGCCGTCAATTACTAATGGACAACGTTGATAAAATCTTTGTGCAACATCTTCTTCAATGTGCATGTTATGATCAGAATACAAACGTATAATACTATCCTCTGGAGTACGTTGATCTTGTATTTCATCTGCTATTGATTTATTGTTCATTTCATCATCTACTTTAGCAAAACTCATTAAGGATCTTTCTACTAAGTTATTTTTTTCTAATAGTAATGCTAAACTTGTTCTGTGTTTTCTGAAACGTCTGTTCCAACTTAAGAATAATTTATTAGGTACATATGTATCATCATAAACAGGTTCTTCATGTTCTTCTATTTCAGCAGTATCGACAAGACCATTAGCATAAAAGTTATGAAAAATTTCACGTGATGATGCATAAGGAATAACATGCATTCTATGAGAACGATGTGTGTTTATGTTATGTCTTTCACAGAATTTTTCGTATACAGTTGTTGCGTTTACTGTACCAGTTAAGTATATAATCTTATACATCGGTATCTGATGAGCCTTGTGAAAGTATGAGAACATTGCATGAAGTTCTGTATCAGACATAAATGCTTCTACACTATGATCAATTAAAATATATCCATTGTAAACTGAACAGTGATGTATTAACCATTGAGGCATATGAGAAAATTCTAATAAGCCAGAGCCTTTAATAAAGTATTTTTCAAAAGATACTCTCCATGTCATAGAAAAAGGATAGATAAATGGAGTCATTTCTTCACCCTTTTCTGCTTCTATTCCACTAACTGGTTGTAATTCAAATTTATCTTTTGATTTTGAAAATTGTTTCTGCCAAATGTCATCAGTCCAAAAATGACGAGATTCAAAATTTGGGTTTACGCCTTCTGCTGTAGTACTAAATGTTAGAATGTTCGGTAGTTCTGTATTCCAAATAGGACCCTTTGGCCCGAACCAACTATAGACAACTTTAACTTTATCGTCTGAACTATGCGATATGACTGATCGGAATTTTTCGTTCACTTTTTACTGTTTCTCCTGTCCAATGTTTTGGAATAATAATATCTGTACCACACATGCACATTTCTTTGTAGCATGTTATTTGTTTAGGCCCTACATTCTTAATGTCTTCTAGTATGTGTCCTACATCTCCTCCCATACCACAACTTGCTAAACTCATTGTGCCTACAGGATTAATAAAAATGCAATCACCTACATTACATTTCCAACCACTGAAGAAGTTTTGACTCTTTACAATAATATCGTTTGCATTACAGACTTGTTCTGTTTTATCATCATAACGATTATATGATACAGTCATTTCTGTTCTTTTGTTTGGCTTAGGAACACTCTGATGTGTTTCTATGTTATGTGATTCAATGAACTGTACATGTTTTGGATCTGAATATTTCCAAGGGCCAGTAACATGTGATAGTTCGTCATAGAGTGGTGTCCACTCTACAAAATAATTAGGCATGACAGTCTTTAAATGTTCTGCAAACTCTACGCACTCCCAAAATCTTTCTTCATGTAATAATATTTTTGTGCTTAAGTAATTTACGTTTTCACACAACCACATAGAGTTTTCTTCGTAACGTTCTTTGTTACATTGTTCAACGTGAAAACTAGCAACAATGTCATCGAATAGATATGCATGTTTCTGCCACCATTTTAAAGGTCTTGACAAATTTGTATTAACTGCTAAAGTAGCATAAGGCATGTTCTCATAAATCCATTCACATATAGGAATGAAGTTACGCCATGCAGTGGGTTCTCCACCAGAGAAAAAGAATTTAAAGTTTTTGTAACCTGCTTTCTTATAACGTTTTACTATTTCATCTAAGTTATTAATATAAACGTCTAAGTTTCCGTTGTTAGGGTTATCTCCTGCCCAGTTACCTGGATTGCAATAACTACAACTGAAATTGCAAAAGTTGTTGACCTGCCATGTTATTGCTAAGTATGGTTCAGGTGCAAATACTTCTCTTAACTCTGGGCCCACTCGTATACTTCCTTGATTTCTGGTACTAAATCTTCAAACTTTTCATCTCTGTATTCATCTAGTTCGTCATTAAACTTTTTAAACTCTAGTATTCCACCTTTGTTTTCATCACCAACTGTTAAGTTATAGATGATCATTTTAAAGCCATTGTATATGTCTACATTGTCTTTGTGTTTCTCTTGGTATACACGATATAGTTCTGCAAGTCTGCGTTTAACACTCTGCGGTAATATCATTACGTTAGCATACCACGGGTTAGTCGCAAGATTGAATCTCGGTGACGAGTATTCAACATCAATAAACTCGTTGTCAACCATGTAATCCCAAAAGTCAGGGAAATCAAAGATGTTCCAAATGGATATCGTGGGAGTAATTTGAAATTGAGCATGTGGAACTTGCTCTTTTACATCTCTGATATTCCTGACAACTTTTTCCCAGTCTGTGCCACTTCTGATACATTCTGCGACTTCGCCATGTGCATCTAAACTAGCCCAGATTTTTAACTGGGGAAACTTTTTCCAATACTCAATCAAATCAACATTCTTTTTATAATTCAATGTTGAAAAGTTTGTAGTGTATGTTAATTCTACTTGATCACATAGATCATTTTCGATCCAGTAATCTAAACATTCATAATGCTCTTGTGTGATTACAATCTCTCCACCAGCAAAATAAACTTCTGTGACATCATCTAAGTAAGGCTTTAATTTTGACATCAATGTCATATCATCATTATTATTAATAACAATCTTACCTTTGCTCTTAGGAAAGTATTCTTCAAATACTTCTGCACCACGTTCTTTTAAAAACTCTTGTGACCATAGTGATGAACATGAAGGGCCACATGATCTACATTTCATGTTACATATATTACTAAAACGAATATCCATATACTTCATTTGAAACTCTTTCAATGATCCGTCATCATTCGTAACGTCTGCTATGTAATCTACATAGTCTAGTCCTCTACGTTTGTTATGTGACTGACGCATTGTCCATTCGCCCATTAATTCTAAGTCGTAGCAACGTTTACATTCTGGCACTTCTTCGTCTCTCATCATCTTAGAACGTAAATCATTATACTTGTCAGAATTCATCATCTGTATAATTGATTCATCGTTTCTTATTTCTGATGTAGGCATCTCACTGTCTGCAATACAACAAGGCATTACACGTTTATCTGGCCATGCATGAAAGTGTACCCAGGGAAGAACACAAAAATGTTTGCCATTCTCTACTAGGTTTTTTACTACGATTTTTTCCATGTTAAAACTTCACTCCCAAAGTTATATTAAAAATACTGTACTCAATAGGATCTTTTGTATAAACGTTTTTTAATCCTATAGTAACGTTATCTGTTAAACTATAATCAAATGATGTTTCGTTTCTTGTGTAGTCATCATCACCTGATTCCCATAACAACTTATTAGTGAATGAAACCCCTTCACTCATCTTAAACGAATACCATAGTGATGAACGTAAGATAGGTTCACTAACTGAATTTGCTTTAAGATAAGCAACTGAATTTTCTATTGATGCTTTATGTCTATCTGTTCTAAGTATTTTATAACCATGTCCAGCACCCATAACGATTCTGTCATTATTAGTTCTAAACTCGTCATAGTCATAACTAGTCACACCAATTACATAATGTTTGTCATTCAGACTTTTGATTAACTTACCACTAGTCTTAAACTTGTTAATTGTTTGATCACCGTCTTCTGCTTTGTAGGCATAGTCTGCTTCAAACACTCCTTGCCATTTTTCTGTTTCCCACTTACTATCTAATGATCCTGTAAAAACAATCGACTCGTCTACATTAACAAACGTGCCTCCTATCTTTGCTTTTGTATCAGCAGTAGCAGTTGGTGCCATTATTATTATTGCGGCGAATAGTAATAGGATACTTATATCACCTACAAATTTTATTTTCTTGCTCATTGTTCTAAATCTCTAATTTGATTAAGTTCTGGAAACACACTCCAGAAATCTTCATCTCTTATATTATCTATTGATGCAGTGTGTTGCAACATAATTTTTTTGTTATCTGCCCAAGTATCATCTTCTCCAGCAAAGTTAACTGCATCTCTTATTAAACGTGATAGACTTGTCTTATCACCTTCAAACTTATCAGCAAACTTTAATGCATTCTCTGCCGCTGATATTTTTAATTCAGCAGGCAAACTCTTTGCACTATAGTAACTAGGATGCACAGCAAGATATAAACTATGATACCAGTCTTCTGTTCTTACAATATTCTTATCTTTAAGATACTGATAGAACTCTCCGATCATTGGATAATTAAACATTGAGAAAACTGTATTCATTTGAAATGTTACATAATCTAAATCTCTGAATGTAAGTAAGTTATTTTCTACTACACCCCAGTCTGTTCCTTTACGCAACCATTCTGCTCTTTCACCAAAGTGATCAACAGAACAACTTAATTCAATCTTATCAAAGTGTTTCCATAATTCTAATATATCATGCTTCTTATATTTAATGTTACTTGCATTAGTATTGTACCTTAAGACAGGTTTTTTACCACGTCTAATAAATTCTTCTAACATGACATAATGTTCATCTGTAATCAGTGGCTCTCCACCAGCAAAATAACACAAATCTATCTCATCAATGTGTTCTATTACTTCTTCGATTACTGTGCCTGTTTGATCATCAGCATGTATTAAGATAGGATGTTTAGGATCGTGGTTTGCTCTCATTTCTGCACCCCACTGTGAACTAAACTCACTACCACATGTACGACACTTGAAGTTACATATATTAGAGAAACGAATATCAAAGTAATGCATTCTAAAATCATCTACTGTACCATCTGCTTTTGTCTGTGGTACTAACTCATCAAATCGTTTACCAAAATGTTCTTTAGAATAGTTTCTAAAACTATGCGGTCCTGCTTCTTCATGTTTATAACAGAAATCACACACAGGATTCTTTTTATCGTTTAACATATCTAAACGTAACTGTTTCATCTTGTCATTATTAAATGCTTCTTTCAATGATGTTTCTTTTGTGTTGCCAAACGGTGTAGTATAGTCATTAGAACAACAAGGATAGATATCTCCTTTAGGTGTTACGTTTAAATGTAACCAAGGGAACATACAGAAAGTTTTACTTTCTTCTAACAAGTAAGTCTTGTCTACTGTTGGTATACGTTCACTCATGGTCGTAAACTCTCTGGTACTTTATATAATGCACCTAACTCAGGGAAAGTATCCATAAAGTTTTCTCCCCTTAATGCATCAATTCTTTTTATTTCTTCTTTAAACTCTTGTTGATTATCATGCCAAGTATGTTTAGAATCTAACCACGGAATACATTGTCGAATTTCATTTACTTGTGCTGGTGTAAAGTTTAAATCTTCCATATACTTTATAGTTAGTTGCAACTGCTCTCTTGCTTGTGCTTTGTATTCTTCTGGTAAGACATGTACCGACAAGTGTTCTGGTGAATTCATATTATAGAGAGTCCATACAGGATCTTGAGGTCTATAATAATGATTGTCTATCATGTACTTGTAAAAGTGTGAGATCGTCAAAGCATTAAAGATACTATAAACAGTATTAACTTGAACATTAATGTTTGAGGCTTTCTTTAGTTTCTTTAAATTTCTCTCAATCGTCATCCATTTAGTACCATGTCTAATGTATTCTGCTTTGTCTCCAATATGATCAATCGATGCATAAATCTGAATAGGCTTATCAAAGTGTTGCCACAATTTAAAGATATCACGTTTCTTAAATTTTAAGTTTGATATGTTTGTATTATATCGTAACTGAATATCTGTTTTCTTTTTGTCGATCATTTCATCAATTAACATGTAATGTTCTTCTGTGATTAATGGCTCTCCACCTGCAAAGTAAGCAACTTCAAAGTTTGGAACTTGTTTTAATACTTCTGTTATAAATTCTTCTCTGTTACCTTTTTCAATCTCCATTGCATACATAGGTAGACCTGTTTGTTCACGTGATTCTAAATCTTCTTGTTCCCATTTAGAACTAAATGCACTACCACATGTACGACATTTAAAATTACAAATGTTAGAAAAACGAATGTCAAAGTATCTCATACGAAAGTTAATTATTCTTCCATTATTCATATCAGTAGTTTCAATTACATCATTAAAATAATGTTCCCACTGAGCATTACTTTGCGTTCTAAAACTTGGGACGCCTTGATCATCATGTTTATGACAATTTGCACATTCAGGGTTTTTAATTCCCTTAATCATATCTAAACGTAACTTCTTCATCTTTGGAGAGTTAACTAAGTCTGAAAGACTGTTACGATTAGAATTACCAACACCTTTATTATCAGCACATGAATGTGCAATACAACAAGGCGCACCTTGTCCAGTAGGTGTAGTATGTATATGCACCCATGGTATCATACAGAATGTTTCTGATCTATGAAGAAGCAAATCTTTTAAAAAGATTGCCTGCTTCTTATCTACAGCGGGTTTGTTAGGCTTGTTTGCTGGCATAATTTATAAAAGTCTAATAATTCAGGATATACACTTAGTATATCTGCTTCTCTCCTGTCATCTAATTCGTTAAAGAAATTATAAAAATCTCTTCTACCTTCAATTAATCTATCGTCATCGTAAGTTGTGTTTTCCATATAGTCTACAACACGTTTGAACTTTTCATATTCAATCGTAGAAAATCTATCACTGCGTTCATCGTCTGTATGTTCTTCCATAAACTTTAATGACTCATACATATAAGGCATAAAGTCTTCTTTAGGAAGAATATTCATATCGTATTGGATTGGGTCTCTTAAGTATGGAGTGTCAAAACGTACTCTGTGTTTGTCTTCTGTTTTTTCTTCGTACCATCCATATGTTTTACGCCATTCTAAAATCTTTTCTAGTAATGATGTAAACGATGTTACGCAAAACAAATTAAACGTCACCATAATAAGAAGTGGTGAATCAGTTGTTGTTAAGTACGTATGAAAATTCTTTTCCCACAATTCTAAATCTAACCCTGTACGTGTATATTCTGCACGTTCTCCCCATGTATCTAAACTAGTATATAATTTAAAACTTTCTAGTTTATCTTCGTCACATAGTTTCTTTACTGAAGTACTTAGTCGTTCTATCAATTTAGTCTTTGTACCCAAGTTACTATTCACATTAAGTTCTAACCAAGGCATAGGTTCGTCATCAATCTTTTTAAGTAGTTTCCATGTTGACGTATGCATAGTAGGTTCGCCACCAGTTACACGCAAGATATTCAAGTCTTTATACATATCAGGCCACCACTCCCAGAACGCATCAACGTATGGATTTTCTTCTTCACGTTCAAAGAGTTTCATCCAGTCAACATCGTTTCTGTGATTCTTTACAGTCTCTACTGGACCGAATTGTTTTATCTCAGCATGATAACTTGATGAGTATTTTGGATGACAGTAACCACATTTAAAGTTGCACTCGTTACCAAAGTTAATCTCTAAGTATTCTGGATTAATGTTTTGATCCCAAGGGCCGTTCAATGCTTGATCGAATCTTTCTTCTGTAAAGATAGATGAATTACGAATATGTCTATCAGATATATTATCTTTACCTAAGTCTTCAACGTTCCAACAGTATTGACAACCTGATGGTCGTTCACCTGCTAACATTTGTTTACGTTCCATTTTCTTTTCCCACGTGTTATGCAATGCACTTGGGTTATCTTTTAATTCATGTAATGGAATCTTATGTGGTTGTGGATGATAGCAACTATGTGTCTCACCTGTTTGTAAATACATAGTAACATGTTGCCATTTGGCAAGACAGAATGAAGGAGTGGCTTCCTCTTCAACTCGGATTTGTATTGTTTTTATTCTGTCTGTTTCTTTAGACATTACCAGCCTTCTATTTCTCTGATAATCTCCATCTCTGTTACGAGGGGACCTAAGTTTCTTTTGTCTGCATTGTAATGTCTTTTAAAGAACTTTGATTGTTCTTCATCAAGCATGTTCATTGGTAGTCCCAATTTTGCTTTTAATTCTTCCCCTATTTCTTTTGCTGATTCTATTGGATCACTGTTCATGTACTGTTCCCACATAGTAGGATAGTTATCAAACCATTGAATGTCTGTATGTTCAAAGTCTGTTAACATTGTCATGTATGTTCCTAGTCTTGCTCCGTAGATTGCCCAGTCGCCGTTCTCTGCATCTAAGCCTACGTTTTGCCAGATAGTTAGATTATTTAAATTCTTGTCTGCAACTTTAATTTTGAACTCGTCTACAGTTACTAATGCTCCTCTGTCTAAGACCATCTTTACACCTTCTCTAAAGCCTGCTCTCCATGCTTGAAATGCTGACATGTTAGGGTAAGTAGTTGAATAACAATCATACATTGCCCAGTATAATGAATCTGCTGAATTCATCATAAAGTCAACTTGAGTTGCTTCAGAGCCGTCAGTATGTTCATGTGTAGTCATGTTCTCTACATAAGTTTTTGTCCATGAAGACATGCCACCATTACCATAACGTAAGCCATTAATATTGTTGATAGACTTCCATCTAAATTGTGCTTGTTGATATCTTGGGTCTTTATCTGTAAAATCTAATTGAATATTAAAGAAGTCTTCTTCAGGTAATGTGTCACCGTCGATTAATACAAATCGTTCAGTCTCACTTAATTCACCTGCGGCTTTATGTGCTTGATCAGAGCCTAATACTCCGTCAACTCTTTGTGCCCATGGAACCATGTTCTTAATTTGTACCCAGAATTCTTCTTTCTGTGGTTCATCGTAACTTAGATAGATAACATCTAAATCTGCGATATCAATAATGTTAGTCATTGCTTTCCTTTTTCCACTGTCTACTATAACTATCTTCAGGATCTATTTCTGCATCAGCATTCATAAATCTTCTGCGTTGTATGGCATCCCAATTAATACCGTCACTTGGTTTCCATGTACTGGCTATGTCTGAATCTATATCTGACATGTCAAATTGTTTTTTATTATCCGATTTCATTTATTTGTAACTCCCAATGCTGAACTCTTTTAGCATCTTTTGGTTTAATTTTTGTGGCGTCTAAGATTATACTAATGTCATCTACAGAAGTCAGAATACCTGATGTACTAGGCTTATATTTTTGTACAACTGCACTAGGTCTATTTCGACTAATGACTCCATCGATCACTTTGATGTCAGGTCTGGCTTCTGCAAAAACTCCGGCGTCAATGACTATGTAATTACCCTCAGGATTATCACATGTATAAAAGTCTACTGACCCGTCTTTTTTATAGTATAACCTAAACTCAGGAGCCTCAATTTTGGGTGCTTCCCATACAGTAATGTATTCTTCGTTTTCAGTCGGGCTGTTATTTTCAACATCACTCATTAAAAAGACTCCTTAAGTTTATCAGAAAATGACTTGATATGATAGTGAAACGGATACTTCTGTGGGATTGTGTTCACTCTAAGTGTATGTTCATTAATTTCATACACTAACGTATCAGTCCATTTTTCTGAAGGCATGCCATTTATAAATTGCTTCATATGTATCATAGAAAAATCATCAAATGTGGGTAATGTTGATTCTTCTATTCCTACAACATGACATGCGTAGGCGTAAACCCAATCAGTCGTTGCCGGCTCATTTGGATTACATTGTAGTGTGTCTCTAAACTCACTCCAATTTTCAAAAACATGTTTTACGATGTCAAAGAATTTTTCTGCTATTTCTGACTTTTTAAAGTAAGTTATAGCATTATATGTGTCTGGTAGTTCATTATCGTCTATAAACCGACGATAGGTTCTCATATGCGATATATTTTGCTTGAAGTCTCTTATGTTTGTTGAAACAACTAAGTCTCTTTCTTTAAGAATATCCCACCAATAGTCTACAGATGATGGCATATACATATCTGCTTCTAACTTGATTGTATGTTTATATGGACTTGCTTCATAGACTTGCCAGTCATTGATAAGTTTCCAATCTGAGTCTGGTGCTTGATCACCATACGGTAATGGAATTACTTTGTGAAATGCTTTGCAGTTTGTTTCATCATCAGAGATTAAAGATACCTTTGCGTTAGGCATCACTCTCATAATAGATTCTGCTAATTGTTCTGCACATTGGACATAGTTGACAAGGTCAGTATTTTGTGCTATAATAACAAATCCTTTATCCATTCATAATCCCCACAAATAAATCTTTGTTCATCACATGAAAGTCCATATCTTTAATACTCATGTATTCTTTTCTTACTTTGCTTTTCTTCCAATGATCAAACATAATTGTAAACTCAGTATTAAAATCAAATAGATTGCCATCACACGGAATTTGTATATCAGATGAATCTGCATAAACTGATGTATTCTTTCCAACATGTACTAGATTCCATGGAATATAATCACTTGGTACATCTGTGTGTCCATTGACAATCTTTAATGCAATTGTTAATCCATAATCATTTCTATACACTCCACCTACAAAACTATGTAAGTTTGCATAATGTTCGTAATTGTTTTGTACCATTTCTAGTGTTTCAAATATTTGTTTTGCACGTTCAGATTTTTTAAACATGATAACAGTTGCCCACAAAGTGTCATAACTATATGCACTCATTTTTTCTTGTGAGGCTTCTGGATGCATAAGCATATGTGTATTGCTATGACAACAGAAAGTATCAGATAAGTCAAATGTTTTTAATAGTGTATCAGAATTTACAAGATAGTCAACATCGATAAGGAGCGTTTCCTCATAAGGACTAAGTTCATATGCTTGATATCGACCTTTGTTGATCCATGCTGTTTGTTCTTTGATGTTGCTTTTGTCTGGTACAATATCGATAATCTTATCAAATGTTTTAAGGTCTGGCAAGATCGTTTTAAGTGAGTCTACATCAGTAACTAAAGTTGTAGGTATTCCTAAGAATGCTTCTATTCTTCGTGCTGTATAGACTGCCATATCGGCATAGTTATATTTGCTAGAGTTAAATGCAAATAGTAATGCGCCTCTTTTTGCTATCTTTTTCTTTCTAGTTCTTTCCATTCACTGTTCCACTCAGTCATAATTTTAGTATACGTTTTAGTAAGAGATTCTAATAGTTCTATTCTATTTACCTTCACTGGATTGTCAAACGTGTCAATTACGACAAGAGTTTCGTCAGAAAATGAGTTGAGAAATCCTATAGTTTGTGCATCGGCTCTCCACAAGCCTCCCTGTTCTGCGATAACAAGTTTGCTACTATATTTTTCTTTAAGATATGCTTTGGCAGAGTTGTGACTAAACCGTGCTTTTGCATCTTTGATTAATGTTTTTGTATCCATAGTAAATAATACTCCCACAAGTATTTATATGGATTAGAAAAGACTGAAATTAAATTATGAGCCGGATACTGAACCTGATACCGAAGGTGTTCCCCACGATGCAGATAAGTTTGTAGTCTCAGGTAATTGAACAGTACAAGTCACAGCACTACCAGTAGATGCTACTAAGTCATTAGGAATCTCGTCCCAAACAGAGTAGATAGTGATTGTTGAACCAGTGTCTCCGTTTGATCCTTGAGTACCATTAGATTTAACAATGTATCTAATAAATGATGACAAGTAACCAGAAGGACCTGAGTCTGCTGTTTGTGTAAATGCTGTTGCATTTCCTGTTGAAAGTCCAAAGTATCCTTTATCAGCATCAACAGTAGGTGAGTTTCCACCTCCACCGACTTTAGTAATACCTGAATAGTTTACACTTGAAATACTGACTGTGCCTGAGTTAGGTGCAGACATAGTAACTGTGCCTGTATCACTTGCTAAGTCTGAGAAAAGCAAGTTAATACCAGTACCAGTTGGATGTGAAGCAGTCATTTTGATCTGTCCACCTGAATTGAAGAACCATCTAGCGGCGTCACCTGATGCAAACGTTACAGTATGTGTAAACGTAAGACCATTCTGCCATGAACTACTACGTGTTGCTGTATCGACAATTGTAGAGCCTTGAGATGCGGCGTTTCTTCTGTTAGTATAAATTGTTGTTAAGTTTGTTGGGATTGCAGACAAATATGTTACTGTAGAACCTGTAGTTGGAGCAGTCACTGATGTGATTGAAGAACCACTATGAGCGGCCGCTGATGCTGTGTTAGTAACGAGAGCATTCCATTGCCCAGTTGCTACTACAGTATCTCCACCACTTACTTGTGATACAGCAGTTTGTCCATATCCTGCAGTTGTTCCGCCAGTTGACCAAGTTGTGTTTAGTTTGTTAGCACCAGTTTCTACTGCGGCGCCCACTAAGTTATTAAAATCTGTTGCTTCTATTAAGCCGTTTTGTGCGTAACTCATTTTAGTTAATCCCTAATTATTTGATAGTAACGATGGCTTCTACAGTGCCAAGGTCAGTTGTTGTCTTATCTTCTAATGCTCTACCAATAACGTTGAATGCAGTTGATTCTCCGTTATCTGCGGCTCTTGCATAACCCTCACCAGCACTGACAAGTCTTTGACCTTTTCGTACTGTTCCTAATGTTTTTACTCTTACACGTCCTGTCATTGCAACAGCAGGGTGAGTATCATTGTCTCCTGCCCCGTTGTTCATTAAAAACGCCATGTTGTCAGAGACAACACCGAATACGTCTTCACTTAATTCATACTTAACAGCAGTAATTTCTGCTTCTCCACCTAATTCAACAACTGTACCTGGCTCATAAGGAGCATCTGACTCAAAACGTTCCGCCAAGTCAGCATATGTTGCTGTTAAACGAGAACCAGTAGTCAATGTCCAGTTACCTGTAATTGATCCTGCTGTTGTGTTTGCGCCAGTTGTTAATGTAGATGCTTGAGTTTGATTTGTTAAGATGTTACCGTTATAAGTTGGTAAGTAAGCGGCTACGTTTGAGTTACTGTATGTACCAGCAAATGAGATTGGATCTCCGTTTGCGTACATATATTTGTCTGTTCTGATACCATATAAGTTACCAGAGTTATTAATATAGATACCACCAGTATCAAATATTAATGCAGAAGCATTTGCTCCTGTGTTACCTGTTGCAGTCCATACACCAGTTAAAGTACCTGCTGTAGTTGCTGAACCTGTAGTAATTGCTGTTGTTTGTAGTGTACCAATGTTTGCTGTAGTAACAGATGCATCTGCTATTGTTGCGTTTGCAGAAATTGTTAAATATCCTGCTGTGATTGCATTTGCTGTTACTTCATTTGTTGCAGTAAAGTTATTTGCTGTGGCATTACCTGTAATATTAACTGAGCCGAATGTTGTGTTACCACCTGATGCTGTAGATGTTAATGATAGCCAGGCTAGAGCATTTGATTCACCATCAGTTGGACAAACTTTTAATGTAGTACTTGATGTGTCGTACCAAATCTGACCTCTGAGAGGATTAGCAGGTGGAGTGCTGTCTGCAAAATTCTCAGTTACGTGGACAAAGTTAGTGTCTAAAGACTGACCATACCCTGCATAGTTTCTGCCAGGAAGTCCTAGTGAAGTACTACTCGTATTGATAGTACCGTCAGCAATGGTCGTTAAGACTGTTCCATCACTTTTTACAATTGTATATGCCATTTTTTAATTCACTCCGTTAATATTATTTATCTTAAATGGTAACTAAATTAGTTAGAGATTGTATTCTAACCGTATAATCTATTTGTATCTGCCTATTTAAGGATTTTTGCACTGGGTGAAAGATTACATGGGTTAAAAGTCGTGTAATTATGTTCCCGTTTGCGTCTGTTCCGTAGTTTGCTAATAGTCCTAACTCATCAAATATGTAGTTTGAATCTGTTTGTGTGCTATTATCAAATGCGGCTTGTCCTGCAGGCTCTCCATAATCTAGTAAACATTGTACTAAGATATCTGTGTACACACGGCCTGTTGTGTGAAACACTGTCATTTTATTTCTTGTTGGGTCTAAGTTAAAAACACTTGTATCATCTACGATTTTTGCGTATGTTTGATTGTATAGAGCCGCGTTTTGCCCTGTAGTGTTAGGTGGTAGATATGTAATGACTCCTGTCTCATCGACAGAGGCTCCACCATTACCGAATGCCATTTGATATATCTCTCCGTATCCTCTACTAGAAAGAGTATCAGCAATTGCTTCTGACATGTTTTCGTAATTGATTGCGTTCTTTGCTTCTTGTAAAACTTCGCCGGTGTTATAGTCTCTGATTGTCAGAAATCCTTCCATCTTCAGAATTTGTTGATCGCCAGACATTAACTATCTCCTCGCATCTGCACTAACACTTCGTCAGTGTCAGGATCAGTGATTTTCAGACTAGATGAGAAGTAAATTCCACTGTCTTCATTGGGTTTTACTTCTTTAGGTTCTGAGTTCTCTGATTTATTATTGTTCATCTCTTTATTTATCATTTACGTTATATCCGTTTGTAGAAACTGTGCTGGGGTTGTGGTAGATATCTGTAATGGATCTCCTTCAGTAGTATTAAATGTGTAAGAGTTCCAACTTTGATCAATATATAAGTCAGGTAAGCGGTTATTGCTCAAAAGACTGAACACTTCGGTGTACTTAGCAATGTATTCTTGTACTCCTGTACCATTTGCTCCACGTTGTAATCCACTTACTGAGTTATTATCAAAATTAATTGTTGTAAATTTGATTTGCTCTCCATTAATATATAACACATTACCTTCTAATGATGTAATCTTTAATGAATCTCCTGCTGATATGTAAGAACCATCTGTGATTTTTAATATCGGCGATAGATTTTCAACAACAACTTCATAAGTATCAGTATCTAATGTATTTCCAGTAGTATTATTTAGAACAGTTACGCCACTCAAAATGTTTTTATCTGCGGTCAAGCCGATTGAGTAAAGATTATTAACTGGACTTGGTGCAATAACATTCTGTATAACGTTATCTGTAACTCTTGTAACATCTCCTACATAAATTACTTGTGATAGAGGGAAGATAGGCTGTGACAACCATGTTCTTGCTTGTACATTTGCTCTGTAAATTGATTGCTCTCCTGTTGTGTTAACTGCATTCAAGTAAATTTCTTCATCTGGTGTTGCATTAGGAATCATATTAGTCATAATTACAACGTCACCAGGTGATATCTCTGTTAAAATACTAACTTCATTATCTACGCCAACTCTGAGTTTACTAGATGGTAAACGATAACCGTTTACTGTCACCCACAATCTTTGAACATCATGTTGTTCCCATTGTGTTACATTCATAATACCTGTATCATCAGTTAAAGTTACTGCTGTACCTGCATTTCTTGTTAAACCAATTGTAAACTGAGTACTACTTAAAATTTGTTTAATATAGTATGTTGTGCCTTGTGTTAAACCACCTAATACTGCGGCTCCTGCAACTTGTCCTTGTTGTGTAAAGATAACTTTATTATTTACAACAAGATCAGCAGTAGAATTACATGTAATTCTGCTATTAGATGCTGTAGTTACAGTTGCTTGAGTAGTAACTAAGAAGAATGTTCCTTGTCTCCAAACATAACCACCTGAGATGTATGTTGAAATATTAGTTACTGGATAATTAACTGCATCTAATGCTGGATTATAAACTTGTGTATAGATTTCAAATCTGTATTGATCAAATACTCTTACATAGTATGAGTTACCATTCAATTCAACAGATCCGTATATACCATCTAAGACAACTAATTGATCAGTTGCTAATGAGTGAGGAATACCTGTTGTAATTCTTGTAGTTGGATTGCCACCGCATGTTGTAACCATTAATCCTGTTGCTGTTGACAATGTTACTGTTGCGCCTGTTTGATCTTTAATTGTTGCTGTTGTAGAATCGACAATACTTGCAACAAAGTAAACTGCACCTTGTACTAGTCCACCAAAGTTAGTTCCTTGGAAGTAAATTTGTTGATCGATTACAAATCCTGATGTAGTATCAAATGTAATTTGATTTGATGTAGCCGCTGTTGCAGTTGCTTGAGTAACACGCAATGGATCTTCTTGTCCAGTCTCTATATTTGTAATGTTTGCAACTGTAATCGCATTTGACGTACCTATCATTGACCCTGAATCTGTTGTGACTGTGACAGGAGTACCGCCTATTTCAAGTGAGATAGTAAATGTAGTAGAATCAATAATCTGTAAGATATAATATGTGACACCTGCTGTGATTCCACCTATAGTTGGGTTAGAGAATACTATTGGTTCATCTACTGTTAAGACTGATGTATCAGCACAAGTTAATGTGTCTAATAATTCATCATACATAACGATAGTTGGTGTGTCCTGATCGTATGTTTCAGTGTCAGGAGTATCTTCATCGAAAGTACCTTCAGTATGAGTAGTTGCTGTAACTGTGACAGTTGTAATCGAACTACCTGAAGTACCTGCAATACCATATTGTGTTGTTAAGTATTGTCTTTCAGTATTATTATAAGTTAAAACAGAAATCTTTGCACCAATAGCCGGTGGAGCAAAGAATAACACAGTGTTTGCGCCGTTGTCTACTTCGTATTGAGTATTTGTTAATCTTAGTCCATCAACTTCAACGATTGCGTTTAGAGGATTATCTCCCCCATTGTAATTACTCATAGCAAATGATGCTGTTGAGCCATCTCCGATAAATTCTTGTATCTCTGGAACAGAATATCCATACTGAGAAGGATCACCTGAGTCACCAAAGATTGAATAAACAAGATAGTCTGTACCGTTTACATAATTTGTTGGGTTTGCTAATACAAGTTTTGCTTGTATACCATTTGGTTGTTTATCTATTGCATAATCATTTGTTACGTATGATGATATGCCTGCTTGATCTGTTAAAGTAACAACAGTACCACCGTTAGTTTCTGAAATTGTAAATTCATTATTGTCTACGATTGTTTTAATATAGTAAACTTGATTTGGTGTAATGTCTGATCCAAACATATCTGCCGCAAATTGAATTCTGTTACCAACAGATAATCCTACAGTTGTTCCTGTTGTAATTGCGTTATTTGATGCTTTAGTTCTGCTAATTGAATTAGTCTTACCTAATACTAATCTGCTACCATTGTGATATACTAGTGGGTCAGTCCATACAGTACCTGTTCCAGTCTGTATGTTAACAATCATTGATCCAGTTGCATCAGTTAAAGATTTAATTGGGCCTGCAAGTCCTGTGCTAGAGTCGTAACTCTCTGATATAGTGATAGAATTTGTTGCTGTAGAAATAGATTTAACATAATAAGTAATGTCTTCTGCTATTCCACCGAATACAACTCCTTGAAATGATATTGGATCGTTTGCTGTAAAGTCTTTTATGTTTACACAAACAATCGTGTCACCATTAGCAATAGTTTCAGTTGCTTCTACTTCAATAGAATGTGATCCAGTTCTGATTGCTCCAGAGCCTTGGAAGAATGTTGCACTATAATTACAGTTCAAGTATATGTCATCAAAGCCTGTTTGTGCAATCTGTCTAATAGGATCAGTGTCTGTGCAACCTTTAACTAATTGATTACCGTTACCTACTTCATATACATCGATACGTAATGACTGTTTCGGTGCAAATGTAAGTGGTGTATTTAATGTAATAACTTTTGTGATCCAGTTAACAGAATAAGCACTTGTTTCTAATCCAGTACCTAATCCAGTTGTTGCATCGATAATTTGTATAGTCAAGTCTAATGGGTATTGAACGAACTGATCAAAACTATAGTCAACTTGGAATTCAGTTGTTGGTGCAACTACTCTGGATACTACGTTAAATCCTGTATGAGAATATAAAGTTGCGTCCCAAACTGTTCCAGGACGTGAAACAACTGTCATGTTTAAGTTGTCTTTAACTAAGCCAGGAACTAATTCTTCTGGTCCGTAGCCATCAGTAAAGTCTGATCCTTTAACATCATAGACTGGCTTCTCTACTGTGAATACTCCTGATAATGTCCATGTAACACCTGAATCTGTTGATTCTAAAATAACATTGTTATCTCCTACAACTTTAAATGTGTCTGTTTCAGGAGCATATGTTACACCATTTAAATTTTGTGTTGTACCTGATGTTCTTGTTGTCCAACGTAAGCCGTTAGATGATGTTTGTATTCTACCATTGTCACCTACTGTCATCCAAATGCTATCAGCATAGATAACATCACGTAAGGTTTGAGAGTCAGCATCATATAAGAACAATCTACAATCTAATGGTATGACTGCATCTACTAATGTTACTTGTGATGTTAGTCCTGCATCTGTAAATATTTCTACTTGAGTAGAGCCCACAACATCTACGTAGTAAGTTGTGCCTGCGGTCAGTCCACCAAATGAGTCAGTGACTCTAACTGGGTCTGCATCTAAGAAACCTGCGGTACTTGTAACGTTTAATTGATTTGATGGTTCATTAATAGAAACAACTGAGACTTCATTAATACCAGTCCAGTCACCGCCGTTATCTGTTTGATACTTGACATCGTTTTCACCAACTGCAATTGCAATTGTGCTGTTACTTGTTACACCATACAAGCCGTTTGGAGTAAGAGATGGTCCGTCTTGCCAAAACTCTCCAGTTGGTTCGTATGAGTATGCAATGATGTTAGTGTCGATTAATTCTGTTACGCCAGTTGAGTAATCAAACTTCTTACCTTTACCAACTGCTATAAATCCACCAAAGCCTGTTGTGTCAATTGAACTGACGCCATATAAAGTTACTGCAAATTGTGTATCGTATGTTTTTCTTTCAGTCCATACGTATGTGTCAGGACTATTAACGATGTCATCTCCAACACTCACATAATAGTTGTTTCTATATGCAGTACTTTGTAATGCCATTGCCGCAATTGACAATGATGTTGATGAATAAGGATTTGAATCGTATGGTAAAGCGCCGTATGGTGTAAACCATCCGTTTGTTGTCCATGTAACACCGTCGTTTGATCTATAGATTGGTGTTGCAGTATTAGTAGTTGTCATTACATATAGACCATTACCATATACTATATCAGTAGCGCCAACTACTTGATTTGAAATTTGTTTTGTTGACCAACTTTGTCCTTCGATAGATGCGATAACACCAGTGTACTTGTCAAAGTTAGCAGATGCTAAGTAACTTGTGCCATTCCATAATACAGATGTAATTGATACTCCTGTTGGGTAAAACGGCTCATCTTTTAATATTGTATCAACTGTGAATTGATCTTCAGGGGCAAATGCATTACCTAAGTAAACTGCATTTGGATATGATGTACCAGTAAACAATTGATCTAAGTCTACACCCGGCATGTTAATGCTCGGCTGATAATATCCTTCTACTCTATCAAGTGCATTTAATATTCTGTTGTCTGATCTTAACTCTTCCCACTTACCAATAATAAAGTCTGGGTCATTATTAGAAATAACACAACGATAAACTCTGTCTAAGTATTTTATAATAGACTGATTGAAATAGAATGGTTCAGGTAAGAATGCATAACTACCTGCTTTAGATAAAGTTAGTCCTGAAATTGAAACAGTAGTAATAACGTTTACAACACTACCGCCTGGGTTAGTTGAAATCGTAACTTCGTTTGTTCCTGTGTCAATTGATTTAATATAGTAAGATGTTGAAGTTGTAGCATCAATTGTATTATTAGGTACTGTTCCTTCAAATATTACTTCATCATTTAATGAGAAGCCTGCTACACTTGTCAATGTGATTGAATCTGTTCCTGATGTACAACCTGTTACGTTAGTTGTTGTAAATCCACCAAACTCAAAACCTATACCACTAACTGGTACAGTCATTCTTGCATCTGAATATACTTTTAATGTATGCTGTCCTGTTACTTTTAAGTAGTAGTTAGTTGTAAGATCATTAGGCTCACCTGAAACAATTAAACTTGTAATTACGCCGTTTGCATCTACTTCATCTACTTCTAATGTTACGTCATTAGTAGGAGATGTTCCCCCTACTTCATTACCTGATATAGTAATCTTGTTTGTGATTGCATATCCTACGCCTGCATTTGATAAGATTGCTCTATACCCGCCCAACTTATATCCTATATCAAAAATAGCATCAGTAGTTGGTGATTGTGTTAAACTAAATGCAGTGTTTGTATCTGCTGTAATTGTAACATCTTGTGTGGCTCCACCTTGAGTTGTTTTTAATCTAATCCAAGGATTACCAGTACCTACCATCGGTCCGTTATCATTTGCTAATGTGAATACTGTGCCTCCCGCAATCTCTGAAATTGTAAAATGTGTAGCATCAACAATTGCTTTAACATAATATTCTGTTCCGACTACAATGTTACCTAATCCTACTCCAGTAAATGTAATTGGCATGTTTAGCCAAAGTGATGAAGTATCTGCACAAGTGATTTGATTACCTGTAGATGATGTTGATGTGCAATCTACTTTAATATAAGTGTCTTTGTCTCCGTCAGTTGAAAAATCATATAAGAAATATGTTACACCAGTAGAAATGCCTGCTCCACCTGGAACAGAGTTAAACTGTATTGGCATACCTACATAAAAATTAAATGTTCCTCTATCTTGGTCACTTAATGCAATTCTGTTTTCTGTACCTTCTCCAGCATCACCTATAATAGTTGCATAACATGCTCTGTCAAGTGTATTTGTCAACACCCCTGTATTAATATCTGTGTAGTAAGAAGATGTATTATACATCGTAAACTTCTGTCCGTCAACCTGACCAGGAGAGACAGGTAATGAAACATTCATCAACATTGATCCAGTTGCTGTAGTTAAATCTACAGTATCTTTCTGGTTTGTTAATAATGCAGAACCAGTTGTTACTGTTGTCAATGCTAATGGAGTAACGTTTACATTTACTGCAATTTTTAATTCAGTTAATGATACGATTTCATTTACATAATAAACTGTACCTGAAGCAATGCCGCCGTATGATGTAAGTTTATTACCACTTGCATCAACCATAGTGTTGAATATAATTGGATCATTGACTGAGATTCCTGTAGTGTCTGCAACAGTTATAATATTTGTACTAGTCGTTGTAGCACTCACTGTGGTCGTCAGAGGCGTTGCTAGACTGCTGATAGTGATAGTTTCATCGTCTACGACAGTTGTTACATAGTAAACATCATTTTCTTCTATTCCACCAATCATTGTGCCTGTGAAGAATAATGGGATACCAATGTAGAATCCGTCTGTTCCACCTGTGCCTATAACACTTTGTGGAATTGTAATTTTGTTTGTAACTGCTTCAGTTGCAGTTGCTGTAAGTAAGCCAGGATAGTTAAGTGTCAGTACTGCTGTATCCGTTACTTCACCTGCGAATGCAGACATACCTGCACTTGATGCAGTTGCAGTTGTTAATGATTTAACTGCTCCGCCGGATGTTTCACTAATTGTAAAATCAGTTATGTTAAGGACAGAGTTTACATAATAAACTGTATTGTCTACAATGCCACCAATAGTTGCTCCAGCAAATTTAATTGGCATACCTACATAGAAACCAATAGTTGAACCTGATGAATTTAATTCACCATTTGATTCATCATATGGATTTAATCTAACTTTGTTTCCAGTTGAGACAGTGTTTGTAACTCTACGAGCAAATGTAGTATACAACACTTCGTTGTCATTTGCAACACTTACTACTTCAAACACTGCACCTTGTGCTGATGCTGAAATATCTGCTATTGGTGGTTGCGTTGCTTGTAATGAAATAGCAGAACTTGCAACGTTCTCACTATTAAAATAACTTCCTGCAAAGAATGAACCATAGAATACATTTGCTTCCCAATCTAGTATTTGACTAGTGTATGAAGTTCTGTCAAAACGCATTGCAGAATTGATTTCTCTTGTAGGACTTGAACTTGTAACAGCAGATGCTTTAGCACCTACATTAAGAACAAAGTCTCCGTCAACTGTTCCTGCACTTAGTTCTACTCTATTTGTTTCGTTCACTGCATCATTAAAACTAGTATACAATGCGACAACAGTTGTCGGTACAGTTTCTAATACATTGATATAGTACCACTGACCATCAACTAATCTAGTTACAGTTGCTCCAGATGTACTATCATCTTTATATTGTATTAAATTACCAGTTTGTAAACTTGGTGCAAACAATTTAATTGTGTGTAATGTAGAGTTAATATCTGCATTAGTAAAGAACAATTGTTCTGCTGGTGCAATTCTAATTTCTGGTAACACAGCATACCCTTCTCCGGGATTTATTACGTTCACACTGATTACACTGTCAACACTCATCACTGCTTCAAGTTGTGCTTCAACTCTTGGCGCTGGGTATTTTACTAAATCAATGTATGCTGTTATCTTGGGAGGCTCAATATAATTTTTACCACCATCAAGTATTACCACTGCCGGTAAATCAGTGATGATTTTTGCACCCGGTAGATGTGTTGTTGGTTCTGTTCCGTTTAATCCTCTTTGTAGTCCACCTAGAATGTTTAATGCACGATCTACAAATGAGTAACTAATAATTTCTTTATCAATTTGTATTGTGCCGTTAATTGGGAAGCCTGATGCATTATCTACCATTGCAACGACTGATCCGATTGTCATATAATCATTTAATTCTGTAATTTGATAATCAGTCTGTCCAACTAATGACAATCCATAATTATTGTACCAGTTAGAGTATGCAGGTGTCTGCCATATAAAGAATGGTAAGAATTCTGAAGGTGAGTCTACGTTATCATATACTAACTGAGGCGAGATATAAGATTGTTCTGCTTCGTTCCATTCAGCAGGCAAATCAAAGTCTGTTATGTTGCCTTGGAATGTATCTATACCTGTATACTTAAACAAGAAGTCTTTAATGACTACGTGATAAGGTTTTGCTTCATTAATATATCCAGACAAGAACTCTTGGTTGTCTTGTTGATAATTCTGAATTGGTTTTAATTCTCTAATAACATGAGAGACATCTACTAATGATGTCTTGTTTAACCAAGGTAAATAGTTTTGTGATTCATCTGTTTCACTTTGAATGTATTCAAACAAAATGATTAGAGATTTGTTTCTAAATGCTACTAATTCATCAATGTAAATTTGTTCGTTCAATGCACGAATAATAAATCGTGTTTCTTCACTTGGATACTCATCGAATGAATCAGTATCAAAGAAGTTATCACCGAAGCCTGTTTTGCCTAATGCATAGTTCCAAAGATATATGTTAAATTCAATTGTACCGTTTTCTAAACCAATACGTGTCCATACTTCATTGCCATCATAACGATACATTTCCCATTTGCCGTCGCCGTTTGCTTCTACTGTAGCAATTGTGTTTACATCGACTGTAAGTTTTGCTAAGTCTGCATAAATTGCAACTGAAACTGTTGATTTAGTATTGTTGTTATATTGTCCAACAGGGTTAGTTGTTGGCAACCACCAGTTAATGTATGACCAGTAGTCTGCTGTATTGTAGTATGTACCACTTGCAAATAAGTATGTTGCATCTTGTCTTGTTTCTGCTATTGGATATTCAGCAAGAACTTTGTTTGCATATTCTAAATAATTTTCTAGTCCTAAGAATCTACTAAAGAAGAAACTTTGTCTTGGTCTGGCTAACACGCCTGACTGTACTGCTTTTGGCAAGTACGGATTAGGTACAACTTCTCCTACTTCGTCTACGCCTGATAATGAATCTAATAAACGATCATATAAACCTTCTGGTCTATTCGTTGAAGTTTGTGGACCCAACTTAGGTAGACCCGGTAAGAAGTCATCTGGTTCACCGTCTTTAATTAAATTAAATTCTTGGTGAGATGGATCATCATTAGTACCTGTTGCATAACCTATATGAAATACACTATCAGTCGTATTGATATAAGATTGACTGTTATATAAAGCAAATGTATTTTGTAGTAATGGTGCAAAGTATGCAACACCTGATCTACTTGGATTGCTAATATATTGTTGTAATGTTCTATCACTTAATGTTTTGTTTATTTCAGTATTAACTATATCTGTATTACGTACCCAATAATAATAACAAGGCTTTACTGTATTAGATGCATCTAACTCTGCTTCAACACTATATTGTGTACCTGTTTTTGGTGTGCCTGAA